>ERZ1034377.37-NODE-37-length-51886-cov-73.945936_pt1 | contig 51886 bp, 47 predicted proteins | sample MGYA00520584_ERZ1034377 | MGnify/ENA primary metagenome ERZ1034377 (study PRJEB33736, sample SAMEA104288464) | Azolla filiculoides | biome: Urban; feature: water surface; material: ditch water | place: Netherlands | collected 2014 ... | reverse complement strand
AGTCTAAATCAACAGTAAAAAATCAATTGGGCAAACCAACTGACCGCCCCACTTTACGCTGGATTTTTCCATGCTTTTAGTCTATTTATTTAGTTACACTTAACCAAGAAAAATACATCTCTCACTGGACTCAAGAGAGAGATTTCATTGTGAATCTTTTACCATATCATTGTTTTCCCTACTATCAATTGCTTACCTAATTTTTCTCTCTATTAATTTAATTCCCATCGAAAAATAACCTAATTTATTTGATTTATAGCTCTATTTTACTATGTCCATAATTTCTTTTTTTACTTCAATCTATTAGTCTAAGTTATGATTGACTCTTGAATATCTTCATTTATCTGTTGACTCCTCTGGGCGGTGTTCTTTCTTATTGCTCCTTATTGAGGATAGCTTTTGATGCTATTTTTGGTGCTTTACTGTTTCTCCAATGCCTTTTTTCACTGCATATGTTTCTTTTTATGCTCCCTTGGATTTTTTCTCTCCGTAATTTCTCTCTGTGGGAGTTTAGGGTGCCGAATGTGGGTTATAAGGTGTGGTAATAAATCCTTCTCCTATATAAGCTTTGTCTCCCAAGAATCCTTGTTTGGCATCTAGCTTTTGGCGAGTATTTCTAAGTAGTTTAATATCGCTTATATTACCTAATTCTCCAATATAAATATCAACTATATATTCACCTCCTGGCAATACTCTAAATTGATTTTTTAGAGTGTGTATTTTCTTCTCGCCTGAATAATATTTTTCCTGCTATTGATAGTCACCTAGTCTTTCTATAGCTTTTTCCGCACTATCTATTATTAATTTATACTGACTCAGTCCTTCCCATAGTTCTTGATACTTTAACTCATCTTTTTTTGCTTCTTGTATTTGGGAGACAGGTAAAATTTCCCTCAGAATTTCTACCCAATAATTAAGTGTGTTATTTGCTTTTGTCCTCCATAGGTCAAACAATAATCATAGAATTTCAAATGTTGGCTTCTGTCTAAGGTCTACTAGGCATACACATATTACCTCCTTTGAGGTCATTTCTGCTTTACGTCCTCCTCCAGACGCTATTAACCTGATTTCTCTTTTTTCAATTTCTGCTTGTTTCTCTAGATGCCTTTTTTCTGCTAATGCTACTAATGTGATAAAGTCTTCATACTTAATCACAATTAATATCTTTGATTGCTAGGGGTATAATTATATTCTTCCTAGGGGACTTGTCATTATTGATATACACAGTTACATTCTTTCTGTTTATTTTCCCACAAAATTTCTTTTAAAGATAGGTCTATTATACATAGATTTTATACAAAATTAAGATTAAGCTACATAGAATTAAGATTTCCAGAATAATTTACCACAGATGCACGCAGATAACTGCAGATAAAGACGGATGAACTAGTTACCTGTCACCGATAACCTAATTCTGAAGTTCTTAATTCACAATTATCTATGATGCAATTGATGATACCGATTGGATTTATTTTAGCTCGCTTACTAGCTGGATTAATTGGTGAAAAGGTTTGTCTTCGAAAGCTCAACACATTTGTTGCTAATAAACAAATCCCTCGTAGTGAGATGATATTTTTATCACTGCACAGAATGACATTTATTTAGTTTGTTTTCGCAGGTTTTTTTCGGGCTATTCTGAGTTCTCCTCTTAAACCAGATATTATCAATGTTAGTTATGCGAAAATTCCTGACGATAATTTTGCTTGATTGGGTGACGTTAGTTTTGGCTAGACTAACATCTGGTTTTGTAACTTTATTCGTGCATAGAACTGAAGGAGTTTCTAAATCACTACTTTCTAATCTGGCTAAAATTGCAGTTCTAGTTTTGGCAAAGTTAATATTATTGCAAACTGTGGGTATTCAAGTTACTCCCATAGTGACGACATTAGGAATTGGAGGTTTAGCAGTAGGTTTAGCTCTCCAGGATACTCTGGCTAATTTATTTTCTGGTTTTTATTTGGTTATTTCTAAACAGGTGAGAACTGGAAATTATCTAAAATCAGATGATAGTCATCAGGCTTATGTCACAGATATTACTTGCCGAAATACGACGATCAAGGAAATTTCTAATAATGTGATTATTGTTCCTAATTCTAAGTTGGCTTCGGCGATTTTTACAAAATACCATCTTCCTGCTAAAGAAATTACTTTGACTATGAATGTGGGTGTAAGCTACGATAGCGATTTGGATTTAGTAGAAAGAGTAACTGTGGAAGTTGCTAAAGAGGTGATGCAAGAAATTGCACCAGAATTAATTGAAAATTAACCTTATATGAGCTTTCATACTTTTAATGATTTTAGTATTTATTTTACTCTTTATATGCGTGTCAGCGAATTTCTCGACCAGCGAGTTGGTAAACATTTGTTTGTAAAGACGCCACATAAACACTATCAGCAAGAAGGAATTCAAATTCTTTTTCCTGTTTGAGATATTTATATGCACAATAACTGAATTAATACTGCGGATTTTTGTGAATACAGGTATAACTATATGCTAATTCATACCAATCAAATTTGAAGTTTGTCTACGTAAATTGATTTGAAGTTTTCTGGGAAAAACTAGGAATAGATTATATACTGATGTATCTCTCAAGCAGGTTTTGAAAGTTACAGTTACTCATGGGTAAACTTGTATGTATAGAGTTGATATTGAAATTCAACAGGTAAATTATGGTAATCCCCATGTAACTCAATATAATAGACCTATTGCAAAATTGTTTCTGTGGTATGATAGAGAGTTTTAGATTTTATGTATTTTTGTTGTTATTTGCGATCGCTAATTCAAAGATAACCGTGTAACTCTAACCTTTTGCTAAAATAAAGATAACCCCCATTATAACATAAAATTAATTCTGCAAGAGGTCTAATGTATTTGTAGAAATTGAAAAACGCAATAATCCAGCCGCAGGAGTAGCTTTAGCTGGTTTACTGATTGCAACTGGACAATATATATAGTCAGAGTGGCATTTTCCGCAGAGTTTGTAAATTGGGTTGTGAGTTTTACTCAATATGATTTAATTCTATTGTTTTGTTTAGGTTCCTAGTAGGAATTCCTTGGTTAGCAGATTTAATTTTAGTTCCTGGTGTGAAAATTTCTGACGAAATTGTAAATCAAGAAATACCAAATGTGGGTGCAGGTTTAATAGAGGCTTTTGCGTATATTGCTGCTTCTTTTGTAATTACTTGGTGCTTTTAAAAGTTATCAGTTTCTGGTCTTATTAAATGGGGGCTAAAGTCTTCTAACTAGTGATAGATAAATAATGCTACTTATTTATCTATTCAGAATTGCTGATTTCTTTTGCGAGTATCTGTGTTAAAAGTTGCGCTTTTGCTAAATTCTCTTGTTGAGAATCACATATATGAATATCAATTGTCACTTTATTTTCTTCTGGACAAAAGTGCAGTACTATATGAGATTCTGACAATAAAACAACTGCTGATACTCCTTGTGATTGAAATGCAAAAGGTAGTTCACGAAAGCTAGTTCACGAACTACGGTTAGTCCAGCAGTGTTAGCAGCTTTTTTTAAAACTTCTATAAAATCTGTTTTCTGCCAACTAATGACAATTTGTGTAACTGGTAGAACTGCAGAGAAATGATGAGATTTAATCACTTTCTGAAATGGAAAAGTTTTAAGTAAAGAAAGGGTGTAGGGAGTAGAGGGGCAGGGGAGCAGGGGAAAATTGATCAACGCCTTCTCTCACCTGTCATGTCTGGTTTAACTGGCCTGATGGTATATTTGGAAGCGAAATCAGCTGCTTCACCAGCACTCACCATTGCTCTGTATAATAATGCACAAACTTCTGCTCTGGTAGCAACTTTTTTACCATTCAGCAATTTAATATTAGGAAAGTTGACAACTACACCATTTTGTGTTAGGGCAGCGATGAAATTACGGTGTTCGCTTTTGATGCTGGAGGCATCGTTATAAATTGATACGATATCTTTTATGGAGCCGGTGAATTTATAATTCAATCCCTTGGCTAATGTGATTAAAACATCTAAGCGAGTAAGCTTTCGTGTGGGGTTGAAGTTTTTCCTATCAAGATCAAGGATGGTGAAAAAGCCCATTTCATAAGTTTCACGGATGGCATCTTCAGCCCAATATCCTTTAGGAATATCTCTAAAGGCTATTGCTGGACGAATTTTGCTTTTGATAAAGGTTTTTTGCAACAGGGTGGCTAATTGGGCGCGTGTGACTGGGGCATTAGGTCGAAAAGTACCATCGGGGAAACCCTCGATAATTTCCATTGCTGCTAATTCAGCGATATAGTCTTTAGCCCAGTAGTCTTTGGAGATATCGGAAAATGTGACTTGGATACCTTTGGCTACACCTATTGAACGATATTTACTCAATAACTGGCTGAGTTGATATGTCGGGTTATTGCTAAGTTGAGTTAGCTGTACTAAAGTGCCAGGAACGGCTGTTATAGCTTTTGCTAGGTTTGAATCAACGGTGCTAATGGATTTTCCTACTAAGGCGAAATCTCCTTCGCTGAAGGATACAGGATAAACGCTGGTTTTAGCTACGTTGGAAAATCCTGCGGCTTGGTATTGGGTGATTTTAATGTTTTCCGAAGTTTCGAGAAAGGTAACTTTTTGCTTATGGAGTCGGGTGAAGTAATCGTAGCTAATGGTGGCATCTCTGTCAACGATGCTATCTTCGTTGTTATCAACGCCATAAAAGACACGAACTACTTGATCTTGTATGGGGTTGGCGGATAAAATCAAGTTGACGGCTGTATGGTAGGGTAAGCACGCAAATTCTGTGTAGCCAATAAAACGATTTCGGGTATCATACAATCTTACAACTATGCGATCACCCAATTTAAACCCATTCACAAATTTGGCTTTCTGCTTAATTTTATATTTGTAATCACCTAAAAATCTTTCTTTATTAAACCTGTTACCATGTTTATCTTTAATGGAAACACGGGCAATTACTTCGGAAATTGTTCCTCCTGGTTGCCAAATATAAAGAGTAAATCCTGATTTTTCCCTCTTTACAGTGGTAGCAGTAGTAGTAGTTACAGTTTCCCCTCCAATAGTTGTTGTCCTATCTGTATCTACTACTTCACGAGTAGGTTTTTGTGCTAAAAGCTGCTGACTATCACCACTAGGTTTTGATGTGACTGTAGCAGATAAATGTGATGCTGCCAAAGTATAATGTGTTACCGACAACCCTATAACAGAAACTGCGGCAATAGCGACTTTCCTAAAATGAGTCAGTATACTTAGAATCATAGTATTCATATCACACCGTACTTATGCACCTAGAATGTTAAGTAGGTAATAAGCTTACTTAACTGATTGCTTTTTTATCTAGGTAAAACTTACAGGTGATAGTGTACGTCATATATCGCTTTTTCCATAATTTTTTGTCCAGAATGCCAGGAGGATTATCATAAAGAGATAATACTTTAGGAATCTTAACTAATGACGACCATAACAAGCCAGAATTTACAACCATTGGAAAAACAGCTTTGGACTTGGCGAGATTACAGCATTCAATATACTGTGATGGGTAGTGGTCAGCCGTTGGTACTGATTCACGGTTTTGGTGCTTCCATTGGTCACTGGCGCAAAAATATTCCGGTTTTAGCTGATGTTGGTTATCAGGTCTTTGCTTTGGATTTGTTGGGTTTTGGTGGTTCTGATAAAGCAGCCATAGATTATAGCATGGAAGTCTGGGCAGAACTATTAAAAGATTTTTGGAATGCACATATCCAAACACCAGCGATATTTATTGGGAATTCCATTGGCGCACTTTTGAGTTTAATTGTGTTAGCAGAATACCCAGAAATTGCTACTGGTGGTGTGTTAATCAACTGTGCGGGTGGTTTGAGTCACCGTCCCAATGAACTGAACCCAGTTCTCCGAGTTGTCATGGCCACTTTTAATAAGTTGGTAGCTAACCCTATCACTGGTAAATTCGTGTTTAACCGCATTCGCCAAAAATCGCAAATTCGTCGCACATTGTATCAAGTATATTGCGATCACCATGCAGTAACTGGTGAACTCGTTGATTTACTCTATACACCATCCTGTGATCCAGGAGCGCAACAAGTTTTTGCTTCCATCCTCACTGCACCTCCCGGCCCCACTCCAGAGGAGTTATTGCTTAAGGTACAATATCCTTTATTAGTAATTTGGGGTGCTAATGATCCTTGGACACCAATTACTGGGGCTCAGATTTATGAAGAGGCGCGTGAAAATGGCAAAGATATCAAAATTGTGCCTATTCCTGGTGTCGGTCATTGTCCCCATGACGAAGTTCCAGAAGTTGTCAATGCTCAAATTATAGATTGGTTAGCACAAAAAGTTTTGGAGTCGGTAGGGTAAAACACAAAAACCATCTGGAATTGGTAATTGGTAATTGGTAATTGATAATTAGAGAAAAACATTACCCATTACCTAATTCCTATCTCTAGAAGGGATGATAAGTAGGTAGACACAAATAAACATAACTATGTAACGAAATGTAAATTACTTTGAACCCTTGGGATTGCTGGATTCCCCTTTGCTGCATTCCCCATGACATAGTTATGAATTTTTCCGCCCACCTACTTACTTTTTTCTGAATTTTGTCTTGACAATACCCGAGGTATGTGTGTCTATGATAGAATTCAATGTAAATCATGGAGATGAAAGGACTAATTCCTACAATCATTATCCAGATTTTTCTGCAGTTGGCTATCAAGTCATTAAAGAGTTAGGACGCAACTCAGAAGGAGGACGCATTACTTATTTAGCTAATCACATGAACTCTCAGCAAAAAGTAGTAATTAAAGAATTTTGTTTTGCGGATATAACGGCTGACTGGTCTGGTGTGAAAGCCTATGAAAGGGAAATTCAACTTTTGCAACTATTGGATGCTCCCCGCATCCCTCGTTATCTAAATTATTTTGAAAAATCTGGTTTTTTCTATCTCATCCAGGAATATAAAAAAGCCCCATCTTTAGGTTCAAAACGCTGCTCTTATCCTGAAGAAGTCAAACAAATTACTTTGTGAATTTTAGATATTTTGGTTTATCTACAAAAACATACACCTCCGATTATTCATCGAGATATTAAACCAGAAAATATTTTAGTAGATAAAAAATTAAACATTTATCTTGTTGATTTTGGGTTAGCGAAACTCCAAGATACTAAAGTAGATTTGAGTACCTTTGTAGCAGGTACTCCTGGATTCATACCACCAGAAGAACAATTTGGTCATGGGTTAACAGAAGCTTCAGATTTATATAGTTTAGGTGCAACATTAATTTGCTTACTAACTAATACCCATGCTAAAGATATCGGTCAATTAATGGATGACAACTATGGCTTCAATTGTCAGAAATTACTTCCTCATCTCAGTCTAAGTTTTCGGTCATGGTTAAGAAAAATGGTAGAACCTAACCAGAAACAACGCTATACTAATGCTGCGGATGCTTTAAAGGAACTCAAGCCAATTCGTCTGCTTACTTCAGGAAAAAAGATAGATTATTTAGTTTCAGCAATAGATCATAAAGAAACTATAGCTATGCTAGGGTTAGCTACTCTGGGAATATTAGCTACACTAGGAACTAATTTGATGGTTTATCAACCTGGTAATGCTATTAATTCCAATGCTCAATTTAAGCTAAATATCACAGATAATATTCCTAAAATGCGTTAAGTCTTGAAGTAAGTATTCAGATATCACCAGTCAGATTTTTCAGGCTAACGCCAAAAATACCTATTTGATAATTAACTAATTTCTCAAACATTCTGACTCCTGACTCCTGAATTCCTACGTGTTTTACGCACTATCTTTATTTTATCTTTGGTTGACTGTTAATCTGTATTTTTTGCACTAGTTGCTTGTACTTCCTCAACTAATAAACCCAAAGCTTCGGCTATTTGTTCCACACTCAAACCCATTTGTAATAATTTGGGTATGGCATCTTCTCTAGCTTTTTCTGCTTGTTCAGCCTGTTGTTTTTCTTTATCTACCTGTTGAGCAATTTCTGCGTAAGTTAAAAATGGTCTACCCTCAGGATGATAAAGCTGTAAAGTCTCCTCACCTAATAGAAACCGAATTTTTCAACGCGGACTCACAAAGTCTATTATTTCAGAAATGAAATCCAAACCATCTTCACCTCTTAACCAACCTTGGAGATGACTTTCTTCAGGATCATATCATATATAATAGTATTCTTGCACTCCATAACGATCATAGAAAAGTAATTTTCTCTCTATTTCCGATTTTGTATTGCTGGGAGAAAGAATTTCAAATACTACTTGAGGTGGAATATTATCTTCTTGCCATTTGTAGATAGGAAAGTCTATCTTTTTTTTGTCTACCTAAGACCACTAATACATCAGGTGCAGTGACAATGGTGTTTTTTCCTTCCACTGGATACCAAGATCAATCTCCAGCAACAAATACATTTGGGTCATCAGCAAAAAGATAATCTAAGTTTTGCTGAATTTCTACTAACCAGCGAAATTGAATAGTATTGTTTGACACCGGTTGTCCGTCGCAATCTGGGTAAATGACTTCTGGCTGGCTTGGGGCTGAGATTTGCAAAACCATAACTCTATCGTCAACAAGATTTTAGTATTAATATGTTCAAGTTAACAGATGATCTTGCCTGTCTCCTAGCATATCTTGAATAAAAATAGTATTATTAAGAACTGTTTCACAGTGCAACTTTCTCCTAGCCTGTCAATATGTCAGAACACCTAGCAACATCTTTAAATCATCGTCTTCCTTACCCCGACAACAGCCAGAATACTATTCGGATTCGGGGTGCTAGGCAGCATAATCTGAAAAATATTGATTTAGAACTACCTCGCGATCGCTTGATTGTCTTTACCGGCGTTTCTGGTTCTGGTAAGTCGTCTTTGGCGTTTGATACCATCTTTGCAGAAGGTCAGCGGCGTTATGTGGAATCTCTCAGCGCCTATGCTCGGCAATTTTTGGGACAGTTGGATAAACCTGATGTGGAAGCGATTGAAGGTTTAAGTCCCGCGATTTCCATTGATCAAAAATCAACTTCCCATAATCCTCGTTCGACGGTGGGAACGGTAACGGAAATTTATGATTATCTGCGCTTGTTATATGGTCGTGCTGGTGAACCCCATTGTCCTAAATGCGATCGCTGTATTTCTCCCCAAACCATTGACGAGATGTGCGATCGCATCATGGAACTTCCAGACCGCACCCGTTTCCAAATTCTCGCACCTGTCGTCCGGGGGAAAAAGGGAACTCACGGCAAATTATTATCTAGTTTAGCCGCACAAGGATTTGGCAGGATTAAGGTCAATGGAGAGGTTTTAGAACTATCTGACTTCATTGAGTTAGATAAAAATATTACACATAATATAGAACTGGTTATTGATAGGTTAGTTAAAAAAGACGGTATTCAAGAGCGTTTAGTTGATTCTCTCACCACCTGCCTTAACCAATCCAACGGGATTTCTATAATCGAAGTATTAAATCATACCTGCCATAAAGTAAAGCAGGAGGTACCACATAGTAAGTATATATCAAATGGGGGAGAAAATCAAGATATTTCCGCACAAGAATTAGCATCAGAAATGGTATTTTCAGAAAACTTTGCTTGTCCAGAACATGGTGCAATTATGGAAGAATTATCACCACGTTTGTTTTCTTTTAATTCTCCCTATGGTGCTTGTTCCCATTGTCATGGCATTGGGACTTTAAAAAGATTTTCTCCAGAACTGGTCATACCTAACCAAGATTCGCCCATGTATGCTGCGCTCGCACCTTGGTCAGAAAAAGAAAATTCCTACTATTTAGAATTACTGTATAGTTTAGGACAAGCCTATGGATTTGAATTACAGACCCAGTGGAGCAAATTGACACCAGAACAGCAGCAGATAATTTTATATGGAGAAGAAAAACCCGCAGAAGGGAAAAAACAAGCCTTTAAAGGAGTAGTTCCCATCTTACAAAGACAATATGAAGGGGGCACAGAATTAGTTAAACAGAAACTAGAAGAATATTTAATCGATCAACCTTGTGAAGTTTGTGGAGGAAAGCGGTTAAAACCCGAAGCCTTAGCCGTGAAATTAGGACAATATGGAATTTCAGATTTAACCAGCGTCTCCATCCGCGAATGTCGAGAAAGAATAGACCGATTGAAATTGACCCCACGACAAATACAAATTGGCGATTTAGTTCTCAAAGAAATTAAAGCCAGATTGCAGTTTTTATTAGATGTCGGGTTAGATTATCTCACGTTAGATCGTCCCGCCATGACATTATCAGGTGGAGAAGGCCAACGAATTCGGTTAGCAACACAAATTGGTTCTGGATTAACAGGAGTTCTCTACGTTTTAGACGAACCAAGCATCGGTTTACATCAAAGAGATAACGGACGTTTATTGAAAACTTTAACCAAATTACGCGACTTAGGAAATACATTAATAGTCGTCGAACATGATGAAGAAACCATACGTGCAGCTAATTATATAGTAGATATTGGTCCTGGTGCAGGAATTCATGGCGGAAATATTATTTCTCAGGGAAATTTAGAAAATTTATTAAATGCAGAAGCTTCTTTAACCGGTGCTTACCTATCAGGAAGAAGAGTCATTAATACCCCAGTCTCTAGAAGAGAAGGAAATGGCAGAACTTTAATAATTAGAAACGCTCATCGCAACAACCTCAGAAATATAGATGTCGAAATTCCTTTAGGTAAACTTGTCGCTGTCACCGGTGTTTCTGGTTCAGGAAAATCTACCTTAATCAATGAACTACTTTATCCAGCATTACAACATCATCTTTTAAAAAGAATTCCCTTTCCCAAAGATATTGATGAAATTAAAGGTTTAAACTGCGTTGACAAAGCCATAGTCATCGACCAATCACCAATTGGTAGAACTCCCCGTTCTAACCCAGCAACCTACACCGGAGTCTTCGATATCATTCGAGATGTGTTTTCCCAAACTATCGAAGCCAAAACCAGAGGCTACAAACCGGGACAATTTTCTTTCAACGTTAAAGGTGGAAGATGTGAAGCTTGTAGCGGACAAGGTGTAAACGTCATTGAAATGAACTTTTTACCTGACGTTTATGTACAGTGTGAAATTTGCAAAGGTGCGAGATACAACCGGGAAACATTACAAGTTAAATATAAAGATAAATCAATTTCCGACGTTCTCAATATGACCGTTGAAGAAGCATTAGCATTTTGTGAAAACATTCCCAAAGCTGTCACCAGATTACAAACATTAGTGGATGTGGGTTTAGGTTATGTGCAGTTAGGACAACCAGCCACAACTTTATCTGGTGGAGAAGCACAACGGGTTAAATTAGCAACAGAATTATCTCGACGTGCAACAGGGAAGACTCTTTATTTAATAGATGAACCAACAACAGGATTGTCTTTTTACGACGTACATAAATTGTTGGATGTTTTACAAAAATTGGTGGATAAAGGAAATTCGATTTTAGTCATTGAACATAATTTAGATGTGATTCGTTGTTCTGATTGGGTAATAGATTTGGGACCAGAAGGAGGAGATCAAGGAGGACAAATTATTATTGCAGGTACACCGGAAGATGTGGCGGAAAATCAACGTTCTTATACTGGGGAATATTTAAGGCAGGTGTTGAAGCAATATTCGGCAGTTGTCTAAGTGAGGATAGTGAGGATTATGAGTCGAATAAGCTCCCCGACTTCTGACATCAATTTATAATTTATTTACAAGGTCAAAAAAGAAGTCGGGGATCTGGGTATTATATAAAAGCATTCCTAAAATTGTTTACAATCAAATCAGAGCTATCAGAATATAGGGAAAAAAACTGATTATGCAAAGCATGAAACTAGAATCTCACATTGGTAATGATGGAATATTACACATACCTTTACCCCAGATACGAGATGCTGATGTAGAAGTAATAATCGTTTATCAATAAAAACCCAAGGCTGAAAAAGCATCACTCGCATCATTAGATTAAATTTGCGCTGATGATCCTATTATCATTGATAATGAAGGTATTTTTGATAACCTAGATGAAAAAATAGAAGGAATGTTTGATTAAACAAATGCTCTACCTACTTGATACTAATGTTTGTGTAATGTACTTGAATGCTCGGTCTGTATCTGTTCAAAACCGGATTTTATCAGTACTAACTAAAGATATAGCTGTATGTTCTGTGGTAAAAGCAGAACTTTCTTATGGTGCAATGCGAAGTAATAATTCTAAACGCACATTGGAAAAACAACAATCATTTCTCGATCATTAGACCTCTTGCAAAATTGGTTATGTGGTATGATGGAGAGTTGTAGATTTTATGTATTTTTGTTTGGTGTTATTTGCGATCACTAATTCAAGCATAACCGTGTAACTCTAACTTTTGGCTAAAACAAAGACAACCCCTCTTATAACATAAAATTAATTCTGCAAGAGGTCTATTATGATTCTTTACCTTTTAATGATGAAGCTGCTTCTATGTTTTGGTAAAATTCGCGCTCAACTGACTGCTATAGGAACACCCATCGGCGCGTATGATCTACAAATTACCGCTATTGCCTTAGCTAACAATTTAATATTAGTGACACACAACAATACCAGAGAATTTTCACGTATTCCTAAGTTAAAACTGGAAGACTCGGAAAGCAAATAAATTCAGAAATAAAAACTCTTCCTTATTTTTTTCTTCCTTCTTCCTTCGCGCTCTATCCCTACGGGATGCTACACGAACGCTTCTTCGTGGTTCAATTACCACCCACTTTCAACACCAATGCGAAATCACACCCCCTTCCTAAAAAACTGCCTTAAAATCTCGCCCGCTTCCCTATCCCAAGTATCAATATGTTCATAAATCAAACCCTCATTATTCAACTTATAAGTCGAATATCCATTAAAAAATAACCGCGCCTTCGAGGGAACTCGCAACACACCCTGCACAGTCCACGTTGCTAAAATTGTATTCTCCTCCGACTCACACACATCATGTAAATCAAAAGCAATTTCCCTAAAGAACAACTGACCATGAAAACGTAAAGTCCAAAAAATAATCCGATAATTAAACTTACCCTTAAACTTATTCACCGGGTCACGAAAAAAGATATCCTGTGAATAGATATCATAAAAAATATCCTGCTCAAACAAAGTCGGTAAATCTTGTTTGAGAGTTTCGATAATCTGTTCAGGTTGTAACTTAACCACTGATTTTCTCCCTTAAAAATTTTTCTCAATTGTTTCTCTAATCGCTGCAACATGGAAGTAGACCTGCGATAACTCAAATTAATATCTTGTAAATTATTGTAAATCTACCAAATTTGGAAATAATGCCGACTGAGCATAGGGTCCTTTTTTTAAAACTTTCGCTAACTGATTATTATTCTCCCGCAAACCTTCATAAAATAAGTATACTTCTCCATTAATTCGCAATTGACGATTATATTCAATTATCTGTAATAAATAATCTGGACTAATTCTATAATTTCCTAATTTGATTTGATTAAAATCCCTGGTGCTAGTGTTCGTAACATAGCATCTGGAAATTAGTTATTTACCAACCTATTAAGAACGCATTTATAACTGAAAAAATCACGTCGATAAGTTTGTGGATGGACAATATCAACAATTCCCCGCTTTCACTAACTTGGTGAATCTTGTAAATATTCTCGAAATCCCCAATCCTAAATATTAGGTGCCACTGAAACTAATAAATCAGGATTAACTACTTTCACTTCTTGGTAAAGCAGTGCTAAAACCTTAGATAGAATATTGGCTCGCCACTTTAAACAATGTTTATCCTTGTGGTTCTTTGGTGGATATTTCTTAAACTGTTGACGGTAGCGGTTTACAGTCCATTGATCATATCTACCTTCCCATGCTAACGCCGGAAAAAGATCATCTCCCTGAATTCCATCAACATCATAATTCTTAACAACTTCCAAAAATAAATTTAATAGAAATTCCTGCACCTGAAAACCAAAAGCATTCAGCCATTCAAAACCATTCTTTTTCAGGAAGTTACCCTGGTAATTATATGCTCCCCATTCTGGTTTTTGTTGTAATAACATCCCGCCATTTAAATTATAGGAACTGACGAAACCATATTCAAACCAAGCTATGACTTTTAAACCTACTCGTCGTACTTCTTCTACTAATTCGGCTAAAGGATCACGCCCTAAAAAACTTGAACCAATTTCTATACCAAACATATTCCACATTGTGGAACTCCGATACAAGGTAACTCCTTGATTCCAAACAACAGGAAAGACGACATTAAATCCCGTTTCAGCTAAAAATTCCATTGCTTCAGCAATGTTTTGTCTTGATCTGAGAACCTGACTATCAGTTGTGGTTAACCAGATACCACGTATTTCTACTTTATTCATTTACACCCTGACACCATTTTAGATTTTGGATTTTGGATTTTGGATTTTGGATTTTGGATTGCGAATATCTTGCTGGGGACTAGTACCCCAAGGCGCAAATAAACCAACCATTCCAAATCTCTGAAAAGCTCACGCCATATACATTTTGGATTTTGTTAGCGTAGGGTATCCGAAGGAGATATTTTGTTAGGGTAGATCTTCTGAAAGAAGCATTTTGAATTCACGACGGTACTAGGTTATGTGAATCTGTCAATAGCAATTGTTTTTCCCCTTGGTATAACCTTTAATAGATGTTGTTCTGCAAAAGTTATTGTATAATCTATTTCATAAACAGTTACAGTAGTCACCAATTCAATCTGAATTTATGCCTATCATAGAAAATTCTTGGACACACGCTTATATAACTACTAATAGCATCAAATTACATTATGTCACCCAAGGTGAAGGAATTTTAATGTTAATGTTGCATGGGTTTCCTGAATTTTGCTACTCATGGCGGCATCAAATCCCCGAATTTACCCAAAATTATCAAGTTGTTGCTCTTGATTTACGTGGCTATAACGATAGTGATAAACCCCAAACACAATCTGCTTATGTCATGGATGAATTTGTTAAATATATTGAAGAAGTAATTCAAGGTTTAGGATATGAAAGTTGTGTTTTAGTTGGTCATGATTAGGGTACTGCGATAGCTTGGAATTTTGCCTACGCTCACCCAGACATGATAGAAAAACTAATTATACTAAACCTCCCCCATCCAGCCAAATTTTCCCAAGGCTTAAGCACTCCTCAGCAGCTTTTACGCAGTTACTATATCTTTTTGTTTCAACTTCCTCTGCTTCCCGAACTAGTCATGCAAGCTTCTGACTATGAAGCTATTACCAAAGAAACCTTTCAATAAAAACGCCTTCACCACAGCAGACCTAGCAGCCTACAAAGACGCTGCTGGTAAAGGAGGAGCAATCACAGCTATGTTAAATTACTATTGTAATATTTTTCAACAGCGCCTCCTCAACAAAAATTGGAGTATTCTCGAAGTTCCCACCCTCATGATTTGGGGAGAACAAGACACCGCACTAGGAAAAGAACTTACTTTATGGTACTCAAGAATATGTCAAGAACTGACAAATCAAATATATTCCTAATTCTGGTCATTGGGTTCAGCAGGAACAGCCAGAACCGGTTACAAAGTATATACGAGAATTTCTCGCTTACAACGATCTACGTACTAGGAAAAAATATTCATTTTGTACCACAGTAAAACCTTATTCTGTAATGCAACTTCAAAATAGTTAACACTAAATTTAGTAACCGCAATTTATCTCAAATCAGCATTTAGACATACCTCAAACCTAAACCCAGTAGTAGTTAGAGCATTAGTAACCAATTGGAAAAACATCACATCTAGCTTGTGAAATAAATTAACCTTCTTCCCGCATTTAGTGAGATAATCAATTTGTGAGGAAAAGAACGGATGCTATTCTATATAAGGAAGGGGGAATCATTATGAAACGCCAGCTATTAACCGCTATAGCCTTAGTCGCTCCCCTATTGTTTGCTAACTCAGTTCAAGCTGGGAATAGACAAGACTTACAAAAACTTTTGTCCAGTGGGGAATGTCAGCGTTGTGAACTATCAGGAGTCAACCTCAGCGGCGCTCATCTAATTGGTGCAGATTTACGAGGCGCAAATCTCCGCGGTGCTAACTTAACAGAAGCCAACCTCGAAGGTGCTGACCTCACAGGCGCAAATTTGACAGGTGCAAATTTAACATCAGCTTTTGTCACCAACGTCAACCTCAAACAAGCTAATCTCAATGGTGCAAACCTAACCAGTGCTACTATTAACGATTCCAACGTATATCAAGCATCGATGAATGACCTAACTATTACTGGTGCAGAAATATATAATACTGGTATCGGCATTGGTGGAGAAGACGCGCAAATTCCTGATTGGAAATAAACTCTAGATTAAGGTTGTTTTAGGCGCAATTTACTCATAGAACAAATAGAAAACCTCTGCTTTCATTAAAATTAAGCAGAGGTATGCTCATGGAATATCTTATGATTTAAGACCACCAGATTTTATGTTAATACTGGTGCGATGGCTTCTGAAAGAGACTTATTAGCCGCTACTTTTAACACATCGACCTTGTCAAGGCGTTCCCAAGGTAAATCTAAATCAGTTCTTCCCAAGTGACCGTAAGCTGCAACGTCCTGATAGAAACGTCCGCCTCTTTCACTGGGTAAGTTACGTAAATTGAAAGTGTGGATAATTCCTGCTGGACGCAATTCAAAGTTATCTTTGACTAATTGCAGCAAAATTTCATCATCCACTTTACCAGTTCCAAAGGTATCCACAAAAATACTTACAGGTCTGGCTACACCAATGGCATAACTTAACTGCACTTCACATTTTTCTGCTAACCCCGCCGCTACAATATTTTTAGCTGCATAACGAGCAGCATAAGCAGCAGAACGATCTACCTTCGTGGGATCCTTACCAGAGAAAGCACCACCACCATGTCGGGAATAACCACCGTAAGTATCAACAATGATTTTCCTTCCAGTTAGACCAGAATCACCTTGAGGTCCACCAATCACAAATTTACCTGTAGGATTGACTAAAAAGCGTGTCTCTTCAGTTGGCTTAACTTCAATATCGCCAAACACAGGTATTACCACCATTGACCACAGCTCTTCCTTAATTTTGGCTTGTACCGCAGCCTCATCCGTAATATCCCCAATATTAGGTGTATGCTGAGTAGAAATCAAAATCGTATCGATACCTACGGGTCTGCCATCCTCATAAACCACAGTAATTTGGGTTTTACCATCAGGACGCAGATAAACTAAATCACCCATTTTCCTCACTGCTGCCAGCCTAAGCGCAATGCGGTGAGCTAGACTAATAGGTAAAGGCATCAATTCTGGTGTTTCGTTGCAAGCAAAACCGAACATGATACCTTGATCACCAGCACCAATTTTATCGAATAGTTCTTCACTATCCTGAGCACGGCTTTCCTGAGCAGTATTTACACCTTGAGCAATATCAGGTGATTGTTCATCTAAAGCTACTAGCACACTAGTACTGGTAGCACAAAAGCCGTTGACTGCATCAGTATAGCCAATTTCTGCAATTTTATTCCGCGCCAAATTGACAAAATTCACATTGGCTTTGGTAGTAATTTCGCCAGTAATTAGCACCAGACCAGTATTAACAACAACCTCAGCCGCAACCCGACTAGTGGGGTCTTGAGTAAGTAGAGCATCCAGAATAGTATCTGAAATTTGATCACAGATTTTATCTGGATGACCTTCAGTTACGGACTCGGAAGTAAATAAATAGCGTCGAGACAAAGGAATTCCTCCTAGATCAATTTTGTTCACTGGCTAAATTCAGGCATTTAGTTCAGCTATTAATTTCTGAAATCATAACAATATTTACAGACTCACTGTCTATATTTTGGACTATTAAGACAACACATTAATCCATAAAAAAAGGGGTACACCCACAGATGCAACCCCTTTTGTTTATTAACATTGCTGGCTTTAGACTTGAACCGCTAACTTTGCTTCCTTAGCTGTCAATCGCTCATAAACAGAACGCATTTTCAGCCCTGTCAGTACTTGGAACAAACCAGTACCATTGTTGGAACCTGGATATTCACGGTGTTGTAGCAATAAGTGAGTCATCTCACCTATGTATTTAGTAGAAGTATTGCTGAGATGGTTTTCGATGTAAATGATTTCTTCTAAGTTGTCAAACTGACCATCTACTTCTAATACAGAAACGTAGCGACCGTAGTAAACATCAGAACCATAGTACATTTGCATACCAGGGTAGGAACAAGTCAGTTTGCGTCCGCAAGGAGTCCACTGAATAGTGGAACCTTCATCAAACAAGTAAGCTGGATTAAATCCTTCTTTACCTTCTCGTTGCAACATCCGTACCCGCAAAACTTTGCGCTCTGTATCATTATTGATTAAGTTTGTGGGTAATACTTGCAAAACCACATCAGCAAATTCTCTTTGTGGTTCGATAAACTTGTCAAAGTCAGGTTTACGAGAGTTAATTTGCGCTAACACATCTTCGTAGCGGTGGCCTCGTTCAGCCATATCCCGTTGAATCTTCCAGGCAATTTTGACTTCATCGCTGATGTCAAAGTAAACACTGAAATCAAGCAAGGCTCTCACCCGTTCATCATATAAAGGATGTAGACCTTCAACTACTATAATATGGTTTGGTTCAATCCGTTCTGCCGGATCGATCAAGCCGGTTTCGTGGTTGTAAATCGGCTTATCAATCGCTTGGCCTTCTTTGAGAGCCTTAATTTGCTCATACATCAGGTCAAAATTGTTAGCTCTGGGGTCTAGTGCAGTTATACCAGTTTCTTTGCGTTGTTTACGATCTAGGGAATGATAGTCATCCAAGCAGATAACTGTCATCAGGTCTTCACCAAATAAATCGATCAATCGACGCAAAAATGTAGATTTACCGCACCCTGAGTCTCCGGCTACTCCAATCAGTACCACGCGTTCCGGCTTAGTCATAAATCTCCTCTAAATACTAAAAAAGATGTGTCAATGAATAATTCTTCTCACAACAGATTTGTGAAACCAAGAGCTTACCCCAATGGTAAAATCCTGCATTCTTGCTATCCAGCATAAAAATAGAATATCAGGGCAGTGAGCAACATAGTCATGCTTGTTAATTAGTTACCTACTGAACTATCCTGAATTCTTGGCTGGTAAGTATTTAATCCTAGTGTTATACTAGATTTTAACAGAAAGATGTATTTTGTAACAAGTTTTGCTGTTAAAAACAATCTTTTAGTGTACCAATCAAAAGCGTAGCAGAAACTGAAGAAAAACTTAATTTTTTTTCCCTGCACTCCTTATGAAGAAATAGGGTGTTGGGTTATTAGGGAGATGAGGGCGATGAGGTAATGGGAAAAATTATGTATTACCTCCTGAACTCCTGTCTCCTGATAGCGAAGCCTTGCGTAAGCAATACTCCTCCCCATGATGCAGTTCCCGAAAAAAACCTTAAATTGATTCACTATTAACATTCTATTGAAGACTTATCCTCTACCTTGAATAGTGAACAGGTGTGTTTTTTACCATGCCGATATGCCTTGGCCGAGTGTACTGAGCAGGGCATCATTATCAATCAGTCCACAGTTAACCGTTATCAAGCATTAGGTAAATTATTGAAACCCATCATAAAACCTTGCTGCAATTGGTAGGGAATTAAATGAGGGTGGTAAAACTGATAACTGATAAGTGTTAATGATGCTGTTTTCCCAGATAGCCAGTTTTATGCAACTAAAATCCGGTAAACTAAAGCTGGCATAGGATGGGAATTATTTTTTGATAAACGGTTAAGTAAATATCGGAGTGGTAGAACGAATGTACAATCAAGGTGCTGTTGAGGGTGCTGCCAATATAGGATCAGGTAGCCGCATCTTCGTTTACGAAGTGGTGGGTCTGCGTCAGAACGAAGCAACTGACCAAACTAACTACCCTATTCGTAAAAGTGGCAGTGTGTTCATCAGAGTGCCTTACAACCGCATGAATCAAGAAATGCGACGGATCGCTCGTCTAGGCGGCAAAATTGTTAGTATTCAGCCAAGCACAGTTTTAGGGCCAGTTAATGGTCAAGCTGTTGTGGCAAGTACAAACAGCGAAGTAAGCGAGTTAGTTACTCCAGTGAATGCTAACACTGAGGATAATGGTAAAGCCACACCTGTGAATACAAATAGCGAATCTAAAGGATTTGCTAAATCACCTGCTAAGGAGAAAAAAGGCAATACCATGACTCAAGGGAAAGCCAAACACGCTGATGTTCCTGTAAATACTTACCGTCCTAACGCTCCGTTTATCGGTAAGTGTATCTCGAATGAACCGTTAGTTAAAGAAGGTGGCATTGGTATTGTTCAGCACCTGAAGTTTGACCTTGCTGGTAGTAATTTAAAATATATCGAAGGTCAAAGTATCGGTATTATTCCACCAGGTGTTGACAAAAATGGTAAACCAGAAAAACTAAGACTTTACTCGATTGCTTCAACTCGTCATGGCGATGATGTGGATGATAAGACAATATCATTGTGTGTCCGCCAATTAGAGTACAAGCATCCAGAAAGCGGTGAAACAGTTTATGGTGTTTGTTCTACTTATCTGACTCAGTTGGCACCAGGGGCAGATGTAAAAATTACAGGTCCTGTTGGTAAGGAAATGTTGTTACCTGATGACACTGATACCAATGTGATTATGTTGGCAACAGGAACAGGTATTGCTCCCATGCGGGCTTACTTGTGGCGGATGTTTAAAGATGGTGAAAGAGCAGCTAACCCAGAGTACCAATTTAAAGGATTTGCTTGGTTGTTGTTTGGTGTACCAACGACTCCCAACATTCTATACAAGGAAGAACTGGAAGAAATGCAACAAAAGTATCCAGATAACTTCCGCCTCACCTATGCTATCAGTAGGGAACAGAAAAATGCCGAAGGTGGCAGAATGTACATCCAAGACCGTGTAGCAGAACACGCTGATGAACTGTGGCAGTTGATTAAAAATGAAAAAACCCACACTTACATATGCGGTTTACGCGGTATGGAAGGTGGGATTGATGCAGCTTTGAGTGCTGCTGCTGCTAAGGAAGGTGTGACTTGGAGTGATTACCAAAAGGATCTCAAGAAGGCACATCGCTGGCATGTAGAAACATACTAATAGGCAATGGGCAACGGGCAACAGTATTTATTGTGATCTGTTCCCTTTTGTCTTTATTGTGATCTGTTCCCTTTTCCCTTTTGTCTTTTTATGGATAATCAGTAGGTGGGGCGATGCCCTGCCTACAATTGTTTTGTATATAGAGTTTTTTGGGTGCGAAATCTGTGGGTATAAAACTAGGAATATTGGGATTAGGTACTGTGGGAACGGGGACTGTACAACTGTTGCAAGACAGCGAAGGTCGTCACCCTCTATTAAAAGAAATAGAAATATATCGGGTGGGAATGCGATCACTCTCCAAACCCCGTTTGGTAGAATTGCCACCAGAGGTAGTAACTACAGATTTAGAAGCGATTGTCAATGACCCAGAAATAGATATAATTGTTGAAATTATGGGTGGATTGGAACCAGCGAGATCGCTCATCCTCACCGCTATTAAAAATGGTAAGCACGTAGTTACTGCTAATAAAGCCGCTATCTCTCGATTTGGTGCAGAAATATTTACCGCCGCCAATCAAGCCGGGGTATATGTGATGATAGAAGCATCCGTAGGAGGTGGCATTCCCGTAATTCAACCCCTGAAACAGTCTTTGAGTGTCAACCGCATTCATGCTGTCACAGGCATTGTTAACGGTACAACTAACTATATCCTGACACGGATGCAAACAGAAGGCAGTGACTTCGATGATGTCCTAGCTGATGCTCAACGATTAGGTTATGCCGAAGCTGACCCCACCGCTGATGTTGATGGCTTAGATGCAGCCGATAAAATAGCTATCTTGGCCTCATTAGGCTTTGATGGCCGCATCAACTTACAAGATGTGTATTGTGAGGGAATTCGTCAAGTCAGTAAGACAGATATTAGCTACGCCACCAAGTTAGGATTTGTGATTAAATTATTAGCAATTGCCAAAGGGCAAACTAGCGATAACTCTCAACTATCAGTTAGAGTTCATCCCACCCTAGTACCTCAAACACATCCTTTAGCCAGTATTAACGGTGTTTATAATGCCATTCTTGTCGAAGGAGAACCCATTGGCCAAGTGATGTTTTTTGGGCCTGGTGCTGGTGCTGGTGCTACTGCTAGTGCCGTTTGCTCGGATATCTTAAATCTGTTAGCAACTCTGAAAATTAATACCCCCAAATCTAATCCTCTCTTAGCCTGTAGACATCAAAATTACCTACAAATTGCACCAATTTCTGAACTTGTAACCCGATTTTATGCGCGGTTTTTGACAAAAGACCAACCAAGTGTAATTGGTAAATTAGGTACTTGCTTTGGCAAATATGGCGTGAGCCTGGAGTCCCTAGTGCAAACTGGTTTTCAGGCAGAACTAGCCGAGATTGTTGTTGTCACCCATGATGTTCGGGAAGGAGATTTTAGACAAGCTTTAGCCGAAATTCAAACCCTAGAAGCAATAGATAGCATTCCCAGCATCTTAAGAGTACTTTGAAAAGGCAGGATTCAGTTATCAGTTATCACTGTTCACTGTTCACTGTTCACTGTTCACTGAATCCTGAACTCCTTAATAATTAAGAGTCTTTACCAACAACTTGTGATTTGAGGGTTGTGATTTCACTGGTTAACTCTTGCCTAGTTGAAGCTTTGAGTAAATAGCGATAAACAAACCAGGCAGAATAACCAATACCAATTAACTCAAAAGTAGGTGCTACCAAAGGAATATCATTGAGAGAATCTAGTACAGCTAATAGTACCTTAACTGTAACAATTGCTGTGATTACTAATCCCACACTAACGATAGGCTGCTTATATTGATTAAGGAAGTTGCCTAGATAGTCAGGTAATGTGCCTAAAAAGCCTGAAATTTGTTGCCCATATTTGAGCCATTCTTCCTGAGACTGTACAGGAGGCTGGAGTTTGGTGATGCTTCCTGCTTGGGTGTTAATATCTGGGATTGTTGTCTCTTTTGACGTGGTTTCTGTGTATTCTGGTTCTTGCATTTTCACTTCCATAATTTTGAGAGTTGAGTTTTCTTGATTTGCACAGTTCCAACTACAAGGCTGTTGAGTAAGCAATTGACTGCTGCATCAGCACAATTGAGTTTAGGTTAAAAAGGAGTTTTATTGTCCTATAACCATAATTGCCCCATTACCTCCACTGCATCAACTACAGGGTAGAAAGTCAGCAAGAGGATAGAAGTCAAACGGCGACAGGATGTATTAAAGTCAGCTTTCTGAGTTCTGTTTTGTCAATTAACCAACTGGAATTCTCAGGCTGTGATTATCCCATGCCATGTTATTTGCTCATAATCGTACTCATCGAAGCACAAATCATGCAAAAATCAGTCTACCTCTGATGCATTCAAGTCTAAACGCTGATTTTATCTGATATTAAAGCTATCTTCAGCCTCTTTCGTCAATCAACTTATTCAGATTGATATTAATATGTAACAATTGTCTTGTCTGTTCATATAGACTAGACATTAAGAGCTTTATATGGTATGAGTTAGATTTTTAGGGATTCATATTTTTATAAAAATATCTTACCTTTGATCGGAAAAAGATTTACTCCTATTATTGAATAAGTTAAAGTCAATTATAATTACCGGAAGACTGGGTTTAAAGTTTAGGATATTTTATGGATGCCAAATCAAAAGCCAACCTTTGTTGACAAAAGTTCGGAACTCAAAAAAGTGTCAACTCAAGAGCGGAAAATAGAAGAACTCCCAACTATAGAATTTCCCTCTCGTCGGAAACTCAAAGCCAGTTCCTGGCGTATCCATCAAAAAATTGGCTATGGTTACTTTGTGGCTATTGCTATTGGCTTTTTTGGCTCATTGACAGGATTGGTACTGGCTAACTATTACCGAGGTAGAGAAGTCAGGCAGTTCAATCAAGCTAATGAGCAAGAACGATTACTAAATAATTATAAAGATGCAGTAATTGAGGCTCAACTCCATAGCTCAAGCTTGATAGCGGTATTGAACGACCCAGAAAAATTAAAAATTAAAAAAGATAAGTTTCTCAAGTCTGTTGCTCAAGCACAAAAATTAGAAGAAAGCATTGATACATATATCAACAGCGATCCTCAGATCTTAGCAGCAAACAAATCGACTTTAGAAATTTTATTTCTCAATTATTCTAAGTATTTAGAAGAATTTATTAACCAGATAGAACCTATTTTGACGAGAATTGACACGCCAAGAATACAACCGGAACAAGTAGAGATAGCGCGAGAGCAGTTACTGGGAGTTATGAATAGTCAGATAGTTGAGCAGCTCAATCTTTTATCGGATCAATTAACTAGAATTTTAGAGACTGCTCAAACACAAGAGCTAAAGAGACGGACAGATGTAGAGCAAGCTAGATTTGTTGAGAGAGCTATTGTCATAGTTAGTATGCTGGTTTCGGTTGCTGTTGCTGCTGTTGTGGCATGGCGTACCAGTCGAGCGCTCGCAGAACCTGTAATTACATTAACACAAGTAGCTGAACAGGTAGCTAGAAAATCCAATTTTGATTTACGCGCTCCCATTACTACTGACGATGAAATTGGGTTGCTAGCTAAATCGCTAAATCGCTTAATTGAGCGAGTATCTGAGCGTACTAGACAACTCCAACAAGCCAAAGAATTAGCCGAAGCTGCTAGTAAAGCCAAAAGCCAATTTTTGGCCAATGTTAGTCATGAGTTACGTACACCTTTAAATGCAGTAATTGGTTTAAGTCAACTGCTAAAAGATGATGCTGTTGATATTGGTGCATCGCCAGATTTTATCACCGACTTAGAAACTATCAATTCTGCTGGTAGACATTTACTAGAACTAATTAACGACATCCTAGATGTATCAAAAATCGAAGCGGGGAAAATGACTCTCTACCCAGAGACATTTGACATCATAACTCTGATTAATAATGTTGTTCTGACAGTGAAACCAGCAATAGAAAAAAATGGCAACACCTTAGTATTAGAATGTGATGAGTATTTGGGGACGATGTATGCTGACCAAACGAGGATGCGACAGGTATTATTAAATTTACTGAGCAATGCAGCCAAGTTTACTACCAACGGCAAAGTAACACTAACTGTTAAGATTGATAAAACAATCATCCTTAAAGAAGCACCCTTCGGATCAATTATTTTCACCGTAACTGATAACGGAATCGGAATGTCACCCAGTCAAGAGCAGAAATTGTTTCAACCCTTTATACAAGGGGATATTTCCACTACCAAAAAATATGGTGGTACCGGCTTGGGATTAGCTATTAGCCGTCATTTTTGCCAGATGATGGGGGGTGAAATTCTTGTTAACAGTCAGCTTGGGGTTGGTTCTAATTTTAAGGTAAGTTTACCTTTGACAGTGCGGCAATGAGTATAACAGGTAATAGGTAACAGGTGAAAAAGTTTAAGGCCTGTTTGCATCTGATATTTCTTTGCCCAAGTTTCACTAGGATATTGTAACCTGACCAATAGCTACAATTTATAGATGTCACCGCATAGCTCACGCATATCCATGACCACAAACATTGACTTCCTTAGCCATCTCAATCCCAGTCAACGTCAAGCCGTCGAACATTACTGCGGACCATTGCTAGTTGTAGCTGGTGCTGGTTCTGGTAAAACCCGTGCGCTGACTTATCGAATTGCTAATTTGATTCTTAAACACCGTGTAAATCCTGAAAATATCATCGCAGTGACTTTCACCAACAAAGCCGCACGGGAAATGAAGGATAGGATTCAAAGGTTATTTTCTGAACAATTAGCACTTAAAGAATACGGGCAAAAGTTAGATTCGTTACCAGAATACGAGCAAACACAACTCAAATCCAAGGTTTACCGTACCACCATTAAAGATATGTGGTGTGGCACTTTTCACAGTTTATTTTCTCGGATTCTGCGCTATGATATCGAAAAATATCAAGATGAAAAAGGACGACGGTGGAATAAAAACTTTTCCATCTTTGATGAATCTGATGTACAGAGCTTAATTAAAGAAATAGTTACAAAAGACTTAAATTTAGATAGTAAGAAATTTGAACCTAAATCCGTTCGTTACGCTATCAGCAACGCCAAGAATCAGGGATTTTCACCGGAGGAGTTTGAACAGGAACAACCCAATTACCGGGGAAGGGTAATTGCTGAAGTTTACAGTCTTTATCAAGATAAACTTGCAGGAAATAACGCTTTAGATTTTGATGATTTAATATTAATTCCTACACGATTATTTCGACAAAATGAACAAGTTTTAGGTTATTGGCATGGCAGATTTTGCCATATCTTAGTAGATGAATATCAAGACACAAACCGTACACAATATGATTTAATTCAGCTTTTAGTAACAAACGACGAAAATAGAAAGAGTGAATGGAACTGGGAAAATCGATCTGTGTTTGTAGTAGGTGATGCTGACCAATCAGTTTACAGCTTTAGAATGGCAGACTTCACAATTTTACTAGAATTTCAGCAAAATTTTGGCGATGGGTTAGAAGATGATGACACCAGAACAATGGTGAAATTAGAAGAAAACTATCGTTCTTGTGAAAACATTCTCCAAGCTGCAAATGAATTAATTGAAAATAACACCCAACGTATTGATAAAATTCTCAAAGCCACCAGAGATGCAGGTGAAGAAATTCACTGCTATAAAGCTGAAGATGAAATAGAAGAAGCAGCTTTTGTCATTAATCAAACTCGGACATTAGAACATCACAACCCAGAATTAAACTGGGGTAATTTTGCCATCCTTTATCGGACTAATGCTCAATCTCGACCATTTGAAGATTTATTAGTAAAATATCAAATTCCTTATACAGTTGTGGGAGGAATGAAATTTTACGATCGGAAAGAAATTAAAGATATTGTCGCATATTTGAGAGCAATAAACAATCCTGCTGATACAGTTAGTTTATTGAGAGTAATTAATACACCTCGTCGGGGAATTGGTAAAGCTACCATTGAAGCTTTAGTGAATGCTTCCCAACAACTAGGGACAACATTGTGGGAAATATTAACTGATGAGACATCAGTTAATACCTTAGCGGGACGTTCTGCAAAATCTGTCAATGGTTTTGCTAAAATTATTCAAAAATGGCAAGAACAAATCTCAAAAATTCCTGGTTCTGAGATTTTGCAAGGAATTTTAGAAGATTCTGGTTATGTCCAAGACTTGGAAAATCAAGGTACAGATGAAGCTGATAATAGAATCCAAAACGTTAATGAACTTTATAATGCAATATCGCAATTTCAGGAAGAAAATGAAGGTGATGATATTTCCTTACAAGGATTTTTGCAAAGTGCAGCATTGAGTTCAGATTTAGATAACTTAAAAGAAGGAAAAACAACTGTTTCCTTAATGACATTACACGCTTCTAAAGGTTTAGAATTTCCAGTAGTCTTCTTAGTAGGATTAGAACAGGGACTATTTCCTGGATATCGTTCCTTACAAGATCCTGCATCTTTAGAAGAAGAACGTCGCTTGTGTTATGTGGGAATAACGCGCGCCCAAGAGAGGTTATACTTGTGTCATGCAAGAGAGAGAAGACTGTATGGTTTAAGAGAACCAGCCATGCGATCACAATTCCTTGACGAATTACCAGAAGAGTTATTAACCACTGAAAACAAAGTTACTCGCACCTTTACTAAAACAGCGTCTACAAAAAGTGAGAACCCAGAAACCAATCAGAAGTGGCAAGTAGGAGATCAAGTCTTACATAAATCGTTTGGTGTTGGGGAAATAACCCACGTTTTCGGAGAAGGAAATAAACTTTCTGTAGCAATTAAATTTGTGAATTTGGGACAGAAAATTATTCACCCTAGAGTCGCGCAGTTGCAAAAAATGGATTGATCTAATTTTCTACAATTCGACTTCTTCAAAATGTTCAACAGTAGGAAATGGCTCATTATAGCTTATAATAATGGTGCAGCAATTTTTCCCACTCTTGATATGTTGAACTTCTAAAACCCACAGTATGCGCTTCTAGACTTTCCCATTTAACAAGTAATAAAGCCACATTCAGCACTTCATTTCGTAGTACACGTACCTGTATAATTATAGAAAGCTACGTAGTAAGCACATAATTGAAATAGTAAAAAAATAGACAATACAATAAAAATTGCCAACAACTTGGAACTCGTAAGTATTGACAATAAATTCAGGATAAAAGATGAGAAGATAAATGTAAATGAGCCTGGACTAAATAAAAATACCCAAAAATATGAATTACTAAAAATAAGACTTTAAGAGTAAGAACTTGGATCACTTGGGAATAATAGATGACATAGGAATTGTAGAAAAAATCAATAAGATATTCTGAATAGATAGTAGAGAGAAAGTGAATACAGGAGAAATAGTCAAAGCAATCATTATGGACTAGGTTTTCTATGGAGACCATTATATTTATTTCCTCAACTTTTTGAGGAAAAAGCTATAGAATATTTATTAGGAGCGGGAATTGAAGGCGAAGATTTAAATGATGATAGAATAGGCAGAGTAATGGATAAGTTATACAAATATGGATTAACTAAATTATTCCTAATAATTGCCTTAGAAGTAGTAAAAAAATATGGAGTAGCAACCAAATATTCCCATTTAGATTCAACCTCATTGCATTTGCATGGAGAGTATAATAATTGCCTAGATAATTGAAGGTAAGAATTATTGGATATTTCAGAGCCAGTGCCTTGGGCTGGTTCCCCGACTTGTTAGGGAAGCTCCTCTGAAAGAGGCATCAACTGGCGTATGTTTTCAAGGGATGCTTTTTCTGATTACACAAGGAGTTCATAGGATTCTGAACTTGACAGAGGAACGTTGTCGAATTTTCCAATTCCTACCTGCAGCTTGTCAAAAGTATTATTTATTTTCTTATTTTTCAAATCTCTAATTCACTATTGCATAGTCTTGTATTTTCATAAGTGATTTAAAAATTTAAATTCAACATTGTTGTCTAACTAGCTTTTTTCACAGAATAAGAAAGCTGCAACCTTGACGTGCATAATTTATGTTTTCATGGCTACTGGATCTTTAAAAACTATAGTTCTGAATTGCCTGTAAATGTAGTTTATTTATGCTACTTATTTAAATGCGGAATGTGGGATGAATATCCATTCATTGCAGAAATAATACTAGAGGCCTTTCTGAAGGTAGATTCAAAATTCTTTTCTAATCCAGGCTTAATATACAAAATCACTGCCTCAAGAATCATAATATTTTCCCGTAAAGATTATGTAAGCATTCAGCTATCGGCAGTCAGATTTTTCAGGCTAACGCCAAAAATACCTATTTGATAATTAACCAATTTCTCAAACATTCTGACTCCTCACTCCTCAATTCTTAGACAAAAGCGTAAAAGTTTCAGAACTACGGTCTCCTAAAACCCAGGCTATAACTCCGGAAATGTGCTTATTTACTACTGTCCATAACCAAATTATGTTTCCAACTCATAAATTTGAGTAATTTCTGGTATTTCATCCTTTTCCGGCTTGTCAGGCAAAGTATTACCAACCTTTTTTACCCAATTAATTACAGTCTCCCATGATCTTTTAGCTCAGTTCCGTCCAGATAGTCCTGGTTCTGGGATTGTTGATCTTAAGGCTTACTGTCGTGGTTTTCGATATGTTCATGAAATGTTAAAAATGTTTCCGGAACAATCAGAGCCTATTTTATTTAGCACAGATTTTGCTAAGCTTACCTCTCTCGGTCCTATTCACAATGCGCCTACATCTGTTGAACCCTGGTAAATTGGCTAAGGTATTGAATTTAATCACAATAGACCTATTGCAAAATTGTTTATGTAGTATGATAGAGATTTTTAGATTTTATGTATTTTTGGTATTCTTTGGGCTCGCTAATTCAAACATAACCGTGTAACTCTAACTTTTAGCTAAAACAAATACAACCCCCACTATAACATAAAATTAATTCTGCGAGAGGTCTAATATATCCTCTAGGATATCAATTATACCGCGAAAAGCTTGCATTTTTAACTGCTTAACTCTCATAAGTTAAACTCCAATGAACTCAATTTCTTGAACAAATTATCTAGACCTCGTTAAGAACTCTTCCTCATACCACTGCTTTTAAACACTCCTCAACTTAATCACACCACGATCAAAAACCCGATTATAAGTATCAATACCACTTACCTCAATTCTATCTGCATACACTTCATAACTAGCAAAACTCAAATTACTCGTAGAATATTCAGTCCACACAGAAAGACTAACAGAATGATTACGAGCATCGGCACCACAAATTAAATAAGTCGTCCCATTAATAGAACGAGTACGTTCATAATGATGTTCATGACCATTGATATATAATTGAAGATTATATTTTTGAACCAAAGGAGTAAAAATCTTGATAAAATTTGGATTACTCCCATAAGCACCAGAAGCATAAATTGGATGATGACCAAATAAAACTTTCCAATCAGCTTTGCTTAGGCTTAATTCCTTCTCCAAGCAAACTAACTGACTTTTCCAATCAGCATTACCATTAGTATCTAAACCAAAAAACTGCAAATTATCTCGAATAAATGTGTAATAACGTCCGGTCATATTCAAGCCAGGAAGTTCATTTGGGGAACACCGTTATCAGTCCTAATATCGTGATTACCTAAACAAGCATGAAATTTCACACCTTTTTTCAGCAAAGGTTGATAAGGACGCTCAAAAACTGCATCTATCTTCTCAATTTCGCCGTTATTGTAAATGTTATCACCTGCTAAAATCACTAAATCGTAAGGATTTTCTTGGTGATAAGAATTCATTGACCAGGCTACAACATACTGTCCTTTCGCACCAGTTCCTATATCAGCAACAGAAACAAAACGCAATAATAAATCTTTTTTTGCTGGGTTAGCAGCTATTACTGGTTCTAAAAGAGGATTTTCAAGATTTTGACAAAATAATTTCCATCCTATAAATCCTGTACCAATGGCGGTAAGACTACTGAAAAATAAAAATTGACGGCGTTTGCCTTTCATAAATGACTAAGTTTATTAAATGGCAAAATAAATACATAGTAAGAGTCAGAATCTACTATCTGAGTCTTTGATTCCTTAATCTGGGTGAAAGTTCCATGTCCAAAAATAATCAACCTTCTAAAAAACCATATCAGAAAAATATACCAATTTGGAAGATGACAATTATCCAAGTTCTGAAAGGAACAATTGGGGTTTTAGAAAACACAGTCGTCCAACTGGAGACAGATACACCTGTTAGTACTGAGAAAAAACCTAATTTTTTGCAACGGGTGTTATCGAGTTGGGATGGATTTTTAAGGACATTTCGCTTGTTTTTACCGTCAAATGTTTCTAACAATTTGTCAGATACTATTTTGACAGGAATTCTCGTGGGAGTTGCTGTGGTGATAGTTGGGACAACAACGGTGTTTATTCTTAAACCTTCTGAGGTAGGGACTCTTCCCCCAGTTAAGAAAGTTACCGCACCAACACCAATACCAACTGTAGCTGTATTACCAGAACCGGAAATAACTACTACACCAGAACCAACTCCTACACTAGAAGCAACTCCTACGCTAGAAGCAACTCCTACGCTAGAAGCAACTCCTACACTAGAACCTAAACTTGAACCTGAACCAATACCTACTCCAATTTTACAATTAACACCGGAACAAGCTTTAATTGCGGCTATTGAAGATCAATTAGCTGAAATTAGTGTTTCCTTAACCCGCAATGGAGAGGAAATCATTTCTACCAAGTTGATCAAATCTATTCAAGCCAATTTCCGTTCTAGCGATTTAACTGTTAAAATTGCTGATGATTGGTATGCTTTGGAAACGGATAAACAAAACCAATTAGCTGCTGATATTTTACAGCGTTCTCAAGAATTAGATTTCACTCATTTAGAAATTCTTGATTATCAAGATAATTTAATAGCACGCAATCCTGTTGTTGGTAATGAAATGGTGATTCTTAAACGACGAAGTTTGATAGTTCCTAAATTAGCTTCATAAAATAATATTTTAAAGGTTGTAGCTAAAGCATTAAAAATTTGATATCCTCCTAAATCCTTGGTAATAACTTAAGTCCGAAAGTCTTTTGTCAAGAGGCTTTTGGAGAAATATGCAAAAAGAACTGCTCAGGACCTCGTTGAAGATCAGGAAACGGAGCAACAATTAAACTAACATTTGGTTTTCGCTGTTGTTTGATAATACCTAAATCTCGATTTTGGAGGTCAGCAAAATACTTAACTTTCTTCTGTTGCATTACTTTTTAATGAGCCATCGTAAAATGATAAAGACGACGATAAATCATTTCTAATGAGATTTCATCAAAGGGCAGAGAAAGTTCATCCGCTACGGCATCACCTAAATCTACTAAAGTACTAGTATGTGGAGCAGGTCTAGCTGGGTTTCACTCGAAACAGTACTACCGAAAGGCTTGAGAATATCTGTACCTATAGGAGCAAGTTAAAATTCGTCAAACTCGTCCATGCAGTCCTTGAGGTCTCGAAGCCCTGCTAGAATACGTTGGGGATCTTGGCAATTTAAATCTGCTTCAATTTCTTCTGGTAGCCGCCACGGGGTCAGATGGCCAGTCGGGCTGTGCCTTCGACCTACCATCAGGATTCCATATATTTGGGTAATTTAACACACGCTTGTTCCACTCACTTAAAGCAGCCTGCATTTTATTAATCCAATTTTGCGCTCGATTAATGGAGGCATCAATTTCACTAATCTTATTGGGGTCTTTGATATAGCATCTGTACTTGTTAAGGTTGTTAATTGCCTCCTGGAATGTCTTGATATAAGTGGGAATATTCTGATAAATGTCCTTCTTGGGATTTGTAAGGTTGACCGTTCTCGGTTTCAGATCCTATTGGAGTTTGTCTCTAACCTTAGCTACAGTTTCAGCTTTTGCAACTCGGTCGCTATCCGGTATTGCTTTGGCCGCTTCAAGCTTATTTTTGAGGTGTTGGTTCGCAGGATCTTTTAGCTCTGGGTCATATTCCTTATTGATCCCTTTACAAGGGGAACAGATTAAACCTTCACCATCTTCAGTAACTTTAACTTCGATTCCTGGATGAGAAACCTCACCACAAGTTTTGGGTGTAGAAATTCCCCCAAGTAGGTTATGAGTCATACCCTGATCTTGATGAGTAGCGGGTGTTAAAGTTCTAGTTGGCAGGGTGTTGACTTCAGGTATTAAGTTGCGAAGATTTGGTGGAACTATCTGCCCCCCAGTGTTGTTAGTCCCACTGGCAGGGGGTAAAGCTTTTATATATGCGAGCGCTCCACTTTGACTGGAAGAAGTCGTGGAGGTTCAGTTGGCGGGGTGTTGACTTCAGGTATTAAGTTGCGAAGATTTGGTGGAACTATCTGCCCCCCAGTGTTGTTAGTCCCGGTGGCAGGGAGTGAAGCTTTTATATATGCGATCACTCCACCTTGGTGAGAAAAAGGTACTGATAAGTCAGTATTAACTGGTGTATTTTTGACAGGAACGATCGCACCAGCTTTGTGAGAAGAAGGTGTAGAAGCACCACCTATTGGGGGATTATATTTAGGAATATAGCAGCCAGGGTTATGAGGAACTTCAATCAACGTCACCCTATCGCCGTCATGGGCAGGCGAAAGTCTTAAATTAGGATTTTTTGTTACACCTGGACTGCCAAAGGGATTTCGAGGGATGCCCAAATTGGGATTGGGTAAGGGCACTCCAGGACCATGAAGACTTACGTAAGAACCTTCGCCTCCCAGTATGAAGACCTTCCATCTGATCTCAGAACTTACCAATGTAAAGCTTCATTTAAATCATGGGATTAAGTCATTGAGATATGCAATTTGCCTATTTAAATGAGTATCTCCCTCTCTGATAATTTATCTAAAGCGTTGACTTAATGCAGCAATTTGAGTTTCTGTAAAAACTTCCTGTATCAGTCCATGCTCCTTTAATACTTGTAAGACATCTACAGCCCCTTCCACAACAGTCACTTGTTGGCTTAAACAGTGTTAAATATTGTCAAGAAAATTGGGGCGATTGCTCACGACCTCAGACATAACTGGTTTGAAAAATCCTAGAATGACCCCAGTGTTGATATTGACTACAAAGCCAACTTAATTGATGATCTTAATACCTCCAAATTTGGTAATAAAGCATATACACCCTATGAGATATTTCTCAAGGTACTATACGAACTATTTAAAGATGAAACCATTATTGGTGAGATTGGTAAAACCTTAGAATTAGCAAGTTTTGAACAAGAAGGGTTTCAAAGATCCGTCAAAGTAATTGAAAGACACCGAGGTTCTATCATTGCTGATGCGGTGGGTTTGGGTAACACATTTATTGGTTGACAGTTATTGGAATAATATACAAGACTTACCATCTGGTTTTGAGTCTCATCAATGTCTGCTATCTGATTCTAGTTTACCAAAGTAAAGTGGTTGGATTCCTTTTGTACCGCCCACCTTGGCATTACTGGCTATAGGTGGAGGAGTTGTTTTTTTAACTTATCAATTACGAAAAGTTTAGTTTACTCAGGAGGTTATTGACTGATGATCAAGCGCTCGCTCTTACGCCAAACTATAACTATCTGCACACCTATAACCCTGTTGTCTGGAAGTTTACTGTCCCCTGTTTTTCTGCCACAGGCACAGGCTCAATCTGCTTTTGAGCGCATCCAGTCAATTGTTACTGGTAAAATAAGCGCCAGATCAGCTTCCGGGCGATCGCGTGGTGGGGCTACTCACTCACAATGCTCTCAACTAGATACCAAGAACCTCATAGCTTATTTAACCAACTACGGCAAGTTCTGTCTTAAATTCTAGTAGCATGACTGTATTTTACAGTTTCTACAAATTCATTCTCTTTCAAAATTGCATACAAATTCACATGTTCCTCCAACAAACATGCATGACCGCTATCACGTAAGATTAAATTTTGAGAATTAGGTAAAATATTATCTAACCGTTCTACCTCACTTACAGAAGGTAACAACTGATCGCTCCCCCCGGCTATAAGTAAGACCTGCTGCTTGAGTTGTTGCAATTTGTCCTCTTCAATATGAAACTCACGCAATAACGACAAACGCCAATTTACCGTTTCTGCGGGTAGAGAACGCATAGTTCTGAGTAGTTCATGGCGAATACTACTAGACATCCGTGATAACGATGCCAAAAATGGTAATAATCCCAATGCACCAACATCATAAAACCATGATGGTACTAAATCAGCTAGTTGAGATAAGGTGTTCAACCAAGGGCGCAGTTGAAAAGCTGAAGCGGGATTTATTAAAATAATACGTTTAAACACATGTGGTGATTGGGTAGCGACTTTCATAGCCAAACAACCGCCAAAAGATTCCCCACATAAATAAACTGGACGGTGACAGCTTCTTTCTAATTCTGCGTGAATCAAGTCTAAAACATTACTAGTCAGCACCTCCCAGGTTGTGAGGTCTTTTCTGGGGATCGCTAAACAACGGACATCAAAGCCTACTTCTAAGCCAGCAGTTTGGGATCGCAACAGTTGACCAGTTCCATCCATTCCAGGCAAATAGACAAACAGCGGATATTCTAGTTGTACTCGTTTGGGAGTCAGGAAACAAGGTTTAAGTTCAACGTCTGCCATTTTGCCAATGTATCTACAATCTATTAGATCTTGTTTTACAATACCTTAGCCAAAATAAAAGGCTACAGGAATTTTGCCATTTTACCAAAATTAAACACAGATAAGCGTTTTGCTGAAGAGCTAGTTTGGAATCTCAAACCCTTATACTGCAGTTAATACGTTAAAAAATACTTCTAGGAAACCTGGAAGGAATTTTTAACACTGATTGTTTTTGCCAAGCCTCAAAGAAATGGGAGTTAATGCTTAAAGCATCATCAACTCACCCTCCTATTTTGGCGACGGTATTGGTTTTACTCTACCGTTCCATTGGCAATCATGGGGAGATGGGTCAGTTATCAGTTATCAGCCATCGCACTTTCTTTATTGTTGTTCACTGTTCCCTATTCCCAAGAACCAATGACTAAATCAGCTTCTCGAGATAAAAATCAGCCGAGTCTGAAACTATGATTACAGATTTTAGTGAAGTTTGAATGAATTATATATGAATAAGTGAAATCGCTTAACCCATCCTTCACAAACTCACTTAAGGCAGGTAACTCATAATTCATAATTCATAAAAGTGATTCTTCGTCCCCAATTTCCTATCCCCAGTCAATTAGTATATTTTTTGTAAAAATTTCGCATTTTTTCTTGATGTATTTTTTACATTTCTTCACTATAAGGTTCAGCATCTATTAATAACGCTATGCTGGGTTATCAGATAGAAATGTATAAATCACATATTTGGGTGACTAAGCCTAATCTTTATAGATTTTAATTGGCTTATAGGAGCATCGAAGTTGAGTAATGAACAGCTTACAACATGATTAATAACAAGTATTTTCCGTAATTTTTGGATAAATCAGCACGATTTTTAGATACTAAAAAACAATTCTTGAGGTGAGAAATTTGCTAATGTTAAGTTTTAGTTTGAAAAAATACTTGCAATGTTATATAATTACCTGGTTTTACAGGATTAACTAAGAAAAAAATCTGTTTAATAATTTGTTTTTTATTGTGTATGAATCTAGTGAATAAAACTTCAAAAACCTTTGCACTAACCACACCTCTATACTATGTAAACGATGTACCCCATATTGGTAGTGCTTACACCACAATGGCTGCGGATGTTGTAGCTAGGTTTCAACGCTCATTAGGACATCAGGTATTGCTAGTTACGGGTACAGATGAACATGGGCAAAAAATTCAGCGGTCAGCAGCAAGTTTAGAAAAACCACCACAGGAGTTTTGTGATCAAATTGTACCCAGTTTCATCAATTTGTGGGAGGTTCTCAACATTCAATATGATCGCTTTAGTCGCACTACTGCTTTGAACCATTACGCCATTGTTAAAGAATTCTTCCAGCGAGTTTGGGAAAATGGCGACATTTACCAAGGACAACAAAAAGGCTGGTATTGTGTATCCTGCGAAGAATTTAAGGAAGAACGAGAACTACTAGATGGAAAACGCTGCCCTATACATACTAGCAAAGAAGTAGAGTGGCGAGACGAACAGAACTACTTTTTCCGTCTATCCAAGTATCAAACCAAACTGGAGGAATTTTACCAATCTAGCCCAGATTTTATTCAACCACCAAGCCGACGTAATGAAGTCCTCAACTTTGTCGGTCAAGGTTTACAAGATTTTTCGATTTCGCGGGTAAATCTGGATTGGGGTTTTCCAGTGTCGGTAGATCCTAAACATACCCTTTATGTTTGGTTTGATGCGCTCCTTGGTTATGTAACAGCATTGTTAGAACCTGATGCAGAAGCGACTTTAGCCAATGCTTTAGAAAAATGGTGGCCTATTAATCTGCACCTAATCGGTAAAGATATATTGCGTTTCCATGCAGTTTATTGGCCAGCAATGCTCATGTCAGCTGGTTTACCTTTACCAGAGCGAGTATTTGGGCATGGTTTTTTGACTAAAGATGGTCAAAAAATGGGAAAAACTCTAGGTAATACCCTTGATCCTATCTCATTAGTCCAACGTTATGGTAGTGATGCCGTTCGTTATTACTTCCTTAAGGAAATCGAATTTGGCAAGGATGGAGATTTTAATGAAACTAGGTTCATCAATGTTCTTAATGCAGATTTGGCAAATGATTTAGGTAATTTGTTAAATCGTACCTTGAACATGGTGAAGAAATACTCCACTGGTAAAGTGCCGTCAATCGATCCAGAAGCGATTCCGAATGAGAATGCTTTAAAAGCGATTGGCTTAGGTCTAGGAGAACAGGTGAAACAAGCATACACAGCTTTAGCTTTTAATGAAGCCTGCCACTCTGTTTTATCGCTGGTACAAGCCAGTAATAAGTTCATTGATGAACAAGCTCCTTGGTCATTATATAAACAGGGAAAGCAGGAAGAAGTGGAAGTGGTGTTGTACACAGTTCTTGAATCTGTGAGACTAGCAGCTTATCTCCTATCCCCGATTATTCCTAATATCAGCAGTGATATTTATCAGCAACTAGGCTGGGGAATTAATTTTAACGATCAAACAGAAACTTCAATTGTTGCGCCTTTTAGTACCCATGCAATATGGGGCTTGCTATCAGATAAACAACAGTTGGGTACACCCCAACCCATTTTTAAACGGATAGATACCCTAAAAAACGATTAAGACTTTCCATTTGTCATTGAGTTTAAAGACTGAACAGGGCTAGAAAAATTCAGCCCCGGCAAATTATCATAAGCCAATCTAACAATTATGTAAAACTTATACCAAGAAAGAAAAATGATGGTAACAAATGGATGTACATAACGTAAACGCATAAAGCGATTTCCAATCCATAATCCATAATTCAAAATGGTATTCGTGATTTCTACCAAAAATAACAGGGATAACAACCGAGGTATGACAATGATGTTGAATAATTTGGAAAATGATTCTATTTTTACGCCTGAACAAGTTTTAGAAAATCGTGGTCGTGTAGCAATATTTATTGATGGCTCAAATTTATTTTATGCTGCTTTACAATTAGGAATCGAAATCGATTACACTAAGCTTTTATGCCGTTTAACTGGGGGGTCAAGACTATTGCGGGCTTTCTTCTACACTGGTGTAGACCGGACGAATGAAAAACAGCAGGGGTTTTTGTTGTGGATGCGTCGGAACGGCTATCGGGTCATTGCTAAGGATTTGGTGCAACTGCCAGATGGGTCGAAAAAAGCTAACCTAGATGTGGAAATAGCTGTTGATATGATGGCCTTGGTCGATTCCTATGATACCGCTGTTTTAGTTAGTGGTGATGGCGATTTAGCTTATGCTGTAAATTCGGTCAGTTATCGGGGTGTCAGGGTAGAGGTGGTGAGCTTGCGATCTATGACTAGTGATAGCTTAATTAATGTGAGTGATCGCTATATTGATTTAGAAGCCATCAAAGAAGATATTCAAAAAACACCCCGTCAAAGCTATCCCTATCGACCATTATCGAGTCTGGGATTCTTGGACGATTCTAGAGATAGCGAAGGACATCTAGAAATTCCCGAATAATCATGCAACATCAACAAGGCAGGACGAATGGAAGCACAAATTCACAACTTCAGGGGGGAAGTAAAACCAAATTTCCCCGCTTCTATTCTGATGATAATTTAAAATTACCACAAAATTGGTCTTACCTGCCTTTGACCTTATTTTTGGTCATTGGTTTGTTTGCTTGTGGTAATCCTTCTCCTCATAAACCAAATAGAGGGGATTCATCTAACCAGGATACCAATAGTAAGTTAACTTTTTTTGGCGTTGCTTTAGAACAATTTGATGAAGTAGGTAGACCTATTTGGAAAGTCAAAGCTAAAAAGGCAAAATATACTAAAGAAAAAGAAATTGGTGAAGCACAAAATCCCGATGGTGAACTCTACCAAGATGGTAAAGTAGTTTACACAATTAGAGGTGAAACAGCTGATATTCAGCAGGATGGAAAACAGCTATTCCTTAAAGGTAAGATTATTGCTACCGATCCCCATAATGGTACTATCTTAAAAGGTAATGAATTAGAATGGCGACATAAAGAAGATTTATTAATTGTTCGTAATCAATTAAATGGGACTCATAAAGAACTACAAGCAACCGCTCAAGAAGTAAGAGTAAAAACCCGGGAACAACGAATAGAATTTGCTGGTAAAGTAGTTGCGATATCTGCTGATCCTCAGTTGCAAATGCGAACTGAAAGGTTAATTTGGCAGATTAAAGAAGGAAAATTAATTAGCGAGTGCCCCATTCAAATTGACCGCTATAAAGATAATAAAATCACTGATCGTGGTCAAGGAAATGCTGCAGAAATTAACTTAAAAACCAAAATTGCTACTATTGGACCTAAAGCCAAACTAGAGTTAATAGAACCACCTATGCAGATAGTTAGTAACTCTATGACCTGGAATATCAATCAAGAAACTGTTAAGGCAAATTCCCCTGTGCGTGTTTTTCACCAAGCTGAAAATGTGACTGTAACTGGCAATAAAGCAGAAGTAAAGATTCTACAAAAAAGTGTTTATTTAACAGGCAATGTGAATGCTGTAGGACAACACAAGCAATCTTTAAAATCAAATCTACTTACTTGGTATTTAGAAAGAAAATTACTAGAAGCCCAGGGGAATGTGGTTTATCTTCAAGTTGATCCACCGTTAAATCTTCAAGGTGCAACCGCACTGGCTAATCTACAAACAGACAATATTGTTGTTAAAGGTGGCAGTTATAACGACAGAGTGGTAACAGAAATTATTCCGCAGGAATGAATTAGTAATTCGTAATTCGTCATTTTCTCCTCTGCTCCCGTACTCCTCTACTCTTCTACTTTTCTGCTCCCTCTTCCCTGTCACCTGTCACCTATTCCCCATGATTAATTTTTATACAAAATTTCATTGCGGCTGGGTACGCCTAATTTTGGTAAAGTATTTTTCGGTGAGTGAGGAGTAAGCGCGGTAGGAATATTAGATGATACTTGCAGTTGTTTGACCAGATGTTGTAAAAGTTTATCTTGTTCAGCCCGAAAACTGGAGACATTGTAACCACGATTGATGATAGCAAACCAGACTAAACCGCGATCGCGTGTTGGTAAAACTCCTGCTAAAGCACTGACATCGCTGAGAGTTCCAGTTTTAATCACTGTTGCACCGGGTAGGTGTCTAGAGTGTAATGTACCTCGGTAATCTAACCCGGACATGGGGAACAAGTCAGCTAAAGTCAACTGATGGACAGATGCTTCTCTTTGTAATGCGATGAACATAGCACAGACGGCTCTGGGGGAAATCCGATTTTCTCGTCCCAGTCCAGAACCATTAATTAACTGAATTTCCGACTGTGGTACATTGGCAAGAGCGGCTGCTGTTGTTTTTACTACATTTGCTCCTCCCACCGACTCCGCTAACATTTCTGCTATATCGTTATTACTGTAAACATTCATCTCCTTAATTACTTCCTTTAACGGGAGGGAGAGATGACGAACCAGTATAGTTTGTTTAGGGTTAGGCTGTGCTGCTATTTTGATAGTACCAGCAATCACCACTTGGGGTTTAGGTGTTCCCTTGGGCATAATTGAGTATTGGTAAATCACAGCACGATTCCATGTTTTGTGATCCAGTGCTTGTTTAAGCATTTGACCAGCTAAGAGAGACTGACGTTGGAAATTCATGGCAAAATTGCCAACAACTACCAAATTTCCGTTGACCTGGTTGATACCGATTTTATTGAGAGCATTACCAAGTGTGATCGCTTCCTCACCCACAAACATGGGATCACCAGTTCCGTTAATCACCAAATCACCATTTACCACCCCATTGACTATGGGGCCTGTAGCACTAACCAAAGTTTCAAATTGATGGTCTGGCCCGAAAGTTTTAACAGCAGCTAATGAAGTAGCCACCTTAGTTAAAGATGCTGCGGGTAGAGGTATTGTCCCTTGGTGATTAGCCATTAACATCGGTCCAGACTGCAACCAAATTCCCTGATGGTTGATTAAATTTGGCGTGACTACCTTGGAGGTCATCAAGTCTTTGAGATATTCCTGCACTGTCATAGCTCCTGCTGGGTTTGGATCAGGGGCAATGACAAAGCCAGGACTACTTTGCCAAGCCAATGCATCTAAAGCATTTAAAGGTTGGATTTTGACTCCAGCCATATCCAGCCAAAGTGAAACCAAACCTGAACCTAATAATTCCAGCATATTTAATTCCTCGATTTTTGTTAAGATATCAAATATTGTTGATCGTTTTGGCATATTATGCCTTTCAACTGCTCTTCTTCCCATCTGAAAAGCTTGTGCCCAGGAAAAATCAATAATTGACAGCTTAAACTATACAATTTTTATCTGTGCTAATCAGCATTGGGTCATAATAACCGCTTTTGTTCCAACATTCATCCCACTTTGCCCTATCAGGTCAGATTTAAGCTTCTCTCAGGTTAAGCTAAAACACCGTATGGCTGACACAATTGAACAATACGGTTTGAAATTTATACAACTAGTACAGCCGTGAATTCAAAATGCTTCTTTCAGAAGAGCTACCCTAACAAAATATCTCCTTCGGAGACCCTAGGCTAACAAAATTTAAAATGTATACGGACTGAGCCTTTCAGAGATTTGGAATGGTTGGTTTATTTACGCCCTACTGTACTAGTAGCGCAAGGCGAAAGTCAAAAGTCAAATGGGTGTGGGGAACCCCATAATTAAAATCAGGGGTTTTAAATTAGGACTTTGTATTTCTGATGCTGTGCCTCTGGAGTCACATTTTTGTTTTCTTCATCGATAAATGATGAGGTGGGACAAACTATCTTTCCCTACACCCCACACCCTTACACCCCTTTCTTATCTACATCCTAAAGATTCACGAGTATCTACAGCAGTTTTAGAATTTACACCACTAGCCTTAAGACAGAGTTTCTTGATTTCTACCCCGTCTAAAATCGCATTGGTAAAATCTGCACCAGTGACATCAACATTATCAAAAACTGAACGCAACATCATTGCATCTGTTAATATTGCATCACTGAAATCAGCATTGTTGAACTTTACTAGATAGGCAATACCTTGACTAAAATCCACACCATGCAGATTTACACCCTCCAACAAAGTACCGTTAAAAACTCCACCCCGTAAGTCAGAATTGCTAAAGTTCGTATTCTGTAACTTGACGTTGGTATACTCAACACCAATTAAACTTTGTCCAGAAAAATCCTGACCTTGTAGTTTTTCCCCAGCAGAATGGGTAATGCTGGAAGAACTTGCTGCTTGTGCTGACAGGGGAAACACAAAGAACACTACTGCTAAAACCAAACTAGCGAGTATTTGCCAATACTTCATAACTTTTGCTTAATAAATCTCAACAATTACACTATTTATTATTAAACAGCACTAGGGAAGACAAGTAATGATAATCCCATAGGATAGATTAATATTGATGTGTGATCGCCTAAAATACCTGTGGCTAATCAAGAAAATATCACCCAATCTCTAGCACGAACCCCTTTATATCAAATCGGTGTAGAACTTAAAGCCCGTTTTACCAGCTTTGGGGACTGGGAAATGCCTGTACAATATAGCAGTATTACCAAAGAACACGAAGCTGTTAGAAATAATGCTGGAATATTCGATATTTCCCACATGGGTAAATTTACTCTCCAAGGCAAAAACCTCATTGACCAACTGGAGAATTTAGTTCCCTCAGATTTAAGTCGTCTGCAACCTAGTCAAGCTCAATACACAGTATTATTAAATCCCCAAGCAGGAATTATTGACGACATAATTATTTACTACCAAGGTCTAGACACCATTGGTACACAAAAGGTAGTAATTATAGTCAATGCCGCAACCACTGATAAAGACAAATCCTGGATATTGACACACCTTGATATTCAAACAGTTGAATTTCAAGACCATTCACGGGATAAAATCTTAATTGCCGTTCAGGGACCAAAAGCTACTAGCTATCTTCAGTCCTTGGTGACAGCAGATTTAACCCCCATTAAAGCATTTGCACACCTAGAAACAACAATCTTTGGACGACCCGCATTCCTAGCTCGTACAGGTTACACTGGGGAAGATGGTTTTGAAGTCATGGTAGATTCAGAAATCGGAATAGAATTATGGCAACGTCTCTATGATGCTGGTGTTATCCCCTGTGGACTTGGTTGTCGAGACACCCTCCGTCTCGAAGCCGCAATGGCGCTTTATGGACAAGATATCGACGATAGCACCACACCCCTAGAAGCGGGTTTGGGTTGGCTAGTAAATTTAGATACCAAAGGTGATTTTATTGGGCGTAGTGTTTTAGAACAGCAAAAAACCAAGGGAGTGCAGCGTAAACTTGTAGGTTTGCAAACCCAAGGCAGAAATATTCCCCGTCACGGCTACTCCGTATTATCATCGGGTAAAACAGTAGGACAAGTAACTAGTGGTACTTTCTCACCTACACTTGGTTATCCCATTGCTTTAGCTTACGTTCCTAGCCAGTTAGCAACCACAAAACAGCAGATAGAAGTGGAAATTCGCGGCAAAGCTTATCCCTCAGTCGTGGTCAAACGTCCTTTCTATCGGTCACAAAATCGTGTTACTAGCTGATAACCTTTGGGGTTTTTAAGGAATAATGTCTTTTGGGTTACTCTAGTAACACCAATTTTTTAACGTGGAAGAGGAAGTTTTATGTGTGAATATCCGCAGGATTTGCGCTATCTAGATACTCATGAATATGTACGCCTAGATGGAGAAATCGCCACTATTGGTATCAGCGAATTTGCTATAGAACAATTGGGTGACATTGTATTTTTGGATGTATCAGAAATTGGTGATGCTATCTCAAAAGGAGAGCGATTTGGCACAATTGAATCTGTGAAAGCTGTTGAAGAAGTCAATGCACCAGTCAGTGGTACAGTTATAGAACGCAATGACAGCGTAATTGCTGATCCTGAACTAATATCGGATGACCCATATGGTGAAGGGTGGTTTATCAAAGTGCGTGTTGATGACCTTGGCGAAATTGATGATACTTTGACATCTGATGAGTATAGGGCTTTAGTGGAAGGTGAGTAAGTAATACATTTTGGATTCTGGATATTGGATTTTGGATTGTGAAAGTCTTGCGATAAGTACCTGAGCAAAATTAATTGAATATTTTTGGAACAAATAAAAATCTCTATAATGCTTATCTGTTCCCTGTTCCCTGTTAAGAGTTCCCTCTCCTAAATGTACAATTTATTTTGCACGACTACAGTTTGTAAGTTTTTTATCTTTCCATCTGTTGCAATCATTTTTCAACTTAGTAGAATTCAAAACTCACAATCTCTAACATATAGAGACGTTTCATGGAACGTCTCTATATATATCAACGAATTATGAAATTTCAGATAAATAGAAAAGTTGTCTCTTTCTGAACAACAGTAATCATTACAATATATTAAAGTAGCATCAGGAGAATAATTTGTGGTACTTAATCCCCCTCGTCCTCAGTCTGGGCGCAATATTTTGGCTGACAACAGTCAGAAATTAACCAGTTTTGCCCAAAGACACATTGGACCAAACTTTGGTGATATTCAGCAAATGCTAGGAGTATTAGGTTTGACAAACCTTGACGAATTAATTGATAAAACAGTACCGCAAGCTATTCGCTTTAATCAAACCCTACAATTACCAGCAGCACAAAGCGAATATGCAGCACTGGGAAAATTAAAACAAATAGCTGATCAAAATCAAGTTTACCGTTCATACATCGGCATGGGGTATTATGATTGCATTACCCCAACGGTTATTCAACGCAACATCCTAGAAAATCCCGGTTGGTACACACCTTATACACCTTATCAACCAGAAATTGCCCAAGGACGTTTAGAAGCACTGTTAAATTTCCAAACCATGATTATTGATTTAACAGGTTTAGAAATTGCTAATGCTTCTTTATTGGATGAAGCCACAGCAGCAGCAGAAGCCATGAGTATGAGTTATGATATCTGCAAAAATAAATCACATAACTATTTTGTCTCCCGTGAATGTCATCCTCAAACCATTAACGTATTGCAAACTAGAGCAAAACCTCTGGGCATAAATATCATTATTGGTGATCATCAGAGTTTTGATTTTCAAGAATCCATTTTTGGCGCAATTCTACAATATCCTGCAACTGATGGCACAATTTACGACTATCGCCATTTTATAGAAAAGTCCCATGCTCACAGTGCATTGGTGACTATAGTAGCAGATCCTTTGAGTTTAACATTACTCACACCCCCCAGTGAATTAGGGGCTGATATTGCCGTAGGCAGCACACAACGCTTCGGTATTCCCTTGGGATTTGGGGGACCACACGCAGCCTATTTTACCACAAAAGAAGAGTATAAACGGCTAGTTCCAGGTCGCATTGTCGGGGTATCAAAAGATATTCATGGAAAACTTGCATACCGTCTCGCTTTGCAAACCCGTGAACAACATATTCGCAGAGATAAAGCCACCAGTAATATTTGTACAGCCCAGGTTTTATTGGCAGTAATGGCCAGTATGTATGCAGTCTATCATGGACCCGATGGACTCAGAGGAATTGCTAAAAATATCCATCAATTAACTACAACCTTAGCAGCAGGATTGAAAAAACTAGGTTATAAAATTAGTTCTGAAAACTTCTTTGATACCTTACGGGTAGAATTAGGAAATACCAGATTAGATGCAATTCTTGATGCTGCCAACAATAAAAATATTAACTTACGCATTTTTGATAATTCAAACGTGGGTATCTCCTTAGATGAAACTACCACAGAAGCAGATTTAATCGACCTATGGCAAATTTTCGCTCTGAAAGATGAATTACCTTTTACAGTAGAAAGATTAACTTCTTCTTATCCGCACATTTCCCAACTTCGTCAAACTCAATATCTCACTCATCCAGTTTTCAACCGCTATCATTCAGAAACCGATTTATTACGTTATTTGCATCAACTAGAAACCAAGGACTTATCATTAACAACATCTATGATTCCGTTGGGTTCTTGTACAATGAAGTTAAATGCCACTTCAGAAATGATTCCTGTTACTTGGGCAGAATTTGGTAAAATACATCCTTTTGCTCCAACTTCCCAAACCAGAGGTTATCAAATTCTCTTCCAGCAACTAGAAGCATGGTTGGGAGAAATTACAGGTTTTGCGGGAATTTCCTTACAACCGAATGCAGGTTCTCAAGGTGAATATGCAGGACTTCTAGTAATTAATGAATATCATCATAGTCGAGGAGAAGGACATCGAAATGTTTGTTTAATTCCTCAATCTGCACATGGAACAAATCCTGCAAGCGCGGTAATGTGTGGCATGAAAGTTATCGGAGTTACTTGTGATCAGCAAGGTAATATTGATGTTGAAGATTTAAAAGCTAAAGCAGAAAAACATAGTCATGAACTTGCTGCTTTAATGGTGACATATCCTTCAACTCATGGTGTGTTTGAAGAAGCAATTCAGGATATCTGCGCTATTGTTCATAATCACGGTGGACAAGTTTACATGGATGGAGCTAATATGAATGCCCAAGTGGGTATTTGTCGTCCTGGTGATATTGGTGCAGATGTTTGTCACTTGAACTTACACAAAACTTTCTGTATTCCTCATGGTGGTGGTGGTCCCGGTATGGGTCCTATTGGTGTTTCTTCCCATCTTCTACCGTTTTTACCAGGACATTCTGTAGTTAGAATGGGTGGTGAATTGGGTGCTGTTTCTGCTGCACCTTGGGGAAGTGCGAGTATTTTGGTTATTTCTTGGATGTATATGATCATGATGGGCGCAGATGGTTTGACAGAAGCAACCAAAATTGCCATTCTGAATGCTAATTACATCGCTAAGAGATTAGAGTTGTATTATCCGATTTTATATCAGGGAAAAAATGGTTTAGTCGCACATGAATGTATTTTAGATTTGCGTTCTTTGAAAAAATCAGCGCATATCGAAATTGATGATGTTGCAAAACGTTTGATGGATTATGGTTTCCATGCACCTACTGTATCTTGGCCTGTGGCTGGTACAATTATGGTCGAACCAACGGAAAGCGAATCTAAAGAGGAATTAGATAGATTCTGTGATGCGTTAATTGCAATTCGTGAAGAAGTGGCTACCATTGAATCTGGTGAAATGGATATTCAAGATAATGTGTTGAAAAATGCACCTCACACTGCGGAAAGTTTGATTGTTGGTGAATGGAATCATCCCTATTCTCGTGAACAAGCTGCTTATCCTGCACCTTGGAATAAGGAATATAAGCTCTGGCCAAGTGTGGGAAGAATAGATGCGGCTTTTGGTGATAGGAATTTTGTTTGTTCTTGTTTACCTATGGAGGCTTATAGTTAATAGCCTAACGCTCTAAGATCCTCGACTTCTTTTTTTCTATCTTCCTTGTAAAGAAATTATCAGTTGATGTCAGAGGTCGGGGATATGAATTTACCATGATAAATTGCTTCTTCACGAGTTTTACCGTGAGTAAGAGATATAATTACGCGATACCTTTGTTCCTAACCAAAATTTTGGTAGGGTTGATAAACTCCAGATTTTGTTCTGATAACCCGGATTTAATTCTGTCTAGCTGGTAGGCATCTAGTAAATCTACTAATCTTTTTTGCACCATATCTTCGGCAGATCTTCCGAAAACATTTAAGGTGTTATTAGTAACTTGTAATATTTTTAAGTCTGGCTCTGCCAATACTAATAGAATTCCATGAGGTTGAATTTTGCTCGAAATATGAATTGGTGCTTCTTTCAAGCTAGTTATATTAACACTTGGAATATTTTCCACTTCTAAGCCGATATCCATCACTGTTCCCCTCTATTATTTAGGTGCATCAAGAGTGGAGTTAGCGATAGATTCTCTCACCTGTCAGGTTTAGTATCCTACCCAAATGTAACTTTCTTAGCACTGTTAAATTAATTCGCAGATTATTCAGAAATATGCTGTCACTCTGATAAAAATCCCACCAACATAGCGAGCGAAAAATAAATCAGCTATTGAGCTAATCTTTAATTCACCATGCTCTTCTAATTTTTTAGTCTGGTCAATATTATTATTTGTATTAGTTGTCATTGGGTAGAGTTACCCTAATTTTCCAACTGCATACATTCTAACAGTCAGTTATCCTAAATACCAATAAGAAATGTGAAATACAGGTGATTGGATAAATGCTATTTCATGTAGCTATGTTAACTAAAAATCAAATCCAAGAATTAAACCACATCCGCATTCTATAATCATCAGTAGAAATAGGTAACCCCAAATAAATGGGCATCCAAAAAATGAAAGCAACCATGATAGTGAAGGTTATTGTTAGACCAAGTATACGCAGTTTCGGATAATAGCTACGAAGACACTGATCAATAAACCATGCGAGCGCAATAAATGTAAAAACCACTGCACACATATAATGGTATATAAAGACACAGCGATTTACCTTCACCCAAGGTAAAAAATTAGCAGCATAGTTGATAACTATATATAAACCAATCCAAGTATCAACACCCATATTTTTGGGAATAAATACCCGTTTTTGTTGTATCCCTGATATAACTATTTTTGCAAATAGCATCCCTATTAAAAATATCATCGCTGACAAGCCGAACCACCATAAAAAGGGATTACCCATCGCATGGACATCATAAACAACTTTCCCCGCACCAGGAGGTAAGGGTGGTCCAAATACAGGAAGGGGATCTTTAAAACTCTGAGCTGTTTGATAATAATAAGCCATTGGTCGAGTTAATAACGGCCATTTGTACCAAGCTGCACAGTAAGGATGTACACTAGAGCTATTACCACCCAACTGAAGATGAAACTGTAGAATCTGTTTATGAACCTCTATAAATCCATACCTTGTATCTAGTTGTAGGTGAGGAATCCAAATTAGACTATAAATTGCTGCGGGAATAATTCCCAAACAGGATAACATCTGTACAATATTGATTTGAGTTAGGTTTTGTAGTGGGGTTTGAATATTAATTTCATCACTGTTAAATTGAGGGTTTGTAGAATTAATTAAAGGATGTAGATAAGAAAATAAGGGAACACGAGATGACGGTGCAAAAGATTGCAACCACCGAATTATCCAAGCTGCTATCCACATCCCATAGGTACCCACTAGAAACCATAAACCATTCCATTTTGTACCAACGGAAGCGCCAAAACTAATCCCAGCAATAACTAAAGCAAACCAACGTTGTTTATTTTGCTTTCCTAAAGCTAACAGAAAAAACCATTGTCCAATCAAACCAAACAAAACTATATAAATATTACTTAAAGCATAGCGAGATTCTACCAATAACAAACCATCACAAGCCGTAATAAATCCTGCTAATAAAGCAAAACCACGACGATAACTTAACTGGTAAGTTAGTAAAATAACTATTAAAGGAATCAATGAACCTGCAAAAGCATTTGCCCAACGATAACTCCAAGGAGATAATAAAGAACCTGTTGACCCATTGACAGTATGTTGCCAAAAAGGAATATGATTACCAATCCAAATGCCCAGACCAATTATATATTGACTCAGTGGAGGATGAGCATTGAAAAAGGGTGTATGGGTAAGATAGTTATTACCAAATTGAGCAAAGTAAATTTCATCGAATACGAGGGTATTAAATCGGTCTAATCCCCAAAATCGTAAGCTAAATGACAGGATGAATATCGCTGTCATACATATCCGAAACCATTTTTTAGTCATTGGTCAGTTATCATTTATCAGTGGAAGAAGGCAAGAGGTTAATTTCCCTATTACTTATTTTCTATTTTCTCGATTTTATCAGATGCAGTTTGTTGAAATAAAAGCAGTTCTATACCGTAATACTTGGTTGTTAATCCTAATGGTTTCATTCCCAATCTTTCAGTAACACGGATAGAAGCATAATATTCTGGTTTCACTACAGCATAAATGACTGATAAATGCAATTTACTAAAGCCGTAGTCAACTATAGTGCGTCCAGGTTCGGTAGCATATCCTTTACCCCAAACAGAAGGCTCTAAATAAACAGAAGGCTTTAAATACCATCCTACTTCTATATCTTGGGTGGGTACGTGATGTTCATCTAGCAGTTGGCAGAGCATAATAGCCCCCGCAATCTTTCTTGTATCTTTTTCAACAATTGCCCAAGAGCCAGTAGCATTTTTGTGTTCGTGCAATTGCTCGTCAATTAAATGCTGGCGTTGTGACTCAAAAGACCTGTCAGGAAAATTAACTTGGTGTGAAAAACATGGTAGAAGGGAATTTTGAGGGTGTACCAAAAGGAAAAGTCCACTAAATTAACTATATTCAAGAATATCCACATCGTACAAAATAAATACTGGGAATAACTAACCATCAGTTTCAAGACTTGTTAGCCCGAACTGAGATGTAGCATAAAAAACTTCAAGGTGACATAGAAAGTAAAAACATAGGTATAAATCAGAAAGGAGGAGGGGGGAAAGGGAAACTAGAGATAAAACAACAGGTATATCTATGCTTGTTCTATTGGAGGAAAATGCCAACATTTGAGGTTTTAGGTTTGCATTTCGGTATATCGAAAAAGGACACATTTCATTATTGGTTAGAGATAGTACAAAATGTTTTCCCTCGTAGTCTCCTTGAACAGGTAGAAAAACATGATAGTGATTATGCCATGGCCACTCAGAACAAAAGGCAGGAAATAAAGAGTTTTCCACCAAGGGTATTTTTGTTGAATAGGTCATTAGACTTGTAAAAATATTCCGGGTACCTTACCTAAACAAAGACTTTCCCTGAATTACCCAATTTACTTACAAGTAATTCTTACTAACTATTGGTGGTTTAGTCACATTAGGAACTGGTTCATGAGTGTTGCCCATTTCATACATGTTATGGATATGAGGTCAGTTATGAATTTGTCATCAACATCTTCATGGATAGGAACTATCCGTAACTATTCCCAACCCTGATTCTTGCCTTCGCTCTTTCCTCATCTTAACACTGTGGAAAGCCAGACACAGACTCCTTTATAAATTTTTGACACTCTCTATTGGTTTAATTACTAAAAAAGAATAAAAACAGGTAACTGATGAAGATCTAGAGAATAAACTGTTAGTAATCTAAAAATAGATTGCAATAGAAATTGACAAATTATGAATGGAATAAAATTATTCACTTGGCTTGATATAGGAATAGTATTTGATTTATGAAAATGCTCCGTACATCTGGAGAGACGGAAAATCAAAGGTAGTGTTTTTAATGAACCACTCAAAGATCCTCTTAAGATGAGAAAATGTTGGGATTAAAGCACAAAAACGTCGCAGCCAAGTTTTCCCTTGCAACCAAACATCTTCTA
>ERZ1034377.35-NODE-35-length-52257-cov-71.872863_pt1 | contig 52257 bp, 61 predicted proteins | sample MGYA00520584_ERZ1034377 | MGnify/ENA primary metagenome ERZ1034377 (study PRJEB33736, sample SAMEA104288464) | Azolla filiculoides | biome: Urban; feature: water surface; material: ditch water | place: Netherlands | collected 2014 ... | reverse complement strand
CTCATATTTTATAACGCCCTGTGTCCCACCCTCAACTTTTTCTTTTTTTCTCTTACCCCTACTTATTCCGCCGATACTAAATTTGTATCTCCGCAGACTAGGAAATGGAGAGTTTTTGTGTATTTTTCGTGAAATTACGAATTATTTTAATTCCCGGCAGGAGTTGACCCAAAAAACCTTAAAATGGGTAAAGTGTATTAACATCTGTAAGAAATTCACAAATATTAATTATTTATGCCTCCTCGTTGGCCTCGCAAACCAGATCGCAAAGATCCAGATTTCCGCAAATTAGATGACCGCATGAATTTTGCCTTCCATGTAGCTGTTGCTGCTACTGTCAATTCTGGGTTATGGTTTTTCCACATCTTGAAAACCACATCTTGGGAATGGTTAACACCATTAACTCTAGGCTGGGTAGGAGTAATATTGTTGCATCTAATTTATATTGGTGCAATCGCTAATTACGACCAAACACCACCTAAATCAACCTGAAGAGAGATTACTCAAGCTAGGGCAATTTTAACCTGTGGGAGTAGAGACAAATTACCCAATTAACAGATAAAATGGAGTAAGCTAAAAGTTCCATTCTCACTTAAATATAGGGTTATGGCTAAAACTAATACCACAGAATTACTAGAAGCCCTAGCAGCAGAAATTGGCGAAAATATCTATATAGATATAGCTAAGTGGCATTTATATCTAGCTGATGCCAAACTTCATAATGTAGTGGCAGAAAAATTGTATCCTTTGATTACCGACAGAAAAGTCAACGAAAACCGAGTCATTCAAATATTAGAATCTATTCCCGTCAAAATTGGTGGTGGTAGAAAAGAACTAGCATTAATTGATTTACTACCTCTGCAATGCCAAGTAAACCTAGTAGATATTCTCGAAAAATACCAAAGATAATTCTAACTTCTCCTCCCTCTTCCTCCACGTTTACCTCCGCGTACCTCTGCGGTTAAAAAACACACATTAACACCAGACCAAATAATAAATGGAGGGTTTTGTATATGTTTTTACAACTCAAAAATAGCAGCGATTTAGTGAGAATTATGGATCTCCAAGAATTGATAGATCCAAATCGAGACATTATCCACGCCAAAGACCAAGAAGGAGAAGAAGAACAGGAAACAGACCTCTATAAAAAAGAACAGTTAGTATTTCCATCCGGTGAAGAATTACCACGCTGCTGGCTAGATGCCAACTATAGAATAGCCCAGATGGCATAAGTCATTAGATATTTTAGGGGTAAAGGGCAATGCTTTACCCCTATCTAAATTTAATTAACAGCAGCTTTTCCTTCTGGTGTCAAACCTTCACAACCTTTAGAAAAGGCTTTAAAAATACAAGAAGTGAAAATATGAGAGAGTATACCTATTGGACCTGAAAACAAACATAAAGCCAAAGAATGAATTGTCCAAATCCCTGTTTTTTGTCCTTCCCAATATATCCACCGACCAACAAATAAATCCATTACGAGAAAATGAATCCAACCTGTAGCAGCGGCTGTTTCATTACTAAAAAACTTAGCTATATCCGCTAATTGAGGATTTGATAAAGCTGCAGCATTTTCTGGGGTAATGCTGGTGACAAATAAATACACATAAGCAGCACCTAAAACCACAAAAGGTTGATAAGATTCCATTACCTTGCGAGTAACTTTCCAGTTCGGTAATAAAATCATTAATGCCCAAAAAGGCAAAACGAAAAGATTTGCACTGTTAAATAAACCTGTCATATTAATACTTTACAAAGCAACAAGTTGAGATTCTATTTCTGAAGATTGTAAATCACGACCGATAAAAACTAAACTGGTTTTTTTTGCTTCTTCTGGCTTCCAAGGACGGTCATAAAATTGATCAAATCTTCTCCCTACACCTTGCATAACTAACCTCATGGGTTTATTTGTAACGGCAACAAAACCTTTAATTCTGTAAATTTCTTGTTCTTGTGCCAGTTTTTCTAATATTGATTGCAACTTTTCTGGGTCAAAAGTGCGGTCTAAAATGACATGAGTTGAGTTAATTTCATCATCATGATCATGGTCTTCTTCTGTGTCATGATGACTAGGACGAAAATCTAAATTATCTTCAACTGCGGACTCAAATCCTAATAGTATGGATGCGTCTAGTTTACCATAATCACTAGAGACAATTTTTACTTCTCTGGGTAATTCATTTTTGACTAATTCAATTACTTGCGCTTGTGTTGCACCATCCACTAAATCGGTTTTATTCAAAATTACCAAATCTGCACAAGCAAGTTGGTCTTCAAATAATTCTTGCAATGGTGTTTCATGTTCTAGGTTATCATTTTCTTGCCGTTGTGCAGCGATCGCATCTAAATCACTGGCAAATGTTCCCGCAGCCACCGCAGCACAATCTACAACTGTAATCACTGCATCTACTGTAGCTGCATTGCGAATTTCCTGCCAACGAAAAGCTTTAACTAAAGGTTTTGGTAAAGCTAACCCAGAGGTTTCAATAATAATACAATCAATACTATCTCGGCGTTTAATTAACTCCCGCATTGTCGGGTAAAATTCCTCTTGGACGGTGCAGCATAAACAGCCGTTTGTGAGTTCAAATATATTATTTTCTGGATTTTCTTCTGTTTCATCTTCCGGGCAAATTTGACAGGATTTTAATAATTCTCCATCTATACCCAGTTCGCCAAATTCGTTGACTAATACTGCTATGCGTCGTCCTTGCTTGTTTTGGAGGAGGTGACGGATGAGGCTGGTTTTACCGCTTCCTAAGAAGCCTGTGATTACTGTAACGGGAATTTTTGTAGCCATGTTTGCTGTGTAGTTTTATTAATTAATAATACATCATTATGCCCCAGAATAATTAATTGCTCCGTTTCTACTAGAAGAATACAAAATCAAGTAAAACATTAATCCTATAAATTTGCACTTTATTGCGTATATTTAAGTTTTATTAAAATGCTTCTATATTTAGTTGGTGCTAAAGCATCTGGTACTAAAGCTCGTCCTGTCTTCACCTGGACTAATGCCAAATATCAATATCGAGTTTCCTGGCAAACTGTCGAACCTAATGTGGTTCGATTACAGGTAATAAACCCTGCAGAACAGTTGATTTTAAATGAACTTCTCATTCGTCAACCTGGTGAATTTGAATATCCTAATACCACTAAATGTTAGAACATATTAAGAATGACTCAAAACTATCATAATTAGACCCCTGAAAAGGTTCAGATAACCTGAAAATTTTTACCCTAACTAAATAAAATAAGGTAAATTTTGCAAAAGTTTCGGCGATCGCAAGGAAAGTTCCCGTAGATAAAATTCTGAATCTCCCAGAGATGAAAGTGTTAGAAGTTTTTTATATAAATAGCAGAAAATGACAAGGCCTGCCATTATTTCATTGTCAGTATCATCTAAATCAGATTTATTCAAAATCACCAAATCAGCCAGTTTTATAGAAACCCGCGTTTGCCATTGGGACGTACTGTTAGCCAATTAATCTTTGCTAATGCCAGTTGTTCGTCAGTAACTTTTGCTCCTGTAAGATTAGCACCACACAAATTAGTTCCCCGGAGATTAGCCTGACTTATATAAGCATAACTGAGATCAGCTCCTCTTAAGTCTGCTCCTTCTAAATCAGCATGGCTTAAGTAAGCTTTTGTCAAATTAGCATCTCTTAAGTTTGTTTGCATTAAACTAGCTCTACCAAAGTCCGTATTTTCAAGATTAGCACCTTGGAGGTTGGTTTTTCTTAATTGAGCGGAATGGAAATTAGTTCCCGATAAGTCTGCACCTTCTAAGTTCAAAAGACTGATATTGAAACAGGCAAAATCCCTTCTGCCTTTTAAGTATGCTTTGAGGAGAGTTTCGGAATTTAATCGGCGATTAATTTGAGAACCACTGAGATCGCTGTTAGCTGCACTGGACGGTTTAGATATCAACTGCTTGTTCTGGTTTCGTCCAGCCCGCAATCCAGATGTTTCTGGTGATTTAGCTCTTCTAGCACGAATGGCAGCTGCTAGCTGTGCCACACCATCATTGCTACCGGAAGTAGGATTACTCGACAAATTACCAGGATTTTCTGGTCGATTCTGTATTTTATCTCTACTATCAGTTTCAGTTTTTACAATTAGTCCTTTGGCTAAACTGTCTAGATATGGTTCCATACCCATCGCCCTGAGTACATCTGAAGCTGACTGGTAACGATTGCGGATTGAAACCTCCAACATTTTCTTTAAAACAGTGGTTAAATGGCCGCTCATATTTACCATCTGTTCCCACATCATTTCACCTGTTGTGGGATTGTATGGAATGTCTTTGGGAGTTTTCCCTGTCAGTAGATAAATGCACGTCACTCCTAGTGCGTATATATCACTAGAGTAAACTGGACGCATGGCCATTTGCTCTGGAGGGGCAAAACCAGGAGTACCAATCGCGTAAGCTGTTAATGCCGTTTGTCCCGATTGGTTAGGCGGAATTTGGCTGACTTGGTTTTTGACAGCGCCAAAATCAATTAATACTAGTCTGGCATCTTGAGTGCGGCGAATTAAGTTAGCTGGTTTGATATCACGATGAATTACCTTGAGGTCATGAATGTATTGCAGTAATGGCAAAATCTCTGTTAAGAACTGTTTCACTCCAGCTTCGCTATAAAATCCGGTTTTTTTCACTTCTTGTTGGAGAGTAGCACCACTGATATATTCCTGAACTAAATAAAATTGTGTTTCTTCTTCAAAATAGTCTAATAACCTTGGGATGTGGGGATGATTACCAATCTTACCTAGTGTTTTAGCTTCTCTCTCAAACAGATCCCGTGCCATTTGTAATATGTGTGGGGCTGTTCCTGACGGACGGAGTTGCTTGATTACACAACAAGGTTCTCCTGGTAGGACTTCATCTACGGCTACAAAGGTAGCTCCAAAGCCCCCTTGACCTAACCGTTTAATAATCTGATAGCGATCGCGCAATAGTAATGGTGAGCCACAAGAATTACACCTCTGGCTAGATGACAAATTTTTGGGATGGGCACAGGTAGGATTGAAGCAGTAGCTCATGCACTGTTAACTCGCTGCACGAAGGATAAGGGAAAAATTAGACTCTCATTACATTATTGAGAGTAAATCCTAACTTTGTCAGGCAATTTTTGTGGAAATGTTGTTAAAGAGTTTCTAAAGTTATACGGATGATAATTCAAGTTATAGTAAACCTAGCGAAATTAACTTCGCTTTGAACCAAAGTTGTTGTCTTAACTATTATCTCATTAAAATCATGCTGTAGTAGCTGCTTTTGTTAAGTGATATTGCTGAAAGATCGATTGTATGTTATACAAACCAATTATGAAATTAGTATTGCTATCACTTAAGTATCTCATACTGCTCAGTTAACCATCTCAAAATTGTTAGTTGGTTTGGGAAAAGCTTCATGGGTAAGGATTGCTTTTACAGCAAATTGCAGATCAATGAGGTACAGAATCTAAATTCAAACCTAGACAGCAAGAGAATTTTACTCCTGACTCCTGACTCCTGCTATATCTGATTACGGTTAATTTTAATTTTAGGAAAGCATGAATAATTGTTCATGTGTTATATTTTTATCTCCAATCAAAAAATGGAGAAATTTATGACAATTGTTCATCACATGAAATGCGCTTGTCATCGTTGTTTATGTGTAGTTTCTCTAGAAAACGCTATCCGCAAAGATGGTAAATACTATTGCTTTGATGGCTGTGCTGAAGGGCATGAAAGGCCGTAGTCATAATGGATGTGGCTGTTAAGGAAAAGGAAAAGGGGAACTTAGCAGTCTGTCAACCTAAAAATGACGGGTGAAGGGGAGCAGGGGAAGAATAGAAATGTTTCTTCCTATCATTACCCCTCAAAGTGTCTTTAAGAGACCACTAGGTAGGTGCAAATAAATATAACTATATTAAGCAGTGAAAAGGGTAAGAGGAAAAGTTTTTTCCTCTTACCCTTTTCCCTACAAAACTCTACATAGTTCAGTTTAATCCCACCGACTTGCTTATCCTCATCTCCCTTTTCTTTGCTACCGTGTACACACAAGTAATTTAGCCCAGCCCTTAATCAACCCCCCTAACCCCCAATTCTGGTGAGACAAGAATTTTCTAAGTACCCCATAATTGGGGTACTTAGGGGGCGAAATAGGCTGAAACGAAGACAGGTAGCAATTGTGTGTACGCCCTAGCTTTTCTTGGTAGGAAAAGGTTACAGACTAGAAAGCACATCTTTTGCAGTAGCTAAAGTTTTGTCAATATCTTCATCTGTGTGAGCCAAAGAAGTAAACCCAGCCTCAAACTGAGATGGTGCTAAGTAGATACCACGCTCTAACATCCCACGATGGAAACGCCCAAATTTTCCTGTATCACACTTTTTCGCATCTTCATAGTTATGGACTGGCCCGGCAGTGAAAAATAAGCCAAACATGGCGCTGATATGACCACCACAAGCGGCATGACCAGTTTCTTGGGTAATTTTGAGCAACCCATCGGCTAGTTTCTTGGTAATGCGTTCTAGGTACTCGTAACTACCTGGTTTTTGAAGTAATTCCAGTGTTTTAATTCCCGCAGTCATAGCCAGGGGATTACCAGAAAGAGTCCCAGCCTGATATACAGAACCAGCAGGAGCAACCATTGACATGATATCGCGGCGACCACCATAGGCTCCTACTGGCAAGCCACCACCGATAATTTTACCGAGTGTTGTCAAATCTGGTGTAATGCCAAATTTTTCTTGAGCGCCACCGTAGGCAATACGGAAGCCAGTCATCACTTCATCAAATACTAGTAATGCATCATGTTCGTGCGTAAGTTCTCGTAATCCTTCCAAGAAACCAGCATCGGGAGTAATAAAGCCAGCATTACCAACTACTGGTTCGAGAATCACACCAGCAATTTGATTCTTGTTTTCTTCAAACAAAGCTTTGACAGCTTCTAAATCATTATAAGGTGCTGTTAATGTGTCACTGGTTGCTGCTTTGGGAACTCCTGGGGAATCGGGTAAACCCAGTGTAGCTACACCAGAACCCGCTTGAACGAGGAACATATCAGCATGTCCGTGATAGCAACCTTCAAACTTGATGATTTTATCTCGTTTGGTGAAGGCTCGCATTAACCGCAGTACGGCCATACAAGCTTCAGTTCCAGAGTTCACAAATCTGACCATTTCGATGCTAGGAACAGCATCTATCATCATTTCGGCTAAGACATTTTCTAACGCACAGGGTGCCCCGAAGCTGGTGCCTTTTTCCAAGGCTGTATGCAGTGCTGTGATCACTTCTGGATGGGCATGACCGCAAATAGCCGGTCCCCAAGTACCCACGTAGTCGATGTATTGGTTGCCGTCTACATCCCAAATATAGGCTCCGTTAACGCGATCAAATACTATGGGTTGTCCACCGACGGATTTAAATGCACGGACTGGAGAACTAACTCCTCCTGGCATCAGGTTTTGAGCAGCCGCAAAAATTTCTTGTGATTTTGTGGTTTTAATGGTGGTGTTTACCAAGGGTTATCTCCTATAAGTGGTGACTAAATCGAGCTTCTATCTTAGGATAGGGCGAAAAAATGCTTAGAATTTCTATAGTAATAGAATTGATTAAACCAAAAAAAATGACAATAATAATATTATTATTCTTTCTGGTAAACTCCTGTTAGCACCTTGAATTCATTGATTATTGTTAACTTACAAAAGTTTTTGGTATGTCTTCTCCCGAACTGCGAGCGCTACAATCTGCCATCCCTGTTGAAAAAATCCGCTACGATGACAAGGGTTTAGTGGCGGCAATTGTCCAAGATTATCTGGATGGTACTGTCTTAATGATGGCCTGGATGAATCGGGAGTCTTTAGACAAGACCCTAGAAACTGGAGAAACTTGGTTTTGGAGTCGTTCCCGTCAGGAGTTATGGCATAAAGGGGCTACTTCTGGTCATATTCAGAAGGTGCAGAGTATGCGTTATGACTGTGATAGTGATGCTTTACTGATTGGAGTTGAGCAGCTGGGAGATATTGCTTGTCATACTGGGGAGCGTAGTTGTTTTCACCAAGTTGATGGGAAAATAGCCCCTCCACCAGCGGATATGCTATCGCAGCTTTTCCAGGTAATATGCGATCGCCGTGATCATCCCAATGAAAGTTCTTATACCTGTAAGTTATTGGCAGGTGGTGATAATAAAATTTTGAAAAAGATTGGTGAGGAAGGCGCCGAGGTAGTTATGGCGTGTAAAGATGATGATGCTGATGCGATCACAGCTGAAGTTGCAGACCTGTTTTATCATACCCTCGTGGCGATCGCACATCATCAAGTTGACCTAAAAGCTGTATATCGTAAATTGCAAGAACGCCGGAAATAGGACTGGGGAGATGGGGGAGATGGGGGAGATGAGGGAGATGGTGAGGACAATTTATTTTTCCCTCTTCCTTATTTATCCTGATAGCGCAGCGTGGTGTAAGCCTTCTGCCTGCTGCTTTCTGTCTCCAATCCCCAATCACCTAAAAAGTAAAGGTAGTACGCACTAGACCTACAGTTGTAGTTGCGTTGGTGCTATCTCCTTCAGGATTAAACAAGACAAACGCACCAGGGGTAATACTCACATTGTCGTTAATACGAAAACGGTAATAACCTTCTAGATGGTAAGGTGTTCCTCTATTTGTACCTAGTGTGGCTGCACCACTAGCCTGAGTACGATAAAGAGGCTGTCCAAAAATCAAACCTGCATTATTCCCTTTTTTGAGTAAATCATTAAAATGCAAGCCTACCATCCAGCTCGTAAAAGTTGTGGAAGCATCAACAGCAGGAGAAGAATCATCCACAAAAATTGCTGCACCATAACCAGATAAAGCCATCTTTGGGGAAAATCGCCAGGTTGCAGTCCCACCAAAGGAGTTCATCTTTACAGGTGTTCCTAAATCAACTCCAGACAAAGCACCAATGTCACTACTAGTTAAACCTGTGCCTAAAATATTAATTTCGTGATAACTATTGGAGTAGTTTAATCCCACATCTATAGATTTGGTGGGTTTAAAAGTCAGTTGGGTTGCAATTACGCTACTACCACTAAATACACCAGATCCCAAAGGTGTACTACCGTTGCTTTGAGGAATGTTGGCATTAACACTACCATACAAAGCTCTCAAATCCAGTTTTGGTGAAAAACTATAAATAAAACCAGCCGCAGAAGCTAAAGCAGAACCAGAAGTACCACCAGAAACGCGGAGAACAGGGTTTAAATTACCAAAATGGGAAATAGATTCTTGTCCTTCTCCATAAAAGGGAGTAATAGCAGGAAAAGCATCAGAAACTTCCGCCGCAGTCCCCGCAAATAAGGTTAATTTTTCTGCTACAGGAAAGATATACAGCAGTTTATACAGTTCCAGTGAGTTGGCACCAACAGCAGTTAAAGTCTTTACGTCGACTCCAGGAAATTGGGGTTCAAAGCTAGTCCGCGCACTACTAGCACTCAATCCTGATGATAATCCCAAACTACCCTGGAGACTACTGCCATCACTTAAGAAGTTATGAGCTTGTAACCCGGTGATGAGTAAGTCTTTACCTGTGAAACTGGTGGTCAGGTTTAAGCGGACTCTATTAGTGAGGATGATATTAGGGTCACTACCAGAAGCGCCTCCTGTAGCACCAATAGCGGCGATAATGGCTTCACCACTCAACTTAGTTGTTGTATAAAATCTATTAGCCTCAATTTCAGCAGTACGAGCTTCTAAAGCATCTACTCGACCTTTGAGTGTTGCGAGTTCGGCAGAAAATTCTTCTTGCAGTTTTTGGAGAGTGGCTAAATCTTGTTTTGTTAATAAATCACTTGTACTAGAAGCAATTAACTCATTAACTCTATCTAAACAAGCATTTAAACCAGCAGCGAATTCATAACGACTCAACGCCCGATTGCCGCTAAAACTGCCGTTTGGATAGCCAGCAATACAACCATATCGTTCAACTAAAGATTGTAATGCACCAAAAGCCCAATCTTTAGGCTGTACATCTGATAATTGGGACACGGAATTTACCTGTTCAATCTCATCTAATGCAACTACTGGGGTCGCAGATACAGATAAATCATCACTTTGTTGAGTTTGGTTGACACTAGGTAAATCCTGTAGTTGGCTATCAGCAGCCATTGCTTTTACAGTAAATAATCCAGAAAGCAAGCAGAGTAAACCAATTCCACCCGAATTCAGTAATTTTTTTTTCATGGTGACTCCTCACACTTAAGTTTTCATCTAAACTTAAATTTTCATCTAAAATATTTCATATCAAGAGTTAAGATCCCTCTAGGATTGCCAATCAAAGAAATTAGGTATGGACAATTCTAACCTATGGGGGTTTTTCTCCAAAAATACTTAGTTAACTCTGGAGAGTCTTAACATAAAATCTTTGAGCTAAAAAAGTATATTTCTGTCTTTTTGCAGAAATTAGGCGCTGAATATAACTTACTTTTGGTGGTTGCAACCAGTGAGAAGTAAGATTTTTGCAGCAACTAACTGTTTAGTTATATTAAACACTAGTTGTGTCACAAATGGATACAAACAATTATTAAATTTTTCTATACTAAGCCAAGTTTCTAGTTATCTGGTTGTAAATGGCAATTTGTAATTATCCCCCTCTACCACTTCTTAAGATTATTGTACTTAGTAGCCTCTATTGCTATATATAGCTTCCGTAGTTTGCTTAAGCTAAATTGTTACCAAACCTTGATATCTTTGTAATTCTTATCATTAGCTGCAATTATCCTCATTGATTCCACAGAGTTCCCACAGGAACTTTACTAGTTTTCCACAGAAGCTCTACGAACCAATCAAGTCTTACTGACTTACTGGGGATTTTATGCTTTGGTAACTAAACAACATTCATAACTGAACTGAGATTTTATTAAGTTAAGTAACAAAAATATAGCTATAGTCTTGATTATTTCGTCAGTCATTATTTTTTATCTACTAAGTTTTAAAATTTCGCAGCATTGACAAACCAACCCCCTCTTAGCACACAATGATTCGGCTTGCTTTTTTAGTCCGTCCCATCCTTAGCATCGAGTTTGGAAATTATTTACCTCAGATATGAGTGCGGATTGTCAACCTGGCGAACAATTGCTGAAAACTCTTAACGCAAGCAACATCTCTTGATGGGCTTTATAGAAGGAAAATCTTATAAACACAAAGGTTAGTATCTTTACTGAAATCCCTGAAACACTCCAGGAATCCCTAAAAAACTATTTAGAAACTCATCCTGATTGGGATCAAACCCGAGTATTAACTGCGGCGTTATCGCTGTTTTTGCTCCAAAATGGAGATAGCGATCGCTGTGCAGATCGTATCTACTTAGAAACTTTATTTCATGAATGCTGAGTTGGAATATATACAGCCTTAATGTCGCCATAGATTATACATACTTACATTGGAAATGCTGCTATCTGCTATCGATCAGAATGATAGCAGATAGCATGATGCCTAGCGGCTGTCTAGACCCACACTACAGCTTTTGATAACTCTCGTATAATCAGGATTTGAGAATTTGAGCGTGTTCTAATAGCTCTGGCAAATACTGTATGTCCTTGATGGTTTAACCCATCAAGGGCTATTAGTTGAAATTCAGCAGATCAAAAATTTTCATCAACTTAGTAAAATACAGTTGTTTGCCTGAGTGAACACACCGGAAAACAGCATTGGTTTAAAAGCAAGTGCTAAGGGCAGCCAGAACTAAGAGTCGAAATACTCATGAGAACAGACTCTTTTAATATCCAAGAGTTTTGCTAAAATGTTCATTGGTTAGAAATGAACAAACTTTATAATCTACTGAAGATGTAAGCATTCGGCTAATACCTAACGGCACGCTACGCGAACAGGAGTCATCTTTTTCAAGCTAACCCCAAAAATACCTATTTGATAATTAACCAACTTCTCAAATGTTCTGACTCCTGAATTCTTACCTGAAGATTAGGATTTAACGTCTTGCTGCGGTTGAGTAGGACATTCAAATTTATACCCTACACCCCGTACAGTTTGGATTAATGCCGGTTGACCAGCATCAATTTCAATCTTCTTGCGAATTTGACCGATGTGGACATCGACAACTCGCTGGTCTCCCACATATTCATAGTCCCAGACCTCTTGAATAAGTTCTGATCGCCGCCAAACTCGACCTGGATGACTAGCTAAAAAATGTAACAAATCAAATTCTAAAGCAGTTAACGGCACTGGTTGGTTATTAAATGATACTTCCCTCCGTACCGGATCAATCATTAATTTTTCAAAAATCAGGCGTTTTTGTTCTGCGGTCGTCACAACCCGCTGACGCCTCAAAATAGCTGCTACTCTGACTTCTAACTCTCCTAACCCAAATGGTTTGGTGAGATAGTCATCAGCACCTTTAGAAAAACCACGAATTTTGTCGGATTCATCCGTCCGGCTAGTCAGCATGAGTACAAAAACACCATTACGGCTTTGCATGTCTTGGCACAGGTTAAACCCGATGGCATCTGGTAAATTTACATCTAGAATTACCAAGTCTGGGTTAAACTGCTCAAATAGAGCTAGGGCTGCCTTACCATCTTCGGCAGCTTCTACTTGATAGTTCTGTCTAATCAAAAAGCGTTGGATTAAATTCCGAACGGCTGGGTCGTCATCAACTACAAGAATCTTGGCAGCAGCCATGACCATCACTTTACACAAAACTTCATTATGATTAACAAGGTCATTGCGTAAAAACACAATTTCCACTTTGGCACTTATTAAGAATCTACAAAGGCCAGCTACGAGTATCCTGATTGTTCAAATAAACTGTAATCAGAATTATGAAGGATTTAGGCATCAATCTTATGGTAATCAGGTCTGCACTTCAGTATATCTACTAAATGGTTGTTCTGACACTACCTGTGAACCCAGATATTCATAGTAGTGGGGTCAATGAAAGCATCAACATAAACCTTCCAACCTTTAGAAGTGAACTGCAACATCATGATATTTGCGTTGATTCAGCTAATTAGCATTTAAATTGCATTATTCCAATTTCGAGGTAAAAGTTGTAGTAAACACCCCCTGTTAGCATAAAGTGGCATAGAGATAGCTCCTCTGCATCTGCCTACGTAAATGTGCAACTTGGGATTTTAGCAAGCAAAACAGTATTCCTGCTGTTCTATCCAAAAGGCGATGGGATTGATTATGCACTGTACGATGACAATATGTTAAAGTAACTATAGTTAAAATTCGTGGGTCAAACAAACTAACCCGTGCTAATATCCTGTTAAAGGATAAGAACAGGTTGGAACAACTGTTTCGATCAAAATAAAAATTAAGGTTGTTTTTTATTCCACAAAAGACTACCGCTTACCAAGGCTGAATTTACAAACTGCCATGAGCGATCAAAATCCCTACGAAAAACTTGGGGTATCAGAAGATGCTAGCTTCGATGAAATTCAGGATGCTCGCAATCGCCTGTTAGAGCAACATGGTGGTGATGTGAAGTATTTAGAATTGATTGAAGCAGCCTATGATGCAATTCTAATGGAACGCTTACGGATGCGCCAAGAAGGAAAAATTAAAGTACCTGAGCGTATTCGTTTTCCAGAAATGCGAGTCCAATCTCCTCAGAAAGAAAGTCCTATTCCTCGTGAACAGTCACCTATGTGGCTCCAAAGAATGTTGGATCAACCGAGTTTGCCAGAGGTACTGATACAAGGGTCTTGGTATTTGGGTTTAAGTGCTATCACTGTGTTTTTCCCTGCGGCAAGTGATCAGATTTTGCAGTTAGCATTAGTGGTAGGTGTAGGAATCAGTATTTATTTTCTTAATCGTAAGGAAAACAAATTTGGTCGAGGAGTTTTGTTAACATTGGCTGGACTAATTGTTGGTTTAATAGCTGGGGGATTGATAGCTACCTGGGTATTACAGCAAATGCCATTTATCAGTGTGACAAAAAATCAGTTCTCTACGGTTCTGACTTTTATCTTGATGTGGGTAATTAGCAGCTTTTTGCGTTAGTTAAGATTGGATACTGAAATGTGATTCAAACTAAAATATCCCAGACAGAAATAACGTATCAACTAAATCAAGTTAGGGGGTAAAATTGACACTCTCCAGGAAGATAGCCACGGAGATTATTAAGCAGTCCAAAAAGGGACTTTTAAAGGCGTAGTTAATGCATCTCTAGTAACTCCAATGAGATTTAATCCCAATGTCGCCTTTACTTTTCTCAAGATATTCGCTGCCCCATTGTTTGGCTAATGTCTGCCTTGGATGACTTATATGTCCTTCTGATGCCTACTTTCCTTTTTCTCTTAATCTTTTTGTCCGTATTTGATTTGATTTTTTGAGTTCGTCGCTGGCTGGTATTTTTGAAGTTGTTTTGCTATCTATTCCCAAAGGTCTCTCTAGCTCTGCTATCTATTCCCGCAGTGCTGTATTTTCTTGCTCTAGCTTCTCTATTCTTTGATATTTTTCTTCTGGACTAGTGCTTGAACATTACCATCTTTCTTCCCTCATCGGAATATCCCTGACATTCATACCTGGGCAGTTACAATTAAACATTAAGAATGAATACAGCATAAGCTTTTCAGAGATTTGGAATGGGTGGTTTATTTCCGCCATCGTGTACTAATACCGCAAGCTTAAAGTTTCTAACCGGTAGCAAACTGGAATAATATGTGCTAAAATTTACACAGGCTTAGAAGTTAAATATTCCGTATATTCACAATTGTATTATTTTTTTATAAAAGCATACTATGTAGCCCAATAACTTTTAATTATCTTAGGTATTATGAAATCTATTCTACAAACCTACGTAGATCAAGAAATATGGTTATTGATGAGAGATAAATGGTTTTTTGCCACAATTATCAGAGTTTCCGATGAATTGTTGTGGTTTAAACACAGAACTCACAATAAAGAGACAGAAGAAGATACTTTGTGGGAAAGGGTTGTAAAAATCAGTGAAGTAGTTGCTATTGATAAAGTCATATCTGTTATTAGTAGAAAACCGGATGTATTTATGTCCAAGTTATTGGAAGTCGATAATCACATCAATAATCATCAACAAGAACATGAAAAATAAAGCCAGTTGGTGATGCTAGAGCCTGTATAGATAAGACAGCAACCTCTGTGGTATTTGCTGTTAGATATGGTTTTATGTTAATTGGCAAATTTGGGCGAACTTGCTATGGAGTAAGGTAGCGATGCCTATGGCGAGCAAAGCGATCACACTCCATTCAGAAGATTATGTACGATACATGGGAACACCTAGTCTGCGTTGCCGTTTTTGTAACAGAAATAGGGGTAAAGACAAGATATGCGCAAAATTTATCACGATGTAAAGTCTTGTAACAAATTTACTCAGAAGCCTAAATTTAACTTTTCCTCTAGTGCTGGTAGAATCGCATCAAGATCAATCAGATAATCACCAAATGCTTGATCTGACTGGTTAAATAAGGACTCAAAGCCGCTAAATCCTCTTAAACTAATATGTCTCTGATTGAGAAAACTAAGCATTCTTGATGTAATAACGCCTCTCATGTGACGTGCAGCTTGAGTCGCCCCTAGATTGCATCCATAAGTAAAAGTGGTTAATAAATAGCGTTCTGTAGACCGGTCTAATTTTGAATCAGAACTACTCAAAGGACCAAAATTTCGGGTAAAGTTTGTCCAGTAATCCACATCTCTGAGAATATCAATTAAGTTACGGTCTGGCATTGCAGAGATTAAGGCCTCTAAATTTTTGAGAGAAGCACTCTCACGATTAGCTAATGGACTTTTTAAAACAAGTTCTCCTTGCTCGCTAATAATGACAGATGTATTATTCGGATAGCCTAGATCTACTGCCGATGCTGTTTGGGTTAATGAATTTTTTAAATTCTCGACAAAATCTTCAGCCTGAGTAGGAAAGCCTAATTGTTGACAGTATGCTTCAACTAATGGCTGACAGTCGTTCCAAGAAAGTAATTGTTCTCTATAGTCAGCATAAGCCTCACTGTTAAAGACACAAATATCCCCTGACTTTAGTTCAACAGCGACATAAGAAAAAATACAAATCTCAAAATTGAGGCGCATCACCTTTGGTAACATCTTTAGACTGAACTATCACTAACGTTTGCCATTGCTGTGAAATAAAAGATAAATCAACTTCTGTTCCTATCCACTCCCCCCGCCGATGGGAATTAGACAGTAAAATTTCCACGGCTTTAACCAACTTATCGTCACTACTGGTAGATTCTATCTACAGGGATTTAAATACTCGAAAGAATGCACTACGATGACTTTTATAAAATCGCCATAATAAAGGGAAGTAAGAGCGAATCGCTTTTTTATGACGGGATAAAGTTGGTGGATATTGATAGCTAAAACTCCTATCTTCTCGAAGATCCAGTGCCATCCGAATATGCTTGATCATAGTGAGAGGGATGTCTGCTATTTGGGGGAAATAGCCTAATCTCTGAAATACTTTGAGTAAAACTAGCAAATTAAAATAGTTATCTTCCCAAGTCGTAACTTTTAACGCGAATGCTATCTCTATCCTCGTGGGAGTGTAAGTTCTATCGAGTTCATTGGCGGTATAGTACCGTTTGAATCTGGGATAAGCTGTCCGTTCAATTGATGCCACGAGTGAGAGAAAAGATGGTTATTTTCAGTTTACAGGAGCATTGTTATCGCCCCAGAAGGCTCAATCTGTCCAAAACGATTCAAATCTTTGGGGGGACATCTGCGTGTAGCGAACTGTATGGTGAATATTTTTGTGTCCTAAGTAGTCCTGAATCGCTCTGGTATCATGACCCTGTGAAGCAAGATAATAGCCACAAGCATGACGCAGTTGATGAGGATGAACAGATTCGTTAAGTCCAGCTAATTCTCCGGCTCTGGCTATAATGTGAGGGATAGTTCGGGTGGACAGGGGAGCTTTGCGCTCGGAGACGAATACATACTGGGTTTCAGGATAATCTCGTTTAATCTGACGTAATGCGCTCAATTCAGGAGCGCGTAGGGGATGAATGCTATCATGCCCATGTTTTACTCTTCTTATCTCTATATAGCCATCGTTCAAATCAATTTGTGACCATTTCAGAGAAACTAACTCTGCCGTGCTAAGCCCATGCCGAAACATCAGTAAAATAATGGCTGCATCTCGAACTCCGTGCGTTCCGAATGAATGCGCCGCTTTGATCATCGCTTCCACTTCCTTTGGACGCAAATATTCCCGCTCTCGCTTTGAAGCTACTTTGACAGGGGGAGGAGGGTGAGAAACCATCTTTGCCGAAAAGGGAAGCTGGGGTGGTTGAGTAAGAATGGCTGAAAGCTTTATTATCTGTTTCTCTCTCCATCAAACATTGCCTAAATTGAACCCAACTAGGCAATGTTTGAAAGACATAAATACATGACTACTTTACACAACTTTATATCGTGATAAATTTTGCGCGTATCTTGTCTTTACCCCAAATACAGTTGCGATTAACCCCTACTGACTGGTGCTATTCTGGGATAGAATCCCAACAACCACTAATTATGCTCAAGCGTTCCAAGTTCGAGACAACCCAGTCTCAGATTATGCATCGGGCTGAGGAGCTTATTAGCGCGGCCTCAAATCGCTATCGGATCACAGTTCAAGTGGCGAATCGTGCCAAGCGTCGGCGTTATGAAGATTTTGAGAATAATGAAGATGCAATGATGAAACCCGTACTCAGAGCAATTATTGAGATGTCTGATGAAATGACTCAGCCAGAGATTATCGGCGAATTATAACTACTGATAGGGTATTGGAGATTGGGAAGAGTTTTGTCTCTGTTCTCAGTTTCCAGTTCCCTTTTTGCACTACACAATAATATGAAAAAGAAAAAACTTTTATTTGTACGGTTTAACTTAGGACTGATCACTGGTTTAATCACAGTTAGTTTCATTACTTTAGGTTCAGGAAGTGCAAATTTTTTCACTATTTCACCTGCAGTAGCTCAGAGAATTAGTCCTAGTGATGTTTGGCAACTGGTGTATACACAATTACCAGATATGCCAAAAGAAAACCTATACAAAAATAAAGATACTGGAAAAATTGCTGAAAATAACACCTTAGCAAGTCGTTTCATTCGCTATCACATTTATGTCAAAGGCAGATACCCCATATATCGTTTAGATTGGAAACTCACCTTAGCTGATTACCTGGATGCCAATGAAACAATATATGAAGCATCATATCCGGGTAATGATTCCTTAAAGCAAAATCCCTTAGAGGGGGATTGCACCGCCATAGCTAAACTCACCCGCAAACAACGCAACAGCCTAGTCCAAGTCCTTGTAAATATCTTTAACCCGCCATCTTAAATATATATCTCCTCACATCCAACTAATCAACCCCTCAGCATTTTACTTTGCGTTCCTCTGCGTTGAAAAAATAATCATGCAAAGAGTCATCAAAAGCGGAATAGGTTGGCGTATAGGCTGGAACCCAGACGCATCAGAATTCAAAGGCTTAGTTGGTACAGACGACTGGGCGATAGAATTCACCGAACTTGAATTAAACGACTTTTGCCGCTTATTCAATCAGCTTGCAGACACAATGAAGCATTTAGCCACAGAATTAATGGAGCAAGAAAAAATTGCCTGTGAAGCAGAAAGCGATTTATTATGGATGGAGGTAGAAGGCTATCCCCAATCCTATAGTTTACACTTCATCCTCAATACAGGGCGGTGTGTAGAAGGAAAATGGGATCCTGAAGCTGTACCAGAATTACTGCAAGCTACAGAAATGCTGAAAGTTTTTTAATTTTTTTGAATAAAAGGCTTGCTATTTTCTTGGAACTTGTGTTACTCTCGTAAGAGTGACTTAATTAAGTTTAGATTCACAAATTTGGAATAAACCCCCAATCCAAAATCTTAAATTGAGAATCTAAAAGTTAAGTTAACGGGGCGTAGCGCAGCTTGGTAGCGCGCCACTTTGGGGTAGTGGAGGTCGTGGGTTCGAATCCCGCCGCTCCGATTTAAAATCAGTTATTCAAACAATAGTAATCACTGAACTTAATATACGACTGTTTCAGTGACAACACCTTTTAATGGTTTATCCCAATTATCAATTGGTAGTTGGGATAAATAAGCGAAATCAAAGACGATTCCTATGGTGGGTATTTTCGCCCAAGTGGGAGAAGTCAACAAACGGTCATAATATCCACCACCATAACCTAAACGGTATCCTTGGCGATCGCAAGCTACACTGGGGACGAGAATTAAATCGACTTCAGCAGAATTGATGATTGGCGCTTCTGGGTGTGGTTCAGGAATTCCATAATTGCCCATTTGGGGCATATCATCCGGTTGCCATAAGTGCCAAAATAGGGACTTACCAACACAACGGGGAAAACCCCAGCGGCGTTGAGAATCGCTAAAAAGTGGGCCAATATCAGGTTCTTGACGAAAGCTGAAATAAGCCAGGATAGTAGTTGCTTGGTTAAAAATAACAGATGTTTGGAGTTGAGAAGAAATGCGATCGCTCTTTTCTCTCCACTCTGGAACAGTCATATATTGACGAATTTTCAGCAAACTACGGCGGAGTTCTGTCTTCTTTAGTGGTGAATCAACTTTTTGCAATGTTCAATTTTCAATGTTTTGAATCAAAGTTTTTTAGGGTTTAGCACTGCTAAACCCCTACACATAAATTTTTCTTACACAGCGTTGTGACGATACCAATCAATGGTATTTCTGAGCCCTTCTTGGAAACTGACTTGAGCAGTAAATCCAAAGGCTTCCTTCGCTTTTTCCGTATCTAAACAGCGTCGTGGTTGTCCATTAGGTTTGTCAGTTTCCCAAACAATCTCCCCTTCATACTCCATCAACTCACAAATCAGATTAATTAAATCGCGAATGGAGATTTCATCACCCGTACCCAAATTAATGGGTTCAGATTCATTGAAAAACTGAGTACCCATAACAATACCCCGTGCCGCATCTGTGGAATACAGAAACTCGCGGGTAGGAGAACCATCACCCCAAACAGGAAGTTGCTTTTCTCCCTGAATTTGGGCTTCGTGAACTTTACGAATTAAAGCCGGAATAACGTGGGAACTACTGGGGTTAAAATTGTCTTCAGGCCCGTATAAGTTCACAGGTAGCAAGTAAATACCATTAAAGCCGTACTGCTGACGGTAGGATTGTAGTTGAACTAACAGCGCCTTCTTAGCCACTCCATAGGGGGCGTTAGTTTCTTCTGGATAGCCATTCCACAAATCTTCTTCTTTAAAGGGGACTGGGGTGAATTTAGGATAACTGCAGATTGTACCAACACAGACGAATTTTTCTAAACCCACTTGATAAGCAGCATGAATTAGGTGGACTCCCATCATCAAGTTATCGTAGAACAACTCTGCAGGTTTTTCGCGGTTTAGACCAATACCACCAACATGAGCAGCTAAGTGAATGACTATATGTTGTTGGTCAACTGCACGTTGGCAATTTTCCCATACTCGTAAATCACAATTGTACGATCGCGTAACTGTAATCTTCTCACGGTCAGCCCCAGCTTTGCACAGTTGATCTATCACTTGACGACCTAGAAAACCCGAACCACCAGTGACAAGAATGCGTTTATTTGTTAGTTCTAAGGCAGTCATATTTTTATCCTTAGCAGTGTAAATCAAAAGTGGAGAGCACCTAGTTCCTGACGAATAGTAGCAATATCTGGGGGTTGTTGTGAACCATTGCCATTAGGGGAAGTGTAACCCAGTGCCTGTAAATCAGCTTCTACCATCAAAGAAACCAGTTCTTCAAAAGTAACTGAAGGTTTCCAACCTAACTGCTGCTGTGCCTTAGTAGGATCACCAATTAACAAATCTACTTCCGCAGGTCTTAAATACCTTTGATCAAACTCCACATAATCTTCCCAATTGAGATTCACATAACCAAATGCTAATGCCAAGAACTCCCGCACTGAGCGAGTTTCACCCGTAGCAATCACGTAATCATCTGGCTCGTCTTTCTGCAACATAAGCCACATGGCTTTTACATAATCTTTAGCATAACCCCAATCACGTTTGGCATCCAAGTTGCCCATATATATACTTTTCTGTTTGCCAGCCACTATGCGAGCAACTGCTCTCGTAATTTTACGGGTAACAAAGGTTTCACCACGCCGGGGTGATTCATGGTTGAAAAGAACACCATTACAAGCAAATAAGTTGTAAGATTCTCGATAATTTACTGTTTGCCAGTGGGCATAAACTTTAGCACAAGCATAGGGACTACGGGGATAAAAAGGTGTAGTTTCACTTTGGGGTACTGCTTGCACCAAGCCATACATTTCTGAAGAACCAGCTTGGTAGAAACGTACTTGAATACCTGTGCGTTGTTGATAGTCACGGATGGCTTCTAACAAACGTAAAGTTCCCATTCCGACCGAATCTACTGTATATTCTGGTGAATCAAAGCTAACTCTGACATGAGACTGAGCGCCTAAGTTATAAATTTCTGTAGGTTTGACTTCTTCTAAAATCCGGCGCAGAGTAGTACCATCTGTTAAGTCACCATAGTGAAGTAATAATTTTACCCCAGCTTTATGGGGGTCTTCATAAATATGATCAATGCGGTCTGTGTTAAAGGTGGAAGTGCGACGAATAATCCCATGAACTTCATAACCTTGTTCTAGTAAAAACTCGCTCAGATAAGAACCATCTTGACCTGTAATACCAGTAATCAACGCTCGTTTTTGTTGCGTCATACCCAATTATCCCTTGGTTTTGAAGTTGTAAAAGTTACAGATCATTTCAGCCAAATTAGCAAATCATGGCTAAAATTGCCTGATTGTAAATATACGAGTCTTAATTGCTAAGTAGGAAGGCACAAAAAAACCGTAGACGCGCAGCGGCTTGTCGGAGAGTAGTATGTAACGAAAAGTAAAATTGACCAAAACCTCTTCCCTATTGCATGAGTGCCTCTTGCCCTTCCGGTTCTCCAGTCAGACCCTGGGCAAAGGCGAAGCGCCTACATGGGGGAAACCACGCCACTTGCTTTATGCCGGGAAACCCGTTCACCGCAGTGGCTCCCCAAGACCACGCTGGTTCACCTCTTGCCTTGTCATAACGACAATTTCTAACACCCACCTACTTATCAAAACTTAAATGTAAACCAATATACTGAATAAAAAGCACTTTAACAAGTCAGTCTCTCATTATCTAAATCACAAATCTTATTATAATTTAATAATCCTTCTGAATCTTGTCCAAAACTGCATTGATTATTGATTTTTATAAAGATTCAATAAAATTTACAACAGGAGTCAGTAGTCAGTAGATAAGGAAAGCAGAAGAAAAAACTGAAAGAACTTAATGTTTGCTCCTAAACTCCTGATAACCCAGCGTGGCGTAAGCCATACTCCTAAACGTCTGAACTCCTGAACTCCTATTCTCAAACAGCAACTTACGTTAATATGCCCCGTTATTTTTAGGTATGATGACTACATCAATGGTTTTCAAAATGATCCCTAAATCTAGCCAAAAATTCCTAAATTTGACGTAGTGCAAGTCGATTTGAACTCGTTGGGGGTAAGGAATATCATTCCGTCCAGACACTTGCCATAATCCAGTAATTCCCGGACGGATGGTTAAAATATGCTCGATGTGACAGCCATATTTTGGTAATTCTTCGGCTACTAAAGGGCGTGGTCCAACAACACTCATATCCCCTTTTAAGACATTCCAAAATTGGGGAAATTCGTCTAAACTCGTAATTCGCAGGAAGTGGCCGATTTTGGTAATTCGGGGGTCTTGTTTGAGTTTAAACGTGCTGGTAAATTCCTGGCGCAACTCTGGGGATGTTTCCATGATTTGGGCAAGCATTTCATCTGCATTGCTCACCATAGTGCGGAATTTAATACATTTAAATCGGCGATAGTTTTTACCAACCCGTTCTTGGACATAAAAGATTGGCCCTTTTGAACTGACAGCAATCAGTAAGGCCAAGATTATATATATTGGGAAAAACAAGATCAAAACCGACAGCGAAAATGCAATATCAAATAGTCGTTTGGCAAACTCTCCGTTTAAACCCTGAAAAACCAAACCTCTAGGTTGTATCTTAGGGGGTTTAGTTTTTTGACCACGTTTTGCTAAAGTACGCATTGAGGCACTGGCATCTTTACGTGGGTATCGCTTGCCGGAGAGGAGTGAGCTCTGGGCAGTCATCATACTCCTTAATAATCCACACCACACATAGTCCCGATCTTAAAGCTAAAAGGCAGTGATTCTGGGATTAAATTCCCAAAAGCCTAAAAAATAAATACAAAAATTTTGACCATCACTTCAGGGAAGAATTTTTTCTTGACACTGGTTGAGAAAATCTAGATAGCGATTTGCAAAAACTTGTTGAGAAAATTGAGTCGAGTGTAATCTTATATACTCATATTTTAGAAAATCCTGATAGGCCTCAAATTTTTCTACTGCCTCCACTAAAGCTGTTATTGTTTGTTCTTTGAAGAATATACCTGTTCCTGTGTCCATACAGGTACGAATATCTCTGACTGTTTCTAGCGCCCCTCCTGCACCATAAGCAATGACTGGAGTTCCACAAGCTTGCGCTTCTACTAAGGCAATACCAAAATCCTCACGAGCTGCATAGACAAAGGCTTTAGCACGAGCCATATATGTTTTTACCACATCCTCTGGTTGCCATCCCAGTATTTGGATATGAGGATTTGCTATCTCTTGCAGCTGTTTCATTTCTGGTCCTGTACCAATCACCACCAATGGTCGTTTTAGCTGATTAAAAGCCTGAACAATCAAGGATACTTGTTTGTAGCTGACTAATCGGGAAACGATCAGATAAAAATCTTCTTTGTCAGATGAAAAGGGACAGTTTTCGATGTTTACTGGTGGGTAAATTACTTTTGCTTCTCGTCGATAGCAACGCCAAATCCGTCGGGCTGTATGTTGAGAGTTCGCAATGAAATAATCTACGCGGTTGGCGCTCAATACATCCCATTGACGTAAACTATGCAACAAATATCTGGTGATCCATCCAATGCCGCCTTCTCCTAGTTTGCTTTGGTTGAGATAATCAAAGGTCAAGTCCCAAGCATAGCGCATTGGGCTATGACAGTAACAAATATGCAGCTGATCAGGGGTTGATAGGATGCCTTTGGCTACAGCGTGGGATGAAGACAAAATTACGTCATATTGCCGCAAATCCAATTGTTCGATGGCTAATGGTAACAAAGGCAGATATTTTTGTATACCTTTGCGAGCTAATGGCAAGTGCTGGAGAAAGGTTTTACCAATCTGACGTTTGTGGAGATAACTTTCAGGGTTGCTGGATTCAAAGTCAATCAGGGCATATAAATCAGCATCTATGTGATTCAATATTTCCCTGACTACGAGTTCTGAACCACCTGTGGCTTTAGGTGTTAGCCATTCATGAACTAAGGCATATTTCAAAGGCACAGCCAATACCAATTAAAAATTCAAAATTAAAAATTCAAAATTCAGAATTTGGGGACTGGGGACTGGGGGCATCACAGCGGTAGGTTTTTAATATTATCTGTGAAGGGAAGACAAGGAAGACAAGGAAGACAAGGAAGATTTTATACACACAATGGTCTTTTGAGGGTCTGTTCTTGTGATCAACAGTACATGATTTATACGGTTTTCCTCCCTTGTTACCTTATCCACGTTGTCCACCAAGTCTTGCCCTCACGATCCAGTAAAAAACCTACCCTTGTGAAGGACTGGGGGCGGGGGAAAATTAATTAACTTTTGTCTTTTGCTTTTTAACTATTCCCTATTCGCTATTTCCTCTGATAACCTCAATGACAGGGGTGATTTTGCGACCTAAGTTACTAAGGAATTGGGATTTTATGCGTATTCTGGTTATTGGTGGGACTCGGTTCATTGGTGTCTACTTGACTCAGCTGTTGGTGGAAGTTGGACATGAGGTGGTTTTGTTTAATCGTGGTAATCATCCAGTACCTGATGGTGTAGGACAAATTATAGGCGATCGCACTGACTCAACCCAGCTTACAGAAAAATTAGCACAAGAAGAGTTTGATGTCATTTTTGACAATAATGGTCGGGAACTTGCTGATACTAAACCGTTGGCGGAAATTTTCCAAGGACGGGTACAACATTTTGTGTATATGAGTTCTGCGGGGGTATATCTGAAATCTGATCAAATGCCCCATATGGAAGGTGATACTCTTGATCCGAAGAGTCGTCACAAGGGTAAGCATGAGACGGAAGCTTACTTGCAGCAATTAGGAATTCCTTTTACTTCGATTCGTCCAACTTATATTTACGGACCGCAGAATTATAATCCTTTGGAAAGCTGGTTTTTTGATAGAATTGTGCGTGATCGCCCGATTCCAATTGCTGGAAATGGTATGCATATTACTCAGTTAGGTCATGTTAAGGATTTGGCCAAGGCAATGACACAGGTGATTAGTAATGAAACAGTGGTTCGACAGATTTATAATATTTCAGGCGATCGCTTTGTGACTTTCGATGGTTTAGCCCGTGCGTGCGCTGTTGCTGCTGGCAAATCTGCTGATCATATTAAAATTGTGCATTACGATCCGAAAAAGTTTGATTTTGGCAAACGTAAAGCTTTCCCCATGCGTGTACAACACTTTTTTGCATCGGTAAATAAAGCCATGACCGAATTAAATTGGCAACCGGACTATGATTTAGTTTCTGGTTTGCAAGATTCTTTGCACAATGATTATTTAGTCAATGGTGCAGATAAAGCAGAGATAGATTTTTCTGTAGATGATGAGATTTTGAAAGCTGTGTAATCTAATCAGGGACTGGGGACTGGGGACTGGGGACTGGGGACTGGGTAATCAGGTTCTCCCAATCACCAATCACCAATTACCAGCCAAACAGATATGATAACTATTCAAACGAACATGATATTACAAATTATCAGGATTAATTCCCAATTCTCTCAACTTAGCGGCTAATTCATCAGACCGCATTTTTTCCTGTTCCAGAAGTTCTAAAGGTGTAGGAATCCAGTTCCCTCCGCTGTTATACCAGCGTAACCACAAACGTTCAATTCCTTCAAAACTTTCTTGCCAAAGTCCCAAACCTAACTCTATTCCTGGCATCCAAACTTTACCAGAACTCACATCTATTTCTTAATAGCGAGCAGCAACTAATTGAAATGCTTGTAATTGATCGGTGTAAACATCGAAAATAACATAGTAAGGCACTCTGACAATTCGTTCATAGACTTCCCATTTAGTTGGGGGTTGATTAACTTCCCTTAAAGTTCTTCCTAAGTATTCTTTTTCTGTTTTTGGAGATAAAAATTCTACCATGACAAGAGGATCAATTATTTCTTGCCACATTACATAACTTAAACGTAACTCTCTTTGAGCGAAAACACGGTAAACACCCACTACAGCAAACCAATCTGGGCGTTTATACTATAAAGGATTCCTGGTCTCATAATAAAGATTTAAATCTGAAGCAACAAATACTTGATCTCCGGGATAATTACAACGAGAAAAGGTATATGTTAAAAGTTTGGGTTGTAAAAGATGAAATTCGTCAGGCAAACCTAAATCCTGCGGGTACTCACTGGGAAAATCATACATGGTAGCTAGGGTTTCTTTTGCGGGAATTCGTGGATCTGTGTGATACATAAGCTAGGGAATAGGGAATAGTAAAGAGTTTGTAAATAATTGAGGAGCGGTATATTTAAAATACCCTCATTATATTATATATGTTATATTTTATCTATTTACGCCTCTGAGCTTCTGTGTGAAACAAAAAGATGTGGTTTATTAACCCGAAAATGCCAGCCTTTATGACCAAACTTATTCTAACTTGGATGGTAATAGATAGATGATTCCAGAAGCTACAGTTAAAATTACTGATACCCAAAAGGCAATTAAAGCCGAAAGTTGCCAAACTGGTGATAAAGGTGCTATGAGTAGAGCGATCGCAATGATTTGACTGAGTGTTTTTAATTTACCCCAAATATTGGCACCGCTGATGGTGGTTTGATTGACACGCCAACCCGCGATCGCTAATTCTCGTGCTAAAATTAGAAACACTGCCCCAGATGGTATTTTTCCTAATTCAACTAACACTAATAACGGTGCAAGTACTAATAATTTATCTACTAAAGGATCAAGAAATTTTCCTAAATCAGTAATTTCATTTAGTTTCCTCGCTAAATATCCATCTAACCAATCAGTTAAGGCTGCAATTAAAAATACAGTTAAACATATCCATTGGGACTGGGGTGTGGGAATATATAAACCATACAGTAGAAATGGTATTCCCAGAAGTCTTGAAAAAGTAATTAAGTTTGGTAAATTCATGCAGTTTTCAGTTGATGATTTTTATAATTTTAGGCAGTCAAATAATTGACCAACAGTCAAATGTAAATTACCAACTAAATCTGGAACTGGTAATATATCTTCTGCTTTATGTAAAAATATTGGTTGTTGGTTCTGTGGATAAACTATAATATTAGATTCTTCAGGATTAATTAACCAGCCTAAGCTAGTACCATGATTTAAACAATGTAAAATATTTTTGGTAGGCTTAGTTGCACTTTGTTCAGGAGAAAGGATTTCAATTGTCCAATCAGGATAAGTATTAAAAACATTGGCAATATTTCCATTTCCATCCACAGGAATTCTATTCCATGCAAATACCGTTACATCTGGAACTATAGAACGTCCACCAAAGGTACAGCGTAATTCTGGGAAAGCACGAGCGATTTTTTGACGTTTTACTACATTATTAACGTTAGTAACTAACTCACCTTGCATTGTCCTATGTTGAGCTTGAGGCATGGGTTTTTGAATTATTTCTCCGTTGATATATTCACTTGTCTGTTTAGTTTCTGGTAGTTTTAAAAATTCTTCTAAACTTAAATGACGGGTTGATGTTGCTACCATAATATTTTTACCTCCCAGGATTTAACCTCAAGTTTATCCTAAAAAAGATTTCTAAATTGGGCTTTTGGTGTATCTGCATGGGATGATTTATATTTTGAGATTATTCCACAGCAGACGATGACTACCAATACAGATTTTCGCATTGAACGGGACTCGATGGGCGATCGCTCAATTGCTAGTAATGTTTATTACGGTATCCAAACTCAACGCGCTATCGAAAATTTCCCTATAAGCGGCATCAAGCCCTTACCTACCTACATAAGTGCTTGCCTCTACGTTAAAAAAGCTACTGCTATTGTCAATGGAGACCTCGGTTGTATTCCCGCAGATATTAGCCAAGTCATCATCCAAGCAACTGATGAGATATTAGCAGGTAAACTCCGGGATCAATTCGTCGTTGATATCTATCAAGCCGGTGCGGGAACTTCTCACCACATGAATGTTAATGAAGTTCTAGCCAACCGCGCTTTAGAAATTCTGGGAGATGAAAAGGGCAACTATAAGCGCGTTAGTCCTAACGATCATCTTAACTATGGACAGTCTACCAACGATGTTATTCCTACCTCTATCCGTATCGGTAGCTTATTAGCACTTTCTAAAACATTACATCCCGCTTTAGAAACAGCAATTTCTGTCCTAGAAGCCAAAGCAGTAGAATTTCAAGATATCGTCAAATCTGGCAGAACCCACTTACAAGATGCAGTACCTGTGCGTTTGGGTGAAAACTTCCAGGCTTGGGCGCAAATCCTCATGGAACATCAAAACCGATTATATATCGCTTCTGGTGATTTGATGAGTTTGGGTTTAGGTGGTAGTGCAGCCGGAACAGGAATGAATACCCATCCTGAATATCGCAAACGGGTAGTAGAAGTGCTTTCGCAATTATTAGAAATGCCTTTAGAACCCGCACCGCATTTAATGGCCGCTATGCAAAGTATGGGTGCATTTGTGAATGTTTCCGGGGGAGTGCGAAATTTAGCCCAGGATTTAGTTAAAATCTCCCATGACCTACGGTTAATGGACTCAGGACCCAAAAACGGGTTGAAGGAAATTCAACTACCTCCAGTCCAACCGGGTTCTTCTATTATGCCTGGGAAATATAACCCGGTAATGGCAGAGATGACATCAATGGTATGTTTTCAGGTGATGGGATACGATAATGCCATCTCACTTGCAGCCCAAGCCGGACAATTAGAATTAAATGTGATGATGCCCCTCATCGCCTACAATTTAATTCACAGCATCGAGATTTTAGGAAATACAATTTCTGCTCTAACTACAAGCTGCATCCAAGGTATCACTGCCAATAAAGAAAGATGTTTAGCCTACGCTGAAGGTAGTTTAGCATTAGTCACCGCCTTAAATCCCCACATTGGTTATCTTAATGCTGCTGCCGTCGCTAAAGAATCTTTAGAGACCGGGAAATCTCTGCGTCAGATAGTTCTTGCAAAAGGCTTAATGACAGAAGCAGAATTAGCAACCGTCTTAGATTTAGAGCAGATGAGCGCAATTGTGCCTTTATAAAGAAAGAAGTAAGGGTTTAGCAATGCTAAACCCTCAAGGATTAATTCAAATTCATCTATATTATTAGATAATAACGCAATTATTAATTATGCAGACACCAAAATCATCCGTTAGTTTAATCCGAGCTAAATCCTACGAACAAGATGCTTTAAAAGAATCTTTAGAAACGCTGTTAGAACCATTAGGGGGAATAGCTCCTTTTGTGAAACCAGGCAATCACGTCCTTCTTAAACCCAATTTACTCACAAGTTCACGTCCTACAAAAGAGTGTACCACCCGCCCCGAATTAGTCCGCGCTGTTGCTGAAATGGTGATAGCCTCAGGTGGTAAGCCATTTTTAGGAGATAGTCCCGCTTTTGGTAGTGCTAAAGGTGTGGCCATAGCCAATGGGTTATTATCAATTTTAGAAGAATTAAATATCCCCATTGTTGAATTTAATGGGAACCGTTATCAAACGGTTAATGATAATTTTAATCACCTGTTACTTTCTAAAGAAGCAATGGAGGCAGATGTGATAATTAACCTGCCTAAAGTTAAATCTCATGCCCAATTAACTGTAACTTTAGGAGTAAAAAACCTCTTTGGTTGTGTTCCCGGTAAAATGAAAGCTTGGTGGCATTTTGAAGCTGGTAAAGATGCAAAAAGATTTGGAGAAATGTTAGTAGAAACTGCGAGAGCAATTAATCCCAGTTTAACTATTTTAGATGGGATTATTGGTCATGAAGGAAATGGACCAAGTGGTGGTGAACCTCGTAATTTGGGTATTTTAGCAGCCTCAGCAAATGTATTTGCTTTAGATCGAGCAATGTTGGAAGTTCTACAGGTTTCACCTGAACAAGTTCCTACGGTTGCGGCTTCTCAAAGATTAGGAATTTGCCCAGAATTAACAGATATTGAATTTCCCAATCTATCACCAGATTTATTACAAATTACGGATTGGCAACTTCCAGAAACATTAATGCCCATTGATTTTGCCATGCCTCGCGTCATTACATCTACCTTTAGGCATCTTTACATCCGATTCATCAAAGAACCTATTAGTGCTTATGGTAAAGGATGAAAAAATACAATCTAGGACAAATGCAAACTAGAATACAGCATTTCTAAAATAGACCTCTTGCAAAATTGTTTCTGTGGTATAATAGAGAGATTTAGATTTTATGTATCTTTGCTGTTCTTTGGGGTCGCTAATTCAAACATAAGCGTGTGACTCTAACTTTTTGCTAAAACAAATACAAAGGATAATTATAACATAGAATTTTAATTCTGCAAGAGGTCTAATGAATTAAGTAAGGTGTAATTACCCTCCGATTGCTTAAGCATACCGCCCCCACTAGAGGCGGTTTTTTCATGATCAACTTTATTGTTTATTGGTATACATTTTTCATGGTGGCTAACTGTTTGTTATGGTTAACCATTTATTAACCAAAAATTATATATATCAATTCATCAGCTATTTATATTTCAGGTTGAAGGAAATCTCTATCTATATATAGGTTTACACAAATAATATAGGTTTACACAAATGTTGTGATCTAACTCACAGCGATAAAGTCTATTTACAGAGATTATGGAATTGTATTTACGGTGCATAAATTTAGTTTGCTGCCCAAGGTAGTAACTGTATTTATACGGTAGATATATCTGATTCTAAAAAGAATTTACTGCTAATTTTACGGAATCGTCAAGACTCAGAGTGTATGTGTAGTTAAACCATTGAGGAGACCGTGATGCTTTCAGTGGCTTTAACTAAAATAACTATGTGTTGAACCCAAAGAATGCTCAAACAGCTATATATAGCTGTTTGAGCGTTTTAATTAAACAAGTTCATACCGATGAACTTTGTTTGTTTAACCTCAATTTCATTAAAAAGGTAAAGAATCATGCAGTAAATATTATTGTGATGTCAATGATTGATGACTTTGGTTCAGTGATAATGGCAAATCATTAGTTACAAGATTAAACTCTGGGTGTTTGATATCTAATTTGTAATAAAGTTGTTGCGAACAAAAATTTAGTATGCCACTTTTGAAACTGGATAAAATTAATGATGAATACCAAGTTAATTCAAGAAAAATAGCTAAAATAGAAACTGAGACTCTATCATCGAGAGTAAACCTACCAGTGATCAGAAAAACTGCAATTTTGTATGAATTCAAATAGCCAGTCTGCCAATTCTTCCGATACATATTCCCAACGTTTGGCAGACATTGTGGGAACGGCAATCGCACTCATAACCCTTACCCTACCTGTATTTATCATTTCCCACTATTCTTCACCTGATGTTCAGAACAATCAGCAGAACCTGAGTTACCACTTAGTAAGAAGCAATAAATAAATGTTCCTAACCCAAGTTAGGCAATTCTAAAGTAATCCTAAAGTAATCCTAAATTCTCCGTTATAGCGCAGCGTGGCGCTAGCCATACAAAAAGATCCCTGATTTCTCACAGAAGTCGGGGTTCTGCGTCTTTTGTACAAAGACCTTGGGAAGAGATGCACAATTGTCCTAAAATCTTACACGGGGAACCAAACTGCGTTCTACCTAGATTCACTGTTAGCGAAGGAGTTTTGTTGTGGATTTATCTCTTATTCCTGCCCAACCAAAACCGGGTGTGATTAATGTTCTGATTGAAATTCCAGGCGGGAGTAAAAATAAATATGAGTACGATAAGGAATTACAAGCTTTTGCTCTAGACAGGGTGCTTTATTCTTCAGTAAAATACCCTTATGACTATGGTTTTATACCTAATACCTTAGCTGATGATGGTGATCCTCTGGATGGCATGGTAATAATGGATGAACCAACCTTTCCCGGTTGTGTCATTGCTGCAAGACCAATTGGTTATTTAGAAATGATTGACGGTGGTGATCGCGATGAAAAAATTCTTTGTGTTCCCGATAAAGATCCACGCTACGCCCATGTAAAATCATTGAAAGATTTACCTCCCCACCGTTTAGACGAAATTGCTGAATTTTTCCGTTCTTATAAAAGTTTGGAAAAAAAGGTGACAGAAATTCTCGGCTGGCAAGATGTAGACAGGGTTGCACCCTTAGTAGAAAAGTTCATCAAAGCTGATAAATAATAATAGATGATGGGTAATGGGGACTAGGGACTGGGGATGGGGAAGGAAGATGAGGGACTAGGATGAAGAGTTTTTCCAATTACCAATCACCAGTCCCTAGTCCCCATTACCAACTAAAACCTGATTAATAGACTGAAACTACTCCCACTTGTGGCAGAAAACCCCAAAACGAAATGCAGCGGACTCTCCTTTTGGCTAAAATTCATAACTGTACCCTCACGGGGGCAAATATTAACTACGTGGGTAGTATCAGTATCGACCAAGTTCTTTTAGATAAAGCTAGTATTTTACCTTATGAGCAAGTACAAGTAGTGAATAGTGCTAATGGTAAGCGTTTTATTACTTACGCTATTCCTGCTCCAGCTAACTCAGGGATAATAGAATTAAACGGGGCAGCCGCACGTTTAGGCATTATTGGCGATCGCTTGATTATAATGACTTACGGGCAATTTACACTACAAGAGTTAAAACATTACTCTCCTACAGTTGTTATTGTGGATGAAAAAAACCAGATTTTAGAAGTGCGAAACTACGATGATTTGCTCAGTAAGCTCTAATTTCAAAAAAAATGTCAAATTTTGAGCTATCTAATTCCAAAAACTACGTTAATGAACAAGTGACTCCCATGGACAATCACCTTGCTGGGGAGTTCTGGGTTAAATTTTGGGGTGTAAGAGGTTTAATTCCTACCCCGAACAGTCACACCTGCCGCTATGGTAGTAATACTGCTTGTGTAGAAATATATGTAGCAGGACAACACTTAATTTTTGATGGGGGTACTGGGTTACGCATCTTGGGGAAAATGTGGCAGCAGCAACAAAAATCCTTAGAAGCCCATTTATTTTTTACCAACTCCCAATCAAATCGAATCCAAGGATTTCCCTTTTTTGCGCCGGCATTTATTGCAAGTAATTGCTTTCATATTTACGGAACAGCTGCCTCAAATGGTGCATCAATCAAACAATGTTTGTGCGATCAGATGCTACAACCTCACTTTCCTTACCCTTTACAGGTGATGGAATCAGATTTGAATTTTTATAATTTGACTCCTGGCAATGCAGTAGAGTTAGGTGAAGTGAAAATAACGATGGCAATAATCAATAAGAATCAGAAGTCAATCGGCTACCGGGTGACTTGGGGAGAGCATAGCATTGCCTACGCGACAGATTTACATAAAAGTCTTGATATAGAAGAGCAAAAGCAGATTTTACATATTATTCAAGGTGCTGATTTACTCGTTACTAATGCTACTTACACTCCACCGACTGGTAAAAACCATGAGTATGCTGAATTATTTTGGAAAACTCCAGTTGATTTAGCTCAAACTGCTGATGTAAAAAGATTAGTTATCTCCCACCATCACCCAGATGATAATGATACTTTTCTTGATAAAATTCAAGACCAAGTTAAATCTGCTTTTCCCAATGTTTTACTGGCTTGTGAGGGTATGTTATTGTCTGTGGAGAACTCTTAACAGGTGACAGGGAACAGGAATCAGTTCTCGCAGTTTAGCGGCTACTACACCGCTACTAAATAATTCTTTGGCTTTGTCTATACCCGCTGGAATATGTGGACAAATGCCGCTGTGCCATAGATAAAAACAGCCATTCCATAAAGCTGTTTGCATAAATTCCCTTGGTTCTCCAGCTAGAACGGACTGTATATCCTTGATGACTTCCTCTGTCGTACCAAGGCTAACGTTTTTAGGTGTAAAGCCATATTCATGGGGTACGAGGAGTAAGCGTTCTAATTCTTGTGTTTTGGATGATGAGAAGCCGATAATGGCAGTGCGCTCGCCCAGTAAATCACAACTACCTTCTAAACCCTTGACAAAGGTATATTTCTTCAATTCGAGCAGTTCTAAAGCAACTTAAAACATTGCTTCGGTCCGTGGATGGACAAAACCCGCAATAATGTGAGCATAACCAGCATAGGGATACCATATTAATTCCATTGTTGCCAGTGGTGGACGCTTACCTAGTCGGTCGCGGTATTCCCAAATAGTTTGGGTCAGAGGAAAAAGTGTTGGTGTGTGAATAAAACCAATTCCAGTTTTTTCAAATACCTGCTGAGTTGTAGGCAGAGGTAAATTAGTCCAATCTACTCCTAAACCTTGCCAAATCTCGATTAAAGATAAACCATATTTTGTCGAATAGCAATAGCTTCGCTCGCCAAAGGCACCGCCTCCATGCATAATCACAGGTTGTCCCGTCGCAGCTAATTATTAATTAATAAAGTTATAATCATATTAATTGGTGCAGTACGGGTTCTGCCATCATAGGGTATGCCTAAAACTATGACGGGTTGAGTTATGGGTTGCAACTTAGGACCGAGTTCATTATAAGCATCCAACATCCCGGCTAACTCTTCCCCAGTGGGTCGCTTGATCCGGTGAGCAATTAAAAACGCGCCGATTTGTGCTGGTGTCGCTTCGGCTAATAACATCATTTTCATTGCAATAGCAGCTTCAGCACGGGTGAGATTTTCTGAAGTGTGACTACCACTACCACTACCGACTTTTTGGATAGATTCTCTAAATATATTGGTCATTAGTCATTAGTCATTGGTCATTGGGCATTGGAGGTCATTAGGAAAATTACTTCCCCATCTTTCTCATCTCCCTCATCTTTCTCATCTCCCTCATCTTCCTCATCTTCCTCATCTTCCTCATCTTCCTCATCTTCCTACAACTTCCATTAAGACGCTTGCGCTATGTTGTCCTGTACTAGTTGCCAAAAGTGTTGAATAGGAGGAATTTCCAGACGGTGTTGAGTTCTTACCATGACTACCCGACGAGTCAAACTGGAATTATCTGGTAAATTACTATTGCTAGCTAGAGGACGGACTACAAGACTGGGATCAAATTTTGCTTCTATTAATGCGGAATGGGGTAGTAAACCTATTAGTTCTCCTTGACGGACTACTCGCCGAAAAGCATCTAAGGTGTTAACTTCTAAGGCTGCTTGAAGTTTCGCTTCTAGTTGATCAAAGCAATCTTGAATTAAACGCTACATTCCATAACCATCTTTAAATACCACTTGGGTATAAAGAATTAACACTGACCAAGGCATAGATTCAAACTTGGCTAGGGGATGATTAGCTGCTGTTAAGACTTCTATGGGTTCATAATATAATGTTTGTACGAGCATTTCTTTGCCAGTGATTATAAACCGATTGTGCATGACAATTGCTAAATCTACTAGGCCATCTTTGAGAACTTTGAGGGAGCGATCACTTCCTAAAGATGTTACTCGTAGTTGCACATCTGGATAATCATGACAAAATTTTTGTAGAACTGGTGGTAGGTAAGAAGCACAGACAGAATGAATTGCCGCAATACACAATTCTGACTGCTTTCCGTCCATTTTCCGTCCATTAAATCTGTTAATTCTTGTGTGGCTGATTCCCATTCTTGACAGATTTTACCGACACGGGGTAATAAGTGTTCACCCCCTAATGTCAGTTTGGCATGAGTTGGTCTGTGAAACAGTTTACAAATCAAGCTTGTTTCACAAATACAGAATCGCTTTCAATCTTAGTGAGGTAGGTTTTTAATGGTGTTTCGGCTGGGCCTTCTTGTACTTTGCCATCACGAGCAAATTCTGCATCATGACAAGGACAGACAAACTGATTTTTATTTGTTTTCCAAGCAACTGTACAACCTTTGTGAGTGCAGGTAGAGTTAACAGCAATCAAATCTTTGGCGGCTTTGGATGTACCTACTACTAAAACTGCACCCACTGGGGAATCTGCTACTAATAATTGTCCCGTTTTGTCTAATTCTGCCACAGTACCCACTTTTTGCCATTTTTGAGTAGCTGCAGCAGATGTAGAAGATGCTGATGTGGTTGTTTCAGTAGAACAGGCTGCGATCGCTACAGGTAAGGAACTAGCTAATAAACCTAAACCCACCCAATTAAAGAATTCACGTCGTTTCATAGATGTTGTAATTTATGGTCTGATTTTTAACTAGCACTCATTATTACTCATCAGCTTAGAGACTGTCATTATTTTGACCTTTTGACACAGTTTGTAATATTATTTATTCAGTAATGAATAAATACACCAATTTATTTTATTGTTATTATATGAAGATTGATCCAAGCTATCTTTCTGTAGGTGTTCTCTTTAAACGCCAATCTACATTTTTTATTACAAATAATCAAAGAGCCTATGCTTGGAACTCAGAGTGTGTATCAGATTTGATAAATGACTAAACAATTTGTTTTGGCAAAAGAAAGCAAGGATAAGATATTAATCATTTTCTTGGTGGAGTTCTTATTGTTAAATATTCTGTTTATGGTACATTTGATCAAGATCAGCATGGAATTATTTATTGATGGGCAGCAAAGAATAGCAACATTTACTTTATTGGTAGCTTGTTTGATTAAATTTTACAAAATTTTAGAATCTGATGCTAAAAAATCAGGAGGCAATAATAATTTACAAATTATATAAAGACGAAGTAAAGAATTGTTCAATAGATTTATTGAATTTGAACAAGAAATTCAGAGAGTGGTTACACCTGTAGAGGTTTTAGAACTTTCAAAATCTGATCATTCTTTCTATAGTGATTTAATTCGTGGTGTTAACACTTCACCATTAAGGTATTCAAATTATAAAATTTGATCTGCATATAAAGGACTGGATAAAACATTAAAATCAATTGTTGATAAACGTAGCACAATTGAAGAAGAAATTGATTACCTTGAAATTGTTCAGAAAATTTTAGATAATGACTTTAGTGTACTACAAATGGCTAGTGATAAAAAGGAGGAAGCTTTTAGATTATTTCAAGTTATTAATGATAGAGGAACAAATTTGACAGATGGAGGTTTATTAAGAGCTAAAACTTTAGATATTTTAGAAAATATTCCTCAATAACAGAGAAGAGTTGAAGAATTATGGGATGACATTCTTTCTTGCTGATTATCCGTCTAATACCAGCGACTATTTGAATTGGATCTATGATTCTTTCCACGGTAATAGACCAAAACAAAATGCTGTGTTTGATATGTTTATTGATAAATTTTTTCCAGAACATCAAAAAGAAAGATCATATAACAACCAATAATACAGAGAATTTTAGAAAAACAATGCAACATATTAAAGGACACATACTTCAATGTCGAAAATTAGTTAAAGGGGAATGGTTATATCCAGAACAGCAACCTATAAATAAATGGTTGGGATAGAACTCGTTTAAATATTCTTTTAATTGAACTTGGACATACTTTATCAATTCCCTTGTTGCTTGCCTCATCTGAACTAGATCATAAGAACTTTTCAGAGATAGTTGAAATGTTAGAGAGAATTTTTTTTAGATATAAATTAATATGTAGTGAACATATAAGTTCATTAAAAAGTATTTCTTCTAAAGAAGCTCTTAATATTCGCAACAATTTCCAATTGTATAGCATTGAAACCCTAATAACATAACGATCCAATCAAAAGCTGCAGAACAAACTTTTAGAAATTCATTAACACTGCTTCAATATTAAGGAACTGGTACAAGCAATAAACCGCTTAGGTATTTTCTTCTGTCTGTTGAATATTATTAGCAATGGGATAAAAATGGAGCGAATGGAAAACCTGTATGTCATGATAAAAGCAGAGTTTATGATTTTGCAGGAACATCTATTGAACACGTATACCCTCGGAATCCCGCTAAAAGTGATAAGCATGGGGAGCAACGCGATTTTGTGAGGTGGGGTAAAAACTGTGCGATCGCTAAACCCAAAACAGGCATCGATAAAAATCATTTACGGTCAACTTCAAATAATACATACATAGATATTAGATGAAATTACCTAGATAAATTTATCAGATGAGAGAAGTTGAGACAGACTGGTATTGTGGCCAAAAAAAAGGTAGGATTTCCAAAGAAAAAACAGGGAACGCCTACCATTAATGACAAAAATATATATTGAAGTCTTGACTTAAGCAAATGTTTGAAAAATTTTCAAGAGCAAGTTACGAAACTTTTGGAAGAAAATAACATTCCCCAATGGAATGGACAAACTTTTAAGGCCCATGAAGAAAAGATTAGAGAAGGTGCATTAATATGGATGAATTTATTGCTTCAGCAGTAGGAGAGCATTCTAAAACTCTGGTTAAACAAAGGAATTATCTTTTACGTGCCTATGGGGAGGAACGTTTGAATTATGCTAAAGTTTTAGCCCGTAAATTACCTATTGGTAGTGGAGCTATGGAAAGTTTAATCCGCCAAGTTGTCAATTTAAAAATGAAAGAAAAGAGTGAATTTTGGTTAAAAGAAAATGCGGAAATTATTTTACATCTTTGTTGTCAATGGATAGCTGGAAGTTGGCATAATTTGTGTAATTCCATTTTTACCTCTTTTATCGATCTTCAAACTGTCTAATATTTTAGACCTACAACTCCCATTTAACAGAATTTTCTGTGCTAATCAATATTCGATGCTAATTCGCGGTTGTGTATGTCTAGTGAGGTATCTGGGTACATTCAGAGTTTTGGTGCTGATGGTCCTCCTTTTTTTTACGATGATTTGCAATTAACTGATTGTGCTTTTTTAATTGGGACAAATACCGCAGAATGTCACCCAATTGTTTTTAACAGATTGGCAAAATATCATCAAAAAATCGTCACGTCAAAATGGTAGTTGTTGACCCGCATCGCACTCCCGCCGTAGAATTCGCAGACTGACATTTAGCCATTCGTCCCGGTACAGATATTGATTTATTCAATGGTATAGCCTATTTATTAATGAAATGGAATGATATAGATACAGCTTTTAGGGATGATTGCACTAGCAATTTTCCAGCTTATGCAGAAGTAATTCGTCATTATTCTCCTGGTGTAGTAGTGCGTCAATGTGGAATTATTGTTCAAGATTTAGAAACAACGGCTAAATATTGGGGGAAAGCAAAATCTGTTCTTTCTATGTAGTCAATGGGGGTTAATCAATCTTCTGAATGTACTGCAAAAGTTAGAACTATTATTAATTTACATTTGATGACTGGACAAATCGGTAAACCTGGTACTGGGTCCTTTTTCTTTAACTGGTCAACCTAATGCTATTGGAGTAAGAGAAGCCGGAGGTTTAGCACACTTGTTACCGGGATATCGGTTAATAAAAAATGAGCAACATCGCACAGAAGTTGAGGATTTTTGGGGTTTAGAAAGGGGGAAAATTTCACCGATTCCAGGTTTAACTGCTTGGGATATGATTACTGGTTTAGAATCCGATCATGTTAAGTTATTATGTATGGATTGCAGCAACTAATCCCGCTATCAGTATGCCAGATTTATAAAGGACTAAGAAAGCATTGTTAAAATCGCCTTTTACGATTTTAACAATGCTTATTATCCTACGGAAACTGCTGGTTATGCTCACCTTTTGCTACCTGGGGCACAATGGGGTGAAAAAACCGAAATTATGACTAATTCTGAACGTCGTGTCACTATATGTCAGAGTTTTCATCAACCACCAAGGGAAGCAAAACTTGACTGGTAAATCTTCGCGGAAGTGGGAAGAATATTAGGTTTTGCTGATAAGTTTGCTTTTAATTATTCTGTGGAAGTTTATGTTGAGTTTGTACAATTAACTCGTCAGCGTCCTTGTGATATGTCGGGTTTGAGTCATGAATTTTTAGCAGCACAAGGACTGACTCATTGGCCATATTCCCAAGATAATAATTCAGAAACTAAAGGTTTATATACCAATTTACGGTTTTATACCCCAGATGGACCCGCTCAGTTTGGTATATTTTACTCTAAAGTCTTAGCAGAAGCACCTGATCCTGATTATCCTTTTGTATTAACTACTGGGCGATTAATTATATGGACATTGGCACACCCAAACCCGCACAGGTAGGATTGATAAAATTCGCCAAATGCACCCAGAACCGTTTATAGAAATTCATCCCCGTGATGCATCACAGTTGGGTATTATTGATCATCAATTGGTGGAGGTGTGATCGCGTCGCGGTTTAGGCAACTTTCCTGCTAAAATCACTAAGGCTCTCCTGGGACAGTATTTGTACTCATGCACTGGGGTGCTTTATAGGCTCATAATGCAGAAGCTAATACTCTTTCTTACCCACCCACAATCTTGTCCAGATTCTCTCCAACCTGAATTAAAAGCTTGTGCTGTGGAATTAATACTGATTAATGTAGAAACTACTACCAAAAATTATCAGCTTTTGTCCTCACAGTGGTAAGCTACTATGTATATTCATAATCAGGAATTACTGATTTAACCATAGTAAATTATGAATGCTTATGATTATTTTTTCTGATACTTAAAGGTAAGCATTCAGCTAATGCCTAACGGCACGCTACGCGAACAGCCATCAGCAGTCAGCCTTTTCAGACTAAAGCCAAAAATATCTATTTGATAATTAACCATTTCTCAAACATTCTGACTCCTGACTCCTGACTTTTTACATTTAAACTTATAGAATTAGGATATTTGTTGAGTTCTGACTATGAATCATCAACTATTAACCTTGAAGAATTAAATTTTTTCCCAGTTGCAAAGTTTGTTAAGTTAGAAAATACTATCATCTTTTCTATGCTGTAGATTTATCTATGAGGACTTTTATTTTTTTTATTTTTGTAGTTTTTAACTTGCAGCCTCTTCCATATTGCAGAAAGTACAAAGTTTAGTTACTTTCTCCATCTACAAAAAGATTTTTACTGCTGACTGCTGCTGTAACTTTAAATGAGGTCTATCAAAAAAAATGAAAAAGCTAATCAAACAGTTGATACAAGCTATCAGTGATGAAAATTTTAGGTATTTGATAGAAAATGTAGAGGTAGTAGTATCAAAATTGTTATCTATCCTGATGGTGTTAGTCATTTTTGCAGTTTTAGCCGACTTAGCTATATTTATAGTCAAGCAAATACTTTCCCAATCAGAAGGAAGTTTGAATCAGAATTTGTTTAAAGTATTTGGGTTATTTCTCAATGTTTTGATTGCTTTAGAAATTTTAGAAAATATCAGTGGTTATCTAAAAAAGCACGTTTTACAAGTTGAATTAGTTATTGTAACTTCGTTAATTGCTATTGCCAGAAAAATCATTATCCTTGATTTAAAAATAACCGATGGTATAGAAATTATTGGTTTAGGAATTGCTATTCTTGCCCTATCAGTTAGTTATTTTATAATTCGCAGTAGCAATTCCAAAACAGAACATTAAACCAGAACGGATTGTAATCGGATGACCAATAATTCCTTAATGCTAAACACTGCCTGATTTATTTTTAGAATCAATCCCAAATAGTTGGACTAAGACTGAGGAAAGTCCAAAATTCAAAATCCAAAATCAGATGACAGAATTATTTGCATTTGAAGGTGACTTTGTTGATAATTTACGTTGCATATTGATGCAGGTATGTTAGAAATTAGATACCTGTGGTATCAAGCTAAGATTGTCTGATTGGAATCGAATCTATCAGAACGTGGTAATTTAGTCGAATTACCTTGTTCTACTGCAACAGAGATTCAATCTCATCAAGAGTATCTACAAAATTTAATTTTGGAACTTACAGGGACACCAGCTACCAAATTACCTGTTGAATCTCTTCCCCCTTGGATGAATACTACGACTGTACCACCTAGCCTTGAGGAGAAACTACAAGAAATAGGTGTCACCATTACCTTGCAACAGTGGGGAATGTTAACTCCATTACAACGGTTTGTCCTAATTAAACTTAGCCGTTCGGGACATGAAAACAAAAATTTTCCCAAAGCAATGGCAGAATTTAATCTGCTTTAGCCAGTACGGGTTTACTATTGTGCTTTATCCATACGGTCTTCAGTGGTAAAACCACTATAAATTGACGAATTTAGGATTTTGTATTTTGAATTGGACCAAAGCTACAGTTGGTGAAGTTATAGTGTATTTATCAATGGTGCTGCTGTTAATAAGGCTAAAGTTAAGTCTACTACCAAAACATTTGATAGCGTGGCGTAAGCCATAGAATTTGTTTAGACACACTCACTAATTCGATGACAGGCAAAAACGCAAGACATAATGCATTTCTGCGGCTAGTGTCTAGTAAGGTCGTAGCTTCTGGGTCAGAATCTCGCTACTCACTGCTTCCCAATCAAGAAATGGTCATTGGACGCGACCCTAGCTGCCAAGTTGTCTTGGATGCCATGATGTACCGGATGGTATCTCGTCGTCATGCGGTGCTTCGTCCTCTCTCTTTATCTCCAGATAGTAGATTCAGTTGGGTAATTTGCGATTTGAATAGTGCCAATGGCACTTTTTTAAATGGACAATTGTTACAAGGTTCTCAAGAATTGCACCAAGGTGATCGCATTTCTTTGGGTGCTGATGGGCCACAATTCATCTTTGAGTATGAATTCGTCCCTCAACCAACAGTAATGAGGATGAACCAAGGCACAGTCATAGCATCTGCCAAAAATCAGCAACGGCAATCTCAGCATGACTCAGTTAGCTTCACACAACTATTTCCAATTATTTCCACTGGTAAAGATTTAACTCGCAAAGCTTACCTTGTACCGGGAATATTAACAGTTATTTTTGTAGTGCTGATGTTTGGTACCGTAGGCAATCCCCAAGCAAATCAAGTAATTGTCGGGTCTTACATAGCCTCTGCTGCTTACTATTTTGTCTACCAACTTTGCGGTAAACAGAAGCCTTGGTGGATACTTATTGCTATGGCATTGAGTACAATGCTAATTTTGCTCAGTCCTTTATTAGATTTTTTTATCTTTGTATTTCGTGTAGTTCTTCCTGGTAATTTACCTTCATCTCAAGAGTCAATTACCTTCACAGAATTACTGGTGAGAATGTTGTTTGGCGCTGGTTTAATGGAGGAATTTCTCAAGGCTGTACCCGTTTTAGGTGCATATTTTATCGGTAACTCCTTGCCATCACCTTGGCGAGAACGTATAGGTGTGTGGGAACCTCTAGATGGTATTTTGCTGGGAACTGCTTCAGCTGTAGGTTTCACTTTGCTGGAAACTCTTGGTCAATATGTACCAGTCATTACCCAAAATGTCACCCAACAATCAGGGGTAGGTGCTGGTCAATTAGTGGGTTTGCAACTACTAATTCCCCGCATTTTAGGTTCTGTTGCTGGACACATGGCTTACAGCGGCTATTTGGGTTATTTTATCGGGTTAGCGGTTCTGAAGCCATTGATGGGTTGGCAGATTCTCGCGGTTGGTTATTTGAGTGCTTCTGCCCTCCATGCTTTGTGGAATGCGACAGGTTCTATTAATGCCTTGCTATTGGTTATTGTCGGGGTTTTATCTTACGCTTTTTTGATGGCTGCCATCCTCAAAGCACGAGTCCTATCACCAACGCGATCGCAAAATTTTGCTACTCGTTTTCTCGAACCAAAGTAAAACTTTGATTGGTGATTAGTGATTGGTAATTGGTTATTATTTATTAGTTAGGAGACAGGAGGCAGAAATTTTTTAATTCATTTTTCCCCATCTTCTCCATCTGCCCCATCTTCCCAACTCCCCATTAGTTGCTGCTCTAATCACATTCTATATCTTAGGATATATGGATACTTATTCCAATTCGTCTATATCTAGACTACAATGGACAAATCAGGAATAAAAAATGAAAATGGAGCGCAACAATATTTAGACACAGAAGAATAGCGCTACACAGAATTGCAAATAATGAACATCTGAATTTAATCAAAACCCGTTAATTAGGGCATAATTTCAGGATTCATTCTCGGAGTAAGAAATTTCTTTGAAGGCATATTGAGCGATCGCAAAAGCCGCTTTTGCTTGCTCTATTTCTGATAAGCCTGTCCATCCTCGATTTTCAATATTGCTGATTATAACGGCCAATTTATTTTGGTCATAACTCCGCATTGCGGGTTCAACATGACGGACTAACACAAATAAATCTTCTGTTCCGAAATTTGGCAGCAAAGCTTGAACACATTCGACTAATTGTTCAGTTGCTGATAGTTCTAAATTGATAATTTCTAAAGCTTTTTGAGCGATGGTATTCAGCCAATTTGAGGGGACAAAAGCAGCAAAAACACTGTTTAAACTTGATTCTAGCCCCTTAGCAGGCTGTTCATCATGATCAGTTTTAGAATGGTAGACTTGAGACCAGATAGTATCTAAATTATGATAAAAATCTTCCGCTCCCCTAGTCAAGTCTTCCCCTAGTAAATCATCGCATCCAAATTGTTGCTCTAGTTCGTTAAAATAAGCTTCAGATTCCTCATCTACCAAATTCCAGGGATAAGTCCCATCTTCTGGCTGTAGTAGTGCTTCTAATATCTCTAAATCCATTGGAGATGGTAAAAAGTTACAAGTATCTAAACCATTAATTTTATTATTAATCATCATCTCACCTCATAATTCATTAGCCCTATTGACAGCTACAACTGGAAAAATCAAATTTCCGCAAAAAACAATTCAGTTGTCAGTTGTTAGTTGTTATTCTCCCCAATCTCCCTCATCACGCCCCAGTCCCGAGTCCCGAGTCCCGAGTCCCGAGTCACCTTCAATCAAGAATTCCCATGTTTCCCCTTTGACGCTGCCAAATTTTAACTGCATTCCCGACAACAAAGGTACTTCTTCACGGAGGATTTGTTGCCAACCATTGGCGCTCAAACACCACGTTGTACCATAAGTAGAGAAATCTTGCAGATAATAAGTGGTGATAGATTGACCACCAATGAAAATATTCCGGCAGAGGATTTCAGCGTGACGTTTGGAAACATAGAGTTCAGGAAGAACAATATCATTGTCTTTGGTGCGACCAATACGGGTGACACCTGAACGCAATAACCAAGTTTTACCTTCTGGTGAAAGTGATCGTAAAGATGCTGTGGGTTTGGGTGAATTAATCCCTGAGATAGCAGTATCTGGTAATTCCGTAATTCCTTCATCAACACTTTTTATCAAGTCACCATGAAAATCTGGATGTAGGTAAAGAACTGGTAATGTCCAAGCAGGTTGATTGAACTTATATATTGTTAACAGTTCTTGCCTGGCTCCTGCCACTGCTTCATCAATTGGTTTACGCGCTCGCAATGCTTCTGTAAAAGCTTGAATAAAACTTTGACTTTCTTGGTCAGCAATTTCATCCCGCATCGCTAGTACCGCAGGTACACCATGACGGATTAGCACTTCTGCCAAACTACTAGCAGGTATAACTTGTTGATTAATTACCGCTGGCTGCGCTCCCCAACAGGCGTTAAAAACCCCCAATTTTACACCTGTACGGGTTAAAACTTGTGCTAATTCTATCCCATTGAGGGACATATTTGCACCCAAAAACAATAAACCACCATCAGCAGCAGGTAAACCATGTCCTGCGAATAAAAAGACATTGTATACTTTTGTTTCTAACTCTTGAATTAGCTGTTGTGGAGTAGGTTGCAGGAGTGTTTTCACCATACAACCTGCTACAGAATTTGTCTCAGATGGACTAGATTCTGACAAAATTTTTTCCAGAATAGCGGCTTCTTTTTCTAATTGTAGATTGTCATCATGTCCTAACACTAATAAGACATTTAAAGTCGGATCTGTTCGCAAATTAGGCAGGGGTTCAACTTCACTAATAGTCCGACTAAATAAAATATCTTGGGAAAGAGATATTGCCGATTGGCCAGGTTCGCGTTGCATAATTTCCCAAGGCAGAGCAATCAGATCAGGGTCACGAATTTCTAATCGAAAGCGCAGACGCTTATTTTGACCCATAGCCATACCGCGACTGCGTTCTAGACTACCAAGAATTGCCCCATCAAAGACCCAACGCCATAAACTTATACCCAGAGATTGCATCAACCGACTACTGTAAGGACTAGTAGTTTGACCGGTCAAGGGCGAACTCATTTCAATAGGTAATGTATTTACACCTCGTATTGTCGAAACCGAAGCAATATCTAGGGGACTATGACCAGCAAACATCTGCTGCCATTCTTGCCAAATTTGGCCAAGTTCAGGAGAAAAAACACAGTCACGCAAAACATAACCACTGGGATAGGGAGCTTTGACTACCCAAATAGCGAAGTTATCAGTGCCAGTATTTACCAGAGGAGCGATCGCCACATTCAGGCAGGACATGGATTCAGGAAACTAAACTCTAAAAACCAACAAGCAAATTTTGTTCAGAAAGTGAATTTTTGATTTTGTTCTTCACCTGAATTATCATATCCCATGACGGTGATGAGAATCACTGGGAATCAGGTGTTTGAACTACTGGTGATGGCAAATTATCTGGTGTTTCCAAGGGTATTGGTCTTGGTGTTGTCATTGGTCTTGGTGTTGTCCTTGTTTCTAGCTGTGGACTGGGAGATGGAGTTGCTGGATCAACTATTGTAGATGGTAGCTGTCTTTGCATTTTCAACCAATATCCCAGTGAACCAGCGGCTAACAGAATTCCTAAAATAATTAGTAATTGTAGGGGTAGTTGAGAAGTGCGGGCAGGCTTGGCTTCCTGAATTACTTGAGTTTGCTGATGGAAATCGCCTAAATCGATCCCATTAGCAACTTTTGGTGTCAAATCTACTGTTTTACTGGCTGAAATAGTAGGAATTGCTGCTTTGAGAATAATATCTGGTTCTGAATAGTTGATTTGATAATGTACTAAAGCAATGGTCACATTATCATGTCCATTCTTCGTATTAGCAATTTCTATGAGCCGAGAGGCAACATTTTCTATATTTGTCTCACCGGCAAGAATTGGTAATATCTCTGTTTCCCAACACTCTTCGACTCGATCAAAATCGCTCAAGCCATCGGATGTGAGTAAGAACACTGCATCTTCGTCAATGATAAATCGTTGCGAAGTGGGATGCAATGAAGCACTTTTACTCATGCCTAAAGCTTGGACTAAAGAGCCAGAACCACTATGTTGTAATGCTTCACGATAAATTGTATAACCTAACCGTACTTCACGGGAAGCCACATCATCATCCAGAGTAACTTGATAACAGCCGTGGCGAGTAATCCAATAGGCACGACTATCACCAATATGGGTAATATACATTTCATGGGCAATAGGCAAAGCCATCACTAAGGTAGTTCCCATGCGTTGACGGCCTTGACGATGCTCAGTGTCATTGCGGTGGCTGATTTTCTCATTAACAAGAGATACTGCTTGCTCTAAGTCGTTTAGCAGTAGTAAGGGATCAATATTTTCATAAGGAACAGATGTTAATTGGATAATTTGTTGCTGAATGGTTTCAATGGCTAAATTTGATGCTATGTTGCCGCCTTCATGTCCACCTATGCCGTCACAAACAATAGCTAAGGCAGTTTGCTGGGGCGGTTTGCTTACAACTAGGCCACGAGGAGGGTAACAGGCATCTTCGTTGCGTTGACGACTAGGGCCTGTATCAGTTTGGGTAATAATTTTAATGGTGGTGTTTTGGGTAGGCGCATTTCTTCCAGATGAGGCTGTCCCTAATCCTGCCAGTCCTTGATCTAAAACGGCAATTAATTGCTCAGATGAACTGATTTCTCCGTGAATTAGACCATCGCTGATTTGCTTGAGGAATTCTGCGATCGCAGGCTTGGCATCTTTGAGTAGTTGTTCCCAAAATGCACCTAATTGTGACAATGTTGGTACTGTTGGAGAATCAAAATGCAATTCTAGTAACCTTACTAAAGCCCCTTCTACTCTCAATAAATGAGGATCTAATAAACTAGAAGCTACTCCTTCAGTTAACAAGGGTTCCCACAAATGAGCTATCTGCCAGAGCCAATTCATTTGCCGCATTGATGAGGCATCACCCCAATCCCTAGTTAACTTACTACACAGATATACCTGAGAGTCGGTGCTATCAACCAAGATAGGTGGTTTTTCCAAAAGTAATATTTTTGGTTGAGATTGTCTCTCATCGAGAGAGAGCATCCCATATACTTGAGGTATGTTTAAGCGATAAGGAATTAGTTTTAGATAAGCTCTAATTCGATCTAAATTATCTAATTCCGGTATTTGCGGTACTAAACCAGGCTTGAGATCAAAAATAATTGATTGACCAATAACCAAATAGCGATCGGCTAAAATTTCTCCAGGACTAACCAGATTCAAACTATCTGCCACTACCCATAGATAACGCTTGGGTAAGGGAGTGGAACATCGCTGGCAAAACTTGTGGGTCAACGGGTTGGCAGCTTGACAATATTCATTTGGGCAGGAGAGCGTTACCGCGTCATTTTCCATATTTGTCGCACCGATCAGCGATTGGCAATTTATTTAACAGCATGGGTAGCGGCAATTTAAACCGCCCATATTTTTATACTCAATATATCCAAATTTGGATCGTGATTTTAGCTGATGATTACCAGCAGAGGCTGAAATTCATATACTGCCTGCTTATCCAAAACACATACTCCTGAGTCAATCCTACAGCGTCATCATAGCTTCTCTTTTCCTGAGACTCCATATCATAAAAGCAACTAATTCCCACCCTGTCACCAAAGTTTAACTTGGTGACAGGGTGGGAACAGGGAATAAATAATTATCTATTGCCTGTTCCCTGTTCCCTGTTCCCTGTTCCCTGTTCCCTGTTCCCTGTTTCCTGATAACTGATAACTGATAACTGATAACTGATAACTGATAACTGCCTCTTACTCACCAACAATAACTCTTAACCTTATGGATTTGCGTTACCAGCTACATGGGGTAATCCCATGCTGTAGTTATTAACGCGGCTGGAGAGATTGTACCTAATTTCACCTTTTTGCAAGAGCGCTCGCAGATAATGTTCTAGGTCTGACCCAATCCGGCGCAAGTTATAATCTGTTAGGTCTTCACCACTGGAAGCTTCTACTAGTTCATCAAACTTGCGATAAACTTTTTGTAGCGTGTCTTCATTCCAATTAAATTCGTTGTCTGGGTCAATGTCTAAAGTCAAGACCTGATTACTAGGAACTAAATCATCCTTGTCCATTTCCGCCGCAAAAATGCGAATATGACGGGTTGTGGACTTGAGCAGCATCGGGTTATCCATAAAAATGTGTAAGATTCTGGTTAATTACACTGCAATCATTTTAACTGCTATGCCTGAGCTTAATTCTCTCTTAAGCCTAGCTTTAACTTTATAACGGATATACAGCAGGAGTAAGGAGTCAGTAGTAAAACTCTATTGCTGTCTAGGTTTAAATTTAGATTTTGTACCTCATTGATGATCTGCAATCTGCTGTATTTTTTGAGGTAAACCTTCAGCCGTTAGTGATCAGCATGATGCATAATGGCAAGTTGCGCCAACAGCATTATTCTAGAATCTTGTGGTAACAAAAGCCCAACTTACAGCAGCAATGAATAATTAGCGGTAAGGTGTAAAACCTCTGAGTGCATTGACGAAATTATGCACTTCATACCCTAACCCACTTCAACAACAGACTGTCTTAACAATCTCCCCTTTTGATATCAAGTCCGGTTGATTAGTTGTAATTGATAGCGTATGACGTAATGCTTAAGCGCCATTTTTCTATCTCCTGCCCCCTCAAGTCTTAATCTTGAAGAAAGCAGCAGGCTCAATTTTCCTACTCGATTTTGAGTCAGCATTGAGCTATACTAAAAACGGTTTAAAAGTGTCATTCTGAAAGAAGTGAAGAATCTCCGAGATACTTCGCTCCACTACGTTAAGCTCAGTATGACACTAAGTCTAAGTTTCACCCGTTTGTAGTATATTCAGCTATCAGCAGTCAGGTATTTCAGGCTAACGCCAAAAATACCTATTTGATAATTAACCAATTTCTCAAACATTCTGACTCCTGACTCCTGACTTTTGACTCCTGAATTCTTACGAATTTGGGCTTCTTCGTAAGCGAGCAGTCAAACCAATTTTGGATTCCACAGATGAATACGGAGGCTTATCGCATCAAGGAATTATTGATCAAATTCTGGGCTAAAATAATCAGGTTATGTCTGTATGTGATTCTCCAGAAGACAATTAATTTTACAGTTCATCTGTTTAGGAATTCGCTACTCCTAAATTTCCTGGAAGAAAAAGCTCACATCTGATAGTTTTACTCAAGTCGTCAACAGTCCTATTCAGCTTGAATTACAGAAATGTTTATAGTAATTCTTCTTAAGCAAAATTACTGAGAGTTTTGTAAAAAGTTGAACATTTCTTGACGTTTAGATAAAGTTAATGTAAAAACTGTTAAAAAGGTATGGCAACTTCTTACAAAAACTTTATTGAATGGAATGTGAAAAACTGAATAATAGTTTAGGACTTAGATATGGCATAACTAACACAGGATCATCAAAATCTAGACAGTAAAAATCCAGTTGGAACCAAAATGGGGGGGAGAAAGAAATGGAATGCAAATATGATGAATGAGGAAACACTCTTACATTCAAAGACTTCTTTGTATTCATAAAGAGATATGAAGAGTTTTTTTCTAGATATCTGGCTTCTCATCGGCATGAACACCAAGTAAAGGAATCCTCAAGACTATGAACTCCAAAGCATTACCGCGGCAAATCAATAATCTCGAAGTGGGTGTTTATGAGTGCGAAATTCATCTTAAATTCCGTTTGATTGAGGAAAAGAGTCTATTAGGCGATCGCGAACAACTATTACAGGTGCTACTAGATGCACTAACTGAAGGATCTGATGACTTTTTGGAAACATTGCAAGCATCTGTGAAAGCACAGGAGGTTTCTGAGTTCAAAGCCTCTCCTCAAATGAGACGACAGCTGATGCGCTTACGGAACTTTACTGATAACAGCCAATAATTAAGGGAGTGGCTTTGAGTAGTAGCAAATTCTGTTTCGGGCATCAAATAACTAATTTATTTACATTTGCGCCTAACCATTTGCTCTGATCATAACTTAACCTGTATAATCGGACTCTCGAACTACAGGTGAAAATATCACCTAAACCGAAGTTCAAGTAAGCATCTACATTATTATCTACCTCTTGCACTACCAATTATCTAGAGTCTACTCAATCCATTCATCTCTTCCTATTAAATATGGGTTAGGGTTGTTTGAAATTTATACTCAGGGGAATTTAAAACTTTTAGGGTTTTGTTTCTATTACCAGAACCCACGTAGTTTAGTTTGCTACCAAACTAAACCAGGTGGATTTTACCAATTATTGTATTCAATATCTCAAAACATTAGAGATTGCAAGATTAATTAAAAATTAAAAATTAAACATTAAACATTAAACATTAAAAATAAGGATTCAGGTGGTGGGGTATTGACAAGTGTGATAGGTGAGGCAGAATATAGCAGTTATGGAAAAGAAGCTGGGACCAAAACTAGACAGAGACATATTGAAGCAGCTAGGAACAGAGCAACTGGTAGAAATCATTATTCACCAGGGGAAAAGTATAGATAACCTAACAAATAAAGTAGTAGAACTGGAAAAAGAAATAGAGAAACTCAAAGTCAGTAGACATTTAGAGACCATAACATGATCCAAACCACCGTCGGGAGACATCCTCAAAGAAACCGAGAACAAACAAGAAGAGAAACCAGAAGAGAACCAGACACGAAAACGGAAATCAGGAGGACAACCAGGGCATAGGGGAAAAAGGAGAAAGGTCTTTGGTGGAGTAGATAGAATATATTTGAGATGGTGGGACAGCAAGTGTGTAGATGGTGAGGTCAGAGGCAATTCTTTGGCGAACCAATAAAAGTGGAAACACAACAAGTCGGGGAGTTGGTGCACAGGCCAATCCAAATAGTAGAATATGAAAGATATACGTGGATTTGCAGTGTGTGTGGGGAAACAGAAAGGGCACACTGGTCACCAGAGATAGTACCGGGACAAGATATAGGAATCACAGGACAAGCTTTTTTGGGATGGATC
>ERZ1034377.33-NODE-33-length-52601-cov-71.105894_pt1 | contig 52601 bp, 53 predicted proteins | sample MGYA00520584_ERZ1034377 | MGnify/ENA primary metagenome ERZ1034377 (study PRJEB33736, sample SAMEA104288464) | Azolla filiculoides | biome: Urban; feature: water surface; material: ditch water | place: Netherlands | collected 2014 ... | reverse complement strand
CCATTACTCTGCCTATTTTATCATCATTTAAATCTTCCCCTTCAATTCTCGCTCCTAATAAATGTTCTATGGCTTTTCCCTCAAAGAATTGAGGAAATAAACATCATAGTCTCCATAGGAGATCTAGTCCATAATGATTGCTTTGACTATTTCTCCTGCATTCACTTTCTCTCTACTCTCTATTAAGAATATCTCATTGATTCTTTCTACAATTCCTATGTCATCTATTATTCCTGTTATTATTCCCAATTGATCTAAGTTCTTACTCTTAAACTCTTCTTTTTAGTAATTCATATCTTTGAGTATTTTTACTTAATTCAGGCTCCTTTACATTCATTTTCTCATCTTTTATCCTGGATTTATTCTCAATACCCCACTACCTGAATCCTTACGTATTGTCTATTTTTTCTACTATTTAAAGTATGTGTTTACTACGTAGCTTTTTGTAAGTTTTTTGCATTGTAGTGTGTGTATACTTCAAAATGAAGTGCACAATGTGGGTTACATTAGCTCAATGAAAGGATACACAGAAATGACACAGAAACAGATTGCAGTATCTTTATATAAGCAAGACTATTTACTCTGGATTGAAGATATCGTCTAACAAGTTACGGAATAGGGATATTGAGGATTTGGATTTTAAGAATTTGATTGAAGAGATAGAGAGTTTGGGGCGATGCCTGCAGCAAGCGTAGCTATCGCAAAAACACGAGCTTGAAAATCGACCCGGTTTTTTCTATGTTTTCGATTAGAAGAAATTATACAAAGTCAGAAAGCTTAAAACCTTGCTTAGTAAGCTTTCTATAATTTCTTAGTAATTATGTATCAATTAAGAGATAGAGTTTTGTACTGTTAGTTGGTGACATGAAGTAGGTAGAATATAACCGCAGTAGTAGTATAGAGCAGGTATATCTAGCCCGTGAAGATATTTGTATATCATACTCCAGAATTAACCCCAACTGATGAAGCGCCAGAATGCGCGATCGCCGTCGATGTCTTGCGAGCCACTAGCACAATGGCGACAGTTTTAGCGGCTGGAGGCGAGGCGGTGCAAGTCTTCAGTGATTTAGACCTACTAATGGAAGTTAGCGAAAAATGGCCTGCTGAAAAACGATTACGGGCTGGAGAACGAGGTGGTGGTAAGGTAGATGGCTTTGAATTGGGCAATTCTCCCCTAGATTGCACCGCAGAACTGGTAGAGGGGAGGCGCTTATTTATTAGTACCACCAATGGTACTCGTGCCTTACAACGGATACAAGATGCCCCGATCGTCCTCGCAGCTGCTTTAATTAATCGAGCTTCGGTGGTGCAGTTTCTCCTAGAAAAACAACCAAAAACAGTCTGGATTGTTGGTTCTGGCTGGGAAGGCAGTTTTTCTTTAGAAGATACCGTTTGTGCTGGTGCGATCGCTCATAGTATTTGGCAACAAACCAACTCTTCCCTCGAAGAATTAGCTGGTAATGATGAAGTTGCGAGTGCGATTGCACTTTATTCTCAGTGGCAAAATGACTTATTGGGATTATTCCACCAAGCTAGTCATGGTAAGCGATTATTACGCCTGCAATGTTTAGAAGATTTAAAATATTGTTCCCAAACTGATATTTTGGATGTTCTAGCTATACAGCATGAACCAGGTGTTTTAAAAAGTCAAAATAAATAACTAAAAAGTTATTGTTTCTAGTTTTATTGTAAGAATTCAGGAGTCAGTAATCAGAATGTTTGAGAAATTGGTGAATTATCAAATAAGTAGGTAGACACAAAGAAACATAACTATGTAGCAAAATGTAAATTACTTGAAACCCTTGGGATTCCTTGATTCCCCTTTGCTGCATTCGCCATGACATAATGACATAGTTATAAATTTTTCCGCCCACCTACTTAGGTATTTTTGGCATTAGCCTGAAAAAGCTGATTACTGAGGCTGTTCGCGTAGCGTGCCGTTAGGCATTAGCTGAATGCTTACGTTTTATTTACCCCATTCTAGATAGAATTTTAGAATGGGGTAAATTTTAATTTTAGAGATGTAAAAATTTGCTAATAACATCAGTATTTTCTTATTTATCTACTTTACTTGGTAGATTATGATATGACACCAGCCAAATACTAACCCTGTAATACCTAATTATCCTCAATTTCTACCTGGCTGAATGCTTACGAATTTTTACCAAAAACTCGACAACTGCACACCTAACCAACCCGAAAAATTTTCTTGCTGAGTAGTATTAGGATTTTTTACTGGCCGCAACTGATATTTAGTCGGATGTTCTTTTCCTAAACTTACAGAATAGTTACGCAATTCATCTTGATGGAAAACCGTGATTTGGATAGTATCGTAAGGTTGGTAATCGTGCAAACGATCACTCAACTGGCTTGTTCCTACCTTAATTCCATCAATTGCTAATAACTCATCACCAGCATCAATTCCCACAATGTTTGCAGGGGACCCCATTTCCACAAACTTAATTATTTCTCGTCCATATTCAGTTTTTATTTTCACACCCAAATAAGGTTCTTGTTCAGATTCTTCTACCAATTGCAACCCAAAAGGTTCTAAATAATCATTAAAAGGTAAATCATCTAGTCCATGAATGTAGCTTTTAAAGAAATCCGATAAATCCATTCCAGCCACAGATTCAATGACTTCTTGTAGTTGTTCTGGAGTATAACCAATTTCAGCCTTACCAAATTGTTCCCACATTTTCAGCATAACATCATCAAGAGAAAGCTGATTATGATGACGAGAACGAATCAATAAATCCAGCAATAGCGATACCATTTCGCCCTTCAAATAGTAAGAAATTTGGGAATTAGCACTATTAGCATCTGGACGATAAAGTTTAATCCAAGCATCAAAACTGGACTCAGAAAGATGTTGTACGTTTCGTCCTGGTGTTAATTGATATTTGGTAATTTCTTGATCTAAATGATGAAAATAAGATTTGATATCATAAATTCCTGCCCGGAAAGGAATTATCAAATCATAGTAACTTGTGGTTCCCTCACAAAACCAAAGAGACTGTGTATAGTTCTCTTGATCATAATTAAAAACCTCGAAATCTTTGGGGCGAATTCGCTTCACATTCCACAAATGGAAAAATTCATGCGCTACTAATTGAATAAAACGTTCATATTTATCTTTCAGACGAAATCCAAACCGATGATAAAGTAATGAACAGGAATTTTTATGTTCTAATCCACCATAAGCTTGGTTGAATAAATGCAGCAGAAACACATACTTTTGATATGGCAAATCGCCAAATATTTCTGCTTCATATTCAATAATTCTCTTAAAGTCCTCTAATATCTTTTGGGGTTTACAGTTTCCCTGTCCCCAGATTGCTAACTCATGAGGTTTTCCCAATACCTCAAAATTAAACAATTGATGGTTACCAATCTCAAAAGGAGTATCAACAAGAGTATCAAAATCCGCAGCTAAAAAAGTATTAGTTTCTTCAGTAATTGATGATAAACCTGTCGTTATTTGCCATTCAGGGTTTGGTGGGACAATGGTAATATGAATTGGTTGTTCTTCCCAACCAGGAATTCGTAAAAACAGCGCCGCACCGTTAAAATAACCATGGGTAGCATCCAAATGATTTGTGCGTACTGACAACTCATTTGCAAAAACGCGGTAACCCAGAACTACTTCAGAAACATCTCCCTTTTCAATTTGCCAATGATTTTTACTAATTTTTCGCCAATTTAAAGGTTTAGACCCAGCAAAGGCAGCAAAGTTTTGTAAATTCTTAGCGTATTCTCGCACCAAGTAAGACCCTGGTGTCCATACTGGCATTTTCAAATCAAGAATTGGTAATGGGTAGCCTACAAGATGTAAAGTCACCTCAAACAGATGATTTTCTGGTTGGGGCATTGCTACCCAGTAATGAATTGCTGGTTCAATTTCCTGAACTTGAGTTTTCAAACTAACTGCTATTAGTTCAATCATCTTGTGTGCCAAGTCTAGAGTTATTAGTTAATGGTCAACACTTTATAGATAATAGTTAATAGTCAATATGCTATTAACTCATCCTACATCTACAGTCAGTACAGACTAGAACTTATTAGCCAAATTTTCAAGCTGTTTGAAGTTAATGACATAAATAGACTGGCTAGTAGGAACACATTTGATCCATCCTCTTTCATGAAGTTTCTCCATAATTTTGGTAGTTTCATCTAAGCTGATTTCGGCTACTTCTGCCAAATCTTTAAAAGGGATATAATAAATTTCCTTGCCTTGATCTGACTCCTGACCATAGTTATCATTCAGGCTAACTAAAGTATGAGCGAGTTTAACCGCTGGTGGTGAAGACCGCATTTGTAAGCGCATATTTATTTGCCTTACTCGTCGCACCATCAGTTGCAGCATTCGGTGATGTAACTGTGCATCTTTAAACAAGATTTGGATAAAACGTTCTCTGGAGACAGTCAACAATTTAACTGGAGAAAGGGCAACAACATCAGTTGAACGTGGGGATTCATCTAAAACCGCCATTTCACCAAAGAAATCGCCCCGACCCAAAATGGCTATTGTCACAGAATTATCGCCATTGGTACGCCGGACTTTCACCCAACCAGAAATCAAGAAATAAACTGCGTTACCCCAAGCATCTTCCATTAAAACTGCTCGTCCAGATGGGTACTCGTGTTCAACGGCTATGTTGAGTAGGCATTCTAAAGTTTGGGGACTGGCTGTACTCAACAAGGGGAAAAGATCGCTAAAAACCTCGGTTTGCATGAAAGAAATATTCACAAGGAATTAAGTCAATAGCGGAAAACTAAGTGTGTCAATTTTAGTTTCTTCACAGTTAATACTTACCATATCTTAATATGGCATAAGTTACTGGTGCAAGGAGACTGGGGTATGGGTGTAAGAGTGTAAGGGTGTAGGGGAGCAGAGGGGAAAATTTCAATGCCCAATGCCCAATGCCTAACTTCCATTAGATATAACTTTGAGCTTGGAATCTTGCAATCCAAAATTCAGTTATTGTTGAGTTCTTAAGGTTTGGGCGGCAAGATAGATTTTTGTCCATTCGCCTAAGACCTGATGGGTTTTTAGTTGTAAATTTTGGGCTATGGCTTCTATGGAGTCACCTTTTTTCAATAGATTGAGGATCTGTTTGCCCAGAGAAGTTAATTTTTCCTCCATTTGTTGCCATTGATGTTGTGTTAGACCTAAGTTGTGTTCTGGTAAGGAAATGGAGAGCCAGTTATCAACAAGTTCTGGCTTGCCTTTAATAGCAAAAACACGCACAGCATGATAGCTGATTTTTTCTCTGAGTCGGTATACTTTTTTAATGGGCTTATTTAATCTTTTGGCAATTTCTTCTTGAGTTTTCCCTTGGAGATATAATTGCAGCCAGTCTACTGCCTGTTGACCTAAGTTTTGCAGTAAGTATTGCTCAAATTCTTCATATACAGCTTGACGTAGTGATTGTTGTTCTTCTAGTTTTTGTGCTTCTTGATATTGAGTGATCGCTTGATTATCTACTAGGTTGAGTGGATTGTCTGTATCTTCTGTAAGCACTTCGTCAGAAACAAGTCTGATTAAGTTGTTAGTAGGAACTTGGGTTAATCCACCACGCTGAATGCGGCGTAGATAATTCACAAAGCGATACACTAATAGGGCTTGGTTACGCACTGGACGCAAACAATATTCTTCTATGGTGGCGAACAGTAAAATGTCCTGCAATCTTCTATCTGTGGTAATCTCCGCGATGGTGGACATTTCCTGCTGCATATATGAGTCACTTTGCAGCAGCTCTTGGAGGACTTCTTGTAATACGTCCATGACACTGCGCTGGCGATCGCGACTGAGAGCAACCCACCTCTGAATTTTATTTCTCAGGGTCATCACACTACCCAATCGACTGAGTAGGTTACGATAAGCGCGTTCTCGCCCCATACCTAAGTATCGCTGCTGTAAGATCCGCCAGCGATATTCCATTGCTTGTTTGGCAATTTCCAATTCTTTTGAGTTGAGTAGATCAAATCGCTGTAAGTCTGCCCCCAACAACCAAAGCATAATACTTTGTCTAATCGCCTCACTTTGTTCTGGACATTCCGCTGCGAGTCGCTGTTGCCAGTATTGCGCCAGTTTTGCGGCATCATTTTCCATAGTGAGATTGCGTTCCTCGAAGCTCTGCTTTAAAGTGTGCATCACAACCGCCATCGAAACCTATAGTTATTAACTACTAGTTTTCCCTGATCTGATAAATACTCAATCCACTTCTTCAGGAAATTTGTGTACTGATTTTCTAATACGTCTTACTCTACTCAAATCATGCATGAATATCTCAATAAGGTCGTTTAATTTCCCATTTATGGGGTAAAAATTATTAATTACTAGTTAAGACGTATATTTTCTATGTAAGTTTCAAGTTTTTCTAATGATTTTTGAGGTACTTCTTTACATTTATTGGTATTTGTTAGACAATACTATTAGTAAAGTTGCTTGTAAATTTTTTAAGCTGCCTAAAAGAGTAACTGTTGTATTGATACTCTCGCAGCCAAAGGCAGTTCTCAATAGTGAAATTGAGAACTCAAGTTAATCACAGGTTGAGATTTTTGAGTCGAAATACAGTTAGTTTATCCACAAAGGTTAGAAATTTACCTTGCTGAACGGGAAAAGCTCCTTGTGAATTCAGTATTAGAATACTAATATAAATAGGCTGTAGGTGTAATGTGACCGAGATCACTGAGTTTAAGTAATTCCTTTGGGCGATTTCCGCAATACATGGAATATCGCTAAAAGTATGAATTTTTCATGAACTAACACTTCCGATACTAAGGTAAGTAAGTTCCTATTGAGGAAGCAAGAGGTGAGTCAGCGCGGTCTTGGGACGCCACTGGGCTGGACGGGATTCCCCCAGGTTGCGACTGACTGACGTATCGCTAAAGCGTTCGCGCAGCGTGCCGGAGTATAACTCTCAAGGGGCAAAAGGTTATTCTTCACCTACACCCTTACACCCCTACACCCCTACACCCGTTCATCTATCTACTGTTGGAGGATCTAACGATGGGATTTTCTACAGAGTCTCGATACTGTTGAACTTCATCTGTATAGGCGATAGGAAGAACTGCTTCAACATTTTCATGGGGCCGGGGAATAATCACCCAGGATTCTAAGGTGCCACCATAAACATTTTCTGCAGCTTCGACACCAGCAGCCATAGCTGCCTTGACTTCAGAAACGTCACCACGAATATTGACTGTAAAGCGGGCGCTACCTACTCTGATGTAACCAACGAGGGTAACTCGTCCAGCTTTTACCATTGCATCTGCTGCTGCTAGTACACAGGGAAAACCCTTTGTCTCTAATGATCCAACTGCCTGTAGTGACACTATTAATCTCCTTTATGAATAAAATTATGTGCTACAAGTTAATTTGGGGAAGTTGCCTTCCTAAGGTTGCCAGTAAACTCACTTAAAAAATGCGGAAAGGTTCAGATTTTGAAGTGAAGTGGATGGGAAGAATAGTTTCCACATTTTCTGGAGGATTGGGAACTATGTAGTGAGTGATCACCTGACCACCATAAACTTCTTTTCCAGAAGCAATTCCAGCTGCAACTGCTGTTCTGACTTCTGCAACTTGTCCTCGGACAGCGACTAGTAAGCGTCCGCTTTCTGCAATGCCATAATATACGATTGTGACAGCGGCAGATTTGACCATTGCATCTGCTGCTGCTAGTACACAGGGAAAACCTAAAGTTTCAATTACGCCAACCGCCACTGGCATGGCTTGACTCTCCTGAATCAGCAATAAGTGATATTTATTGTACGAGGCTTTGGTCCCGATTATGACGTTTGGGAAAATTTTCTTTTTTGATTGTCAGTGGTCAGTTGTCAGGTAAACTGATGTTTATGTTTCCAAGTTTTTTACCTGCCGCAGTTGGGCAACTGAGTGAACCGACTTCTATCGCTTTGGCTCAAAGTATCCAAAGTCAGGCGATCGCAACTCCTTTAAGTCCTGAACCCATTACTACTACTTATGTACATCAAGGTAGTGGAGGTACACCGATTTTATTAGTTCACGGTTTTGATAGTTCTATTTTAGAATTTAGACGGTTGTTACCGTTGTTGGCCAGGAAGAACGAAACGTGGGCTATGGATCTATTGGGTTTTGGCTTTACAGATAGACAGCCGGATATTGCTTACAGCCCGGTGGGCATTAAAACTCATCTATATTTTTTTTGGAAAACCCTGATTAACCAACCTGTAATTTTAGTTGGTGCTTCTATGGGGGGTGCAGCGGCCATTGATTTCGCGCTGACTTACCCACAAGTGGTACAGAAACTGGTGTTAATAGACAGTGCTGGTTTAAAGGGCGCCTCGGCTTTGAGTAAATTAACGTTTGCGCCCTTATATTCTTTAGCGGCTGAGTTTTTGCGAAATGCCCAAGTGCGCAATCGCATTTGTCGTACTGCGTATAAAAACCCAAGTCTGATCTCCAGTGATGCCTTACATTGTGGAGACTTACACGTAAAAATGCCTAATTGGAATCAAGCGTTGATTGCTTTTACTAAAAGTGGCGGTTACAGTGCTTTTAAATTTAACCAGCTTGCACAAATTCGACAACCAACGCTGATTTTGTGGGGCGATACAGATAAAATTTTAGGAACCGGGGATGCTCAAAAGTTTAAGAAAGCAATTCCTCAAAGTCAACAGATTTGGATTAAAGATTCTGGTCATATCCCCCACTTGGAACAACCAGAAATCACAGCCCAACATATTTTAGATTTTTGAGGTTAGATTTTAATCGTACAACCAAGTGTTATTGGCAAAATCATCATTGGCTTGATTGGGAAGTTCCTGGAGTCTTTCAGGTGATCTGTATGACTTTTTAGGGTTAATGGATAAAGATTTGGAGATTTGTTTAACTGGTTCTCTAACTGCTTCCTTAACTGGTTCTTGAGGTTTCTTCAACACTTCAATTTCTGCTATTAATTGGGAATTATACTCGGCTAATTGCAAGGCTGTTTTCTTAGTTTCATGTAGTTCTGTAGTCAACCGTTCCACCAAAGCATTCTGTGTAGACAAATCTGCTTTTAAATCACTAATTTGCTCCCTGAGAGAAACTTCTTTTTTCTGTGATTTTTCCAGAGTTGTCGTCAAGTCTTTAATTGTGACTTCCAAATCTGCTTTAGTCGGATTTGTGCGCCTATTAGCAGTGGGTATATAATCTTCCGTAGTAGAAGAATGTTGTTCTACAACTTCTTGTGCAGTTACTTCAATTGCTGTTTCTCCCACCTGGGGTGTAAATCTTTGTACTTCTTCTTGTAGTAAATCAGAAAGATCTTTCTTAGCCATTATTTCCTCGAATCATACATTCCTTAAATTCATCAACCACACGACGGTAATCAGATGCAGCTTCCCGTGCGTTTTTTCCTCGCCATTGAGTAATTGTGACAACCTCAAGGGCCGCTCTTTCATCAGCTTTATAAGTACGAATGAAAGTATTAAAAACTAGAATACCTAGTTGTACAAGAATTATTTAAACCAATAATTCTCTGACGATGTAACCATTATAATCTCCTGCATTTAAATTCATATCTTTGACAAGATTTAGCACCTGTAATTACTTCACCTCTAGACAATGTGGCTAGATTTTTAACACCTAAATCTACACCCACAACACATCTAAATTTGAGATTGTCCGTTCTACTTTTATCTGAGAACTAATAAACAATCTGTCATCTTGAGGACTTATTGTTACTGATCTCGGTTTAACCTGTGGCAATCTTTCCTAGGTCTTTAATATAGATACCTATCTTGGGGACCTGAATTTTGTTATTACCTAGGATTTTTACAGTTCCTTCTAATGTAAAACTTTCATGCTTGCCTTTCTTTTTAAATCTTGGCACTCCTAAGATTTTTTGAAAATATCTATCCCAAGACTTTCTCAATGCTCTTAGTACTTCTTGAGGAGCAGATTTGGAAGATTCATAATACGATTAATTTTCAGGTTTTACTAATGCTACTTACGATTTATGTAACTCTATTGCTGTGGGAAATGTGATTTTATCGTCAGGTTTTTTTGGTTATGGTCTAATAATTGTTTAATTAATCCTAATCCCCAATTCCAAGCATGACGAGCTACTTCACAGTGTTTAACTATGTTTACTCCTAGATTCTCATTTAACTTTAACTCGGTTTTAAAGCCTAGTAGCAATATCTTTTGAGTCCTCCATTTTCTTGTTTCCATGACTTCTCTATCCATAAAGTCTAGCAGAGAATACTGTGATTATTTCTAATATATCTTGGACTAAATTCTCCCTAAGACTACTATCTTATGTGTGATTAATGATAACTACTTCTGTTCCAAATTGTTCACATAAACTAAAGATTAATTCAGTTCCAAATCTCAATAATCTGTCTTTGTGGGTAAAAACTAATTTTTCCACTTTACTTTTCAGTAATTAAGCGAATTAGTCTCTTTAATCCTCTTTTACTGTAATTCAATCCTGAACGTAAATCTTCAATGACTTCAAATTGCCAACCACGTTGAGCGCAATATAATTCCAGTACTTGTTTTTGGCGCTCTAAATAATCTTTTTGGTCATAGCTGGAGACTCTACAGTAACCAATGGTGTAAGATAATTCTGATTTTACTCCTAATAATTGAGCCAAATCATAACGTCTGTGTCCATTGGGAGTTATTTCAGGTATTAATTTAGCCTGTAATTCCCACGTCCTGACAGTGTAAATACCTATGGATTTTAAATTTGACGCCTCCGATATAGTTAATTTACTTATATTTTATATATAGCATACTTGTTGAGTAAATGTGAGTAGATTTAGAGAATTATTTTTATTCATTTCCCAGCTCCTTAACTGTGCGTATTGACTTTAGTTAACAGTACCCGATGGGGAGTAACCACGAGAATAGCAGCTTGTCTAACTATATCAATGAGAACAGTTCAGTCCATTGCTACTGGGGGTATGGGTAAAACCAAATAATCTGCAATCTCTACTACCTCTGCTAAAGCTTCAGAACGGAGTAGACCTGTCAGGAAAATTAGCTTGGTGTGAAAAAAATGGTAGAAGGGAATTTTGAGGGTGTACCAAAAGGGAAAATCCACTAAATTAACTATATTCAAGAATATCCACATCCTACAAAACAAATACTGGGAATAACTAACCATCAGTTTCAAGAGTTGTTAGCCCAAGGTGAAATGTGGCATAAAAAACTTCAAGGTGACATAGAAAGTAAAAACATAGGTATAAATCACAAAGGAGGAGGGGGGAAAGGCAAACTATAGATAAAACAACAGGTATGTCTATGCTTGTTCTATTGGAGGAAAATGCCACCATTTGAGGTTTTAGGTTTGCATTTCGGTATATGGAAAACGGAAGCAAAGGACACATTTCATTACTGGCTAGAGATATTAGGAAATGTTTCCCCTCCTAGTCTCCTTGAACAGCTAGAAAAACATGATAGCGATTATGCCATGGCGACTCAGAATAAAAGGCAGGAAACAAAGAGTTTTCCACCAAGGGTATTGTTGTTGAACAGGTCATTAGACTTGTAAAAATATTCCGGGTACCTCAACAAAGATTTCCCCTGAATTCCCCAATTTACTCACAAGTAATTCTTACTAACTATTTGTGGTTTAGTCACATTAGGAATTGGTTCATTAGTTTTGCCCATTTCATACATGTTATGGATATGAGGTCAGTTATGAATTTGTCATCAACATCTTCATGGATAGGGACTATCAGTTACTATTCCCAACCCTGATTTTTTCCTTGGCTCTTTCCTAATCTTAACACTATGGAAAGCCAGACACAGACTCGTTTCTAAATCTTCGAACGTGTCTAATTAGATGCTGTATAATTATTAAGGACTATAGAAGAAGAGTTTAATCTTGACATTTCTGATGCAGAAGCAGAGATTATCAGGACAGTTCAAGAACTCGTTAATTTCATTTCGTCTATCTAAATTAAAGTAACAGTAGTTCGAAATTTTTCCTAGTCTTGCTCTTGTAAAATACAAGAGATAAGCAAGCAGTAAGTTATTTAAAAATTACCTCTTCCCGAATTTCAATATCCAACGCACGTTGAACTTTCAAAATTTTTGTGAAACTAGAAGGAATTAGCATGTTGATTAGCCTCATCATGTTGAATCTGTTGTTCCTTCACGTTTGTTTGGTTTAAACGTTCCCCTAATTGTTCTTGAGTTAAACCGTGAACAATAAGAGCTTTAATTAAAGCTTCTGGTAATTATTCTAAAGGTTTACATTCTAACCTAGAATTTTCCTTGCTTTCAAATTTTTATATTCTTCTACTTGCTCTAATAGTTCTTCTAGTTCACCATTAAGTGAACCTAAATATGATTGATATCTTAACTTTTCATTTTTATTATCTTCGGGAGGTACTTTTTTTCTCGGATTTTCTATTGCTGATTGAAATTTTCTAATCTGAGCTTTAGTAATTATGTATTGACGTTCATTTTAAATCATACTTAACCTTTTGATTTACTCTTTATCTTGGTTAGCAATATTACCCTAGTTAGAGTAATATTATTTGGTTAATGTTCTACAAATCTATTGCAATTATGCCTATATATATATATATATATATATATATATTAAGATTCTTATCTTTTCGAAAAGATTCAAAAAAAGTTCATAATCATTGGCGTAAAGATAGACTTGAAAAATTTCACCTCCATAAGTCTTTGTTTGTGCTAATCTTTTATTCCTGCCAGCGCCAAGTAAATTTATATCTAACTAAAGATTGTAATATTCTGAAATCTACACCCTTCTCATCCCATAGAATATCAAACCATAGAAGATCAAAGTCTTTTGGATAGGTTTTTCTATTGAGAAAACTACCACCAATATAAATTCGATTAAATCCCGCTTATTTTAATATTTCACTAACTCTTTTCATACGTTCCAAAAGTTGTTGACGGTGTTCATTAGTTGACGGTGTTCATTAAAAGCTAGAACATCTTTGATCTCTTCCCAGGTGGAAACATAAATACTAGCAGGTAAATTTATTTCGATTTTGATCAAACTTTTGGGTTATTCTTACTTATCCTTGTTTTGTTAACTATAGTGAAAATGAGCATCTCCTTTATGCTTTATCTCTGAACCTCTAATAAATAATGTAACTATTACACAACTTTTTTGTTCTGTTGATCCTAGTGGGAAATTTACCCAAAAAAAACCGGGCTAACCGCTAATGCTTGGTTAACCCGTTCAGCTTTGGGAACGCACAGAGAAATTGTTATTGCAATACCAACTTAACGTTGGCATTTTGCAGGCCGCGCTGTTTTACTTCAGCCAAAGTCTTGTTAACGGCGTATTTTTGGTTAATAGAGTTAATCAACTCCGTTTGGTTGTGCTTCTTAGCAACGCCCCACAGGTCAGCGATTAGGTCAAAAGAATCATCGCTATTACGAGACCAACCTAAATCGTACTCGCCTTCCAATACAGCAACAATGTCGGAACGTACACGCTGACCGTTATAACCACGAACATCAGCGTCAGTCTTTAGGCTGATACCCAGGTCGCGCAAAGAAGCTTTGAGGATTTCGGCATCGGTGATTTTAGTACGCAGAGTGCTAAAGTGAGACATTTGGGTTTCCTCCAATGAGAAGATTGATGAGAAAAACGACAACAGTTTCTTTTTCAGCGAAGCCGCAATAATTGGGAAGCGGCTTTTTTCCTGATCTGTTAGCCTTCTGGCTAACCTTTCCCCTCTGGCATACAGAGGAAAGCTTTTAGAACTCCATTCGCTGATATTCAGCGACAGAGGATGCTGCGGGTCTGGCACGCTGTCTGGCCCAGTCTCTTAAAGCTGTGACCTGTTCTTGCATCGTTCGTGACAGCGGTAAAGTAGACTTCAATGCAGCAATAATATCTAGTTGGGTGAACTCCCGATCTTGGGCGAAAGCTTCATACATCGCCGCCACTATCGCCTGTTCAATTTCTGCCCCAGAAAAACCATCAGACATTTTTGCTAGTTGTTCCAGATCAAATCTAGCAATATCTTCACGGCGTTTGGTCAGGTGAATGTTGAAGATATCCTGACGTTCTTCAGGTGTGGGCAAATCCACAAAGAAAGTTTCATCAAAGCGACCTTTTCTCAAAAACTCCCCAGGTAGGCGTTCTACCCGGTTAGCAGTCGCCATTACAAATACTGGAGATTTCTTTTCTTGCATCCAGGTGAGAAAAGAACCAAAAATTCTGCTTGATGTCCCCCCATCGGAATCACCAGAACCTGCACTACCAGCGAAGGATTTATCCAATTCGTCGATAAACAGAATCGTTGGGGAAATTGATTCTGCTGTTTTCAGCGCGTTCCGCAAGTTTGCTTCACTCCGACCCACCATTGAGCCGTCGTAAACACGCCCCATATCTAATCGCAAGATTGGTAAACCCCACAGACGGGAAGTAGTTTTGGCAATTAGCGACTTACCACAACCAGGAACACCAAGAATTAACATCCCTTTAGGCTGGGGCAAACCATACTCTCTCGCTCTTTCTGTAAAGGCGTTAGAGCGTTGTTTTAGCCACTTTTTCAACTCTTCCAAACCGCCAACTGCTTCAATAGTTTCATCTTCTTCGATGTACTCTAGAATACCGTTACGGCGGATGAGTTGCTTTTTCTCAGATAAAACTATATCTACTTCATCTTCCGTTAAGCGTCCAGTTGTCACCTGAGCCTTACGATATACTTTCTCAGCTTCATCTTTAGTTAAACCTAAAGCTGCTCTAAGAAGCCTTTCTCTGGCCTCAGTTGTTAACCTGCGACCACGATGCTGCTCTTGATGCTGAGTTAAAACTTTGTTTAACTCTGACATATCCGGCAGTTGGAAGTCGATGACAACAACTTCTTTTTCTAGTTCTATTGGTACTTGCTGCATGGGAGACATCAAAATGATGTTCTTTTGCATTCCCTTAAAACTAGCAATCGCATCCCGAAGCGATCTCGTTGTTGCCGGAGCATCAATAAAAGGATGTAAATCTTTAAGTATAAATATACCGGGTTCTTTATGCCGAATTATCCACTCAATCGCCGCCTCTGGCGAAACGGTATTATGCTGAGTGACATTCCTGGGTTGACCGTACTCCACAATGCCGTGAGTTACCGTCCAAACGTAAACTCGTCGCTGAGGCTTTAACAATTGAGCGATTGTATGGATTGCTTGCTCTGCCCGTTCTTCCTCGGAGGTCACAAGGTATATTAAAGGGTATTGAGCTTGAATGAGAATATTGAGCTCTTCTTTCATACTATCGACCTACTTGAGACCTTATAGAGACAGTCAGTACAATCATCGCCGTTAATTAAAGACAAACTATGAACTTATCCATTCATAATTCCTAACTAGCAGGGGACTAATTCTTCCTCACCCTTGGGATGGGTTTGATCTTGTTCAATTTCATCAATGGGTAGATGATCTTGACCAATTATTCCTGGTTGATTGGCCAAAGTTACTAATTCACCATCTCGTAAAATTAGCGAACCTTCACAAATTGGACAGGAATATACCCTGTGCGTTCTGCCATAACTGCCATAAGAAGACTCTTCAAACTCTTCTACTAATTCTGAGTTGGTGAGGTAAAAATTAAGAGCGCGTTCTGCTAGGTCTGACATCGGTTCAGAGTCAACTGCGGAACGAATCTTCAGCCTTCTATGTAATTCCGGCGATAAATACAATGTTACCTTTTGCTTAGTTTGCATATAACTTATTAACGGTCTTACCCGGGTATGTATCTCACCTTATCGCCTCCTTTTTTCCTTGTCAAGACCGCAAGACGTTTTGACAGCTATTTCGTTATATATCTTTATATAAGTCAGGAGTTAGGAGTCAGGAGGATAAGAAAATAATTTCCAATGCCCAATGCCCAATGAAAATCTGAGTTGCAAAGCCAATCAGAATATACTGAAAGTAAAGTAGGGTAAAGGGTGTGACTTATGTCTATTGCTGTGTTAAAAACTCGCAGATGGATGCGAGTAATAGCGGGTGCAGTCTCCAGTATTGGCACTATTGGCACAGCAATTATTCTGTCTGAGTGTAATATCACCAATATTTATGCATCCGAAGTTACGTGGAAAACTTACAGCAACACGCAGTATAGTTTTGAGTTTCCCTATCCCAGCAATTGGAATTCTTCAGGAAATTCTGATAACAACGATGGTATTGCCTTTGTTACACCAAATAACAGGAATGTAGAGATGCGGGCGTGGGCTAGTAAGCACTTAGAAGTTAGTATTCACGAACAATACTCAAGAGAGCAGACAGAGAATTTTCAAACTGCTGAGGGAGTTTTTGGAGTGCTGTCTGTAGAGGTTGGTCAACAAACTACTTCTATGACACTGACCATAACTCAAGGTCAGGTGAAATATAATTGGCGGGGAGAAAGCAACAGCAAGGAATTTAAAGAGTACTATCGTTTGTTTTATTACATTGCCCAGCAGTATAAAATCAATTAAAAATTAAAAATTAAAAATTAAAAATTAAAAAAACTCCTGCCTTTTGCCTCCTGCCTTCTACCTGAACTGACCAGAATTAATGAGCGAGAGGGGACAGAAACCTGATAGATTTAGCTATCAGCGAGTAAAAACTGGTAAAAATGAAAGTCCTGGTTATTGGTGGCGATGGGTATTGCGGTTGGGCAACTGCACTCTACCTTTCTAATCGAGGTTATGAAGTTGGAATTTTAGACAGTTTGGTGCGCCGGCACTGGGATAATGAACTCGGTGTTGAGACTCTAACCCCAATTGCACCAATTCAGCAACGTCTCCAGCGATGGCAAGATTTAACTGGTAAATCTATCGACCTGTTTATCGGCGATATTACCAATTACAGTTTTCTGCACAAAGCTTTGCACCAATTTCAGCCAGATGCCATAGTACATTTTGGTGAACAGCGTTCAGCACCCTTTTCCATGATTGACCGTGAACACGCGGTACTCACTCAGGTTAACAACGTCGTTGGTACTTTGAACTTGCTATACATCATGAGAGAAGATTTCCCAGATTGTCATTTGGTGAAATTGGGAACAATGGGTGAGTATGGTACACCGAATATTGACATTGAAGAAGGTTATATCACTATTGAACACAACGGGCGTAAGGATACATTACCTTATCCTAAACAGCCCGGATCAATGTATCACTTAAGCAAAGTTCACGATAGTCATAATATTCACTTTGCTTGCCGGATTTGGGGTTTACGGGCAACAGATTTAAATCAAGGTATAGTTTATGGCGTTCTCACCGAAGAAACGGGGATGGACGAACTATTGATTAACCGCCTTGATTATGATGGTGTATTTGGTACAGCATTAAACCGTTTCTGCATTCAAGCTGCCGTAGGACATCCCCTCACTGTCTACGGTAAAGGTAGACAAACTCGCGGCTTTTTGGATATTCGGGATACGGTACGATGTATTGAACTAGCGATCACAAACCCAGCCCAACCAGGAGAATTCCGCGTATTTAACCAATTTACCGAAATATTCAGCGTTGGTGACTTGGGAATGATGGTCAAAAAAGCTGGTAACGCAATGGGGCTAAATATATATATCAACAACATTGATAACCCCAGAATTGAAAAAGAAGAACACTATTTCAATGCCAAAAACACCAAACTCTTAGATTTAGGTTTAGAACCTCACTATCTCTCAGATTCTTTACTTGATTCACTGTTAAACTTTGCTGTCAAGTATCAGAAGCGGGTTGATAATAACCAAATTCTGCCTACAGTCTCTTGGCATAGAAAATAACTTGTGACTGGGGATTGGGGACTAGGGATTGGGAATAAATTAATTCACTCCCATGACCCCATCCTCACAAGGGTAAGTATCACCCCCATAACCCTCATCTCCTCTGCCTCGAGCTTTCTAGTCTTTTATGAGAATTGCCCTATTCACCGAAACTTTTTTACCCAAGGTTGATGGGATTGTTACCCGTCTACGTCACACTGTTGATCATCTCCAACGGGATGGAAATCAAGTCTTAGTATTTGCCCCGGAAGGTGGAATTACAGAACACAAAGGAGCGAAAGTTTTCGGAGTTAGTGGTTTTCCTTTACCTCTTTATCCAGAGTTAAAATTAGCTCTGCCTCGTCCTGCCATTGGTCATGCTTTAGAAGAGTTTCAACCGGATATTATTCATGTTGTCAATCCTGCCGTTTTGGGATTATCGGGTATTTTTCATAGTAAAGTCTTAAAAATTCCTTTGATCGCTTCTTACCATACCCATTTACCTCAATATCTACAACATTACGGTTTGGGGATGCTAGAAGGATTACTATGGGAATTGCTTAAAGCTGGACACAATCAAGCAGCCTTAAATTTGTGTACCTCGACAGCGATGATAGAAGAACTCTCTGAACATGGGATTGAAAGATTAGATTTGTGGCAACGGGGAGTAGATACAGAATTATTCCATCCTAATTTAGCCAGCGAGGAAATGCGATTACACCTCACGCAAAATCATCCAAAAAGCCCCTTGTTGCTGTATGTTGGTCGTCTTTCAGCCGAAAAAGAAGTTGAACGCATTAAACCCATCTTAGAAGCCATTCCTGATGCACGATTGGCATTAGTAGGAGATGGACCAAACCGCCAAAATTTAGAAAGGCATTTTGCAGGTACAAATACTCATTTTGTTGGTTATCTGATGGGTAAAGAGTTGGGTTCAGCTTTTGCCAGTGCGGATGCTTTTATTTTTCCTTCCCGTACAGAAACATTAGGCTTAGTGCTACTAGAAGCAATGGCCGCAGGTTGTCCAGTAGTTGCAGCCCGTTCAGGTGGCATTCCTGACATTGTTACAGATGGTATAAATGGTTATCTTTTTAACCCAAAAGCTGATATTCAAGAGGCTATTGATGTTACTATCAAGTTGTTAAAACAAAGACAAGAAATAGCGATTATCCGTAAAAACGCCCATACAGAAGCAGAAAAATGGGGATGGGCTGCTGCTACACGACAACTACAAGATTACTATCAAAAGGTAATAGGAGTCAGGAATCAGGAGTCAGGAGTCAGGAGTCAGGAGAAGATTCATTAACTTTTGCCTTTTGCATTTTGCCTTTTGCCGTTTGCTACTGATAACTGATAACTGACTTTATGACACTTCCCAACGCCGGCAGCGTCTTGGCTACATTAACTGAACTGACACAAGTTAATCGCACCCACGCCCTACTGAGTCGCGTTAAAGACCTTTCGGTTAATGAATTTGTTTGCTTACTTGACTTTATCACGGCTGAATTTCAGCAATTTCTCAGAGCTATTGATCTTATCAATAATGAAGCTCTAGAAAGTATGCTCGAGAAAGTGCTAGAAGCCATCACACTCAAGATTGGTCAAATTCTCCAAGCAGAACATACAGCTATTTTTTTAGTGGACTATGATAAGGCTCAACTATGGTCAAAAGTTCCCCAAGATAATAGCCAAAAATTCCTAGAAATTCGCACTCCCTTAAATGTAGGTATTCCTGGTCAAGTAGCCAGCACAGGTAAATATCTCAATATTTCAGAAACAGCTGCTCATCCTCTTTTTAGTCCAGAGTTGGAAAAACAAATGGGCTATAAAATTCGCAATCTTTTATGTATGCCGGTTGTGAGTAGCAAAAAGCAAATTGTAGCTGTAGTACAACTGGCAAATAAAGCTGGTGATATTCCATTTGATCATGATGATGAAGAGTCTTTTCGAGACTTTGCTGCTTCTATTGGTATTATTTTGGAAAGTTGCCAATCTTTCTATGTAGCGGCTCGAAATCAACGGGGTGCAACGGCTTTGTTGCGTGCTACCCAAACTTTAGGACAAAGTTTGGATTTAGAAGCAACTTTGCAGATAGTCATGGAACAAGCCAGGATTTTAATGCAAGCAGACCGCAGTACACTATTTTTGTATCGCAAAGAAATGGGGGAACTTTGGACAAAAGTAGCGACTGTTAATGATACAAAATTGATAGAAGTCCGCATTCCTTCTAATCGTGGTATTGCTGGTTATGTCGCTTCTACAGGTCAAGCACTAAATATCCCCGATGCTTATCAAGATCCTCGCTTCGATCCAACTACAGATAACAAAACTGGATATATAACTCGTAATATTCTATGTTTACCAGTTTTTAATTCTGCTGGTGAGTTGATTGGTGTCACTCAGTTAATAAATAAACAACAAGGCAGTTTTACGACTTCAGATGAAGAGTTTATGCGAGCTTTTAATATCCAAGCAGGAATAGCTTTGGAAAATGCTCGCTTATTTGAAAGTGTTTTGTTAGAAAGACAGTATCAAAAAGATATTCTTCAGAGTTTATCTGATGCTGTAATTTCTACAGATATGCAAGGTCAAATAGTTACTATTAATGATGCAGCCCTAGAGTTACTTGGTTGTCCTTTGAAGTTAGCTAATGGTAAAACCAATAAGCTGTTGTGGAAACAAAATTTACTGGGTCGTCCAGTTTGGGAGGTTGTACCAGTTGAAAATTTGCAACCACGTCTGGAAGATAGTTTAAAGTATGCAGCTAGGCATTATGTCCCAGAGCAAAATTTACAAGTGGGATTGTATGACTTAGATAGCAATATAACTCAAAATCCAGGATTGAAAAATCAGAAGTTAATTTTGGCGGTGCGCGATCGCAATAATCATAATATTTTTATACCTTGGAATCAACCCCTTACCCCACAATCTGAGTTACTTAATGCTCATGTGGTCAAAATATTAGAACGTAGCATCAATCTAACTGTCAATCCCTTAACTAACCCAGAAGGAGGAGTGAGGGGTGGTTTAGTGGTCTTGGAAGATATCAGCAGAGAAAAACGCCTCAAAAGCACTATGTATCGTTATCTCACACCCCACGTAGCCGAGCAAGTTATGGCGCTGGGAGATGATAGTTTAATGGTCGGTGAACGTAAAGAAGTCACTATTTTATTTTCTGATATCCGTGGTTATACTAACCTCACAGAAAACCTGGGAGCAGCGGAGGTGGTATCCTTGCTCAATCAGTATTTTGAAACCATGGTGGAATCAGTTTTTTGCTATGAAGGAACTTTAGATAAGTTTATTGGTGATGCTTTAATGGCGGTATTTGGTGCGCCACTACCATTAACAGAAAATCACGCTTGGCGAGCAATACAATCAGCATTGGATATGCGCCAAAGACTGGAAGAATTTAATGAGAAGCGAATTATTCAATCCCAGCCGCAAATCCATTTTGGTATTGGTATTAGTTCAGGGGAAGTGGTTTCGGGAAATATTGGTTCTCGGAAACGCATGGATTATACAGTGATTGGCGATGGGGTGAATTTAAGTTCCCGCTTAGAAGGAGTGACAAAAGAATATGGATGTGATATTATTTTAAGTGAATTTACTTATAAGTTATGCGGTACTCGGGTCTGGGTGCGTCAACTAGATAGAATTCGTGTCAAAGGAAAACATCAGGCTGTAGATATTTATGAATTAATTGGTGATCGCACCATGCCCCTAGATGCCAACACCCAAGAATTTCTATACCATTATGATGCTGGACGTGGTGCTTATATATCACGAAATTTCACCCAAGCGATTGCCAGCTTTGAAATTGCCAAACGAATTCGACCTACAGACCAAGCCGTACATACCCACCTTGAACGTGCCTACAATTACCAAAAAACACCACCACCAACTTCCTGGGATGGTGTCTGGACAATAGTAACAAAGTAGCAGGGTGTAAGGGTGTAAGGGTGTAGGTAAAGAATGTTCTCCTTCATCTTCCCCATCTTCCCCATCTCCCAAATCTCCAATCACTCATTCTCTGAGTCAGAACCTTTGTCTTGAAAGGGGTCTTCACCTATTCTCAGTTGCTTTTTTGAGCGTTTTAACTGCTTCCACAGCATTTTGATTTGTTTGTAAGCTTCCCCTGGTGGAAGTTTGCCACTGGTTTCTAGGTTGCAGATGTAACTTACTCTCTGGGCAAATTCCTGTAAATTTGCATTAAAAACCAAGTTCTCAGGCTGTACATGACCGTAGTAGCGACCACGAGGATAGAGAAAATCATCTTTACTAACCATTTTTTTCTCCATATATTTAACTCTCCTCCTGATTTTCTTGTTTGTAGCATAACCACTAACCACTCTGATCTGTATTGTGTTCAGCGAGGAGAATGCTAATGATTAAAGCATGATTACGACAAAGTGATTCAGAGATTAGTCAGTATCAGCTTTGACTTAATGAATCAAGACTTAAGCTATTAAGTAAAAAGTTGTCAAAGAAAGTTTATGCGCATGGGAAACTGGCCAAGGCTATTTACGAACACTTACCCGGTATATAAATTATGTAAATAAATATTACAATCTCCTAGAGGAAGATTTCAACACTGCTCACATTCTCTCAATTATTTCATTTTATTCCTTAATTTACAAAAATGGGTTTTAATTAACTTCAACTAAAAGACAAGTAATTAAAGTATTAATATATATACTTTTTTACAATATTATAAAATTTTATTTACCGAAAATTACAAAAAGTTACCGAAAATCATGAAAATTTTGTGCAGAGTTTACCAGTTTCACCGAAAAGACAGGGGAATAGGAAACATGGAAAGTGGGGTGCAGGGTGCAGGGTGAAGAATTAATTCTTTGGTCTGAACTCCTGACTCCTGACTCCAACCTCAAGAGTTTCAAGCTTAACTATTTTCTTATAAAATAGTTAAGCTTGAAACCATGATCCTCTCAATACTACTTGGTACTTGGTGTTGTACACCTAACTGGACTTGGGAAAAGTTTACTGGGTTTGGGTTAAAGGTTTTTTCTTTCCCCAAATAAATATCAATTGTTCTCCAACTGTATCTACAATTATGTTTGTTCAAACTAAACTCTACGAAGGCAAAGCAAAAATCCTTTACACCACAGACGATCCGGACATTTTGCTGGCTGATTTTAAAGATGATGCAACGGCATTTAACGGACAAAAGCGTGGCAGTATCCAGGGGAAAGGCAGCATAAACTGTACCCTTTCCAGCAAATTGTTTCAACAGTTAGAATCCCATAATATTAGGACTCATTTTATTGATTCTCCAGCCCCTAATCAAATGCGGGTCAGAGCAGTTAAAATTTTGCCATTAGAAGTAGTTATCAGAAATATTGCGGCTGGGAGCCTGTGTCAACAAACAGGATTATCATTAGGTACAGTTCTGCTACAGCCTTTGGTAGAGTTTTATTACAAAGACGACAAATTAGGAGATCCATTGCTAACACGTGATCGCTTACTATTGCTAAAACTAGCTACAGAGGAACAATTTGACGGCATTACCGATCTGGCATTGCAAATCAACGAGTTTCTCAAGGACTTTTGGCAACAGTGTGGGATTACCCTAGTAGACTTTAAACTCGAATTTGGTTTTGACTCACAACAGCAGTTGCTTCTAGCAGATGAAATTAGTCCTGATACCTGTCGTTTGTGGGAAATGGCTGAAAACGATCCTAACCGTCGAGTAATGGATAAAGACCGTTTTCGCAGGGATTTAGGGAATATAGAGAATGCCTACCAGGAGGTTTTACAACGAGTATTAAAAGTGCTGGAAAGCCAAAAGCTTTGAATTTTTAATTTTTAATTTGAATTCCGCAAAGCGGTAAGTGTGGTAGTGAAGAGGAATATGAATAAAATGCATTTATCTCCGATGTTACTGGCAGTTGTGGCGATCACAACCCCTTTTGATAGTTCATTGAGTGCAACTGCACAAACTCCTGATTATACTCAGCAAGTAACAGAAGTTGCCACGGTAGGAACAAACCAACATCTGCCACAGAAAAGCAGTCAGAATCATCTTGATCAACAACAAGAATCAGTCATAGTCACGAAAACAGAAGTTAGAGAACCCGAGTCTCCATCCTCTATAACTCCCTCCATAACTCCTATTTCAGCCTTAACCATTGACTCAACAACAATAGCAACACCAGAAGTAATTCCTCCAAATATCAGCACCTCATCAAAAACAGCACAAGCTTTAAAAAAAGCAATAGCTCCTAACTCAGCAAACAGAGAAAGGAAAGCGGTAATTATCCCCACAGCACAAACCCTAAAAGCATCGCTATTATCTACCAATTCAGTAGGGATAGAGACATCACAAGCAATTATACCCAATATCACCACCCCATCCAAAACAGCACAAGAGCAAGAATCAGAAGCAACTGCTGACACAAATTATATACAGGAAAACGTCGAACCACCCACAGCACAACCAGCTTTCCCGACTAATCCCGAAACAACACCAACAGCAGAACCTCTTGTATTAGTTTCAGAAGTAGCAGTCAAATCTCTAACTGGTGCTATTGCAAAAGAACTAGAAGATAAAGTTTATCAAGCCATTCGTACCCAAGCAGGACAAACAACTACTCGCTCCCAACTCCAAGAAGATATTAATGCTATCTTTGCCACGGGCTTTTTCTCTAACGTGCAGGCCATGCCAGAAGATACGCCCTTGGGTGTAAGGGTAAGTTTCGTTGTTAGTCCTAACCCGGTTCTGAGTAAAGTACAAGTAGAAGCTAATCCGGGAACTGGTGTAGCTTCAGTCATACCTGCCAAAACTGTAGATGAAATCTTCAGTAAACAGTATGGACAAATCTTGAATTTGCGAGATTTACAAGAAGGAATTAAAGAACTAACCAAAAAGTATCAAGACCAAGGTTATGTGCTGGCCAACGTGATTGGAGCACCTAAAGTATCAGAGAATGGAGTTGTTACCCTACAAGTAGCAGAAGGGGTAGTAGAAAATATCAAAGTCCGTTTCCGCAACAAACAGCGTGAGGAAGTAGACGACAAAGGTAATCCCATTCGCGGACGAACAAAAGATTATGTAATTAAGCGAGAATCCGAATTAAAGCCTGGTCAGGTATTTAACCGCAACATCGTGCAGAAAGACCTGCAAAGGATATTTGGTTTAGGATTATTTGAAGATGTAAGTGTGTCCCTTGATCCTGGTACAGATCCAAGTAAGGTAGATGTGGTACTCAATGTGGCGGAACGCAGTAGTGGTTCAATCGCTGCTGGTGCGGGTATTAGTTCTGCCACTGGGTTATTTGGTACTGTTAGCTATCAACAGCAAAACCTGGGGGGTAGAGCGCAGAAACTGGGGGCTGAGGTACAGTTAGGAGAAAGAGAATTGCTGTTTGACCTGCGGTTTACAGATCCTTGGATTGCTGGTGATCCTTACCGTACTTCCTACACAGCTAATATTTTCCGTCGTCGTTCAATTTCTCTGATTTTCGAAGGTAAAAATGACGCTATAGAAACCTTTGACCCTAGTGATATTACTAATGAAGATGACCAGGATCGCCCCCGAATTACCCGTTTAGGCGGTGGTGTATCCTTTACCCGTCCTCTTGCTGCTAATCCTTACCAAAATTCAGAATGGACAGCTTCAGCAGGTTTGCAGTATCAACGAGTTTCTAGCCGTGATGCTGATGGCAATCTGAGAAAAGAAGGGGCGATATTTGATGATAATGGCAATCAAATTAGCCCTACAATTCCTCTGACGCAATCAGGTACAGGTGAAGACGATTTGCTATTATTGCAACTGGCCGCACAACGTGATCGCCGTAATAATCCCTTACAACCTACCAATGGTTCTTACCTCCGCGTCGGAGTTGACCAATCTGTACCCGTGGGACAAGGCAATATTTTACTGACTAGGCTACGGGGTAACTACAGCCAATATTTACCAGTAAAATTCATCGGCTTTGGTAAAGGCGCACAAACCCTAGCATTTAACCTCCAAGGGGGTACAATTCTTGGTGATGTACCTCCCTACGAAGCCTTTACCCTTGGTGGTAGTAATTCTGTGCGGGGTTACGATGAAGGGAGATTAGCAACTGGACGTAGCTATATACAAGCATCTGTTGAGTATCGTTTTCCTGTCTTTTCTGTAGTCAGTGGCGCTCTATTTTTTGATTACGGTAGTGACCTGGGAAGCAATACCAGAACAGCAGAAATTTTGAACAAAAATGGTACTGGCTATGGTTATGGTCTAGGTGTGCGTGTACAGTCACCATTAGGACCAATTCGTATAGACTACGGTATGAGCGATGATGGCGATAGCCGCATTAACTTCGGGATAGGGGAAAGGTTTTAAATTGGTCAGTGGTCAGTGGGTCATTAGCAATTGATAACTGATAACTGATAACTGATAACTGATAACTGATAACTGTTGAAAATCACGGTGTGTACTAAATCTAAATATCGAGCAGATGAGTAATAACAACGTAAATATATTGGCTTTTGGTCTATGCACCAACACACTTTAGCTGCGGAAGTTATCCAAAAGGGTGTGGGGCTGCATAGTGGTGTGAGTAGCAGTTTGAGGATACTACCAGCAGAACCGGGAAGTGATCGCTATTTTGTGCGGGTGGATTTGCCTAATTCTCCTATTATTCCCGCCACAGTTGCTGCTGTTAATCAGACTCTTCTTTCTACTCAGTTGGGTACAGAGGAGGTTTATGTCCGCACAGTAGAACATTTATTGGCAGCTTTGTCTGCTATGGGTGTAGATAATGCTCGCATTGAAATTGATGGTTCAGAAGTGCCGCTTTTGGATGGTTCAGCTCAGGTTTGGACTGATAGCATTGCCGCAGTGGGCTTAGTATTACAACCAGTCTGTGACAAACAATCACCGATATTTATTAAAGAACCGCTTTGGGTGCATCAGGGGGATGCTTTTATATACGCCATACCTGCGCCAGAAACCCGTTTTAGCTATGGGATTGATTTTGATTTACCAGCTATTGGTAATCAATGGCACAGTTGGTCATTATCTACTAATCTAGAAAATACCTTTATTACAGAAATTGCCCCGGCTCGTACTTTTGGTTTATTACATCAAATTGAATATCTACAAAAATCAGGATTAATCAAAGGTGGCACCTTGGATAATGCCCTGGTTTGTGGTTCTGATGGTTGGGTAAATCCACCATTGAGATTTGCAAATGAACCAGTACGCCATAAAATCCTGGATTTAGTAGGAGATATTAGCTTACTGGGCAAATTTCCCCTTGCTCATTTCTTGGCATACAAAGCCAGTCATAATCTGCATATTCAACTAGCACAGAAAATTTTAGAATCATTTTAGAATTTAATTCTGTCTCTTAGTTTTGACTCTGGTTACTAATCCAAGCAAGAAGGAATTAGTAATTAAGAACTACAAATTACTCATTACAAATTACCCATGTCAACTCTCACCCAAGCTAACTCTACCGACATGACTACATCTGAAGGAGATCATCAGGAAACCAATACACTGACAATTAAAACAACCTACTCTGTGGAAGAGATTCAACAATTACTACCGCACCGTTATCCCTTTTTACTGGTAGATAAAATTATTGACTATGTACCAGGAAAAATGGCTGTGGGTGTGAAAAATGTCACCTTTAATGAACCCCACTTTCAAGGTCATTTTCCCGGAGGTGCATTAATGCCTGGTGTACTCATTGTGGAAGCCATGGCGCAAGTCGGTGGGGTGGTCATGACCCAAATGTCTGATAGCCCCAGAGGACTGTTTGTATTTGCAGGTATTGATAAAGTCCGTTTTCGCCGTCAAGTAACACCTGGTGATCAGCTGGTTATGACCGTGGAACTGTTATGGGTTAAACAGCGTCGTTTCGGTAAAATGCAGGGTCGAGCCGAAGTTGATGGACAAATAGCTGCTGAAGGAGAATTGATGTTTTCTTTGGTTAGCTAAAATTCTGCTTTGCTGTTCTGGGCATAGCCGTGAAATGCCCTCAGCCAATTATAAGGGAGGATAACAGTAGTAATAAAAAACCACAAGCGTATTTACTGATATCTGGATTTTCGTCATCCTCACACATAGCTTGTTTTGCCCGACACTTTTTTTCACTGAACTCAGTTCTGGAGAGTCACCCTTGAAGACACTTATTCATCCAACTGCTGTAATACATCCAAATTCGGAACTCCACTCAACGGTGCAAGTCGGTGCTTATGCTGTGATTGGAGCGAATGTCAAAGTCGGACAGGAAACTGTTATTGGCTCTCATACTGTTCTAGAAGGTCCATGTGATATAGGAGCGCGAAATCATATTTTTCCTGGTGCTGCCATCGGTATGGAACCCCAAGACCTGAAGTATGTAGGAGAACCAACTTGGGTGAAAGTTGGCGACAATAATTCAATTCGTGAATATGTGACTATTAACCGTGCTACTGGTAGAGGGGAAGCGACGGTAATCGGTAATGGTAATTTATTTATGGCTTATGTTCATATAGGTCATAATTGCGTGATTGAAGACTCGGTGGTGATTGCTAATTCTGTGGCTTTAGCGGGTCATGTTCACATTGAGTCAAGAGCTAGATTAAGTGGCGTTTTAGGTGTGCATCAATTTGTACATATTGGTGGTATGTCCATGGTGGGCGGGATGACTCGCATTGATCGAGATGTAGCGCCTTATATGTTAGTTGAGGGTAATCCGTCACGGGTGCGATCGCTCAACTTGGTGGGAATAAAACGCTCAGGAATGTCTGCTAAAGAATTCGAACTTCTGAAAAAAGCTTTTCGTATTCTCTACCGTTCTAATTTGCTTTTTAAAGATGCTTTGGTCGAGTTAGAAATGTTGGGAGATACGGAACAATTGGAACACCTACACCGTTTCTTACGGCATTCACAAATGCCAGGAAGACGCGGTTTGATTCCTGGAAAGGCGAGAAAAGGCACAAGAGATGAGTCGTGATTTATCAGTGATGAATGATGGATGAATCACTCCTAAATTCATCATTCATTCATTGGATTCCATAAAAGTGAATACAAGAAGGAAGCAGAAAAACCAAACTTTAAAATCTAAAATCTAAAATTCAAATGCGGATATTTATCAGCACTGGGGAAGTTTCTGGAGATTTGCAGGGGGCGCTGTTAATTACGGCGCTTCAGCGTCAGGTTATGACGAGGGGGTTACAATTAGAGATTGTGGCTTTGGGTGGGGATAAAATGGCCGCAGCTGGGGCAACTATTTTGGGTGACACCAGCGGTATTGGTTCGATGGGAATAATTGAGGCTTTACCGTATTTTATACCTACTATACAGGTACAACGACGAGCAATCGCTTACTTGAAACAAAATCCCCCTGACTTAATAGTGCTAATTGACTACATGACCCCTAATATCGGGATTGGTAGTTATATGCATGAACATTTTCCTAATGTGCCTGTGGTGTATTACATCGCTCCCCAAGAGTGGGTTTGGTCGCTGAGTTTCGAGAGAACAAAACGCATAGTTAGCTTTACGGATAAGTTATTGGCGATTTTTCCTGAAGAAGCTCGTTATTATCAGGAGAAGGGGGCTAGAGTTCATTGGGTTGGTCATCCTTTAGTTGATAAGGTGGCCAATGCGCCGACTCGAGAAGCAGCGCGGACAAGTTTAGGAATTAAACCAGAAAAAATTGCGATCGCTCTTTTAACCGCTTCTCGTCATCAGGAATTAAAATATCTATTACCAGTAATTTTTCAAGCTGCTCAAAACCTACAATCTAAATTACCAGAAGTACATTTTTGGATTCCTCTATCTTTGGAAATATTTAGAGATAGAATTGAAAAAGGTATTCAACATTATGCTTTACAAGCAACAATTGTATCAGATCAAAAACAAGAAGTTTTTGCAGCTGTTGATTTTGCAATTACCAAATCTGGGACTGTAAATTTAGAATTAGCTCTGTTAAATGTACCGCAAGTAGTTGTTTATCGTCTTAGTCCTTTTACTGCTTGGGTAGGGCGTAATATTCTTAAAGGTTCTATTCCCTTCGCTTCACCAGTGAATTTAGTTGTGATGCGGGAAATTGTCCCAGAATTGCTACAAGAACAAGCCACAGCAGAGAATATTACTCAAGCTGCAATGGAATTATTATTAAATCATGAAAAGAAACAAAAAACTTTAGAAGGTTATCAAGAAATGCGGGAATATTTGGGGGAATTAGGAGTGTGTGATCGCGCTGCAAAAGAAATTTTAGAAATGAAAATATAGGTGATAGATTACAGATGACAGGTTGCAGATAATAACAGGTTACAGATAAAATGTTTAGACAACGGCCAATTGCAGTTGACTTATTTGCAGGTGCAGGAGGTATGACCCTTGGCTTTGAACAAGCAGGTTTTGATGTACTTGTATCTGTAGAACTAGACCCAATTCATTGTGCAATTCATAAATTTAACTTTCCCTTTTGGAAAGTCTTATGTAAAAGTGTAGAAGAAACAACAGGGTCAGAAATTAGAAATAGTTCTGACATTGGTAATCAAGAAATTGATGTAGTGTTTGGCGGTCCACCATGTCAAGGCTTTTCATTAATTGGTAAACGTTCTATCGATGACCCTAGAAATACTCTAGGTTTCCATTTTATTAGGTTGGTTTTGGAACTACAACCTAATTTTTTTGTTTTGGAAAATGTTAAAGGAATGACCGTAGGTAAACACAAAGAATTTACTACGGAAATAATTGATAAGTTTGAAAATAATGGTTATAAAGTAAATCGAAATTATCAATTATTAAATGCTGCTAATTATGGAGTACCACAAAATCGAGAAAGATTATTTTTATTAGGTTGTCGTCAAGATTTAAAATTACCAAATCATCCAGATAAAATTACCCATCCTGCCAAATCTAATAACTCTATAGCTTGCACCACAATTGCACTATCAAAATTACCATCAACACCTACAGTTTTGCAAGCTATTCAAGACCTACCGGAAATAGAAAATTATCCAGAATTATATCAACAGGATTGGGTAGTAACTGATTTTGGAAAACCTAGTAATTACGGGAAAAAAATGCGTCATCCTAGCCTATCCAAAAATAATTATTCCTATCAGCGTAAGTTTAATCATAACATTCTAACATCCAGTTTAAGAACAAAACATAATCCCGAATCCATCGAAAGATTTGCATTAACTCCCTATGGAAAAATCGAACCAATCAGCCGTTTTTATAAACTAGCTCCTGATGGCTTATGTAACACACTCAGAGCAGGAACAGCAAGTAATAAAGGTGCATTTACTTCCCCTCGTCCCATACATCCTTTTAAACCTAGATGTATTACTGTTAGAGAAGCTGCACGGTTGCATTCTTATCCTGATTGGTTTAGATTTCACCCTACAAAATGGCATGGTTTTAGACAAATCGGTAACTCTGTTCCTCCACTTTTAGCTCAAGCTGTAGCATCAGAAATTATTAAAGTGTTAGGTATAAAATCTTCCCAACTTAAGTTTGGTAAAGATTTAAAAGATTTAGGAGAAACCAGGTTATTAACATTTGATATGTCAGAAGCTGCTAAATATTTTGATGTTAATCCTGATGTTATAGAACCTAGAATTAGAAAGAAATGAATTATACAGCAGGAGTCAGGAGTAAAACTCTCTTGCTGTCTTGGTTTCAATTTAGATTCTGTACCTCATTGATCTGCAATATACTGTAAATATTAATAGGCAATCTAACCCACCCTTAACTAATATTATGTCACTACTCCAAGATTTTGTGTAAATGAGATAAGCCATTTTTTTCGCTTTATTATTTGCATCTTAGCGCGAAATAAAAGATCTGAAATGTAAGGTAAGCCACTACAACCAAACAGATAAAAATACTAAACTCAGATTCTATTACCAACAAAAATTATGCAAAAGCTGGGTTTATTTTTAATCATTATCTCATTTTTACCCTGGCTGGCGATGGCAATAATTTTGCCATTTATATCACTTTCCGTTGCCCAAAAAGCCCTGTTAGTACCAGCGTTATTGGTTTTGGCTGAAGTTATATTTTGGTTAGGTGCGCTACTGGTAGGAAAAGAAGTAGTGCAGCGATATCGACATTATTTGAATTTCCGTTACTTGCGGATATTGTTCAAAAGATGGAAGCGGAAAAACAGAAAAAGATTCTAATTGGATAGAATAAGTATTTAGAAACCTTTGTATAAATTAAGAAAATGGCAGGATACAAACTCAGCGAAACCGAACTACAACAAGCCCTCAATAGTTTACCAGGATGGCAAATTAAAGAAGGCAAGTTATACAAAGAATACAAATTTAATTCCTTTGCTACAGCCTTGGGTTGGATGGTAACTGTCGGCGTTCACGCGGAAATAATGGAACATCACCCGGAATGGTTTAATGTTTACAGCACGGTCTGGGTGAATCTTGTTACCCACGACAACGGTAATGCTATCAGCAATTTAGATATTGAACTAGCGAAGAAAATGGAAGAAATCTATAGTTCGTAATTGGGAATAGGAATTAATTAATCTCCTCCATTTTCCAGTCCCTAATCACCTAACTTGTTTCCTGAATTTGTAACCTAATCGTTTGTTCTCTTGGACCACTCAGTTGCAGTTCCATGACTTCTCCTCCCAGCGGTTCTACGCAACTGAGGAGCGCTCGCAAATTGGGGGTACTTGCACCAGTATCAACGTATAATCTATCAGCCAAGTTACTGATTTTTTTCCAAGTCATGTATAACTTGGCTATACTTTGTTCCATTTGAGATGCTTGATTTACTAAATCCGCCGCAATACTCAAACAGCCTATTCTTTGGGCTTCTTCTAATGCGGTTTCAATATCCACATTTTCTTCTGTCAGTGCCTGAACTTGGGCAGCAGATTTGAGATATTTTGCTAATTGACGGGCTTCTGTGGTGGCTTGTTTGAGAGTATCAATATCAGGATTAGCCGCTATATCCCTTTGTAATACCCTTCGGTGTGATTCTGGCAGTTTTTCCATTTCCTTGACCAGAGGGGCAATATAGCGAGCAGGAAGGCTATTATCTGCGGCTTTTTCCTTAACTGGTTCAGGTAAGAATTCTGAAGACATGGCTGTCCATTCGTCGCTGAGTTGACGGACTTCTCTGCGGGTGATGCGATCGCCTTTTTGGGCGGCTTCACTCACCATCTGTTGTACTTCTGGGGGGGCTTTGGCGGTTTCTACAAATGCCCGTTTACTAAAATTATTAACACTGCCTGGATCAAGTTTGCCTTCTTCTAGGAGAGTATCAGCACTGTTAGCCAATTGAATCCAGGAATAAGCTTGAGTTTTACTAATTTCCCGTTCCTTCAACCATTTGAGGAAACCAGTACCTCTGCTATCACCACCTTTTTTTTCTCTATCGCGGATAGCCCGTAAAATGCGACCTCGCCAAATTTCTGTTTGCAAATCAAAGCGATCACATACTTGCCAAGCTACATCTAACTGCTGTAAAAAGTCAGACTCAGCAATCTGTTCATCTTCTGGATCTGGGAGTTCAAAGTCTAAGTCTACTGGCTGTTGCAGTGCAGCAGCAAGGTCATTCATAGAGTCGGTATCTTGCACGATGGATAGCTGGTTGGTGTGTGCGATCGGTTGATTGTCACAAATACTGCGTACTTACACAGAATAGGCAACAACAAACAGCTAAATATTATATAGCAATCCGGTTTGATTTATGATGGCTTGCGTGCCGTAAGCCAGAATTACTCGTTAGGGCAGAGAATAGGCAATAGGGAATAACCAAGAATAAAACTTCTAGTGTACGGAACGGAATTTTTTCAAAAATAGAATAGAATCCTAGAGTTAAAAAATTAAACTAATTGTCTAGAAGCACAACAGCGATCGCCCAATATAAACCCGGTCTTCCCAGTAAAAATAACATTACCCATCCCCCTGGAGGAAAGGGATGGAAGAAATTACTCTGTAAAACATTACTGGTCATCGTAGTGTGTACAGACATATCCCCTTTAGGGGGAGCACAGTCAAAGGGAGTTATCAACCCGTCAATACCAGGAGCTGTAACTCCCACCAACACTATTTTGTTTTGGAAAGTCTGAGTAGGTATTTGTTGCTATACTACATCCACAAAGGAATATTGTGGTATCTTGTGGGCTTTAATGTACTTTTGCCTTGTCCACGGAAACTGTCCAAACTCATTTAAACTTTTATCATCTATTACCACTATTACCACACGCTCATCCTAGTTAGCTTCTCCGCGCAGGCGAAATAGGTATGATCCATTCCAGTGCTTAAAAGATTCCCAGCAGGAGAATAACAGCCACTATCAACATTCACATCCAACTGGGGCGCAAACGCCAAATAAATCGATCTTTGTTTATTTTTATAGGTGACAGACCTGGAAAGTTTGCGAACTTCTAAGTAGCGGTTAACTCTTACCTGCAATTTATTCTGTGCTAATACTTGACGGATTGTTAACAACGTAACTACAGATACACCTAATAATAGCTAATGTCTTTTGATTCCGATGCTGCTATTTGATCCTCGTTTCTAACTTACGCGATACCAGGCACTTTCTAATTGTTTCCGATAATCTAGAAATTAGACTTCAGCTAAACAAAAATGAACCACGTAGACTATCTCCGCATTAGTTTATCGTTGTAATTTCCGTTGTCTGTACTGTATGCCAGAGGGTGCAGAATTAAACTATATCCTCAAACAACAGTTGTTAACTGGTGGGGAACTTCTCACTCTGATTCAAGAGGTATTTATTCCTGTCGGTTTTACCGAGTTTCGTTTGACTGGTAGTGAACCTCTGTTACGTCCTGGTGTGGTGGAGTTGGTGAAGGAAATTGCCAATTTTCCCCAAACTCAGGATTTAGCAATGACTACTAATAGATTTTGATTAGCACCCATAGCGAAGAATCTCTATGATGCAGGTTTAAGAAGGATTAATATTAGTTTAGATTCTCTTGACCCAGATACCTTTGAGCAAATTATGGGTAATCATGGGCGTGGACGTTGGCAACAAGTTTGGGAAGGGACTCAAGCTACCTATAATGTGGGTTTTGATCCGTTAAAGTTAAATGTATTTGTAATTAATTCCTGGTGTTAATGACCATGAAATTTTAGATTTAGCCGCGCTGACGATTGACAAAAATTGGCACGTCCGGTTTATTGAGTTTATGCCTATTGGTAATGGTCAATTATTTAGCGATCGCCCAAATCTTTGGTAATGGACCTGCTGGTGTGTTTCAAATTCCAGGAGGGAAGAGAATACTAGGTTTTATCAGCCAGATATTATAATGTTTTTGTGATCGTTGTAATCGATTAGGTCTACGTGCTGATGGCTGGTTAGGTCCCTGCTTATTAAATGAAACTGGTCAAATCGATTTAAAAACCTCTTTGCTTGCTGGTATTAGCACCGTTCAATTGCAACAACAAGTTCGACAACTATTAAACTTCAAATCTGAAATTAACTTTAAACAACGCGACTCAGGTACAGTCGGCTATTACACCCGTACCATGTCGCAAATTGGGGGTTAGTCATTAGTCATTAGGAACAGGGAACAGCGAACAGAAAAGAATAACAATTCATCACTGATAACTGATCACTGACTACTGACTACTGACCACTGACTATTACGCTTGACGTGAGTAGTATTCCACCACAAGCAGTTCATTAACTTGTAGTGCTACCCATTCTCTTTCAATCACACTATTAACTTTGCCAGTTAATTTATTTTTATCAAATTCTAAGTGATTGGGGAGGTTAGCTAAACCGGGATATTGCAAGTTAGATTCCACCAATTTCTTGGATGCTTCATTATCCCTCACAGCAATTTCTTCACCAGGACGGCACTGATAGCTGGCAATATTCACTACACGACCATTAACAGTGACGTGACCATGATTTACTAGTTGACGTGCTCCGGGAATGGTGGGGGCCATACCCATGCGAAAAACTGTATTGTCTAAGCGCATTTCGAGCAATTGCAGCAAAACCTGTCCAGTAGAGCCAGTTACACGCCTAGCTTTACGAACGTAGCGCAGCATTTGTTTTTCTGTTAACCCGTAGTTCAAGCGGAGTTTTTGCTTTTCTTCTAGACGGATAGCATACTCAGAACGTTTTTTACGGTTCTGACCATGTTGTCCTGGTGCATAGGCGCGTCTAGCACTTTTTCGAGTTAGGCCTGGTAATTCGCCCAAGCGGCGGACAATTCTGAGGCGAGGCCCTCTATATCGGGACATGAGTTTCCTTAATTTAATCCTGTTTAAACTTTACCCAAATTTTTAATTATTACATTCCTTGCTCCAATTAGCTAGAGGATTATCAATAAAATTATCTGTGAACAGATAGATATACAGCAGATTGCAGGTAAATAAAGTCCGCAGTTTCCATCAAAAAATGGCTTACGCCAAGCCCCACTATCAAGTATCAAGCGTATTTTACTCCTGACTCCTGAATTTTGCTGTAAATTCCGCATTTTTGATGCGTGCTTAGATTATACACAAGGAGAGAAAAATCAGCACAATCTGATCATTAAGGACATTATTGATGATTTAGGTTTAGTTATCAATTTGAGAAGCAAAAAATTCCTGAATTTTAGAACAGGGTGAGAAAATTCTAAGTTAGCATAGCCTTGGGTGTTTGGAGAATAACGGAGAATAGCAATGATAAAAAGGCTAAAACAAATTAGCAGCAGAATTTTCACAGTTCCAGTTGTAGCTATAGCTGGATTGTTAACAAATATTCTGCCGAGCCACGCTGTTATAGACTCTTATAGAAATGATTACCGTGCCTGTGCAGCGCAATTATTGAGTGTAGGAGTCGCAACACAAGCAGCATCTCAAGGTTGTGCCACAGCAATGCGACCCAGAGAGTTGTCTACCTGCGTGGCTCAAATTAAAAAGCAGACACAGATTAACCCTAAAGATGCCCTTTATTCCTGTGGTCAAGCCCGCCGTCCGGAAGATTTAGCTACCTGTATAGTGGGTATTAGCAAAAGCACTAAGGAGGAAATTAATCAAGCTACCTTAACCTACTGTGGACGTAGTTTATTACCGATGACTTTTGCTCAGTGTGTAGTTGGCTTGGGTCAAGAAATTGAGATGACTTCAATTCAGGCTTTGGATACTTGTATAGATACCAGTGATCGGTCTAGTGGCATTGGAACTGGAATGACAACACCACCGGTTTCTATGCCTCGTTTTGAGACTGTTCCCATGCCATCAGCTCCTAGCATTAAGTAAATTGGTAACGCTTTAAAGTTAGCAGTGAGTCGCATAATTCTAGGGTTGGGAAACTTTCCACCCGACTAGTCTGTCCAACCAAAGATGATGGGGTTAAGGCAAGTTTGAGGAGCAAATAAAATAAGGTTCCAGCTTTAACCCTCTCGAATTTGCTTTCACTGACTACTAAGATAATGTGAGAACTTTGCTTTCTACACATATCACATTTGTGTCAGATTACTGGTCTTGATTAGCAAACACCATTTGTAAGACCATAGGCATACCTCCATCTTGGTGATATTTATCTGCCCAAGCACGGATGATTTCATCTAATTCTTCCATAGCCTGCTGCATTTGTTCAATGGGGATATCCAATTCTTCCACAGCACGCATAGAATTGGCTTTTCTTTCCGCCCAATCTTTCATCATGCGGAAATAGCGAGCAGTATCTTCCACCATTGTGTAAGTACGCTCTTGGTCGTCTGCTGGGGCGTAAAAAGGACGAGTCAGTGCATAGAAGGGCATTCCCCAAGGTGAATCAATGCGTGTGACTGTACCTGAGTAGAGTAAACGGCGCTTGATATGTTCTGCTAAGGCTTCACTCAGGGGCATTTGGTGGTGAGGTGGTAACTCCTCTTGTGATCGCTTGTGGAGAAACTCAATCAACTCCAAAAACTCAAAGGAAGTAACTAACTGAGCATCTGGTAAGTTTTTGGGCAACTTGCGCTCAATTTGCTTTTTCTCTTCGCTTGTCAAGCTTGTACCAGGAACACGGGATCTTCCTGGATGCCAAGGATATTTTTCCATCCATAGATATGGCAGTTGAATCAAATAGCGCGGTTCTTGGGAACCCAGCATTTTTAGCAATTTACCTTCAGTCAGAGCTTGTCTTACTTCTTCAACAATGATTTTTACTCGCTTTGGCTCAAGGTGGTGCAAATGTCCTGTCATTCGCAGGTTTTGTCCCTGCTCCAGATAGGTCATATAAATTGCACACTTAGCTGCTGTTGCGGCTGCATCCAAAAATGCTCCATGCCTGTGTCCACTTGTACGCATGGCACTGAAAGCTAGATAAAGCATGATCTGATCCATCGCACTCGGACCCAGACGTTTGATCAGATCTATGTCGTTACTCATATTCACAGACAGATGAATGGCACGTTTACAAGAGTGATATTCAAATTAAACTACTCATCATACACCCAATTACAATTTTTGTCTTCACCTGAAATGAAGGTTTGTCATGCTTTCACCATAGTTTGGCTATGGTTTTGATGATATTAGGGTGTAGATCGCTAATTCTAACAGCAAAGGTGACTTAGCTCACCACTAAATTATGGCATTGCGCTACATCAAATTAAATCTAATTAATGCAGCTAATTTGCTTTTTTTGCCAACTGAACTTTTGGCTGCAATGCAATGCTGTTCACTCATAAAAGCTAATCCTAGTTTAGCACCTAATTTATCTTGATTTAGAAATATGAAAGTTACTTGAATTCAAAAGTCAATGTTCTCTCAAAATATGTAGTTTCATGTTTCTGCATCATTTAATTCTTGAAGCTAGAAGATTGCGATTGAGTTTGCACTTTCTCAAAGCTGAGAGCAACAGCACCACCAGTTACTAATAAAACTCCCAAGATTTGAATGAGATCCAGTTTTTCCTGAATCATTAATCCAGCAAAAATCACTGTTAAAATTGGAACAACAGCACCAATTATAGCCGAGCGTGGCCCACCTAATTTGCGAATTCCAAAGTTGTTAAATAAATATCCACAAAGAGTGAGAACACCCAACATAAAAGCACTTAAAATCACTTCCAGTAAATTGGATGATCTAATAGCTAAACTCCAATCGCTTGGTAATGGTACTAATAAACAGATGAAGCTTAATAGCAACATTGTGGCAAAGTTAATTAAAGCAAATGAAACTGGATGCAGTTTCGGAGCGCATAACCTAGTAAAAATTACGTAAATAGCAAAAGCTATTCCGGACATAATTCCAGAAATAATTCCTAAAGAGGTATTACTCGTACCAGTTGAATAACTACCCAAGATTAATAATTGACCAAAAAAGATGCTGGAAATTGCACCAGAACTAAATAAATTAGGACGCTCACGAAAGAGAAACCATGATAAGAGTCCAGTAATCATGGGATAGATAAAGAACAGTGCGATCGCGATTCCTGTTGTTACTTTACCAATAGCAATGTAAATCAGTACCTGTGACAAAAATAAAAAGCCACCACTTACAACTGATAACAATAAAACTGGTTTTGTTTTGTCACTATTGGTAGCAGTACTTATACTCACTGAATCAAATAAATTTTGTAGGTCTTGCCAAACTGGGGGATGTAAGATGGGAGCCAAAAGTAACATCAATGGCACAACCACCAATAACCGGAGCATTAAAATTAAGAAAATATTCCCCAAGGTTGGTGATATCAATTGCTGGGTTTCAAAATTTCCGAGCAAATCAGAACCTTCATTAAAAAGCGCCTTCACAGCTACGTTATAAAGCGATGACATCACTGTTGAGGATGCAACCAACAGAAAACCTCCCTGAATCGGCGACCAGTTTGGAGAATTGCGGGTTCTTTGTCGTCGATGTATTGTTTCCCCGTTGGGTGTTAGTGGGGGTTGGTATTTAGTTGATTGCTTTGCTGAGAAATCAGGAGAAAGAACAGAAATTGGCTCAGGTGTTTTGGATTGAGTTGGTGGTTCTGTGGTTAATTGTTGTGCTGAAGAATCAGCAGTGATAACAGAAGTTAACTCAGATATGTTTTGTTGAGTTGGTGGTTCTGTGGTGGATTGTTGTGCTGAAAAATCAGCAGTGATAACAGAAGTTGACTCAGATATGTTTTGTTGATTTGGTAATTCTGTGGTGGATTGTTGTGCTGAAAAATCAGCAGTGATAACAGAAGTTGATTCCGAGGGCTGATTTTCCTGGGGGAGTGGAAATGTAATCACAGCGTTGATTGCTGAATTTTCATTTTTTGGCGATTCCTGAGTTACCAAGGAAATTGGTTCAGCAATAATTCGTTCTGGTGATTTTTCCAAAAAACCGTTTTTGTGAGGTTCAGTTAGTTGTAAAACTGTTGGCGCACCTCCTGTTACCACCTTGAGAGGAATGGTTTCTCTGGTCTTCTCTAGTTCCCCTCGGAGGCGATTCACAAATTCTGATAAAATCTCTTCCCCTTGCTGCCGTTGGTCATGCATTCGTGATAGCTGCTGGGAAAGATGACTCTGATAATTTTTGAGTTCTTGTTGCAGCGAGCTAAAAGCAATGGTGACAGTATCATCGAGATTGTCCAGCATTTGGCTGACATTTTCACTGATCTCACTAGCTACTGTAGAGTTGATTTTAGCAGATCTGAGCGCGGCACGTTCAGAAGGCTCAACTTCAATTGATTGGGTAGCTAATGTCTTCAGTGAAGATTGCAATTGGGAGGATATGTGCTTTGCTAAAACTTCCGCCAGCTGACGAATTAGAACTTGTTGTTCGGTAATTTGTCGAGCCTGTTGTAACTTGTCTTTTTCCTCTATCAGTTTTTGGATATCATTCACTAAACGGGTTTTTTCAGCTTCTAGACGCTTTACATCGTCTTGCAAAGACTTGAGAAGATTTTTTTGTAGATTTTCTAGGTCTTCAACTATATCCCAGAGGGCATTTTCAGCTGCTCTAGATAGGTCGCCTCTGATTCGTGGGTTGTCTGGTCGCTTTTCAAATCGCCCCATTAGTTTCTAACCTCTAACACCTTGACGATAAATTCAGATACCAGTTGTCAGTTATCAGACTGATAACTGTTCACTGTTCACTGTTTGCTGTTCACTGTTTACTGTTTACTGTTTCAAAGCCTTGCAGATTGCTAGGTTGTTAAAAACCAAAATTTGTGCGAAGTGTAAATTGCGTGACAGTTTCCGTTGCTCTGAGGAATTAAAGTATTGTTCTGGGAAAAATAGAAGATAATACTATCTGGTTCCTGGACAATATTCTAATAAATGACTAACAATTCTGCAAAAATAGGCTTTAGTTTTGGGAGTATTTGCAGAATATACCAGTTTGTGATTGGGTTTAATTCGGATTGAATGTAGGGGTAAAGCACCAAAACTTTTAGAACTACTCAGTAGTATTACTCAGGTTATAAACGGCGGATGTATTGCACTCATGATGAGAACTGCTAGGTAAGAACCTCAATAGATTTCATTTTAAATTTAATATGATCCGGATAATACTGAATATTATGGCGCTGATTACAGCACTGATTGGGACTGTAATTACCCAGGCTGTGGCGATTCCTTGGAGTGTTTGAAATTTGATGGATTTGAGGTTTTGCACCAGTCCAATGCCTACTACACCACCAACAAGCGCATGAGAGGTAGATACAGGTAGACCTAATCGGGAAGCTAGTAAGATGGTAGTGGCTGTGGCTAGTTCGGCACAAAATCCGCTACTAGGTTGTAGGGAGATGATGTTTTCAGCGATGGTGGCTATGACTTTTTTGCCCCATATTGCCAAACCTGCGACTATGCCGACACCACCAAGAATCGTAATCCATAAGGGAATCGTGATTCCGTTGTTCGGGACGCTATGTGTTTGATTGATGTAGTAAATGACAGCTAGGGGTGCAATCGCATTGCCGACATCATTTGAACCATGTGCAAAAGCGACAAAGCAAGCACTTAATAGTTGGAAGCGTCCGAATAATTGCTCTGTGGGATTAGTGATTGGTGATTGGTGATTGGTGATTGGGGAGTTCAGTTTTCTCCAGCTATAGAGTATAAGTCCAATTGCTGCTGCTGCACCTGTGAAAATGGGGATGTCGTGAGCAGGGATGTTGAAACCGACTTTCTCAATTAAAAAGTTTGTCAGTGGTTTAGTTAAGGATGGTAGAACTATTACACCAAATATACTCAGTAAAGTTGTGCTTAACCAGGGAATCCATTCTTGTAATTGTAGGCGAGGGTCTGGTTGAGATAAGATCCAGTGTTGGATGAAAACGTAAAAAAAAGCAGCGATAATTGCACTAATAATGGGTGTTAATACCCAACCTATGGTTATTAAACGAATAGATGACCAATCTATTGCTTCTATGCCTAATGCTACCCAAGTAAAGCCTGCAATCGCACCGACTACTGCATGAGATGAGGAGACTGGTAAACCTAGTGCGGTGGCTATTTGCAGCCATACCCCGGCTGATATCAGTACCGTTACCATCCCTAAAGCGAGGGTTTGTGGTGTAGCGATAAATAAGTCGGGGTGGGCAATTTTCGTCCCTAGTGTTTCTGTCACTCCATGCCCGAATAATACAGCACCTGTAAATTCTAGGATTCCGGCAATAATGATTGCTTGTTTGAAGGTGACGGCTTTAGAACCTACAGATGTTCCCATGGCGTTAGCAACGTCATTTGCACCCAGGTTAAAAGCAACGTATAAGCCTAAGAAAGCGATTATAATCATAATTGTCTGATAGCGTAGCGTGGCGCAAGCCATATCAGGATGTCCAGGATTTAAGGATGAACAGGATTTTAGAATGAAAGGTATTCACTAAAAATCCTTTTCTTATTACCAATTACCCATTACCAAATTAGGGATAAATCAAAATTTTATACGTTTCTGGTGTGGGTGTGATCGCTTGGTTTACAGCTTGTGATAAATCTTGTAGGGGATAGTGATCGCTAATCAAGGCTTTAACATCAATGCGACGATTAAAAACTATATCCGCAGATAGACTTTGCAGACGGTAAGATGAACTATAACTACCCATTAGGTCAATTTCTCGATGATAAAGAATATTTGGGTTAATGGGAATTTCCACTTCATCGGGAAACTCAGCAAAAAAGAGAATTCTTCCACCTTTGCGGGTACAGTCTAATGCTTGAAAAAATGCTTTATCACTGGGGACAGCTAACAACGTGAAATCAACACCCATACCTCTAGTTAAAGCTTGAATCTTTCCTGGTAAATCAGGATCACGGGCATCAAAAGCCGCTTCTGCTCCTCCCACTTGCACAGCTTTTTCAATTCTAGAAGGTAGCAGGTCAGTTGCGATCGCTCTCCCACCAAAATACTTCACCAACATTATAAACATTAACCCAATTGGACCAGCCCCAGTTACTAACACAGTTTGTCCTGGTCCAACTTTAGCTTTATCAAGAGCTTTTAAACAGCAATTAGTCGGTTCAACAAAACTGGCTTCTTCAAAACTGATATCATCAGGAATAGGAATTAACCCACCATTCTGCACAATATGGCCTGGTACTTTCACATACTCAGCAAAACCACCACCACTAGGATTAAAACCTGCGGTAGTGGAGATATGTTTATAAACATCGCACATCGAGAAATTATCATTTAAGCAATAGGCGCAACGCATACATGGTATATGGTGCATCACCGCTACCCGTTGTCCTAGCATCCACCCTTGTACTTGAGAACCTACAGATGCGATCGTTCCAGCCGTTTCGTGTCCAAATATGCGAGGTGGTTCATACAAAGGATAACGAATTTTTTTAACATCTGACTGACACAAACCCACAACCCGCACCTGTACCAGGACTTCATCTGCTTCCAGTGTCGGAACTGGGATTTCTTCGTAGGATAATTGATTTACGCCTCTAAATACTTGTGCTTTCACGTTGGTTTCTTATCATTCAACGTTACTAGATTTAACATTTTTTGGTTGAGGTTAGGTTATGAAGTTTGATATTTCTTTCTTTTAGCTTCTTCTAATTGTTGCTCTAAGGTTTGTTCAAATATTTGGAATCCTTCAACATCTGCTGATGAAAGATATCCACCAATTACGCCATTCTCAAGGCTGAGAATATCACCACGGTTGTCTTTAGCAGTAATTGTTAAAATTTCTCCTTTTTGCCAGAGTCGATACCGTTTACCCTCATAGCATTTACCCCCTCCTGCTGCTGCCATACCTAGTCTACCCAAGGTCTTTTTGGCAGTTTGTACAATTTCATCAGCATAAAATTGGCAGTGAATACTACGAGTAAATTTTGGTACTTTATTCTTTCTTTTTAAATTATCGTTTTCTAACTTGTCAAGGGTTTCAGGAATACTCCTTGGAAGTTTAAGCTCATTAGACTGTTTCCAAATAACTTTAATCCTTGTTCCTGGATTTTGCTCATCAAAGTAGACTAAAAAATCATCTGGATGTCAAGTCTCAATCTCATAAGAAGCTAAAGATGCTTCAGGAAAGTCATCAAGGTTAGTAGTAACAATTACTGGTGCTGTAGCAACTATAGCAGCAGCGACAACATGATGATCGGCTGGCTCGTTTGTCATCCAATATCTCAATTAATAAAGGTATGGTTTTTTATTCTGATAGTTTTTGACCTGGTTTAATTTCTTAATTTCAAGAATGACCTTCAGTATATTCCTGCACATAAAAGTATTCATCCTGTTCATCAAAATATTCAAAAATCGTCGGAATTTGTTGATACTCTTCTCCCAATTTGCCTAATGCTTGGGTTTCTACTCTGAAAAGTCGCAGATATTCTTGCCAATATTGATTTAATATTTGTTGCTGTTCTGGAATAAGTAGGTGGGCGGAAAAATTTATAACTATGTCATGGCGAATGCAGCAAAGGGGAATCAAGCAATCCCAAGGGTTTCAAGTAATTTACATTTCGTTACAAAATTATGTTTATTTGTGTCTACGTATTTAGGAAGATTTTCAATATTTAATTTAGGTCCTATCGGTAGTTGGAGTTGTTTTAAAATCCGAATTGGTTGGTTTTGGTGATTAAAGTATCTGACTTTATAAGTAATTCCAAAATTAGTCTTGTTAGATAAAAGATCGGTAACTTCGTAAGTTATCTCAGCAAAGTACCTATTTTCAAGATTTTATTCATAAATAATCTCAATTTAATTTCAGTGAGTTACGCCAATAGTTAATCTAATGCAATATATAATCAGCATGACAAATTTCCTCAAGATATCAATATATGAATCAAACCTATACAACAGATGTCTTAGTGGTCGGAGGGGCAACCGGTGGAACTGCGGCCGCTATCCAAGCAGCACGACGAGGCGCTAAAACTATCCTGGTTAGCGAATTCTGCTGGTTAGGCGGAATGTTAACATATACTGGCGTATCTGCAACGGATGGCAATGAATTACAATCTTTCCAAACAGGTCTATGGGGAGCGTTTATACAAGAATTACACCAACGACAGCCAGGAGGATTAGATAATAGTTGGGTGAGCTTTTTTAGTTATGATCCGCGTATAGCTGCAGAAATTTTTGCAGCCTGGGTGCAGGAATTACCCAATCTACAATGGATATCGGGAAGAATCCCTTTAGGAGTATTGCATCAGGGAGACTGTATTACAGGTGTAAGCTTTGCAGATTTCACAGTCAACGCCAAAATTATTCTTGATGGTACAGAGTTAGGAGATTTGTTGGCTTTAGGGGAAGTACCTTACCGTTGGGGTTGGGAACTAAAGTCAGAGTGGGGAGAAACTAGCGCACCAGGAAATTTTAACTCTCTGACTGAAAAATATCCTGTGCAAGCACCGACTTGGGTTGTACTGATGGAGGATTTTGGGGAAAGTATCGCCCCAGAAATTCCATCTGCTCCTAATTATGACCCATTGCTGTTTACTGGGGCTTGGGATGACTATGGGGCAGAAAAATTTTTGAACTATGGACGTTTGCCTGGAAATCGGTTTATGATCAACTGGCCTATTTGTGGCAACGACTACGGCCAAGATGTCGGGCGTTTGATAAAGTCAGATATAGCAAGACGTGAGTTTAACCAAGAATGTTTCTGGCATAGTCAGAACTTTGCCCGTTTTATCCAAACTCAGCTTGGTAGACGCTACGGTTTAGCAGAAGGAGTTTTTCCTAGTCTCTCTCCAGCTTTTGCACTTCATCCCTATTTTCGGGAAAGTCGCCGCTTAGAGGGACTCATTACTGTCTGTGAGCAGGATATCCTACCATTAGCAGGTGGTACAGTTGCCGCTAAGTTTGATGATGCGATCGCAGTCGGTAACTACGCCAATGACCATCATTATCCTGGTGTCAAGTTCTTACTGCAACCCAAATCTATTCGCTGGGGGGGACGTTGGACAGGAACACCCTTTACTATACCCTATCGTTCTCTGATTCCTAAGTCTACAGATGGTTTGCTGGTCTGTGAGAAAAATATTTCTGTATCCCATATTGCTAATGGGGCTACCAGAGTGCAACCTGTAGTCATGGGTATTGGTCAAGCAGCGGGTATGGCAGCTGCTCTGTGTTGTGAGTTAAACTGTCAGCCCAGGGATTTGCCAGTGAGGAAGTTGCAAACAGCTTTATTAACTGATGAGCGATCACCTACTGCAATTGTTCCCTTGTTCAATTTACCAATGAATCATCCAGACTGGTTAGACTGGCAAATTCATTATTTAGATAACTCAGAAACCTATCCCACCAGTGGAAATTGTCCTTGTTTATCAGTTGAACCGCGTGATTACTCGAATCTTGATTGTTTCATAGGCATTTTTAATCGTCTAGACCAACAAGACTACAGGTTTACTATCACAAACTCAACTCAATTATTACCGAGAACTTGGCAAGTTGTGACTTTGGGATCATGCATTGATGAGCAACTGCAACTCCTGACCCAAAATCAAAAGCTTACTGTCTGGGGTCGTGCAAATTTATCTGGTAATTGGCTACTTGTCGAACATATCGACGAAGTATCAAATTGATTTTTTTGCAGTTAAATACAATACTTTTTTATAAATTGTCCGGATCATTATCTAAAAGCTAAGTATCAGTGAAGTAGAGAGTTCTAAAATAGACATCTACTATGCGTGCTGCCATTTCACTTTTAGTATCGAGTCTGGTATTCGGCTCCTTAGCTTTTAACTACGACGCAATGTTCACTAGCCTTTCCCATTTGCTGATTGCTAATTCTGGTTCAGGAAAGCTGCTTGCAGACAATTCCAAACCCGGTCCTAACCAACCAGAACAGCCAGCACCTCATCGCGGTAGTGGACGTAAGGAGTCCATAGAATTTTTCCTAAACATAAGTTCTGCCGTTTAACACCCCCTGGGTCAAACTGCTTTTAGGAGAATTGATTACCAGAACAGAAATCAATTTACCGGAATAATCGGGTGTCCCATATCCTGGACACAATTGGTCGGACAGAAACAAAGACAGCCTAAGCACTATACAACTCAACAACACTTCCAAATTTTATTTTCCTCGACAGAGATATAGACAGTTAAAGCACTACACAACTCAACAACCGTTCTGTAAATTCATCTTCTCTGACAGAGATAAAGACAGTTAAAGCACTACACAACTGACTGGAGTTTAGTACTTCTTCAAAACATCCGGTAATTGCAAAAACCTAACCTTGTATTGGTGACCCAGTTACTCATCACTGATATATAAGTGCTAACCTAGCTGAAAAGTTGATGCGATACCAAGTTGGATAGTTACAGCATTTTTCAGTATTTAGACCACACTCCTGTTGATGTATTTTTTTCTTTGTGCCTACTCTTCTCTATCTCTACGATATGCTATGCAGTCAGTGAGCTATGGAGGCAGGGTTTGACGATCCGCTACGCTAACGAAATGGTGAAGTGCCATTATATCTAGGTGCGAAAAAATATATGGTTAATTTACCTGAGAATCGCTGTAACTAGGCTTAATTAAGCCAAATTATGTCAAATCTTGTGAAGGAAACCGAGAATGGGGAAAGGGGAAAACCCTTGCCCTTTCCCCCGTTATTTTAAACCCTTTGGAATTCCCATTTTCTCTTCTTGACTGACAAGAAATTTGATTTTGGTGTACTGCTGGTAGCTATATCAGTCAGCAGTCGGCCGTTTACAACTCTTGTCTGATCAGGATGAAATTGTCAACGGTTACAATCCATAATTAAGCCTGCTTGTTAGCGATATAATAGTTACTAAAAAGGTACCTTCGCATCTAAATCTAACTAAACCCGCCCTTCTTCAAACGCTCTACCAAATCATCAGCAGTGTAATTCTTTTAGTAAGGTTCATGGAAGGTTTTTGGGAAATTGTTCATCATTAATTCCATTTCCGGTGAATCACTCAATTGAATCGAGTCACAAATAATAAAAGTTCCTCCTGGTTTTGTGACTCGGAAGCATTGCTCAATACCTATTTGACGCACAGACGCTGGCAACTCATGAAAGAGAAAAACAGACGTTACTGCATGAAATTAGTCATCTAGATAAGGCAATTCTTCGGCGTTGGCTTGTAGAAGTTGTGGTAATTCCACAGGATTTTGAGATCATAGCTCATTGGCTTTCGGCAAATAAGCTGGTGATAAATCAGTCCAGAATAAAGAAACTTGAGGTAAAGCGGCTCGAATCATTTTTAGAGTCAGACCAGTTCCATAAGCTACATCTAAAATTCGGATTTGTTTTTGTGGAAGAGATTGGAATTTTGCCAATCCCTGTTTCAGGGGAGCGAGAATAGGTCGCCGCATGGCATCAGCTAAACAACCAAACAAAATTTCTACCTGTAAGTCATATCAGTCATACAAATTAGCTCATAGGTCACTTAAATAACCGTTAGTTTGGTGATGAAAATTCTGCACACAGTAGCTGGGATAGCCTTCTTGATCTATTTCTGCTGAAAGATATTGCAGGCGATTTTTGGTGATTCGCTCCCATATCAGGGGTACCTCTAGCCATATTAATAGATAGTAGCGGAAAAAGTCTTCCCAAGAATGATCAAATAATCAACTGTGGGGATATATTCCTGTTTGGCCATCTTGCCAGTCTGTTTCTAGCAACTGGTTCAATCTGTTTTCCAGTTTGAGTATTAATTCTTGCGGGATATGTTGGCTCATCGGTAATAGTGTGGGATGCACTAGCTTCGTTAACTGTGAGGTTAGGGTCTTGCTCACAAGACTGAAAGAATTCTTTCCTTGTTGAACAGTCTGATAGGTTAGGTTTGTTAAGGTGTCGGACATAAAAAATAAGTTAAATTTTATTACTCTTAATTATTATTAAATTTGAATAGAAATTAATAATAGAGGATTCTTGCGAGAAAAATTCCTATTTTCAGCTATGGGATATCAAACCCTTGATATTCAGCGGTGATCTTTCTGGCTTTTGACTCGAATTCTGGAAGCTGCGATCACTTAAGTGTGAAGTTTTGTGATGAAATTGCTATTTCGTAGCTTACGATACAGAATTTCAGCTACTATCATAAATGTGTGAAAGAAAATTAATTCTATTAATAAAAAATAGAGAGGACTAAAGCTATGTCTATTCAAGAAAAGTCCCGTGCATTAATGGTTCGTCAACATCAGCAAGTTAAAAACCGTCAACAATCCATGCTGATGCGTGCGGCACAAGAACTTGGTCTTCCCGAAGAAGTATCTCACTATTGGAATCCCATTCAAGGGAAAGTAGATCCTACCACTCAGACCCTTTATAGCCGGAGTAATGCAGCGATGAGCTAAAGAGTAGGATTTCAGGAGTCAGAAGCCAGGAGTTCAGAGGAATAGATGATTCTCCCACCTCCCTCATCTCCCCTATACCGCTACTTCTATAAAAAAAGCCACCCTTGAGGGTGGCTTAAAAATTTACTATTATTGCTCAATTGCCATTAGCAATCGTAATACAAAAAAAATTCGTAGGGATGAGGACGCAACTGCATCTGCTTCACTTCGTTAGCCAGTTTGTAGTCAATCCAGTTTTGAATGAAATCTTTTGAGAATACGCCAGTTGCAGTTAAGAAAGCGTGGTCATCTTCCAGTGCTTCCAAAGCTAGTTCTAAAGAACCTGGAGTAGAAGGAATCTTAGCTAGTTCTTCTGGAGAAAGTTCATAGATATTCTTATCTAAGGGTTCACCAGGATGAATTTTGTTCTTGATACCGTCAATACCAGCGCAAAGCATGGCTGCGAAGGCTAAGTAAGGGTTAGAAGTGGCATCAGGACAACGAAACTCCAATCGCTTGGCTTTGGGGTTGTCTCCAGACAGAGGAATCCGCACAGAAGCAGAACGGTTTCCTTGGGAGTAAGCCAAGTTTACTGGTGCTTCATAACCTGGGACGAGGCGCTTGTAAGAGTTTGTAGTGGGGTTTGTGATTCCCAACAATGCTGGAGCGTGCTTGAGGATACCACCGATGTAGTAGAGTCCCATTTCGCTCATGTCAGCATATTTGTCACCTGCAAAAAGGGGTTGACCACCCTTCCAAATAGACTGGTGACAGTGCATACCAGAACCGTTATCACCAAAAATGGGTTTGGGCATGAAGGTAACGGTTTTGCCGTATTTTCTAGCCACGTTCTTGACAACGTATTTGTAGGTCATCAGCCAGTCAGCAGCTTCGATTAACTTACCAAATTTGAAACCGAGTTCGCACTGACCACCGGTTGCAACTTCATGGTGTTGCTTTTCAATGGGTACGCCACAAGCTGCCATTGTCAACAACATTTCTGTCCGAATATCTTGGAAGCTATCGGTTGGAGGAACTGGGAAGTAACCTTCTTTGAAGCGTGTTTTGTAACCCAGATTAGGACCATCCACTTCACCGTTTTTACCCTTTCTACCGGTGTTCCAACGACCTTCTACAGAGTCTACATGATAGTAGCCTTCATTGGCGGTTTGGTCGTAGCGGACATCATCAAAGATGAAGAATTCAGCTTCTGGACCGAAAAAGGCTGTGTCACCGAGTCCTGTGGAAGCCAGATAATCTATTGCTTTTTGGGCAATTACACGGGGGCAACGGTTGTACCATTCGCCTGTACGTGGTTCTTTAATGCTACAAATAATACTTAGAGTTGGCTCTTTCATAAACGGGTCGATCCAAGCTGTGTTGGGATCTAAGACCATTATCATGTCGGATTCTTCGATGCCTTTCCAACCCCGAATACTGGAACCGTCAAAGGGTACACCATCAGTAAATGAGCTTTCCTCAATTTGGTTCTGGTAAACCGTAAGGTGCTGCCATGTACCTGGTGTATCGATGAATTTCAGATCAATCATCTGAATTTTTTCATCTTTTATTCTTTTCAACACTTCTTGTGGGGTTGTCATTGTTACTCCTTGTGTACCCAATTTCCTAAAGTAAAACCACACTTTGCCAATATATCCTCACCCTGCGGCGGTAACCCAAGTTGTGACACACCACCTGGAATATCGTAAATAGTTGACTTGAGGAAAGTTTGTGGTTTTCGTTAAAGGTTGTCTGGATTACAGGTTATATTAACCTTTCTTTCTTAATCTGCACAAAACAAGAAACTTCATCTTAACGGGGTCAACTTTGGCATAGAATCCTTTAAGTGGTGGTATGGAAAGTTTTGTGCCGTATCTATAATTTATGCAGATGGCGCAAAATTTAATTGAGTCAGGTAGGGTGGGGCGCACCCGAACTCAAGCTTGAGGAGGTGTCTGTAAGGACACGCTATGCTTTGTAAGTCCGGGAGTGATTCACGGTTTGAGCAACCCAAGAATCTCACCTCTAAAGTTGTGAGAACGTCAATGGTGCATAACTGCAACCAAATTAATATCAAATCATAGATAGCAACGATTGGGAGAAAAAGGAATGCGCGATGCAGTTACAACTTTAATTAAGAATTATGACGTAATCGGCAGATATCTTGACCGGAATGCGATGGATAGCCTCAAGTCTTACTTTGAAACTGGTACGGCAAGAGTGCAAGCGGCAGCTGTGATTAATTCTAATGCGGCAGCTATTGTTAAACAAGCTGGTTCTAAATTGTTTGAAGAATTACCAGAATTGATTCGTCCTGGTGGTAATGCTTATACGACCCGTCGTTATGCAGCTTGTTTGCGTGATATGGATTATTACCTGCGTTATGCTACTTATGCGGTAGTGGCTGGTAATATGAATGTGTTAGATGAGCGTGTATTACAAGGGTTACGAGAAACCTACAATTCTTTGGGTGTACCCATTGGTTCGACTGTTCAAGGTATTCAGATTATGAAGGGTATTGTTAAGGAGCAAGTAGCAGCAGCTGGTGTTGCTAATACTGCTTTTGTTGATGAGCCTTTTGACCATATCACTCGTGAGTTGAGTGAACAGGATGTTTAACTAGTCCTGGTGATTAGAAATTAGAACTATACAAGCAAAGTTCGCGAAGGCGGACTAAATTAATATCGCACTTTGGCTGTTTGCACAAGGTGCGTTTACTTTTGTTAAAAACTGTCAGAATCGGAATTTACAGGATGTTGATGAAATATTATGGGCTTGCTACTAAATGTTGTTATCTAAAATAAAACTACAATTATCTGTCTGATTCATAAGCTATGTTTGCTCTGATATCACCAGATAAAACCCAAATTCCTCCTGGTGCAGTGGTGCGGATGCCTGCAACATGGGAAGAGTATCAAGCTCTATGTCAACAACGGTGCGCTCGCACAATTCCACGACTAAAATATCGAGATGGGGAAGTCATACTGATGTTACCTTTGCCACAACATGGACGAGATGCTCACCTGATCGCCAGTGTAATTACTACCCTTCTCGATTATCTTCAGCGTGAATTTGATGCTTTCATCCCGATAACGATGGAACTCCCTGAAGAAAGCGGACTAGTAGTCAACCAAGGCAATGTTGCTGGGTAAGCCCCTCTAATTGATAAACTAGTCAAAAAAGGGGTTAACCATGGCGAAAAAGTATGTTGTAGATTTAAGCGAAGAGGAAGTTTTACAACTGCAAGCAATCCTCAAAAAAGGAAAGCACAAAGC
>ERZ1034377.32-NODE-32-length-55906-cov-76.044726_pt1 | contig 55906 bp, 68 predicted proteins | sample MGYA00520584_ERZ1034377 | MGnify/ENA primary metagenome ERZ1034377 (study PRJEB33736, sample SAMEA104288464) | Azolla filiculoides | biome: Urban; feature: water surface; material: ditch water | place: Netherlands | collected 2014 ... | reverse complement strand
AGTAGCTATGTAAATACACTACATTTTATGTATCCTATCCTTCCAACATTCCTTTTCTACTCCCCTTTACATTTACTGTATCAATAGCCTCTCAACCAATATTTAACTCTATCTATCGTGATAACCATAATTAGACCATGAATATTTCATTGATTGGATAGCTCAAATGTTTTTGTGAGTAAGTATTAATTCATGTTAGTACTTATAAGCTAAATGAATAATGAAATTAATATCTAGCAGTCAGCTTTTCAAAACTAGACCTATTGCAAAATTGTTTCTGTGGTATGATAGAGACTTTTGGATTGTCTTTATATATTTTTTTTGCTGTTCTTTGCGCTCGCTAATTCAAATATAACCGTGTAACTCTAAACTTTTGGCTAAAAGAAAGACAAGCCCTATTATAACATAAAATTAATTCTGCAAGAGGTCTACTTTTGTCTAAGAAGATACTAGAATTTAAGGATTTCCTCATTTATCTTATCTATATTATCTATTCCGTATGATTGTGTAAAACAACTTAATAAATAAATGGTTTGAACCCCTATCATAGATTGTCTAATTTAGGTTAGTATGATCCATCGAAGAGAGCAGTCAGGATTGTCCTCTGATCAAAAAATGCGTCTCGAAATAAAAATATCCCAAAGACTCATTTAAGTGGACTTTAGCTAAATTTTCTACTCCAGATAATTTCTAACCGAAATCCTGTTCTTCGCAGATACACATATAGAGCCTTGAATAAGCTACTGTTTACAGGTAAATCTTTGCAACTGATGTCTTTTATCCTACCCTTATTAGTCTGGTGGGGATATAAGGAAGTGCAAAACCAATTATTACATCCACAAGCTGTGTTAGTTTTGGGTGGTTCTACTAGACGTTTAGAAAGGGAGAAGTTTACAGCCAATTTTGCTAATAAGCATCCAAATATACCAATATGGATTAGTGGTGGCAGTCCACCTAGATATACAAAAGAAGTATTTACCAAATCTGGAGTTGATCCCAGACGATTACATTTAGATTATGAAGCTGTAGATACACTGACTAATTTTACTACGTTGGTAGATGATTTGCAAGCACGCGGCATTAAAAGCGTTTATTTAATTACTTCTGATTTTCATATGCGCCGTGCTTGTGTGATTGGCGAGATTGTTTTAGGGAGTCGAGGTATTGAGTTCAAAGCCATATCAGTGCCCTCTGAACAAGGATCAGAACCAATTGAAAAATCTATCCGTGATGGAGCTAGAGCTATTTTGTGGGTAGCAACTGGTTACACAGGAGCCCAGAAGGCTAAAAAGAACCATTAAAACTAGGTTGCAGAAAAAAATATATAGTCCTGGCTATTACCACCTATAACTGATAACTGATACCCAATATCCCCACAATTTGATACCCTAGCTTAAACAGATTTGAGAAAAGTGAAAGCGTGGAAATTCAACTTGGGCGGGGAAAAGTGGCTCGCCGAGCCTATGGTATTGATGAAATTGCTTTAGTCCCTGGTCAAAGAACACTCGACCCCAGTTTAGCGGACACTAAATGGAAAATTGGCAATATTGAGCGGGAAATCCCCATTATTGCTAGTGCGATGGATGGTGTTGTTGATATAGGGATGGCTGTGCGTTTATCCCAATTAGGAGCATTAGGAGTTCTCAATTTAGAGGGTATCCAAACTCGCTATGCTGATCCAGAACCGATTCTAGATCGGATTGCTGCTGTGGGAAAAGATGAATTTGTGTCGTTGATGCAAGAACTCTATGCCGAACCAATAAAGCCGGAATTAATTGAAAAACGTATTCAGGAAATTAAACAATTAGGCGGCATTGCGGCTGTGAGTGCGACTCCAGTAGGTGCTAGTAAATTTGGTGAATTTGTAGCTAAAGCTGGGGCGGATTTATTTTTTATCCAAGCGACAGTAGTTTCTACAGCCCACCTCTCACCAGACTCCATTATCCCTCTCGACTTGGCAGAATTTTGCCGTTCTATGCCTATCCCAGTCATATTGGGCAACTGTGTGACTTATGAAGTTACTTTGGATTTGTTCAAAGCAGGAGCGGCTGCGGTATTAGTGGGAATTGGGCCTGGTGCTGCTTGTACTTCCCGTGGGGTATTGGCTGTTGGTGTACCTCAAGCAACTGCAATCGCAGATTGTGCCGCAGCAAGAGATGATTACTATCGCGACACTGGTAACTATATCCCTATTATTGCCGATGGCGGTTTAATCACTGGTGGAGATATTTGTAAATGTATCGCCTGTGGTGCTGATGGAGTAATGATTGGTTCTCCCTTTGCTAGAGCCGCTGAAGCCCCAGGAAGGGGTTATCATTGGGGTATGGCAACTCCTAGTCCAGTACTGCCCCGTGGTACTCGCATTCGCGTTGGTACCACAGGTACTCTAGAGCAAATACTCACAGGGCCAGCCGGACTAGATGATGGTACTCATAATCTTCTAGGAGCATTAAAAACCAGCATGGGTACATTAGGAGCAAAAAATATCAAAGAAATGCAGCAAGTTCACGTTGTAATTGCTCCTTCCCTATTAACCGAAGGCAAAGTTTACCAAAAAGCCCAACAATTGGGTATGGGTAAATAAAAGGTCTGGGATTTAGGGTGTAGGAAAGAATAATATATTACTTCCTACGTCTTGCCTCTTGCCTTTTGTCTACTGCCACTGACAACTGAGCAATGGAAGCAATGAAAAATTTTTCCAGTAGCCTGAACAATCACTGGAAAAATTCCAGATGTCGCCTACAATAGAGATAGCGGAGACGCATGTTTCCGTTCACTCCTCACACCACACTCCGCCCGGACTACTGTTCGGGCGGTTCCTTATGATTAGGCATAAATGCTGTGGCTTCTTTGCAAATGTACATCCTTCACTCCCTAGCTGATGTTTTTGCTATGGTAGAATTTTCACGAAACTGATAAATATAATAGTCAAAGGTTTTTAGGAATGTCAGCAGCTGCAAGTGTGACGGATGATTTGTTTGAACAAGAAGTAATCGAAAGCCCATTACCGGTTTTAGTTGACTTTTGGGCACCCTGGTGTGGTCCTTGCCGCATGGTAGCTCCTGTTGTCGAGGAAATCGCTGCTCAGTATGAAGGTCAACTCAAGGTCGTGAAAGTTAATACTGATGAGAATCCTCAAGTTGCTGGTAAGTATGGTATACGCAGCATTCCCACATTAATGATTTTTAAAGGTGGACAAAAAGTGGATATGGTTGTCGGTGCTGTTCCCAAAAGCACATTATCTACCACTTTGGAAAAGTATCTTTAAACCTCAATCGACCGCAAAATTTCATTGATTTGTCCATCGCCTAAAGTTCTTAGGTGAATAATTGTAAATTAGTTTCAGAGGCGTAACCTTTGCGTCTCTTGAAAATGCTTTACACAAGAATGCGATATGGCAAAGCTTAAGGATGTATCTTTTGCCAGGGGTACATCCCTGTTTTTTCTTTACTAGTTAAGTTGCAGAAAAGAGCCAAAAATTTCCCAATCAGCAATCAGTCAGCCTGATGAGATAAGTTTGTGATTTACTGGAGTTTAGATAAAATATAATGCCATTGTTGTGGCAGTTCACATGACCTCTGAAGCTTCGTTTGAAATACTAGAATCTCTCCAAGCTGATATTGCTGAACTAATAGATCGTTTACCGACCTTAAAACATCGGCAATTTATCCAGCAGGCACTTGCTACTGTAGTGCGTTTGGCTGATAGTAAAGTTGAGCGTCTTGATTGGAAAATAGTATCTGCTGCTCTAGCAGATATGGAAAGAGGTTTCCAACTCTTTCATGGCTACCGACACATTCGCAAAGTCACTATATTTGGTTCTGCTCGTTTAGCCTCAGAAACCCCTGAATACGAAATGGCAGTTCAATTTGCACGTGCCGTTTGTCAATTAGGATTTATGGTGATTACAGGCGGTGGTGGTGGAATTATGCACGCGGGTCAAGAAGGCGCAGGCAGAGATAATTCTTTTGGTTTAAATATTCAGTTGCCGTTTGAGCAAGAGGCAAATCCAATCATTGATGGTGATCCCAAATTAATTCACTTTAAATATTTCTTTACCCGCAAACTTTTTCTCCTCAAAGAAAGTGATGCAGTAGCTTTATTTCCCGGTGGTTTTGGGACTCAGGATGAAGCTTTTGAGTGTATGACATTAAGCCAAACAGGCAAATTTGGCCCAATTCCTTTGGTTTTAATTGATTCTCCTGGTGGTGATTACTGGCATTCTTGGAGTCAATATATTGATCAGCAATTGGTGACAAAAGGTCTTGTGAGTCCAGAGGATCCCAATTTGTACACAGTCACAGATAACCTCGAAGTGGCTTGCAATGCTATTACCAATTTTTATCAGGGTTATCACTCTAGCCGCTATGTAGGGGATCAATTAGTGATCCGTCTCAGACAACAGTTATCAGATGCAGAGGTGGAACTGCTAAATGTTAACTTCAGTGACATTCTCGTCAAAGGCAGAATTGAGAAAAGCCAAGTATTACCTCAAGAAGGTCTAGATGAAACATCTAGTCTACCCCGTCTGCTTTTATACTTTAATCAGCGTGACCTGGGACGTTTGTATCAGATGATTGGAGTAATTAACCAATTAGTTATTCCTTCTCCAGAGGAAATAGCACATCCAGAAAGGAAGTAAGCGTTATTAGCTTTGCTGTTCCAATTCACAATTGCTGTTTTTCCTGGCTTACCAAATAAGCTATATGTATCTCTAGTACAGTATGGCATAAATAGAGCAACCATTTACAATAGACGAAAAGCCTACTCCATAAGATTTTTGACTTTTGATTTTTGACTTTTGCTTGCGGTACTAGCGGGATGCTAATGTGAACAACCGAACAGAATACAGCGTGTTGCAGGTCAATGAAGGACAAAATGTTGCTGTATAATTTCCTCATCCCGCATCTGTGCAGAACTCCAATGGAGAAGCTTGGTATAAGCCATAAATCCTTCTCCTATTCACATAGTCTGCCTTACACCCGCTGCCTTGATGATAAGTCTTTAATTGAACAAGACATTATTTCCTGTTACTGTCCCTAAGTGTTTAAATATTAACCCAGTAATAATAAATATATCTATGCCAAATCAGGTATTATAAAAGGCATAAATATTTATATCTTCAGAATAAATGCTGCCCTTATAAAAACCAATACATATTATCTGCTAAATAGGGCTTGCTGCTAGTTATTTTTAACCAATACTCAATATTTAATCAATATTTTTGATTAATCAAGCGTAATATAAATAACTTTATAATACATAAAAAATTTTCTTGAGAGAGAGTCATACTTTTACAGTTTTTGTTTGTCTACTCCTGGTTTATCCTTATAGGTGCAAGATATGAGATGAACTACAATGACTGAACTTGGCCTGCTAATGACGGGCGTGTTAAGCACCACACAACCAACTTTGCCCCATTTGCCGGAGCATCGACCATTCCCTAGAGAAAATGGCGTGCAGAAGTCAACAAATAGTCAGTTATCTCTATTAAATTCTACTTCTCAAATTACACCACCTGAATTCATGAAAACAGATGGCAGAGAAGAAGCTAATATTTCAACACTGGCAATCAAGCGGGATAAAGTATTAGCACAAATCAAACAAGAATACCTGTCCCAAATCTCTGATAAATTAGCTGATGTACATAATATCCCCACAAAACAGCAGCTATTAACCCGATACCCCGCATATGGTCAACAAGCTATGCCAACTCTACTTTTTGGTAGTGCAGGTATGTCTGTGAGAATTATGCAAAGGTTGTTAGTGTCTAATGGCTATGGTGTTCGAGTTGATGGCATATTTGGACCGCTGACAGAAGCAGCTATCAAAGCTTTTCAAAATCAGCATAATTTATTTGTAGATGGTATAGTTGGTCAAAAAACCTGGTGGGAGTTGTCAATTTGACACTCCCCAGTTTAAAGAGATGGGGATTCTTCTGTTGCCCAAAAGCTGACTCTTAAAGGCGTAGTCAATGCGCCCCTAGTAACTTTCATCCCCGGCTTAAAAGGCATAGAATAATAAAATCTGGGATTTCATGATTCTATTCTTGGGTTTTTAGCCTATCTTCTGATAGGAAAATAGTCTGAAAACCCATTATATCAATCTGCTTCCACATTAATTTTGTTTTAGACTATTTCAGAAACTACAGGGCGAACGATGGGACTCGAACCCACGAATGGTGGTACCACAAACCACTGCCTTAACCACTTGGCTACGCTCGCCATCTACTATTTTAGTATATTAGCACGACTTAGAAAAATAATCAAGACTTTTTTGCCAGAAATTGATCTGATTGATTTGTAATCTGTAAAGTGTAGAGAATAAATAGATCACAATCAAAAATATATGAAAGCCTGGACTATGATTGCATCTGTAGGAGCAGTAGGAATCGCTGTTTTGGGAGTGACAATGGCCCAGAGAAATCCACAACAGGCTGAATACGAAGAATATGCAGTACAAAAACTGACAACTTACTTAAAAACTGATTTGTGTAAAAAAACACCACATTTCTTGCAAAATCTCATACAATTTAATTGTGAGCAGTTGATGGAGTCAGTTAACCCAGAAATGCGGGATGTTATTGCTACTAAGACAAAAAGACAGAATTATATTGTTTTCAGTATTTACACTACGGATTTAAAAATTGATAATTTAATACGCGGTTATAAATTTGAAACAGTAGGAGCATTTGACAACTTTTATACTTATAAAGCTGAACAGCAATAGGGTGTGGGGATGAGGGAGATGAGGGGGATAGGGAAGTAATTTTCTTGATGATCAATGACTAATGACCAATAAGTTGTTGTACTGCTTGTCTCTATTCGCAAAATCCAGATACTGCTCGATTTTGTATTAAATTTGGTCAGTCACTATTCCTGAAAGAACGTTATTTCCCACTTTATCCAATTGGTTGGTAGCGGTGGTTTTGGCAGAACTTTTTCGGCTATGGATGAACACATCCCACCTAAACCTAAATGTGTAATTAAGCAATTGTATGTTATAGATACCAATAGGGAAAATATTATAAAGGTCGTGGGATTATTTAATCAAGAATCAGCGCGGTTAGATGAGTTAAAACATTCCCAAATTTCCCAATTGCTAGCACACTTTGAACAAGAAAATCAGTTGTATTTGGTGCAGGAATTAATTGTTGGAGAAAATTTAGCGCAGGAATTACGAGTCCAAGGTGTGTTTGGTGAAGCGCATATTTGCCAGTTACTCAAAGATTTATTGCCTGTGCTGTAATTTATTCATTCTCGACAAGTTATTCACCGGGAGATTAAACTAGCAAATATCATGCGAAGATATACCTCTATTGTAGAGAATGAAGTTGTATATCCTCCACCAATCAACAACGCTGCACTATTACATCAAGCTTCTACCATGACTATTGGTAAACTGGAATCTGTTTCTCCCTTTGATTTGTTTGATGTGACGACCGATCGCTGGGTATGGCAAAATTATCTACCTACTGGTAATACTGTTTCTGATCGTTTATGTACAGTAGTTTATCAACAATTGTACAATGCCCTCTCCCAACGTTACCAATCTGCTACTGAAGTTTTAGCAGCGCTCATACAAGTAATACCAGCTAAACAAAGCTTAATACAATGTATTCAGCCGCAGGAGTTGATTATCAAAAGTTGCATGATTTGTTGCATAATTTACTGAAAGCTAAAAAATGGCACAAAGCCGATGAAGAAACTTGGGCGGTAATGTGTCACGCTTTATCTAAACCTGTGGGCAAATATCTATTTAGTAGCGATTTAGAAAACTTACCTGGTGAAGATTTACAGATAATTTATCAGTTGTGGAGATAATATAGCCAAGAAAATTTTGGTTTTAGTGTGCAAATACAAATTTATGAAGGCTGTGGCAGAGACTATGGAGAGTTTTGCACTGCTATTGGCTGGGATATAACCAAATCAAGTTCTTCCACCCAAAACTTAATTCTTTCTTCAGCACCGAAGAAAGGAAATTTACCTTCACATCGTTGGGTTGGTGGTACTCAATTCTGGCAACATATAGATAAATGCTCTGAGTGCGGCTCTTTTGAAAATACGGTAGCCTGATCAGGAGTAGATTATTTTAGATATCGACGTTGATACTTTCTATCTGTTTAGCGGCTTTATCCCACAACTTTGCGGATTCTCCATCTTTCCAATGAGTTCTCAGATGTTCAGCTTTTTTATGGCATATTGGTTCTAGCATTTCTAGAATTGCACCTAGTGTTAGCTGATCCACTAACCCTTCTAGAACACTCATGAATTCTTTCATATAAATACCTCTTAATCTAAACTTTTAGATTCTATGCCCATGCCATCTGCCTATCTTTTAGTATCTCACGGCAGTCGTGATCCGCGTCCAGATATTGCTGTGCAACAACTAGCAAAGCTGGTAAGTCAGAAATTCCCAAATAGTGAAAATTTAGTAGGTACAGCTACTTTAGAGCTTAATACTCATCCTTTACATCAGCAAATTTACGATTTTGCTCAAACTGCTTTGGTTTTGGGGTATAAAAGCCTAAAAATTGTACCTTTGTTTCTAGTAGCAGGAGTTCATGTGATGATAGATATTCCCGCTGAAGTAGAACTGGTAAAAGCAGTACTGGGTCAAGATATGATCATTGACCTTAAACCATATTTAGGTAGTTATGGGAATTTAGAAAAATTGTTGACTCCCACAATGGCTAGTATAAAAGCAGAAGTACCAATTCTTTTAGCTCATGGTAGTCGTCGTTTTGGTTCTCAACAACCTGTAGAAACTATGGCCAGGAATTTGGGTGTAGTGGCGGCTTATTGGTCTATATCTCCGAATTTAGAATCAAGGGTGACAGAGTTGATAGTTGCTGGTTATCAGCAAATTTCAATTTTGCCATATTTTTTATTCACTGGTGGGATAACCGATGCGATCGCAGAATCAGTAGAAAAGCTAAAATTACAATTTCCAGAAGTGATGTTTAAACTAGCATCACCTCTGGGAGAAAGTACAGAACTAGCTGATGTAATTTGGGATTTAGCAACAGAAGAGGAAAAAGTTTTTGGGTAAGGTTTATTTGATTGGTGCAGGCCCTGGTGATCCTGGACTCATGACTCTCAAAGGAAAAGGTTTGCTTGAATGTGCAGATGTCGTTATCTATGATGCTTTGGTGAGTCCGGCAATTTTAGCCATGATTAATCCCCAAGCAGAAAAAATCAACGCAGGTAAGCGGATGGGAAGACATTCGCTCTTACAGGAAGAAACGACCCATCTGCTGATTGAAAAAGCCCAAGATTATGCTGTGGTGGTGAGGTTAAAGGGTGGTGATCCCTTTATCTTTGGGCGTGGTGGGGAAGAAATGGCAGAATTGGTACAAGCTGGAATAATAGTGGAAGTTGTGCCGGGGATCACAGCCGGAATTGCAGCGGCAGCTTATGCTGGTATTCCCTTAACCCATCGTCTGTATAGTTCATCTGTGACATTTGTAACTGGTCACGAAGCAGCGGGGAAGTATAAACCGGCGGTAAACTGGCAAGCAATCGCTCAAGGGTCAGAAACAATAGTGATTTATATGGGTATCCACAATCTACCTTATATCGTGGAACAGTTAAGTTTAGCTGGCTTGAGTCTAGAGACTCCAATAGGTTTAGTGAGGTGGGGAACCCGGCCAGAACAAGAAGAATTAATTGGTAAGTTAGGAACAATAGTAGAGCAAGTAGAAGAAACAGGTTTTACTGCCCCTGCGATCGCAGTTATTGGTTCAGTGGTGAAAATGCACCGTATTCTCTCTGGATGCCGTCCACTGTAGTCTTCATCAAGAAGAATTTAAACCATGTGCTGAAATATAGTTTTAAGTAAATCACCTTGATTAAGAGGCTTAGTCAAGCAACCGGAAGCTCTCACTAGCTTGGCTTTAGCTCTATCTATCAAACTGGCCTTTTCTGTCACCATAATCACAGGTGTATTTTTAAAAGATGCCTGTTTCCGCAATAAAGAACAAACTTCATAGCCATCTAAATTCGGCATCGTCACATCCAGAAAAATCATATCTGGTTTAACATGGAAAATTTCCATTAAAGCTTTTAACGAATCTGTAACACCAATTACAGAAAATATTTGCTCATCTAAAAAACCTCTCATGGTATTTAGAACCAGAGGACTATCATCGACACAGAAAATAGTGTAGTTCTTTTTGTCTTTGGGTCTTGAGTAAATCTGTTTGTATTGGTCTCTGTATTTATCCCCATTAGGTAGTTTATTCCCAATCGGGGGTAACTGTACTTCAATTTTAGCGCGTGTTCTTGGCTCATTGTATTGCCAAAACTGCTCTGGAGAAATTCGCACACCCGCTTCGCACTTTTCCACTAATAAGCGCAAGTTCAAATGACAAAACTTCGGTAAATCATCGAGGAAACTCTCTGGGATAAATTCATAACTCCCTTCTTCTATTTTCAGAAATGAATCTAGAAACTCCAAAGACAATTGCTCAATCAGCATTGCCGCTTGTAAGGGGCTAAGATAACTCTCATTAACTAACCAGCAAATAGCCAAATAATCTGGATTTGGGATAGTCTGGTTGTCGACACCCCTTTCAAATATTATCTGCAACTGCTCATTAATCTCTATGGGAAGAGTAGAATTGTGTTGACCTAACCGCTGTAAGTTTCTATATAGCGGCTCAAACATCTTCTCTGAGTAGCAGGCATAAATTAGCTTACCCTCTTGAACATAGATTGACCAAGCCCCGGAGGTGCTAAATACCTGTAGACAACCAGTAACGGACTTACTGGTGATTTTTTTTAAGAGGGATAGGGGCTGCAGTTTTTGGAAAAATCTGTATCTACTAATAGGAAGCGTTTTCATTACCACGGTTCTAATTTCAAATAAAAATTTGACATTGGAATTTGTGAATCACCCGTAGGGAATTCACACCGATCTTTTTGGACTGACTGCCAGATAAAGATAACGGTTTATATGGGGGCAAGTATAGCAAGTCTCTACTCTAATCACACAATACCCAACACCCCACACCCCACAGACCCCTCACCCAAGCAAGAAAGCCAAAATTATGCCAGAAAACAGTATTTCAAAAGTCAACTCGATTTTCTGTGCTTTTTGCTAATCTGGTTGATCTTTAGGATGTAGGAAGCAAAAGGCAAAAGGCAGGAGTTCAGAAGAAAAAAGTTCATCTCTTCACCCTTACACGTTCTTCTTACGGTGCTAGCATCTTAGTCGAGTGATTCAGACTTGATGATTTATTAACAATCAACAACTTTTTGCCATCTAACTCTCCCTACAAGATATATTGAGTGTGTTATGTAGCTTTAGTCCTAAATAATTAAAAGACAGGCATTTTTTCTAGCTACACAGTAGATGCTCAATAATTACTTACTAAATTCAGGTTACTCTACATTTACCAGAGAAATAAAAAAGTATTTTAAACCTAATATAAAAAATTGAAGTTAGGAGTAGAAATAAATACTTTATGATGAATATACTTTACCAGCAATCTCTCACAATCAAAAAAATGCGTGGACACAAGAATATATAGGACTAAGATCTTATGTTTAAAAAAACCTAGACTAAAATTACCTGTACTTCTCTGCTTACCTATCTACTCATATAGATAGTCTGAGTTTTATTTTCTTCAGCCTTAGTTGTTAACTATCAGGATGTTTATGGTGTAGTAACTATCTTGTAAGCATTCAGCGAATAACACTAAGCAGTCAACCGTTGTTAAAATTAGTAACCATCTCTCATATCGAGTAATATAAATTTAACCAACTGTACCCAATAATTCCTCAATGGTACAAGTCCCCAATGGTACAATTCCCCGGATTTATCCGTGGGGTCACTCAAAAATCCAAAATCCAAAATCGGATGACCGTTATTAATCTCCTAGTATCACAAAACACTCAGCGACTGGATCTCTATCTGTCGTCAGAATTACAAAATTTATCTCGTTCCCGTCTTCAACAGTTAATTGAACAGGGTCATGTCCTACTCAATGATCAAGTATGCACATCAAAGAAAGTAAATGTGAAAGTCGGCGATCGCATCTGTGTGGAAATTCCCTCGCTGCAACCTTTAAAATTGGTAGCAGAAGATATTCCCTTAGATATCCTTTACGAAGATGAGCAATTATTAATTTTAAATAAACCGGCAGGTTTAGTTGTTCATCCTGCACCAGGTCATCTAGATGGAACTCTAGTAAATGCTTTATTGGCACATTGTGCCAATTTACCGGGAATTGGTGGAGTTCAACGCCCAGGAATTGTTCACAGGTTAGACAAAGATACTACAGGTGCGATCGCGATCGCCAAAACAGATATCGCCTATCAACACCTACAAGCACAACTACAAGCAAAAACAGCAAGGCGAGAATATTTAGGCGTGGTTTATGGTGTACCAAAAACCGAAAGTGGCATCATTAACTTACCTATTAGTCGCCATCCCCAAGACCGTAAAAAAATGGCAATAGTCCCTACAGAACAAGGGGGAAGAACAGCAATTACTCATTGGCAAATCCGAGAAAGGCTTAGTAACTACACCTTAATCCACTTTCAGCTAGAAACAGGACGTACCCATCAAATTCGCGTCCACAGCGCCAAAATCGGTCATCCTATCGTTGGCGACTCTGTTTACGGTGCTGGTCGTTCAGTAGGGGTAAATTTGGCCGGTCACGCATTACACGCTTGGCAACTCAAGTTACAGCATCCAATCTCTGGAGATTGGATTCAAGTAACTGCATCCCCTCCCCAGACATTTACAACGTTGCTGGAAGTTTTGCGCCGTAGAAGTGAGAGGTGACATCAGGAGTAAGAATTAATTATTCTTCCCATTACCCCTGGCAGGAATAATTCAAAAAAATTTAGGAAATTTAGAAATGTAAATTTTAGATTGTTTAACAAAACTTGCTGAAAGCATAAATACGGCTAAAACCTGTCAAACTTAGTTCTGATAGAGATTTTTGAAAAAATTAAAACAATATTAAACCCCTATATTCTACTCTAAAGTCAGGCAAATGTCAAGTTTTATAACAAATGCAAGGAACTTTCCTCAGCCAACTTCCTTGTATGTAAAGGATTTGAGGCTTTTGTTATTGGCATAACTTATTTATTCATAATTTGTAATAAATAATGGATCTATAGCATTGTATAAACATAAGCTGAAGGGGTTGAACAACAAACGAAAGTTTAACACGGCAACTAATTCATTAGATTTGCGTGTTTCTCATAAACCTACCGCTGATTCTCATATTTCTACCTTCAGAATGATTGACAAGAAAATGAGAACCCACTTACTTAAGGAAGCAGTTTAATTGCAGTTTGCTGTTAACCACTTTCAAAGTGATAAAACATCCGCAGTTTTAATCAAAACCTCTCTCAACTAAGTAATTAGGAGATTAGAATCCATGACATTAGATGTATTCTCCAAGGTTGTTTCTCAAGCTGACTCCAGAGGCGAATTCCTCAGCACGGAACAACTAGATGCTTTAACGGCAGTTATTAGCGCAGGTAATAAGCGTTTAGATGCCGTAAATCGCATCACAAGTAACGCTTCTGCTATAGTTACTAATGCTGCTCGCTCTTTGTTCGAAGACGAACCCGGGTTGATCGCTCCTGGTGGTAACGCTTACACCAACCGTCGCATGGCTGCCTGTCTCCGCGACATGGAAATTATCTTACGCTATGTTACCTACGCTGCATTGGCTGGTGATGCTAGTGTTCTTGATGATCGTTGCTTGAACGGTCTGCGTGAAACCTACCAAGCTTTGGGTACTCCAGGTGCTTCTGTAGGTAAAGGTATTGGCAAAATGAAAGATGCAGCTATCTCCATTATTAATGATCCTAACGGAATCACCAAAGGCGATTGCAGCTTGCTAGTTTCTGAAGTTGCTAGCTATTTTGACCGTGCTGCTGCTGCTGTTTCATAACAGTTGCAATTTGCAATATAGTCTAGACCCTAGAAACTTGAGCTTCTCCAAGCAAAAAAGCTAAAAAACAATTAAGGAGATAAGAAATCATGAAAACACCAATTACCGAAGCGATCGCATCTGCTGATACCCAAGGACGTTTCCTGAGCAACACCGAATTACAAGCTGTTAACGGTCGTTTTGCACGTGCCGTAGCTAGTATGGAAGCTGCTCGTGGTTTGACAGCTAACGCCCAAAAGCTAGTTGATGGTGCAACAAATGCTGTGTACCAAAAGTTCCCATATACCACCAACACTCCTGGTAATCAGTTTGCTGCTGATGTTCGTGGTAAATCTAAGTGCGCTCGTGACGTTGGTCACTACCTACGGATCATCACTTATAGCTTAGTTGCTGGTGGCACAGGTCCTTTGGATGAGTTCTTGATCGCTGGCTTGGCTGAAATCAACAGTGCGTTTGATTTGTCTCCCAGTTGGTACGTAGAAGCTCTGAAGTACATCAAAGGCAACCACGGCTTAAGCGGCCAAGCTGCTAACGAAGCTAACACCTACATCGATTACACAATCAACGCTCTAAGCTAAATTAGTTCATGCCCGGAGAGGGGTACAAGTGCTGGATGACATTATCCCTTTAGGGTTAATCAGTTACTCATGGGGAATAAACCTCCCAAGACCGGACTGAATCACCTAGCAGGTGTATCTCGCTCCGGGCATAGTTTTAGGTAGGAATAAATAACAAGCTTTATACAGCAAGCACTAGGTCAGAGTTACCGCAGTGTAAATACATAGGGGAAAAAAATGGCAATTACAACAGCAGCATCAAGGCTAGGAACAGAGCCTTTTAGCGAGGTACGTCGAGTTGAACTGCGCCCCAACTCCAGCCGCGAACAAGTTGAAGCGGTTATCAAAGCCGTTTATCGACAAGTATTAGGAAATGATTATATCTTGGCATCAGATCGCCTGATCAGTGCAGAATCACTATTGCGTGATCGCCACCTAACAGTACGCGAGTTTGTGCGGAGCGTTGCCAAATCCGAACTCTACAAAGCAAAATTTTTCCATAACAGTTTTCAAACCCGGTTGATTGAACTCAACTACAAACATTTGTTGGGTCGCGCACCTTATGATGAGTCGGAAGTGACATACCACTTAGACTTATACATTAACGAGGGTTATGATGCTGAAATTGACTCCTATATTGATTCTCAGGAGTATCAAAACAGCTTCGGTGAGAACGTTGTTCCCTATTATCGTGGCTTTGATTTCCAAGCCGGACAAAATGCAGCCGGGTTTACCCGGATGTTCCGTTTATACCGTGGTTATGCCAACAGCGATACAGCTCAAGTTGAAGGTTCTAAATCTCGGTTAGCACGGGAATTGGCTAGTAATAAGTCTTCCTCAGTTGTTGGTCCATCTGGCAGCAACAATAATTGGAGTTTCCGTGCATCTGCGGACAACGCTCCCAAGCAAAACTTAGGTAATGCTGTAGGGCAATCGGATCGTGTTTACCGAATTGAAGTAGCAGGCATTCGCAATCCAGGATACCCCAAAGTGCGCCGAAGCAGCACAGTATTTATTGTGCCTTATGAAAGACTGCTTGACAAAATGCAGCAAATTCACCGACAAGGTGGGAAAATTGTCAGCGTTATATCCACGTAAGGTAGAGAGCTGTTTTTCAGAACAACCCATCAAGAGGAGATTTAGAAGCAATGTTCGGTCAAACCACACTTGGTGCTGGTAGCGTTTCTTCATCTGCAAGCCGAGTATTTCGTTATGAAGTTGTAGGCTTACGACAAAATCAAGAAACTGACAAGAATCAATTTAACATTCGTTGCAGTGGTAGCGTATTTATTACCGTACCCTACAGCCGGATGAACGAAGAAATGCAACGAATTACCCGTCTGGGTGGCAAAATCGTTAACATTTCACCTTTAACTGTAGCAGAGGAAAACTAACGCCCTGGCAATGATAGAACCCAGTGGAGAAGAATACTCTGCCGAGAATGGGGAACAGCTCACAAAAGAGCTTGCTATCGCTAATCTGCAATCATCAGATTTAAGTCTCCGCTATTATTCCGCTTGGTGGTTGGGTAAGTTTCGAGTCAGTCAGCCAGAGGCTGTAGATGCACTAATAGCAGCGTTAGAAGACGAAGCCGACAAAACAGAACTTGGTGGTTATCCTTTACGACGGAATGCCGCTAGGGCGCTCGGTAAATTGGGGAATATCAAAGCGGTACCAGGACTAATTAAGTGTTTGGAATGCTCTGATTTTTATGTGCGTGAAGCAGCTACCCAATCTCTAGAAATGCTGCGCGATATAAGAGCAGTAGAGCCACTGATCAAACTATTAGATGGGGGTGTTGACCAGGCCGTGCAAGTACCAGGTCGTCCTCATCTCGCCCAACCGTATGAAGCGGTTTTAGAAGCCTTGGGAAGCTTAGCCGCAAAAGAAGCCATTTCCCTGATTTTGCCTTTCCTCAAGCATCCAGTACCACGAGTACAATGTTCCGCAGGTAGAGCCATGTACCAACTCACACAAGACCCTGAATATGGTGAGTTATTGGTGAAGATGTTGGAGAGTGATGATTTAAAATTGCGTCGTGTTGTTTTGGGGGACTTGGGAGCAATAGGTTATATGGCTGCAGCAGATGCGATCACCCATGCTAAGGCAGAAAATAGCTTCAAACTCATGGCTCTCAAAGGATTGCTAGAGTATCAACTTCCAGATAAGTTAGATTCTCTGGCTGTTTCTGCTGAGGCCGTCCAAGTAATGAACCTGATGGATTCACTCTTATAGTCATCATTAGTCATTAGTTGAGATGATTAACCGCCGATGACTACTGACTATTATCATTGATAGTTGACCAATGACTGAGGAACTAATTAGTGCCGTCACCTTAGCAGAAACACGAGCCCAAATGGTGACAGCAGTCAAGAATTTAGCAGCAGCTAAAGATCCAAAAGCAATTTCCACCTTAATTGCTGTCTTTGGTTATAACAACCCAGCCGCTGCAATGGTGGCACTAGATGCATTAATAGAATTGGGAGAGATAGCAGTACCCCAACTGCTAGAGCACATAGACGATTATAACTATGGCGCACGGGCTTATTCAATTCGCACTTTGGCGGCGATCGCAGATCCCCGTGCTTTAGATGTCTTAATCACAGTTGCAGCTACTGATTTTGCTCCCAGCGTGCGCCGCGCCGCTGCCAAAGGACTGGGAAACTTACACTGGCATAAGTTGAGTTTTCCCGAAAATAAAACAGCCATCAACCGCGCTTTAGATACACTGCTGTTGATTTCCCAAGACACAGACTGGTCAATTCGTTATGCTGCCGTTGTCGGTTTACAAGCCTTGGCTAAAATTGCCGATGTGCAACAATCTATCTTGACTAGACTCAAACAAATGCTGGCTAATGATGTCGAAAAGGCAGTCCGCGCCCGCATTCAATTGGCTTATACCAATTGTGGATTTTAGATTTTGGATTTTCAACTTTGGGATTAACAGCCTTCAGCAATTAGCTGTATCTCAAATATTCCAAAATATCCTTACTCTTCCCACTTGATATAACAACCAGTAGACCGCTTTATCTACCAAAAACAAGGTAAAAGTAAAGATGTCAATACCACTCTTAGAATATTCTCCTTCCTCGCAAAATCAGCGTGTTGAAGGTTACGAAGTCCCCAACGAAGACACCCCAAGTATGTATCGCTTAAATACTGCCACCTCAGATGCAGACATTGATGCCATCATCTGGGCAGGATATCGGCAAATTTTCAGCGAACACCTCATTTTAGAAAGCTATCGTCAAAGCTTTTTAGAATCTCAACTGCGAAATCGGGCAATTAACGTCCGCGATTTTATCCGGGGTTTGGGTAAATCACATGTGTACCGCACCCAAGTAGGAGAAATCAACTCCAACTATCGCTTAGTTGACATCACCTTACAGCGATTTTTGGGAAGGGCTGCTTATAACAAAGACGAAGAAATTGCTTGGTCCATTGTCATTGCTACCAAAGGCTTACATGGCTTTATTGATGCTTTGTTAGATTCCGACGAGTACCAGGAAAACTTTGGTGATCACATCGTACCATTCCAACGTCGCCGCTTTGGTTCACGTCCCTTTAACTTAGTAAACCCCCGCTATGATGCCTACTGGCGTGATATGCAGTCCGTCCGTTACATGGGTGGTCGTTCCTTCTACAGCGCCCGGACTACAGGATCTTTAAAAACTGAAGATATCCGGCGGGCTATTCCTGCTAACTTCTTTGCAATGGCAGGAAAACTGATCACCACCGAACGCAACTACCAGCGCACAATTGCTTCAGTGAATTCCCAAGTAAACACTATGGCAATTCCTGATACATCGCGCGAAGTTGTTACAGAACAAGTAACAATCAAACCCGTTGCAGTTGCTCTACCTTATCGTTACATACCCAGTAACTAAATTAGGTGACAGTGAACAGTGAACAGTGAAGAAATTGATAACTGGTAACTGCTAAGTGATAATAAACAACTCACAAACACCCTGAAATATGGCAATACCTTTACTAGAATATAAACCCAGTTCTCAAAATCAACGGGTTTCTGGCTACGAAATCCCTAACGAAGACACCCCAAAAATTTACTGCATCGAAGATTATGCTAAAGCTGGGGAAATTGAAGAATTAATTTGGGCGGCTTATCGCCAAGTGTTCAGCGAACAGGTAATTCTGAAATTCTACCGTCAGAGTAATTTAGAATCTCAGGTGAAGAATAAAGCTATCACCGTGCGTGACTTTATTCGGGGTTTAGCTAAATCTGAAGCCTTCCAAAGTTTAGTAATTCAGACCAACTCTAATTATCGCTTGGTCGAATTAGGACTGAAGCGGTTGTTAGGGCGTTCTCCTTACAGCAAAGATGAAGAAATCGCTTGGTCAATCAAAATTGCCACACATGGTTGGGATGGTTTTGTTGATGCTTTGCTAGACTCTGAAGAATATAAAAGCTGTTTTGGGGAAAATATAGTTCCCTACCAACGCCGTCGCTACAAAGATAGACCTTTTAATTTGGTAACACCACGCTATGCTGACTACTGGCGTGACAAGTTGGAAGATGCGCGGTATAAACCCGGTAGCATCAGTGACTTCTTCAAAATGGCTGCTTCTATCAACATTAGAACTGTCACCTATACGCTAGTTAACACCGCTAAGATTCAAATTCCCGATACAACCAGAGAGAAAAAACCAGAAGGAATTCCTCTCTCTATTAATCCTAGCGGCAGTTTCCCTATCCGCTAAATCTCGGAAATATGTGTGTAACCTAATGCAGCAAAATAGTTAAAGCGTGAATTAGGATATTGACTAATCAAACCTTCCTTGTTCCGGTTTCAAAGTCGAATTTATTAACAAGAGGAAAGACGTAGCATGGCACTACCATTACTTCAATACAAACCAAGCAGTCAAAATCACCGCGTTAGCAGCTTTGGTGTTGCTGACATAAATGAAGATACACCTTATGTCTATCGCGTAGAAGATGTTAGTTCTTACACTGACATTCAAAGCATCATCTGGGCAAGTTATCGCCAAGTTTTCAGCGAACATGAAATTCTTAAGTTCAACCGCCAAGGAACTTTAGAATCTCAACTGAAAAATGGTTCTTTGTCTGTACGGGACTTCATCCGTGGTTTGGCTAAATCTGAGGCTTTCTATCGTCTAGTTGTTTCCGTTAACAACAACTATCGGTTAGTAGATATCACGCTCAAGCGCCTTTTGGGTCGTTCTGCTTATAACAAAGAAGAAGAAATTGCTTGGTCTATTGTGATTGGAACGAAGGGTTTTAGCAGCTTTGTTGATGCTTTAGTAAACAGCGAAGAGTACACCGTCAACTTTGGTGAAAATACCGTTCCTTACCAACGCAAACGCTTAGAAGGTCGTCCCTACAACTTGGTGACTCCTCGCTATGGTGCGGACTTCCAAGAAATAGCAGGTACAGTCAGAACCGACTGGCGTTTTACTTTGGAAAACTTCTACACCGCCAAGGCGAAAGCAAAGCGTTTAACAGAAGGTGATCCTGGTAAATATGCAGATATGGCTGCTTCCCTGTCTAGTAAGGGTAATTATGCCCAAAAGCTATCTGCACTTGATATTGATTACTTGAATGCAGTTCCTTATCGTGGTAGACGCTAAGATTAGTAATTTTTTGATTACCTAAATTTCCTACTGGGTCTGGTTTTGACCTTGATATGATAACGAGTTGGCAGTTTCTTTGTTAGCTAGTTATGATGTTAAGTGAAAATCAGACCCTTAGTGCAAGAACGCAGAAGGCAGAAATTTTTCAATCTTTAAATATGAACCAACGATTAAGTCAGAAACAATCAAACTAAATTATTGCGGAAGTTCAGGGTTTGCAATTACGGCAGGAAGAGGAATTTGATAAACTTCAGATTGAACAAATTCTACAACAATTAAAATTACCTCCTGAGTTATTAGATGAAGCGTTGATTCACTTAGGTCTTCATCAGGCTTTGTAAGTTCAACCACAGCAACCTCAATTAACGTAAAGACTCAGGTGGTGGGGTATTGACAAGTGTGACAGGTGAGACAGAATATAGCAGTTATAGAAAAGAAGCTGCCACACTAGACAGAGAGATATTGAAGCAGTTGGGAAGAGAGCAACTGGTAGGAATCATTATTGACCAGGGGAAAAGTATAGAGAACCTAAGAAATAGAGTAGTAAAACTGGAAAAGGAAATAGAGAAACTCAAAGTTAGTCGAGATTTAGAGACCATAACATGATCCAAACCACCCTTGGGAGACATCCTCAGAAAAACCGAGAACAAACAAGAAGAGAAACCAGAAGAAAACCAGACACGAAAACGGAAACCAGGAGGACAACCAGGGCATAGGGGAAAAAGGAGAAAGGGTTTTGGTGCAGTAGATAGATTTGAGATAGTGGGACAGCAAGTGTGTGGATGGTGAGGTCAGGGGCAATTGTTTGGCGAACCAATAAAAATCCAAACACAACAAGTAGGGGAGTTGGTGGACAGGCCAATCCAAATAGTAGAATATGAAAGATATACGTGGATTTGCAGTGTGTGTGGGGAAACACAAAGGGCACACTGGTCACCAGAGATAGTACCGGGACAAGATATAGGAATCATACCTTTATTCCAAAAAACCCAAAACCTTAATGAATTCTTGACTTGGCCATCCTAGTTTCAACCAAAAGTTGAATCTTCCATTCATTCATTGATCAAGCCCCAGGGGAACCTGGTAAACTTTTACCTTCCTTAGGCAATAGACATTGATCATAATTTAGCTGAACCAAGGTTAGGTTTAGCACTGACACAACGAAAAGTCTCTGGTGGTTCTCTTTCTCTGGAGCTATTCCAACATCCTGCCAATTTATTGACGGTTATACAAACTTGTCGCCCTCAAGCACTTTCTCTAATTGAGTTCTTTGACCAACCTATGAAAGCCATGGTTCACTCTGCTTTCCATACACCTTTTTTAATCTCTCTACCTTAGACCTTAATCCTTACACAGATTGATTATAGCTGGAGTAGTTGTGGCTGTTATCGTAGACATTGGGTCAGTAATATTTTTGAATCAACGATAAAGTTCTTTATTGGCTAATGTTTCTGCACAACAAGATAGTATTACTTTAGCTGATAATCGCAATCTTAAATCTATTTCTCATCAATCTAATTCTGAAGTTTTTTGCCGTGGAACTTTAAAAGATACACCAATAGGTAAAAAGCTATCTTTGGCTTGTAATTAGATTGACCCTAGTGGTCAAATTGTTAAACAAATTATCAAACTCGCAAAATTAAAACTTCTGTTTGGGATACTTACTATCGTTATAGTATTAATTCTGCTGCCCCAGTTGGTAATTGGAAGGTGGAAATGTTGCTGGAAGGTAGGAAGATTAGCGATGAAATATTTGCGTTTGATCAGTTATTTCTCCCTATCATTTTATCGGTTATTGGGGTGATAACAAGAAAAGAAGCTCACGCAAAAGTGTAGAGGCACAAAGGAAGAAGGGTAGCGAGAAAAGTTTGTTTGGAATATTGTTTATGTTGGATGTGAGTCTGTACCGTCAATAACAGAAAGTACAATTGTGGCTATTTATGCGTCGGGGTTTTCCGAACCTGATATTTCGGTGAGATTGGAATCAAATCGGTTGATTATGGGCAGGGAAGCTTTTGGTAAAGTTTCTTGATTTTGGACTCAATATAATAATGTAATTTGGTTGGCTCCTCAGTTATAATGAGTTTTATAAATGATTTAAACACCGGAGTTTAGTATTTATAGTTTATATGGTTATAGTTATTTTTGTTATGTTTCTAATCCTTTAACTCCTGTTAATGAGGTGTTGTCTGTGGTTGCGGGAACTGAAGTTATTTCGGATGGTGTTAGTTATCCTCAACTTCGCCATATTCATCAATGGTGTGAGTCAAGGGAAGAAATTAAAGATGAAAAAACCGCAGTTTCTCAATTACAAAGGTTAGTAAAAGATTCGATTCAAAAGTAAATTGGTGATTTACAAGATGAACCAGTGGCAGTTTTTCTCTCTGGTGGTTTAGATTCGTCCCTTGTTGCTGCTTTGTTGGTAGAGGCGGGGGTGAAGGTTCGCTCTTATTCTTTAGATTTTAGTCAGTTTGGCATTTCTGAAGATCCCTATCCTGAACAAGTAGCGCAGTTTCTCAATATTCCTATGGTGAAGGTTTATCCTAGTCCCAGGAATATTAAAAATGCTCTTATTGCTACTATTAAGGCTTTAGATTGACCTTTTGCTGATGGTGTAACTGTTCCCTTATTTCCTCTAAATCAAGTTGCTAGTTAAGAAACTCAGGTAACTTTTAATGGTGAAGGTGGTGATCAATTATTTGCGGGTTGGACTAATAAACCTTTAATTGCTGTTGGTACTTATCAAGCTGAATATCCTAATGAAGCACAAGGTTTTATTCAGCAATATCTCCGAACTTTTCATCGCCTCTGGGGTTATGAATCTATGGTTTATCAGCCAGAAATTTATGATCAGATTCGGGGATTAAATGCCCAGGACTGGTTGTTTGAGGCTCTTGATACCCATTTTTGTCCTTCGTTGTTGCATCGTCTCCGTCGTACCAGGATGATTTTGATGTTAAAAGGGGCGCAAAATATCCATCCACGTGCGAGTGCGTTGGGTTTTGTTCATAGGTTGAATGTGCGATCACCTTTTTGTGATTTACTTTTAGCAGTATGGACTTTTCAGTTATCTCGAGAACTCTGTTTACACGGTGCTTGTGAAAAATATATCCTCAAACGCGCTGTAGAAAATTTGCTACCAGTAGATATAGTTTAGAGACAAACGCGGGGTATGGGTGTTCCCTTAACCTCTTGGTGTGTAAATAATTTTTGGCATGACATCGGTAATTGGCTAAATCTGGGTATACTAAAGGCAGAAAATATTTTCTACCCTGACATAGCATCACAAATTGTGATACGAGAATTAGGAGGAAATATTCAAGGACGACGGATAGGTGAGATTCTCTGGTTACTAATTATATGGCAACTTTGGTATTCTCGCGTTTTTGGTGTCAACCTAGGATCAAATTCCTGGAATCATCCATTTTTATTTCCTAGTTGGTTATGGAAATTTTACAAAAAATTTTAAATTTAACAACACCATTTTCTCTGAAACTCGCTCAGGAATTATTACAGGTTTACGGTTCTCCTCTCTATGTTTATGATAGCGATATTTTACTTACGCTAAACTATTTTATATAGTACCAAGGCTTTCAATTATTCTCATACAAAGTTTCATTTCGCTAGTGTAAGAAATGGCAATATTGCAGCAGATTTTAAATCTGCTGGTTGGGGACTTCATGCTAATACTCCAGGGGATATTTATTTAGGTTTGAATTCTGGTTTTGATCCTAGAGATATTGTCTATAGCGGTAGTAATTTAAATAGGGAGGAAATGGAACAGTTTCTAAATTGGGGTGTGACTACTCTCAATTTGGATAGTATTTCTCATTTACGTTTTTTGTGTGAGGTTCTTTTGTCTCACGCAGAGTCGCAGAGTCAGAGAATCGCAGAGAGAACGAGGAGTTACGTCTTGGGTTGCGGTTGAATGTTTCTGAAGATAGTCGCATTGGTATTATTTTAGTAGATTTTGATGAGGCTGTTTCTATTGCTAAAAATGTGTGTTTAAAGATTTCAGGGTTACATTTTCATCGGGGTACAGGAACTAATGCAACTTCTGCTTTGACTGATGTGACTGATAATGTTTTAGAAACTGCACAAAAGTTACTATATTGGCAATACATAGATCTTAGTGGTAGTTTTGGTTATCCATATCATCATCAAGGTGCAACTTTTAATTGGGAGATCTTTGGATATGAATTAAGTAGAGGAATTTTAGATTTAAAAGAACATATTGATTTGATAATTGAACCCGGACGCGCTGCTATCAGTGGTTGTCCGACTTTGTTAGCTAAGGTTGTATCTCTTGGCAAGGAGGAAAACAAATTATTGGTGTTGATTCTACTGTGGCTAACATCTCTATTCCTGCTGTACATGGTGGTTACCGAGAAATAGTAACTTGGAAAAATCAAACTTCAGGAAATTACCTCACCACTCTTTGTAGAAATACGACTTATTGACGGGATTACTTAGGGAAGAATTGCCAACTTCCTGCTTTAGAAATTGGGGGTATTATCGGTATTTTTGATATTGGTGCTTATGGTTGGTTATGCAATGTCCTCTCACTTTTTACATCGTCCTAAACCAGCCGAGGTTTTATTGGGAAATGGTACACATTATTTAATTATAAAACGGGAAGATTACAGCGTTTTACTTAGTAATCAGTTCTAGTTCATTAAACGCAGATAACTTCAGATGAATAAGGATGAATAATTTTTACTTTCTTTGGATCTTTGTGCTTTTGCGTGAGATAATTAACTCGATATTTTGATGGATATCACATCACTAAATACAAAAATATGAAATGTATTAACTGCGGAACTGATAATACTTTAAAAGATAGAACAGCAAACCAAGGAAGATACAAACAGTATAATTATCCTTTTACTTCTGAGCCAAAAATAATGGGAAATTTTAAAATTAAAGACCCCATCTGTGCTAAAAGCATTTCTGATCTTCATGCTAAAAATACCTTATTTTTTACACCCAAACAACTGCTTTATTCCCTAGATATTCGTCTGAAAAGTAGAGTTCCATCATCAATTTATATTTTTATAATAGCTTATATTTTCTTCAATGTATTTTTTACAGTCATTTGTGGTTTAGTTTCTTTATCAAAACTAATAATATCAGTATTAACATCTTTTTTGAGAATAAATCTTCCAGAAAATATTAGGTTTATTTTGCCTATTTTAACATTTCCATTGGTGGGGTGATATTTTATTTATTTAAAGTAACTAATTCTGCAAAAATTAACTATATAACTCCTCAAGCAATGGCTAAATTCTTACAAATTCTCGGAGTTGTTGTGATGGTTGCGGCAATTATTGTCAGTATATTTATCATGGAATAATTTATCCTATTTGTTATTAGCGTTATTACAGGAATAATCTGAATATATTTAGGAACTCGACAGAGAGAGGAAATTAAATTAGTTCAGACATTTTTATTTCCTCAATCAGAGTTTCAACAATGGTTAAATAAATGGCAACAAATTAATGGCTCACCACCGAAGATTCTACCATCATCACGACAAGAAATTACACCAGTAACAATCAATCCTGATATGACTGCTTACAGTTTTGAAGGATTAGTGGTTTCTTATAGTTCTAGTGTTGCTCAATTATTAATTGCTAATAATTTCCACTTTGAAAATAACTGTGCAATTCTCAGTATTACCGATTATCCCCAAAGCATTTTCAGTACAACAGTGCAAATGCTGCATCGTAACCCTGATTTAAAAGTTTATGGACTACAATCATGTAGTCCTAAAGGTATTAGTTTAGCACATCCTCTCCGCACTAGTGAGAATTCATTCCTAAACAGCAATATGACAATTACTGATTCCGCAAATATTAATTAAGGTTCTGCTAAGTGGTATTTCTGGAAGTCTTAATTTAGAAAGTAAGTGATGATAGTACTATGATTTTAATGGGTGATTCTGCAAATGATCTTTATATGGTGGAAAGTTTTAGTTAATAGGCTAGTTAAAAATTATGCTTCCAGTATTTAACAGATAAAAGTAAATCAGGATCAAAAATAGAGAAACTGCCATCAATATGAACAAAAATAACTACCTCATTTAATTCAGGAGGTAACTGTACATTCAGCCATTGTTGCTCATAAAAATTCAAGCCACTTTGATAGTCTTTTAAACCAATTTAGTGTGAATTTGGGAGCTAATTCCTGGGGATTTTTCTGCTATTTTTTGCGTATAAGTAGGTTGTTCTACCCAATTTCCAGTAAGTACTCACCAAGCAATATCCAGTAAGAAGCTTTTAAGTAGGCGAGTGTAATTAAATCTAAGATAGAAAATATATCTAAACCTCTGATAAATTAAGGGTTTGAGAAATATTGTTTGATAAATATGAAAGCTGCGAGACTTTTTTATCAATAATTGTGCCTCCCTACTTAACTAGTCCGTTATCACCAGTAAAAATGTTGAGTCTATCAGTTCTCAAATTGAGAAGATGGTCTTACAGACCTTAAATGAAGTTCGTTTAACATTTGATTACTTCTTGAATACGGATTTATTTACCTGCAACCAAATTTCCAAACTCACCAATAACCATAGTTTAACACCATATCTTACCCATATATCACCTTTAAAATCTAATCATTTCTGCAAAATATCCTGATTAATATAAACTGGAATTTCACTATTGCTATTTATTGAATAAAAGTTTTTTCGCTGCTTTCTCCTAATATTTATTAAACCCTAATTGAACAGGAACCATCATTCCATTTTTAGAACGATGAATAATAGTATCTGGTGAAATATTATTCAATTTTTTTTTCAAAACGGCTTTTTATTCCACTCCAGAAAGTTTATATTCTGGAGGAATTTGCATACTTAATTCAACTACTCGCTGATCAAATAACGGTGATAAACCCTGTAAATTAGCTACTTGAGTTAAATTACTCACTTCTGTTAAAATCTGAGCGGCACTTTTAAATTTAATATTCAATGACATTACTTTATTTAAGTAATTAGCATCGGAATCTAAATCATGGGACCATACAGATGGTTCGTTTGTTAAAATTTACTGAATTTCTAGCTTTAAAAGTTGCTGTACATCTAAAGCACATTTTTGAAAAGCTATCGAATATGCTTGTAGAGAATCTTGATTATTGATTGATTGAACCATATAAACTATTAATCAACATCGGTTAATTTTTTGTATCACCAAAGCAAGGATCTCCACCTTCTCCGTTTAGTGTAGTTTTTACGTTCTCTCTTGCTAGTTTTCCTACTAGTAAATTTGCGTACTGTTAAAGGAAGACCTATCGGATCATGTAAATACAACATCATTTCTTGGAGATGTTCCCACATATCTCTAAAGGTAATTTCTAAAATGTGGTGTTGAGTTTTACAGTGTTCAGCAACTAAACTAGAAAATTCTAATTCATTGGGTGTTTCTGTACCAAAATGAACGGAATAAGTATGAACTGCTGCAGTATGCAATTTTGCAGCTAATGCTGTAATACTTCTAGAATCTAAACCACCAGAAAGAAATACACCAACGGGTTGATTGTCAGGTAAATATTCTTTAACAACTTCCTCAAGTAAATAACGTAATTTTTGACTATACCCTTCTAAAGGGTGATTTTTATCTATAATTTGTTCTTGTAGTTGCCAATAATGATAAACTTTTTCTAATGGCATTTCTATAAATGTTCCGGGACGTATTTCTCGGACATATTGCCAAAGTGTTCTTTCTCAGGGAGAAAATGGACAATAAAGGTAATCCCGTAATGCTACTAAATCTAAATTATTGGTGCTATAAGCTGCAAAGGTTGTTAATTTGGGGGAAATCCAACGAGTTAAACCAGTGGTAGTTTAATATAAAGTCCGGCTACCTATGGCATCTCTTCTTGAATATAATACTTGCTTTTATCTATCCCAAATTACTAGTCCAAACATTCCCACCAATAGGGTAAGAGATTGGAAATTGTATTTTTCCCAAAGCTGTGTAATTAATTGTTGATTACTAACATTATCGTTAATATCAATTGCTGAATATCAATTGCCAATTTTTACAGTAGTTCTGCTCGATTACTTAACCATATATCACCAACTATTATAAATCTTTTTGTAGGACTAAGTGCAAATTATTCGGGTGCAGACATAACTGCCAATTTTTCACCTTGCCAAATAACATCTACTCTGAAATTATCTAACTTTCCATAAGCCACGCACCAACTAGGAGATACTTCCAGATTGGAAATTGTAGATTTAGGAGTTTTAAAAACATTAAATAGCATGGAAGATGGATTTATATCGTTTCCTCTCGACAATTGAAAATATGCAGATGATGCACACAATTCTAGTACCCCAAGAAGCAGAATACCAAGCCGTCTGTTGCAGTGTAAGTCGTGTTACTGCTGATCAACCACAGGTGATAGCGATTCCTATGGGGATGAAATTATTACGCCAATTTTTAGCCCTAAATTGCCAACATCTAAATCAGCAACTACTCATGGGTTTATGTGGCAGCTTAAGTCAGTGTTATGGGATTGGTGATCTTGTCCCTTATCGGGATTGTATTTATCAAAGTCATTTACAAGCGTGTACTAGTAATTCCACAGCAGATATATATAAGAAGATTGAGGAGTAAGTATCTTTTGTCAAGGGATGAACGAGTGCTCGCGTAATTTATTTAACCGAGCAAAACAGTAATTTACATGAACAATCTGGTGCTGATCTTGTCGATATGGAAGGATTTGCATTCCTAGAATTTTTCCAGCAACTTGAGACATCAGTGGCAATACTACGAGTCGTCAGTGATGATTCTCTCCATGATATACCTGACGTGACATCAGCCATCAATAGCGATGGTTCACTCCAACCTTTACCACTGGCCTTAGCATTAATCCGACAACCCCTGTCCGCTACTTGGTTGATTCGCGGTTCCTTAAAAGGACTAAAAATATTTATTAGAGAGAGTCGCTTACTGTTTGGCAAGTAAGTCCGTAAACCAGTAGACAGATCCCCGACTTCTCAAAAAAGTCGGAAATCTGAGTATTACAGAACGCAAAGCTTAAATCGCCGCTACTTCCCGTTGAGAATCAAAGAAAATCTCAAAAGAACCAGCAGGTACCATTTGCCGTAAGTGCTGAACATAACCATCTGCGTCTGAACGACTACGGAATCTAGCAACAATTACACGCTCTTTATCCGCAAGAACACGAGCTATAGCCCACCCATTCAACCGATTTTTGTAAGAAATTGCTTGATTTTCTGATTTGGTATCTTTGTAATCTGTGTTTTGTGGCATGATTATATTATCCGTATGAACTTGAGCAAATGGCGTTAGTGCGTCTCTTAGCGGGGATAGCACTAGCGCCTTTAATTGACGATGCCACCTTGTTATTACATAATTTTTGAATTGTCAATACTTAGTGCAACACAATGGTTTTTACTAGGCAAGAAAACTGAGCTCAATCGATTCTACAACTTTGTCATTATACACAAAGCTAATTAATCAAAACAGTTCTGATTTAACTGTAAATAAAGTCACACCTGTTCTGATAAAATAGTTATATCATACTTAGCATATATATTGGTAAATAGATATAGGAATGCTCAATCATATATTATCAAAAAATATGTTGCCTGTTTCCTGCTACCAGTACGAATAAGTATGAATACTCCACGCAAGCTATCAAAAATCGTCCAGGATTGCTATATATGCGACTAACTACAGCAATTTTAAAAAAAGTAGCTACAGAAATGGGTGCTATTATTTTAATAGAACCTGAATATGAATTAATTGGACATATTACCTTTAAAAACGGCAAAACTACCGTTTTTGATAATACTAGACTCAACATTAATGGTTTTGCTTCTGCATACTTAGCTCAGGATAAAGGCTTCTCTAATTATTTTTTGCAGCAACTTGGTTATCGAGTGACAGAGGGTAAAACATTTTTTAATGAAAAAATGTGTGCGAAAGTAGCCAATCCCAGAAATATCCATGATGGTTGGGATTATGCCCAGAAATTAGGACTACCTGTGATTGTTAAGCCGTTAAATTTAAGTTTAGGAATCTTAGTTACGAAAGTATATGACAAATCTGAATACTATCAAGTAGCAGAAAAAATATTTAATATTCAGTCTGTGTTAATTGTAGAAAAATTTTATAATGGTAATGACTTTAGAATTTTAACTTTTGATAATCAAGTAATTGCTACTTATCAAAGAATTCCTTTATCTGTAACTGGTGATGGTAAATCCACAATCTTACAATTACTCCTGACAAAACGTGAACAGTTGCTAAAAACCGGAGAAAGAATATTAATTGATTTAGAAGATTTCCGCATAATGAAAAAAATACACCAACAAAACCTTACTTGGGAAAGTATCCTTGTCAAGGATACTGTAGTTTATCTTTTAGATAATGCAAATCTATCTACTGGTGGTCATTCAATAGACTTTACTGATATTATTCATCCTAATTTTGAGAAACTAGCGATTAATATTACTAAAGATATGGGGTTGAGATTAGCAGGTGTAGATATCCTTACCACTGATATTACTCAACCATTGGTAGATTATACACTGTTAGAAATTAACAGTGCCCCTGGTTTAGCTCATTATGCTTTTCTTGGAGACAAGCAAATACAGAAAGTAGAAAATTTATATCGCCTCATTCTGCAAGCATTAGAAAGAGAATAATCCAGAGTTTCAGATGAACCTAATTCACCAATTTTTACCCAATAAAGATTCAAATTCAGCTTGTAAAGCTTTGATATCTGCAACTCTAGCTACTAATACATTATCTCTACCTGCATCTTTTAATCTGGCTTTCCAATATTGAACACTCTCTACATTGTTCAACCAAAACTGAATCACTGTGTCTACAACTTGATCGAAATTCCAACTTCCAGATGGTGAAACGGATTCCAGAGATTCTAGAAATGCATCTAGTGTACAGATTGGTGTTCCCAAGTATTCAACTCCTTGGGGCTGATTTTTCTGCCAACTCTTTTGTTGATGATTGAAAAAGTACAAAACTGGAGATACTCCTACAATGTCAAATGCATATTTCATACCAGTCCTCCCAATCAGTTAGATGAGTGAATATGGCTGCGCTACACAAGCGCAAGATGACGAACTAATGTTATTGCTGTATATTCAACTATAACTACAAAAAAGTAAAATTACCATCTCAATTACAGCTTTTGACAATTATGCCAAATCTTTTCAAGAAATTAGCACTTGTTGATTGAGAGTGCTACACCAGGAGTCAGGAGTAAAACTCTCTTTCTGTCTAGGTTTCAACTTAGATTCTGTACCTCATTTATCTGCAATCTACTGTAAGTTAGATTCAAATATTTGATGTGTCAGGCAATAGTTTCCAATATTAATTCAGGAGTCTCAATTATTTTTCATAAATTTTTAATTATCCGCTCTGTCTACCAATTAAAAAATAAGTTGTCATTTCACATACCTTGATATTAAAAATATGGTAAAGGGTTACAGGTTCTTTGACACCTTATCCCTTGCCCTTGGAACGCAAAACCTGACAACTATTTGAATATGACTTGATTAACAACTAGTACCGCCGTGAATTCAAAATGCCTCTTTCACAAGAGCTACCCTAACAAAATATCTCCTTCGGAGACCCTACGCTAACAAAGTTCAAAATGTATATGGTGTAAGCTTTTCAGAGATTTGAAATGGTTGGTTTATTTACCCCGTACTGCACTAGGGACAAAACAAAGTCTCCCGCGTATCCCTACCGGTAATAGGATTAGTACCTTTGGCCAGGTTGCATAATTTTTTCTGCTCATCTTGACGCAGCAATGCATCAGTAAAATCCGCTCCGTCAACTATGGCACCATCAAATTTAGCACTGGCAGCAAACGCACCTTCTAACACGGCATTGGTTAAATTGGCTCTAATCAGACGAGCCGAATCCAAGGTAGCATTGGTCAAATCAGCACCTTCTAAGTTTGCAGATTCTAGATTTGCTGCAAAAAAGCTCACACCACGCAAGTTAGCACCAGTAAAATTACTCTGACGAAGATTAGCTTTGGTAAAACTGGAGTCTCTTAAATCACGTCGAGAAAAATCAGCTTCAATCAAAATTTCTTTGTTGTATTCTAGTGCTAAAGCCGTTGATGCTAAACCGACCAATGCTGTAATAGGAATAATTGCCCAGAGTAATAAACTGAGTACGAGTGATGAAATTCGATACTTAGTATTCATGATATTTTTAATGGATGTTAATAAATCTCTAAACCTCCTCCATCTAATTATCCAGATATCGGTGACATAGGAGAAGACCTGGTAGCCCAATGGTTACAATCTAAAGGTTCGGAAATTCTGCACCGTAGCTTTTCTTGTCGGTGGGGAGAGATTGATATTGTTGCCTAGTATGACGACAACAAAGCCACAGCAAATCATCAAAATGGCAATTATCAGGACTCAATACTGGCATTTGTAGAGGTAAAAACCCGCAGTGCTGGCAATTGAGATGCAGGAGGTAGAAACGCTATTACTTCACAAAACCAAGCAAAACTTTGTCACACACCAGGAATATTTTCAGCTCAGTATCCTAAAAAGGCTGATTATCCGTGCCGGTTTGATGTGTCCTTTGTTTTTTATAATCGCTTGTAAAAAGATATTGATGGGGTGATAATTACCCGTGAAACTCTGGGGAGTTTATCAATACCGGGATATGAGTTTAAGCTGCAAGATTATATTCTAGCAGCTTTTGATGCACCAATTTGAGTTATTAATTGGTCAGTTGTCAGTAGGGTGAAAATTATGCACGCTGCACTCTTGGTTTTTTGTGACTTATGACTTGTCACTGGTTTTCAAGCCAGTGTTTCTGGGCAATAGCCCAAGCCCCGGACAAATTGTTGTCGGAATGCTTCTATTTCTTCTTTTTCTGGGCTACCATGAGATACAACTGCTACTTGGTAACGGCGCATTACATCTACAGGATACTGTCCTGCTTCCAAACTCCAAAGTGCCATTTGCACCCGCATGGGTGGCTCGTAACTAATTCCTAATTCATTACAGAAAGCCCGAAAATCACCATCTTCTTGGGCTGAGACAGGATCTCTAAGTTTTATCCTTACTACCCAACCATCAATTTGATGAATTACGGTGATGAAGGAAACAGGTGTTTGGGGTCTGTTGTGCAGGTGTTGAACGACCCTGAGAGTTAAACTAGCATTGGCCAGGTAATATAAATATTCCATGATGGTGTTTGGGATCAAATCCAATCCTACATCTATATCTTCCTCAATAAAGGAGATTTCCCGGTAGGGTAAAAGTCCCCGTTTTTATATGGGGAGATTTACCCAATTTTTATCAGTTATAAGTTATTCAGTTATCAGTTGCCAGCGGTTATTCTCCCTCTACACCCTGCCCATCTGCCCCTCTGTATCCTGTTCCCACTTAAATCAATAACATAAGTAATTTGTAGGAAATGTCTAACTTAGAGATTCAAGATGTTGATTTAGACCGTTCATTATCTGGGTATGACTATGAACTTCCACCCGAACTGATTGCCCAAAATCCAGCAGTTCCCAGAGATACTTCACGGTTACTGGTGGTTAATTCTCCGAATATCGGTGAGGAAATACCAGCCTTAAATCACATTTTCCGGGATTTGCCTGATCTCCTACAACCGGGGGATTTATTAGTTATGAATAATACGAAAGTGATGCCCGCACGTTTGTATGGTCGCAAGTTAACGGGGGCAGAAGTGGAAGTGTTGCTGTTGGAAGAAAAACAGCCTAATTGTTGGTTGGCTTTGGTGAAGCCAGGAAAGCACTTCAAAGTTGGAACTAAAATTATTTTTGGTGGTAATAAATTAGGACGGGCTAAACACCCCGCTACAACTAATGACGATGAATTGATGGCTATAGTTGTGGACAAAGATACGGCAACTGGTGGCCGATTATTGCAATTTGATTTACCAGAATATAGGTCTTTGGTGCAAGTGTTGGAGAATTTTGGTGAAATACCTCTGCCTCCTTATATCACTGGGTCAACGGCTGCTGATGAACAATATCAAACTGTATATGCCCAACAAACTGGTGCGATCGCAGCCCCAACGGCAGGTTTACATTTTACACCAGAACTTTTAGAAAAATTGCGCGCTCGCGGCATTAATCAAGCTTTTTTGACGCTACACGTCGGTGTCGGTACTTTTCGTCCTGTGGAAGTAGAAGATGTCACTACTCACCAAATGCACTCAGAATGGATTGAGGTGAATAGCGCTACGGTAGAGGAAATCCGAGCTACTAAGGCTGCTGGAGGACGTATTATTGCTATTGGTACTACAGTAGTTCGTGCTTTAGAAGGTGCAGCCCAATCTGGGGATTTACAGCCGTATGTGGGTAAGGTAAATTTATTTATTTATCCTGGTTATCAATGGCAGGTAGTGGAGGGTTTGATCACTAATTTCCACCTCCCCCGTTCCAGTTTGCTGATGCTCGTAAGCGCCTTGATTGGTAGAGAAAGATTGTTGAAGATTTATCAACAGGCGATCGCATCTCAATATCGTTTTTATTCCTTTGGTGATGCCATGTTAATTTTATGATTGGGCATTGGGGACTGGGGAAGTAATTTTGCTAATGACTAATAATTATTTAGGAAGTGAATTGTGAATTTTCGATGTAGTTTTGGGTAATCTGATGTTGTGAGGATCTTAAATATAAATACAGGAGTGCTTACTTATATGTCTAAAGAATTGCAATCTAATCAGTCTTTATCCAGTCTAATTAAACCATCATTCTACAGAAATTCTGTACAGAGATTAGCAATTCTGTTTGCTTCCTCTGCATTTTTAATGTTGGCTTTACCGACAATTAATTTAACGGGTAGTAAATTGTTAGCGCAGAATGCGGTTTCTCAGGATTTAGATGCGGCTATATTATACCAATTGGGAGTGACACGCTATAACCGCAGAGACTTACAAAGTGCAGAATATGCCTTTCGTCAAGCTTTACAACGAGATAGTAATATTGGGTTAGCACGGAATTATTTAGGTAATATTTTGATGGAGCAAAATCGCCTAGATTTAGCTGTACAAGAATATGGAGAAGCAATTAGACTGATTCCCAATTTTGGTGAATTTTATTATAATTTAGGGTTGGCTTTGCAAAAACAGGGACAGAAAGAAGCGGCAATTGCTGCTTATCGCCAAGCCTTAGCAGCAAATCCAAAAATGGCAGCGGCTCAGTATAATTTGGGAGTGATATTGTATGAAGAGGAACGGTGCCAAGAAGCGATCGCCGCTTACCAGGAAGCTATTAATTTAGACCGAAACAATGCTAATGCTTACTTTAATTTAGCGATCGCTCTGCAACAAGAAGGTCAATTAGAACAAGCGATCGCTACTTATCGTCAAATCTTAAAGCTAAATCCTGAAAATACTGTAGCTTACAATAATTTAGGTAGTCTCATGGTAATTCAAGGTCAGCCCTCAGAAGCTATTGCCATCTACCAAAAAGCTATTGGCCAAAATCCCAAAAATGCCTTAGCTTACTATAACTTAGGAGTAACTTTATACAATCAAGGTAATTTAAAAGAAGCTAATGCCGCATTAAAACGCGCTCGTCAAGAATATGGTGAACAAGGAAACACTGAAAGAACCACCACAATTGACGACATGATTCAGAAAATTAGCGAGTATTTAACACCTAAAAAACCTCAACACACACAAACCACAACTCCCACTCCAAATAACAGTGATGTAGTGCTACCAACACCGGAAATGCAAACACCGCAAATGCAAACACCTGAACAACAAAAGCCAGAAAAATCTACTCATGTGCCTAAAACAGTTGAACAAAAACCATAGGTGACAGTTAACAGTTATAAGGTAAGAATTCAGGAGTCAGGAGTCACAATAGACCTCTTGCAGAATTAATTTTATGTTATAATCAGGGCTTGTGTTTGTTTTAGCCAAAAGTTAGAGTTACAGGGTTGTGTTTGAATTAGCGAGCCCAAACAACACCGAAAATACATAAAATCTAAAAATCTCTATCATAGGACATAAAGAATTTTGCAATAGGTCTAATGTTTGAGAAATTAGTTTATCAAATAGAGATTTTTGGCGTTGGCCTGAAAAAGCTTGCTGCTGATGGCTGTTTGCCTAGGGTGCGGTTAGGCATTAGCTGAATGCTTACGTTATAAGTTATCTCTAAGAATAGGCAAAGGCAAAGATAATATTTTGTCTTCTGCCTCCTGCCTTTTGCCATCAAATTGGCAACCGATTAATATCTTTATTACAACCAATCACTACCATTGCCGAGCCGCGTTCTAAACGCTTGCTGGGGTCAGGATTAATCTTAAATTTACCATCCTGACTTACTGCCAACAAATTTAAACCATAACGATTACGAAGTTGAATTTCAGCAACAGTTTTACCATGAAATTCATCAGGAACAATAACCTCAACAATACTGTTATCTGGGTCAAGATCAAATCGATCTAAAATTGATGGTTTAGTTAATGTTCTTGCTAAAGCACAACCAGCTTCATACTCGGGAAAAACAACATGATCTGCTCCCACGCGCTTTAACAATTTACGATGAACTTCACTAGAAGCTTTAGCAACGACATGAGGTACACCAGCTTCTTTAACATTGAGAGTGGTGATAATACTTTCTTGAATATAGTTACCAATTGCCACAATTACTGTATCAAACTCCAGAATACCAGCTTCTTTAAGAGCCGCAGGTTCAGTTGAATCTAGTTGTACAGCATGACTGACTAATTCTTCAGTTAATGCTTCACAAACCCGCTTTTGATCAACATCTGTAGCCAGAATCTGATAACCTAAATTATGCAGTGTAGAACAAACAGAACGGCCAAATCGACCTAACCCAATTACGGCAAATTGCTGGTTATCATGACGTAAACTGCGAAAAAACTTCAATGATGAAAGATTCATAATTTGTCAGGGAATAGGGAAGAGGGAAGGTAAGAGGTAAAAGTTTTTCCCAATTACCAATTAACCAACAAGCAAATTTTCTTCAGGATAGTGGATTCTACTGGGACGAGGATCACCTAATATCGCTGACATCAATAATAAAACACCGACTCTCCCAATATACATTGTGAGAATCAAAATTATTTTTGCTGTTGTGGAAACACCACCAGTTATACCTGTAGACAAACCCACTGTACCGAATGCTGATACCACTTCAAAAAGAATTTGAATAAACTCTAATTTAGGGTCTGTGATACTAATTAAAATTGTCCCACCTATCACAGTAGCTAGAGAACCAAAAACTACTCCTATAGCTTTTAATATCAGTGATATTGCTATCTTACGATCATACAATAAAACTTCCTCTTTTCCTTGGAGGATAGCTTTTGTACAACTGGTAAGAACTCTTAAAGTTGTCGTTTTTATACCTCCTCCTGTACCACCAGGGCTTGCACCAATAAACATCATTGCAATGGTAATAAATAAACCAGCATCCGTCATTTGCCCAATATCAATGGTATGAAATCCAGCAGTTCTAGGAGTAACTGATTGAAACCAAGCTGATAATAATTGGTTAGTAAAACTCAAATCACCTAATGTTTTAGGATTTCTGACTTCTATACAGAAAAAGGCGATTGTTCCCAAAATTAAAAGCAGGAGAGTTGTACTGGTTGCTACTTTAAAATCAAGAGAAAATACGATGGCATTGGGCTTTTTTAAAAATCTATCACGCATCCAAAGATATATATCTAAAATTACCTGATAACCAATTCCTCCAAAAATAATCAAGCCTGTGATAGTGAAAACTACTAAACCAGAACTTTGATAGCCTATTAAATTATCTTTAAACAAACTAAAACCAGCATTGTTCCAAGCATTGATGCTATGAAATATTGCTAACCACAGTCCTTTATTCCAACCATAATCAGGAACAAAAGCTGGTAATAATAACAATATTCCTGTGATTTCAAAAACCATGGTGGTAGCAATAATTGAACGGATAATTTGCGTGCTACCACTGATGCCTGGACGGTCTAAAGCTTGTTGAATTGCTACTTTTTGTCGCAGATCAAATCTGCGTCCAATTAACAAAATCAAGAATGTGGTAGTTGTCATATATCCTAAACCACCAATTTGAGCTAATAGTGTGATAAACAATTGACCCCAAAAGGAGAAAAAGATGCCAGGCTCAACTACAGATAACCCTGTAACACAAACTGCGGAAGTTGAGGTAAAAAGTGCTACAATTGGGTTATTCCACATACCATTGCTAGTTGATAAAGGCATCATTAACAGGATGGTTCCTACCAAGATGACAGCCAGAAATCCTAAGCAGATTGTGCGAGCAACAGTCATAAGTAATTTAAAAATCTTCTTCTGGAAGCAAAATCGCCTTATCTAATTAAATACACAGATGGTAGCCTAACTATATGTTTTTCAAAATTTGCCTTGTTCTTTATCTGGTGGATCCATGAGTACAAAAGTTTATCAGCAAATTCAACAATTTTACGATGCCTCCTCTGGTCTGTGGGAACAAATATGGGGAGAACACATGCACCACGGCTATTATGGTGCAGATGGTAAGCAGCAAAAAGACCATCGTCAAGCGCAAATTGATTTAATTGAAGAACTGCTGAATTGGTCAGGTGTGAAAGATGCGGAGAATATACTTGATGTGGGTTGTGGGATTGGTGGCAGTTCTTTATACTTAGCTGAAAAATTTAATGCCAAATCAACGGGTATTACACTGAGTCCTGTACAAGCTGCTAGAGCTACCCAAAGAGCTTTAGAGGCTAATTTGGGTGCAAGCAGTCAGTTTCTGGTGGCTAATGCTCAAGAAATGCCTTTTCCTGATAATTGTTTTGACTTGGTATGGTCACTGGAAAGTGGTGAACATATGCCAGATAAAACGAAGTTTCTGCAAGAGTGTTACCGGGTGTTAAAGGCTGGTGGTACTTTAATTATGGTAACTTGGTGTCATCGACCTACCCATGAGTTACTACTAACTCCTGATGAAAAAAAGCATTTGCACGATATTTATCGGGTCTATTGTTTACCTTATGTGATTTCGTTACCAGAGTATGAAGCGATCGCACATCAATTACCATTAAACAACATCCACATGGCTGATTGGTCAACTGCTGTGGCTCCTTTTTGGAATGTGGTTATTGATTCAGCTTTTACCCCCCAGGCATTTTTCGGGTTATTGTTTTCTGGTTGGAGTACAATTCAAGGTGCGCTTTCTTTAGGGTTGATGCGTCGGGGTTATGAACGAGGGTTAATTCGGTTTGGTTTGCTGTGTGGAAATAAATAGTAAGTAGGTAGACACAAATAAATATAACTATGTAACAAAATGTAAATTACTTGAAACCCTTGGGATTGCTTGATTCCCCTTTGCTGCATTTGCCATGACATAGTTATAAATTTCTACGCCTACCTACTTATTTAGCAGTCAATAGTCAGCAGTAAAAAATGAATCAATTTTATCAACAAAATTCGCCTATTTTTCCAGGAAGTTGGCTTTATGCTTTTTGGAAATTCTCTCGACCGCACACGATTATTGGTACAAGTTTAAGTGTGTTGGGTTTATATTTGCTAACCCTCGGTGTCACTTCTACAAGTTTTTCTAATGTTCATATTTGGCATATCCTTAGAACTTGGGCTGCTTGTATATCTGGCAATATTTATATTGTTGGTTTAAATCAAGTGGAAGATGTGGAAATTGACAAAATTAATAAACCTGATCTACCCATAGCTTCAGGTGAATTTACCAGGGAACAAGGAAACTTAATTGTCATTATTACAGGGATTTTAGCTTTGGTTTTAGCATGGCTAAATAGTCCATTTTTATTGGGAATGGTGACAGTAAGTTTAGCAATTGGTACTGCTTATTCTTTACCACCTATTAGATTGAAACAGTTTCCCTTTTGGGCAGCATTGTGTATTTTTTCTGTGCGGGGAGGTATTGTTAATTTAGGGTTATTTCTGCATTTTAATTGGTTATTTCAAAGAAGCCAAGGTATTCCTGCGGCAGTTTGGGTTTTGACAGTATTTATCTTGGTGTTTACATTTGCGATCGCCATCTTTAAAGATATCCCCGATATGGAAGGCGATAAACTTTACAATATTACTACTTTTACTCTCCAACTGGGTCAACAAGCAGTATTTCATCTTGCCCTTTGGGTATTAACAGTTTCCTATGTCGGCATGATTTTTGTTGGTATGTTACGCATAGCTGAAGTTAACCCTATATTTTTGTTTATCACCCATATAATAGTCCTGATTATTATGTGGAGACAAAGTAGAAGGGTAGACTTGCAAGACAAAGATGCAATTTCTCGGTTTTATCAATTTATCTGGAAACTGTTTTTTCTCGAATACTTAATTTTCCCTCTTGCCTGTATTTTAGCTTAAAATCATGTTAGATAATTCACCCGTTGGTAACATTGTTGCTATCTCTCTAGTAACTGTCAGTATTGGATTTCTCATTTATTTTGGCTGGAAAACATTAACTACCTCAAATTTATTCCAAAAAGGTATTAAGCTGTGTCAAGCAAAAGATTATAATGGCGCAGAAGCAGCTTTCCGCCAAGTAATTTCGATTAACTCTACTAATGATATAGTGCGGTTGTTATTAGGCGATATTTTAAAACATCAAGGTAAAACTGAAGAAGCAAAAGAATTATTTAGTGAAGTAATTAGTCGTAGTCCTAAAAACCCTGATGCTTACCTAAGATTGGCAAATATTTTACTGCTGCAAAACAATCAGCAAGAAGCAGTAAATAACCTCCAAAAATCCAAATATTTATTCCAAAAACAACGCCAACCTCAGAAAGTAGAAACCATAGATAAAATTCTCCAAGATATAGCAGGTAAAAACTGATAGGTGATAGGGAGGAGTTTTTACTAATTACTAACGACTAATGACTAACAATAAAGTTTACCTCGTCGGTGCAGGTCCTGGAGACGTAGCATATTTAACTGTTAAAGCCTATCGTCTCTTAGCATCTGCTCAAGTATTAGTTTATGATGCTTTAGTAGATGCCGAATTATTAAATTGTGTACCTCCTGATTGTTTGAAATTAGATGTTGGTAAACGTGGAGGTAAACCCAGCACTTCCCAAGCTAAAATTAACAATTTATTGGTGAAGCATTGCCTGGAAGGGAAACAAGTTGTTAGACTTAAATCAGGTGATCCGTTTATTTTTGGTCGCTCTATTTCTGAAATTGAATCCCTCAAAGCTGCTGGTTGTGATGTTGAAGTTATATCGGGAATTTCTTCAGCTTTAGCAGCACCTTTACTCGCAGGAATACCCCTGACAGACCCCGTTTTCAGTCGCTGTTTTGCTGTGCTGACAGCACATAAACCAGATGTTTTGGACTGGGAAGCACTATCAAGATTAGAAACTTTAGTAATTTTGATGGGGGGAAAACATCTAGCGGAAATAGTCCATCAACTGCTAAAATATGGGCAATCGCACTGCAAACCCATAGCCATTATTCGTTGGGCAGGAACTCCTAGTCAAGAAGTTTGGACAGGCGAACTCGGTAATATTTTGGAAAAAACTGCGGGTATATATCTCTCCCCTGCGGTAATCGTCATCGGTGAAGTTGTAGGATTACGGAAATTTCTATAGTATCTCAGATACCTAAACTTCCAGAAGAAGTCGGTGATCTTATCGTTAGCGAATGAGTTAGGACTGGTAAATAAAATGAAAAAATATAAACTATTGAATATAAACTAAGTAGGTAGACACAAATAAACATCAGTTTGTAACAAGATGTAAATTACTTGAAACCCTTGGGATTGCTTGATTCCCCTTTGCTGCATTCGCCATGACATAGTTATAAATTTTTCGTTATAAATTTTTCTGCCCACCTACTTATTATTTAGTCTTCTTACAACTATAAAATCGTGCATAGCCATCATTCTATCACCCCATCACCCCATCCTTCTACCACTACCCTTGCAGGTAAAACCATCTTAGTTACCCGTTCAGTCGGACAGTCCAGGCAATTTAGCGATCGCCTTACCGCCGGAGGTGCTACAGTGATTGAAATGCCTGCTTTAGAAATTAGACCCCCTTCCAGTTGGACACCTTTAGATCAAGCAATATCTAAGTTATCAAGCTTCGACTGGTTAATTCTTACTTCGAGCAATGGTGTAGAATACTTTTTTAACAGACTCCAAACCAAAGGTAAAGATAAAAGCGCCTTAAAGAAGGTAAAAGTTGCTCTTGTTGGTGCAAAAACAGCCCAAAGTCTTAAAAAACAAAATATTCAGCCAGATTTTATCCCTCCCCACTTTATCGCTGACTCTTTAGTAATGAACTTTCCCGAAAACCTAGCAGGTAAGAAGATTTTATTTCCCAGAGTTGAAAGCGGAGGAAGACAAGTTTTAGTCAAAGAATTAACCGCTAAAGGTGCAGAAGTTATAGAAGTTCCTGCTTATGAATCTTGCTGTCCTCAAAGTATTCCCCCAGCTGTAGAAGTAGTTTTGCGAAATGGAACTTTAGATTTAATCACCTTTGCTAGTTCTAAAACAGTACAATTTTTTTGTCTATTAACAGCAGCTAAATTTCCAGAGGGAATGACACAATACTTAACCAAAACTTGCATTGCTTCCATTGGTCCCCAAACTTCTGAAACTTGCCATGATCTATTTGGTCGTGTTGATATAGAAGCAGAAGAATACACTGTAGATGGATTAACTAAAGCAATTATTCAATGGGCGCAAGGGTGACTAGGGAGATGAGGGAGATGAGGAGAAAAAAAATACTTTACCTATTCCCTATTTCCAATATTTTCTAATGACCCATGACTAATGACCAAACGTTTAATCGGTTTAACTGGTGGTATCGCTACAGGTAAAACTACAGTGGCTGATTATTTAGCTACTGCTTATGATTTACCAATTTTAGATGCAGATATTTATGCTAGAAATGCAGTATCTGCTGGTTCACCTGTTCTGGCACAAATTGCCCAACGTTACAACAAAGGGATTTTACTTCCAGATGGTAATTTAAATCGTGCCAAGTTGGGAGAAATTATTTTTAATCAACCAGAAGAACGTAATTGGGTAGAAAATGTTATTCATCCTTATATCACGAATTGTTTTCACCCAGAAATCACTAAATCATCTGCACCCATACTAGTTTTAGTTATTCCTCTGTTATTTGAAGCCGATTTAGAACATCTAGTTAGTGAAATTTGGGTTGTATCGTGTTCAGCAGAACAGCAACAAGAGAGATTAATTCAGCGAAATAATTTAAGCAGTGAACAAGCAGTAGCTAGAATTAATAGTCAGTTACCAATCTCAGAAAAACTTGCACGTGCTGATGTTATTTTAGATAATTCCTCCAGTTTAGAATCACTTTTACAACAGGTAGATGTATTGATGAAAAGTAGGGGCGAAGCATTCCGAAAATAGCCTTTGGTAAAAACCGATAATTAATCTACTGAATGCTTCACCCGTAGAGTAGTCAAAAGTATGATTAATTAACTGTGTATTCAAGCCAATTTATTTGTGATTTTTGGTTATGGTTGTAACTCTAGAAGAATTAACTGCTTTAATTTTTTACGAATTTCTGGAAATCCCGAATTAGGATAAGGTACGGGATTTTTGACCACTTTTTCTAAAGTCCTATAATAGGGGTCTTTGTCCAGCGATTTAGTCTTAAATACACTATAGCTAGCAGCAATTAAATAACGCGGTATGGCATTTTCACCTGCATCTTTACTACTTAGGGCCTGCTGAAAAAGTCACTAAAAGGCAAGAGAAGAAATGACTAAGTAGTCAGGCAGGGGTAAAGATACGTTTTTGTTGTCTGAAATTAGACAAAGTATCACTTTTATTAATAGAAGAACTAAAAAAGGATGTTGTTTTGAAAAATCGCCATAAAAAAATACAAAAAACCCGTATAATTTTTTCTCGCTATATTCTTGTAGCTTCTCGGTTTATTTATCTTTTTTACTTCCAGGGAGTTATATAAAATATCTATAGTTTTTCTGTTTGCTTTCTTGCTTGATTCAATAGGGTTTTTACCTATTTTAACTCTTCTCCTTGGACCTTATTCACTTTTTATCCCCCCAAATCTCTTAATTTATCTAAGTTTTTCATTTATATGGCTTAACGCCACACTACGCTATCAGCAAGCCCTATTTAATAGTAAATATTCTCTCTATGTCAACCCCTACAATGCTTTCATCTATTTTCTCATAGATTTCTTAATACTGTTTTATAAGTGTAGCCAATAATTTAGCATAACAAGTAATGAAGAGCCTTAATTTTATTAATGATTTAACTTTCTCCCCCCACAACTATATCTCTGATTCGCAAACTTGGCCCACCACAACCGACAGGTAAACCATTTTGTCCACCTTTACCGCATCCACCTGATTCATCCCAGTAAAAATCATCACCTATCGCTTCTATATCTGCAAGGGTTTGGAAAACATTACCGGAAAGGGTGACATCTTTCACAGGTTCAGCTATGTTGCCATTTCTAATCATCCAGGCTTCACCGGCGGTAAAGGTGAACATTTCCCCGTTTGTCATTCCACCTAACCAGTTACGAGCATAAACCCCTTCTGTAATATCAGTAAATAAGTCTAGGACTGGTGTATTACCTCTCTCAATCCAGGTGTTTGTCATTCGCACAATGGGAGAAAAGTGATAATCGAGACAACGAGCATTACCTGTGGGTGCTTCTTCTAATTTGCCCGCAGTTTCACGAGAATGCAAACGCCCGACTAAAACACCATCTTTAATTAACTGCGTAGTTGTCGCTGGTACGCCTTCATCGTCGTAAAAATAACTACCGCGATGACCTTGTGGGGCTGCACCATCAAAAATTTGCAGTTCTTCGGAGCCAAAGCGACGGCCAAGGGTCATAACTTCGAGTAAGTCGGGGTTTTCATAAGCCATATCTGCTTCAGAAAGATGCCCGAAAGCTTCATGGACAAATAAACCACTCAGTATGGGATCAATTACGACTGTATAAGTGTTGCCTTTAACTGGGGGTAAGGATAAGGCTGTAACTGCTCTTTCTGCGGAACTTTTAACTTGAGCATCTAAATTTACTAAATCTTCGTAGGCTTTGCGAGAACCGATGGTTTCTCTACCAGTTTGTACGGTGTCGCTGTTTCTTGCTGTGGCTGCAAAGCGCATTTCCATATCTACCCAAGACTGTTCAATGAGAGTTCCTTCAGAGGTAGCAATAATCACTTTTTGGGCGCTATCACCATAGCGGACAGAGGTTGTGGTGATGCGGTGGTCAACACTTTTTAATAATTCGGTATAGTGATCGCACAATTCTTTTTTTTGTTTTAGGGAAACTCGACGCGGGTCAATACCCGTCAAAGGCAACTCACAGATGGCTTTGATTGGGTCAATGGGCGCGAGTATAGTTTCTTCATCTCCCACTATTCTAGCTGCTGCAATCGCTTCTTCTATCCGTTCTTTGATAGTAGCTAACTGGTTGAAACTACTTAACCCCCAGCCTCCTTTATAACAAGCACGAACATGGCCACCAATAGAGATGCCTTCGCTGAGAGTTTCTATCTTGTCACCACGCAAGAAGATATCTGTTCCTTCTGCCTCTTCTAAGCGAATCATCAAATAATCCACGCGGGAGCTATAGCGGGTGATTAGCTCAGATAGTAAATTTTGTACGTCAGCAAGTGTATTTAGCATTCTTGTTAGTGTTCATGACGAACTGTATTTATTTTGCAACTATTTAGATCAATGTTGCTGGTCGAAGGCAATCTGCTTTTAAAATTCTCTTCAAGAACATATTCTTCAGCCACTCTTCCATAGATGAAAATCGCTTTAAACCAATAAATCCATCATATTCGAAAAATGGTTCTACTTCAAACACGTCTAATTTTAAAGATTTTTCAATTTTACCACAGATCTCCTCAAACCCGGGACTGGGACTATCAATAGTGACAACTAAATTAGGATCATTAGGATCATTTTCTTTCTTGAGCAAACTTAATAATTTCTTGTGCCACATTCCCCCGACGAATTTCTACAGGTAATTCTAGTAAACATTCATAAATAAAAGTTAGCCGTTTTAAACTGAGTTGCCATTCCTCAATTAAAGGATCATCCCAAATCGAAAGTGCTGGGATATTAGGGTACCTTTTAAATGTGGGGTTATTAGGACTCAAACAATCTCCATGTACCCAAATAATTGGTTTCTTCATATTACTAGTTCGTAATGAAAGATAATTGATGTATGCGATACCCAGAAGTCTGTTTAGCCATATATACAAGCATATAATAGTTCTGATTTACACAGATCAGAAATTACAGGTTTTATGGATAAATATCATTGATTTATAGATTGTCTAGATGTGAATGAAGAGAATAATTTTGATGATTCAGAATTTTAGTATATATGCGCCCACAGATTTCTACACATAACATAAATATAATTAAAAATTTTACTTTTCTCAAGTTTTAACGTGGTGCGATCACATCGGGAGGATAGAGTTTTGGCAGAAAGACTCAAATAGGAAGCAAACCATTGAGATAAGCACAAGGAAGGGAAAGGATTTGGTAGACACTTTCAACATTCCACTGTGGACCAGAAATTTAAATCCTTGCTCCAATCTGTTGAATAGCAGATTCGACAGATCCAGAACCAATAGAACACAGTTGTTCAGCTGGGTAGTAGGTGTAGTTAATAATGCCAGTGGGATGTTTTTCGAGATAAGCGAAAAACTTCTTAACTTGTTTGCCTCGACAATTATTAAATAAAGCTTGAATTGGCTCTATCTAACCTTACCACAATAAACTCTCAACAGCTTGGAGATGCTTTAAATAACCACCAATTTGATAAAGATTCTCTTTGAGGAGATCCCAATCCAAAATTTCCAAAGGTTTGAATTTTTTAGTTCCAAACTCTTTAACTAAATTCCAAACTCCATCATGACCATCCCCCAAACACACAAGGGGGTTAACCAAAGACTGGCTATTAACATAATCAACTTATGATTGATTAGTTGTTATCAAAAAATGCGCCATCATAAATTCCTTGTAGACGAAGGATTTTATTTATAGTCTCGCCAGTACCAGCCTGGTTGTGGTTTGCCCCCTAGTCGTACTTTTCCACCATCCATGCTCACTTCACAGACAGCCTGTTTTCCTTGCGGTAGCTCCCAATCTTGTTCCACAACTAGTTTTTGTTGCCTCCTATGGCCAACTTTTACTCCTGTTAATGTCTCAATTTCAACTTCTGCTGTTTGATTTGATATGATTTCTTAGCTGATAGCCTCAAGCAGCACTTTTGAAGTAATGGACTTAATCGACTTCTTGGCTTCAAACCCAGTCTCTTCAACTGTTTAGCTTTTAGTTTTAGTTCTCCTCTCCTACTAAGGTTTTAACTTTCCTGGTTTTACCTACTTTCCTTCCGGTTGTTTCTTCGATAAAAAAGGGGTATTTCTGAACTTACCACTTCTAATATTTGACTCCTTACTGTTTTTTGTATGCCTTCCAAGTCTGTTATCTGACTTTTGTCTGCTTCTTCATATAACAATGTTGCCTATTCTTCTAAGTAGGGTTTGACCCGTTCTTTTTTATCCTGGTTCATGGTTGCTAATCCACACTTGTTTATCCTTATATTCTCCTATCACTTGTGTATATTCTAATAGTGGATCCTCCCATCAAATCACCTATCCAAGGCTTGGTTAAAGCAGTGAGGATATGAAATCCAGAGACTAACAAACATCCAATTCAGACACAGAATTTTAACGAACTTGTCTCCCGTATTCCCAAATTTGACTATTCGGCTTTTTACTAAACTCCCCTTTCAGAAAAAGCCGTTGTTCTAAGTCATAATAAAAGTTATGTGTTCAAACTACAGATGTAACCCATCATGAATTCATTGCAAATTTAAGTGCTACTCGTTTAGCAATGGAAGCATTAGTGATCGCAACTCCTAGGCAGTTACCAAATAATCACCCAGCTTATCAATTAACATCGCCCGGTTTTAATCTTTCAATCGCAATTAATAACGGTGCTAATAGTATATTCTTAGCAGAAGTTCCAGGGATTAAAGATTTAACTGTTCCCACTATTGAAACTTCTTTTAACTTGATGAATAAGGCCTATTGAGAAAAGTCTTTTTCGTATTATTCCCTATTAAAAGATATCGAAGTGCGGGGAATAAAACCGAAGTTATTGCCAGACTTTCCTTACCAGGACGATACTCTGTTATTATGGGAAGCGATCGCAAAATATACAACTCGCTATTTACAACCTTACTATCCAGATGACAAAGCAGTAATACAAGACCCCTATTTACAAAATTGGGCTCAAGAACTCAGCCCACCTCTAAACACCCGTACCAAATCAGATTTTTCCCAAGTACCTGCATGGTTTTCCAAAGAATTAGTAGTAGCATCAGGAATAGAACCCCAAGAATTACCTTCCTATCCCCGTATACCTGGATTTACAAAAATAGGTAGCTTGCAGCAATTAATCGACATTGCAACTATCACCATTTTTACCTGTAGACCACAGCACGCAGCCGTAAATTTCAGTCAATATGATTTTTGTTATTTACCTAATGCACCTTTAGCAAACTATAGCCTACCAGGTACACCACCCACTTTATAAGAAAAATAACCTCCCAAAGATAAAGACTTATAACAAATACAATTAACTTTTTCACTAAGTAGGATTAATTGGAGTAAATTAGCGAGTTCTGAGTTTATTCAGTTTACAGATAAAATTGATAAACAAATCCTAGCCCAATTTCAAAGTGATTTATTGGCAGTTGAATGCAAAGTTACAGCCCAAAATCAACAGCATTTCATAGAAACTGGTGTTGAATATCCCTAGCCTTTACCATCTCGTATTACCAATAGTATTAATAATATTTGAGGATAAAAGAATGATAAATTCTCGTTATAATATTGCGATGTTCTGCAAAATTTGGATACTCTCAAAATAAAGCCTTATTCCTATTGATGTGAGTTTTAAGCTATCAGCAGTCAGCTTTTTCAGGCTAACAGCAAAGATACCTACCTATTTGATAATTAACCAATTTCTCAAACATCCTGATTCCTAACTCCTGATCGTAAATTAGCATTTGTCTGTGGTTGAAACTCATTTATTTGTATTAATAGGACGTAAAAAAAATAAAGCCCGAATGTAGCCAAAACTGGCTTCATAAGAAGGAAACACGTCCAGATTTAAGTTGAACCAATCAATCAATAGAAAAGATATGGCTGTTCTCAACGCTTCTAAAGCTTCAGTAAAGGTTTCTTAGTCCACCTTGCTCTTAATCCTCCAGTCCACTGATGGCAAAGAATAAAAGTGTAGGCACAGAAAACCAAAATAAAATGGCGCTGTTAACTACTTTTATCTCCAACTTGATATTCTTTGAGTCCTAACCATCCCTTGGCTTCCCTGTAAACAACTTCTACCCAATTTCTTTGAGAATATGTATCAACTATCCATTGGGGTGTGACAATTGATGAAGAAACATTGGTAATAAGGTAGTCAATATCAGTGGCTTGAGAGAAAGTCGAAGCGTTCATGACGATAGCAATATTCCCCTTTCCAGTTAAGGGTGATATTTCTACTTCTTTAATTACTACCCATAATGTTTTGGGTTTATCTAACTCCAGTTCAATTTCTATAAAAGCCTCTTAGGGTCAACTTTGTGCTAATTCATCTAACCTAATTACTGGTGGATTATCCTTTTGGTCACTCACTAGCAAGGACTTTGGGATTTTTAGCTAATCCTCTTCAATACTTTAAATGCCGATTTTCTATCTTTAATAAGAAAGACCTATTGTGGCCATATCCAGCATCTATAATTACTATTCCTGGTTGATAACCACGACTTAAGGTCAGATCTATTAATTTAATTCCTAACTCAGGTTTATTCTCAAATAGAGGGTCTTGTTTCCCTTTGGGTAAAGAACCACCGTGGTGATATAACTCTATATTTAATGGTAAGCTTTTACTGCCATCATATAGATGTGTTATTACTACTACTATTCCATTATCCCTTTTCCCAATTTCTCCAATATATTTTCTTCCTACTCCATCCTTAAAATTCCCCCTTTTTCTATGGTCATAATCATGAATTATTAAGCTAAATCCTCTGGTGATTCTCCTCTGACTACACTTGTTCATCATCTCTAAGCGACGCTCATTGACTTGGGAACTGGACCAAGGTGCTTCAGTTAAAACGTGGTGTAATCGGTGGTACGTCACCCCTAGGGCATTCTCTAGCATTTGAAATAGGTTTTTTCTCTCAGTTTCACCCAATCATCCCCCTAAATAATGTCTAAACTCTCTTCTTTCCCCTTGATGAGTAAATACATCATCAAATGACACCATCTTTCAAACCATGGTGCCATTGCTGGGGCAGTGGTTTCTTTCATCAGCTTCTTTTAACGTGAAAGCTACACCAAAACCCCACTATACTCCTTTTTACTCTTAACTTTCGTTTAAGTCCCTTTAATTCGATCATGACCAAAATTCCCCAAACTGGACAATCAGCACCCGATTTTTTCTACCCCAGATCAAAACGACACTCTTGTCTCCTTCGCTGACTTCAACGAGTGGATACTCCTTCATTTCTACCCCAAACACGACACCCCTGGATGTACCACAGAAGCAAAAGACTTCACCGATTTATCACCACAATTTACTGCTTTAGGAAATAAAATAATAGGTGTTAGTCGATATTTTGGTAAATCTCATTGCAAATTTATCGACAAAAATAACCTATCATTCACCCTATTAAGTGACCCAGAACATTAATTAATAGGAGCTTATGGCCCATGGTGTTTAAACAAGTTTATCGGTAAAGAATATATGGGAGTTGCTCATTCAACATTTCTGATTTCACCTGATAAGGTCATTGCCTACTCTTGGCCAAATGTCAAAACAAAAGGTCACGCTCCAGTGTTGTTAAAGCAATTACAAGAATTAGCTGTTAAATAAACACTTACTAGTGAGGGAGCTTTGCCTCTTTCCAAGCTTTCATTAATTTATTTATCATTTGTTCTTAAAATGTTAATTGAGTTAAATTTTATCTAAGTAGATTGTGTTAGGAAAATAACATTCTCCTTTAGATCTTATATAATATAAATAGCATTTTTAGTTGATTAAAAATAATAGGTTTGAGATTATCCAAGCACAAAATATTAACCTTGCTTACTTAAAGGAAAAATTTGCTCTGCAAAAGTCTAAAGATGACTTCTTTTTTACAGACTACTTGGAAGATTTACCGAGAGTGTCTGAATTATAACAGCAATATTTAGACCGAGTTAAGACTAACTATCTTACCGTAGTATAAACCTCCAGAATTTTGCAAGATGCTGTTAAAATAGTGGTATTATCTCCCTTATTGGATCTAGCTGGTTTCTATCAGTATCCCTTTTATATTGGCACAGAAGAACCAATAGAAATTCGTGAAACAATAATTACTGATGAACAAGAAAATCGAGAAGAAGTTACAGAGATTATCAAAGGTAAAATAGATGTTTTTTTCTCTAAGAGCAGTTATGTTTATTGGTAGTTGAAGCCAAAATGGCTAGTCTTTCCTTAGCCAAAGCCATAGCCCAAGCAATTACTTATATGTTAGTTAATCCTCACCCTGATTATCCTCTATATTCATTGGTAATTAATGGTGAAGACTTCCAATTTATCAAACTTACCCAACAAGATAAACCCAGGTATACTTTGTCTGATCGATTTACTTTATATAGACGTGAAAACGAACTGTATCAAGTTCTGAAAATCTTGAAAAAATAGGTCAAATTTTGAGTTAAACATTGAGTTAATTTATGTCCAGTCGTCCTATCTACCTCGATTGTCACGCTACCACACCCATAGATGAACGGGTACTAAATGCAATGATTCCTTACTTTACAGAAAAGTTTGGTAATCCAGCTAGTATTAGTCATGTTTATGGTTGGGAATCAGAAGCCGCTGTTAAACAATCCAGAGATATTTTAGCAACTGCTATTAATGCTAACCCGGAAGAAATTGTCTTTACTAGTGGTGCAACAGAAGCTAATAATTTAGCCATCAAAGGTGTAGCAGAAGCTTACTTTGCCAAAGGTCAACATATTGTTACAGTTGCAACCGAACATAAAGCGGTTTTAGAGCCTTGTGAATATTTAGAAAGCATGGGTTTTGAAATTATGGTTCTTCCAGTTAATCAAGATGGTCTAATTGATTTAGAGCAATTAGAAAAAACCTTGCGTCATGATACAATTTTAGTATCAGTCATGGCTGCAAATAATGAAATCGGAGTTTTACAACCCTTAGATAAAATCGGTAAAATGTGCCGTCAAAAAGAAATTATATTTCATACAGATGCAGCTCAAGCCATTGGTAAAATTCCCTTAGATGTAGAAGCATTAAATATTGATTTAATGTCCTTAACAGCCCATAAAGTCTATGGACCAAAAGGTATTGGTGCTTTATATGTTCGCAGACGCAACCCCAGAATTAAACTAGCAGCACAACAGCATGGGGGTGGCCATGAAAGAGGAATGCGTTCTGGGACATTATATACACCCCAAATCGTTGGTTTTGCTAAAGCTGTAGAAATTGCTTTAGCAGAACAAGAAACTGAAAATCAACGCTTAACAGAACTGCGGGAAAGATTGTGGAAACAGTTATCTACTCTGGAGGGAATTTATATTAATGGACATCCCCAAAAACGGTTGGCAGGAAATTTAAATATTAGTCTTGAAGGTGTAGATGGTGCTGCACTTTCTTTAGCTTTACAACCAATGGTAGCAGTATCTTCTGGTTCTGCTTGTTCCTCAAATAATGTTGCACCTTCCTATGTGCTGATAGCTTTAGGTCATCCAGAAAAATTAGCTTATGCTTCCGTGCGATTTGGAATGGGTAGATTTAATACTGTTGAAGAAATAGATAAAGTAGCAGAACATTTCATTACTACTGTGAAAAGTTTAAGAAGTACTTCAGTAGTCATTTGTTAGCAAATTCAGAGACCACATTCATTAGAAAAGTCGGGGTCCTATTTATTCATAATATGGTAAATTTTACCTTTATTGTGATAACAATTAATTAATTTTGTTTAAAATCGTTAATGACCATTCTATGTAAGGGTTTGGCGTTGCGCTTTACCCCTACATGATTGTGTCCAATAATTACTCAATCAATAAGGATCACAATCAAATCTTCCCCGTTTTACACTCCTAACATAATAACCTTTTGACGGAATTTTATTTAAATCAAATGTCTCACCTCTAGGTACTCTCCAAATTTTATAGTCGTAATATGTCAGGGGACTTCCAGGTTGACAAATTTCTGGGGGATGATCTCCCAGTACAAAATAAGCAGAACCTCTACCTATGACTTTAGCAATACCGTTTTTATCTACAAGCAAAGATGTTTCTTCACTAATAGCTATTCCTAATGCATTTGCCGATATACCATCTTGAATTTGTCGAGCGATAAAAACCATAATTCTACCCATTCTTTTTCTTTCGTCAAAATGGGTATCAATAATCGTCCTTCGCAAATATTTCCACTGGAATAAGTTATAGGTAAAGGTAATATTTCGATATGGGTCTTCCAGTGCTTCGTTAGTTTCAATGCTATCTTTACAAGCACAGGAATCATAAACATATTCACTTTGAATCATTGCACCTGCACTAGTACCACCAATAGCACCACCTTTATCGTAAACTGCCTTGACAGCAACTTCTAATTTAGAGTTTTTCCAGTTGCGAATATATTCACATTGATCTCCACCAGCAAAGAAGATTACTCCAGCATTTCTGACTTTATCAAAAATATCTGTTCTGTTGGCTTCTTGTCTGTTACTAATGATCAATGTTTCTACATAATTCACCCCTCTCATGCGATAAATTAATTGATTGTAATCATCGTTACCAGCAGCGCGAATAACTAAAACATTTACTTTGGTATTGGAGTTGGAACCACCCCTAACTTGATTAATCATCCACTGAATAGCATCATCAACATCGGGACCACCTCCACCCAAATTATGCACGGGGCCAGTTAAGGTGGGCAATTTATAGGTGATTTTAGTTGATGGAGGACGGACATCCTTGGACATGCCTGTGAAGTATCGCCTCAAGTTTGCTTTCAGACGGTTTATGATGTGGTTTACCATCCTCAACAGGGTAGTTGTTGCATTCTGCAAACGCCGTGCTATATTTGGGGATGCCTTTGTCATAGTTACCTTTTGGCGCAAACAGCAATCATCCTAACTCTCGCATCAATGGGGGGGAAATTCCCAGCGTACTGGTTTTGTACTGTTTTTTTACGCCAGAAAATGCAGAGTAATGATTAATTCTTTTTACTACTCTGCGACAACCTCAATTTTACTTTGTGTTTAATTACCAGTGAATTTGCGAGCGCTCTTTTATCACTCTCTCATATACTGCTTCCGTTCTTTTGGCTAATTTTTTCCACCTAAACCGTCTTTCTAAGTCTTGGTATGCGTTATCCACCAACCATTGTCGATAACCTGGATTTTGTAAAACTTCCAAAATTCCCCAAGCTAGGGAATCCGGATTATTGACTTTGGTGACAATACCTGTTTTTGTATGCTGCACTACCTCTGGAAAACCACATGTATCGGAAACTACAACAGGTACTCTAGAAGCAAAGCTTTCTAAAGCCACAATACCAAAGGGTTCATAAAGGCTGGGAAAAACTGCACAGTCAGCTATGGTTTGAAATTTATCTAAGTATTCATCAGATAAAAAACCAGTAAAATAGCATTTATCCCAAATTCCTAATTCCCAAGCTTGCTTTTTTAAATGGTCAGTATTACCACCACCAACTATTACAAATTTAACGTAACCTGCCATTTCCCAAAGTACCTTGGTAGCGGCATTAATTAATACAGAAACTCCTTTTTCATAGGTCATCCGACCAAGGTAATAAACTATTTTTTCATGATCTGCGGCAAATTGACGGCGAAAATCTTGAGCATAAAAATCTTTGTGATGCTGTTTTTTTTCTGGGCGAATACCATTGTAAATCACATCTATTTTATTCCCAGGACTATGTAATGCTCTTGCTACTTCTGAACGCATATATTCAGTACAAACAATAATTCGCCAAGCGTTATAAGCCAACAAGTTTTCTTTGTCACTAATATAGCTTTGGGTATCATTGTAAATACCATTATAGCGCCCGTATTCTGTGGCGTGAATAGTAGCAATTAAGGGGATTTTAAAAGTATGCTTGAGAATGATCGCAGCGTCTCCAACTAACCAATCATGAGCATGGATAATATCAAAAGAGCCTTCTTCCAAAATCAACTTACCACCGTTATGTCCCATACTCTTGTTTAAATTAGCCACCCAGTGGAAAAAGTCATGACTATGGGAAACTGGCACTCTATATACATGAATACCCTCAACAACTTCATACAGAGAAGCCTGTTTAACTTCAGGCGTAATCAGGTGGATATCATGTCCTAGCTTCACAAGTTCCGGGTATAATTCCGCTACGTGACGAGCGATACCTCCGACTATCCGGGGAGGAAATTCCCAACTTAGTACTAATATCTTCATTGATTCGACTCCCTAATGTTTTACAAAAATTTAAGAATCTATATTCATCTCAAAATAGGAAGTGTGACAAATACCATAAGGGTGATTAGGAAAAATTTTTAATTTTTTAAAAGTTTTTTTCATAAAGCTTATCATATCAATTTGGGTTATATAAAACCGACCTTCCGCACCCTAACTATCACAGATAGTAGTACACAAGAACTAAAGCTCCTGCAAGGGAGAAAAGGCTTAATAAGAACAAGGATGATTAAAATGGCAATAGAGTGAGAGAATAAAGTTTTGTAAAGAAGATAAAA
>ERZ1034377.31-NODE-31-length-56562-cov-73.894397_pt1 | contig 56562 bp, 51 predicted proteins | sample MGYA00520584_ERZ1034377 | MGnify/ENA primary metagenome ERZ1034377 (study PRJEB33736, sample SAMEA104288464) | Azolla filiculoides | biome: Urban; feature: water surface; material: ditch water | place: Netherlands | collected 2014 ... | reverse complement strand
TTCTTACTTCCCTTGCATCTGGACGCTCATCTATAAATTCTTGTAGTTCTGCAATTTTAGATTGTAGCTCCTGGTTGCTCATTGTTAGCTATTAGATAAGACAGTTTCTCAGTATTATCTCTTAGTCTTTTTCAAAAATCAAATATGATTTCTATAGATACTCATAAATATGCCTCCAGATTTATTCGGTTTCAATGAGTCCTCCTGGTGCTACTGCATTTACCCGCACTCCATACATGGCTGCTTCTCTGGCTAAGGATTTAGTTAAGCCTATTACCGCTGCTTTGGATGCTGCATAATTAGTTTGACCGAGCTTGCCTTGTTCACCGGAAATTGAGGAAATACAAACTACTGAACCAGAACGGCGATCGTACATGATGGCGCTCATCATTCCCGACGAACAGACCATATCCACCGCATAACCGTTTATGGTGTCAGGCATCCCAATTTTGAAAGCTGCTTGACGGGGTAATGAGTGTCCATGTCCGGCTCTGAGTACATTACCAAAAATATACAAGTCTAAAGCATCCCCCGAAGTTCCCGCCTTTTCTAAAGCTGTACCCATTGCGCTCGCTCTTGAAAGTTTCTTTTCTCAAATACCGATGTCCAAAACCAGGACCGGTACAACCAGGACAAGCTTCTAGTAACTGACCAGTAGCGCAGATGGAGTTTTCTGTGTAGGATGACAGATAGATTGTCTAATGGCGGGACTAGTTCGGAAGTGGTGGGAAGTATTGGGATAAGAGGGCTTTGGGGTTTTAGGTATTTTTGTTCATGCAGCCACCGTCGAACCCCAAAAACCAGGAATGAATAGATCAAGTCGAAGTTTTTCCCCACCCAGCCAGCCATTGTCAACTTATTTGGATTAGAACGCATCCTCAAATATAAAAAAGGAAGAATAAGCGATCACCGTTTAGAATTAATCAAACTCCAAAATTATATTCTTGAGATTCTTCCTTCTCTTTTACCTCCTCTAAGTCTTATTGATTCTTTCCCTTTAGAAATTCCCACTACATGTGCAGCACTTAAAGAAACAGAAGATAAATTAGATAGCTTAATTTGCGCTTACGTAGGTGCCTATTGATAGTTTTGGGAGATACAAAGCAACCTAGTTTTAGGCTATTTAACCACAGGTTATATTGTCATACCAGTAGTAAAAAACTAGACAAAGCCACCCAACGACTTTTTCAGACTACAGGGATCTGTGGATTTTATTGATGGGGAGATTGTGCCATAAAATTCCGATCAATACAGTCTTTCCAGCACCACCATAACTGATGAGATGGTAAGGGCAAAATGGCTCTATTAGCTAATACACGTCCGTCTCCTGTAACAATTAAGCTGAAATAAGCTGTTTGGGGTTTGTATGGTTTCAGAGATTCTCCTAAAATCATGCTTCGTAAATTCTCATACAGCGGGTTGCCTTTATGCACCGCAAATACACCAGCTTTCGGTAATTGATAATTAATCATCTTGGCAATATCACCTGCGGCAAAAATATGAGGATGCGTCACAGATTGCAAATTATCATTTACTAAAATAAAACCTTGGTCATCAGTACCAATTCCCGCAGCCTTCAACCAACTTCCTGCTGAAGCGTGTGTCACCCAAAACACTTGATCACAAGTTACCATTAAGCCAGATTCACATTTAATTGTCAGCCCCTTATTTATTAGCTTTACAACCTCACACACCCTTTCACCTAAATGCAATTTAACATCTTGATTACTTAAAATATCCCGCATAATTCGTCGCACTGATTGGTGATGACTTGGCATTAATTCTTTACTACTTTGAAATAAATAAATTTCCAATTTTCTCACACCGGCAAGTATTGATAATGCCAATTCCACATCACCACCACCAACAATGGCAATATTTAGAGCTTTTTGAGGATTCCTAACTGCATTTTCCTGTAATTGATACCAATGTTCTAAAAATTGCGCGACAGGTTTTGCAGCAATTGTATATTCTACTGCACCTGGTACAGACAACTTTGTAGGTGTACTGCTAATATTAATAGACAATATATCAAAATCTACCGTAGGTTGGTTAGCACAAAGCACTTTACGATTTTTTAAATCCAGTCCAATTACATGATCAAGACATAACTGAGCATGAGCAAAATTGCTTAAACTTTGCAAATCTATATCGCACTGTGAATAACTATAAAATCCTGCAATATGTCCGGGTAACATTCCTGAATATGGCGTATATATATCTGGTGTAATTAAAGCCAATCTGACTCCAGATAAAGGTTTATTACCAAAAAGTCTCAATACAAGGGCATGACTATGACCACCACCAATCAGCACTAGTTTTTTGAGCATTACATAATTTCGGATTATAAAGGACTTCCTGCATCAGCTTTGTAGTTTTTTATTTGTCACAATCATTATTCTTGCTGGCAACATCCCAATCAAATTAAAAACTACGGGACTAATTAAAAAACTCTTTGAATCTCTCGTTCCTTCGGGTTCTTTGCGTTCTTTACGTTCTTTACCTTCTTTACTGTTTGTTTCTTTCATGTCATGCCTTGGATACTTTGTAAAGTCAGATAAAAATCAACTTACACATTTGGGTTGTTTATCAATACGAAATTAATGTAATTAATTCATCCAGGTACTGAAACTTAAACACTAGCATAAATGACTAATAACTAGTTATAAATTACTGAGTCCCTACAATGAAAATGTTAAGGAACATCATTATTATTAATGATACTCCAATGATAAAAATCATTCTTTGCATGCTGGAAATTCAGGAGAGAATCAAACATAATCTACATAATAATTTGTATCAATCTTACTTAATGGAGGTTATCAAAAGACTGGAAAATTATCCAATAGAAACCAGTCTATCAGCAATTAAGGCTTTGGAGCATCTTGTTGAAGTTAATCCAGAATACCACTGGACAATTATAGATATGCTGACTAAGTTTGTGCGAAATACAACCACCAATCTATGCTCACAGGAAGTAACAGGTGATTCCTCGGCAAACATGCGAGCAGTAATTCAAGCAGCCATGACCGTAATAGTGAGAAGAGATACAAACAAAGATCCAGAAAATGAGCAGATTGACTTAAGTTATACAGACTTAAGGGGAATAAACTTACAAAATGCCAACCTAGAAAAAAGTAACCTTTATCAAGCGAATTTATCAAAGGTAAATCTTTCTGGTGCAAACCTAGAGTGTGCAATACTCAGTGCATCAAATCTCTCTGGTGCAAATCTCAATTTTGTCAATCTCTCTGGTGCAATACTCAGTGCAGCAAATCTCTCTGGTGCAAATCTTTCTGGTGCTAATTTACATCGAGCTAATCTATATTTAGCTAGTTTACACGATGCTATTTTGAATGATACCATGCTTGATGGAGCGAATTTAAGGGAAGCTAAGTTGAACTTTTAAGAAATAAGGTTGTAGGGTAATAAAAACAGTTACTTTGATTCGTAGCGAGTGGTTTACTGCCATTTTGACAAGTTTTAAGAAACAAAATATACCAAGAATACTAAAGGGAAGGGGAAAAGGGAAAAATTTTTCCCCTTTTTCGTGAGAAAAGTTTAGATATCTAAATTTGAAGCTAAATGCTATACTATTTTTTTTAATCATCTCAGTAATAACTCATTATTGTGAAGCATCTTTCTGGTATGTCTGCTAAAAAGACAGATGCAACATTACATTGGTTGCTCACCATCATCCTTATTGTTGCTCTGTCCTTAATACTGATTGTCTTCGCATCTACTAATATTGAGAAGTTATCACTTCAGCAGCGAATAGCTAACAAAAACCAAGCATTAACCACCACTGCTATAGTCTTTCTGGGTTTAGCTGTTGCACTTAATGCTTATTACGCAGCCAAGCGGAATCAAGTCATGGAAAGAAATGCTATTACGGCGGAGAAAACTCTGGCAATTGGCATTGAAAATACTAAACTCACCCAAGACAAACTCATTGCAGAACGATTTATTGGCTCTATTGCTCAGTTAGGACATGAAAAGGTAGAAACGCGCATAGGTGCTATTTATGCCTTGGAAAGAATTGCCCAGGATTTCCCTCAAGAACACTGGACAATTATGGAAATTCTCACTGCTTTTGTTCGTGAAAATGCACCTGTACAACCGGAGCGAAAGCCACAAAAACCAGAAGATATCATGGCGATTGATTTCGGGAAAAATCGTGACAGAGTGCGTCGTCAACAATCAGTAGATTATTCTCTCTCATGGGAATCTTTTAAACTTCGTACTGATATTCAAGCTGCTTTGACTGTCATCGGTAGACGCAATTTTCAACAAGACCGAGAAAATCAAAAACTGGATTTACGCAATACTGACATCAGACGAGTAGACTTAGCAGGAGGTAAACTACAAAGAGTGGATTTGCGCGGATCTGATTTGTGTGGTGCAGACTTGCGGGAAGTTGATTTAAGTGAAGCAGACTTGGATGGTGCAAAACTTATTGGTTCGATTCTTTATGAAGCCAACTTATTTAAAGCGAGTTTACGGGGAGTTAATTTGAATCGGGCAAATCTGAATCTCGCTAATTTATATGGAGTAAACCTACGTTCAGCTAATTTGTGTGGTGCAAGTTTGCGTTCAGCTAATTTACAAGCTGCTAACTTGTATAAAGCCAATTTGCAACAAGCAACTCTCAAAGCTGCTAATTTGTCTGGTGCTAAGTTATTTTTAGCTAACTTGCAAGGGGCGAAATTGGGTAAAACTAATTTAAGTTCAGCCGGCTTGACTGCTGCGAATCTGGAAGGTGCAAATCTCAATGGTGCCAATCTGCAAGGTGCAAATTTAAACGCTGCAAAATTACAGCAAACGGATATCTATTTTGCTAATCTCAGTGAGGCTAGTTTGACAGAAGCAGATCTACATAATGCTAATTTGATGGGAGCAAATCTTTCTCTAGCAACGCTTGATGAAGCTGATCTGTCCTGGGCTAATTTGATGGGGGCTAACTTATCAGGCGCTCATCTTTGTGATGTTAAACTGACTGGAGCGATTTTAACTGGGGCGAAAAACCTGGAATCTGAGCAGATAGTTATGGCGTTAGGCGATTGGACTACTCGTCTGCCTGATTATATCGAAGCGCCAGCCAGTTGGCTACAATCTGTTTAAATATCTAATTCAATCTCTAAAACATCCCTTCTTGCTACCTTGGGTGCATTCTACGTTTTTATTAAATTTTTATAATTTTGACTACATTAACCCTCGTATTTGAAATTATTCCGACTATATTTATTCTTATTAAATGTTCACATTAAACTCCCAAGTAAGTTATTAAATCATGACTTATCAATTGTCATGATTGCTTGTTTTCTAATTAGTAAATTCGTAATCAAAATAGCTTTCTATATTTGTCAATTCATAGTAATTATTAAGCCAAGGTGAATAGCTGGCAATTTCAAAGGAGTTTCAAACTTTTTTTCAACCAAGCTTTATTCAATTTAGGCTGTTACAAAACCATACTATGTTTAAGGATAAAAATCTGATGAAATTTGATACTACTAACAACTTCTCTGCTCAGAAAGAACTCAATATTGCTGGTATTTCCACAATTGATACATTTCAAACTCAGGCTGACAGTAGTGTAAGTTGGGGTAATCGTAGTAGTTTACCATCACAGGAAACTAGTGAGTTTGTTGTCACCACTAGTAGCTATAACTCCAACAATGGCTATGGCTTAGTCAATGCAGGATCAGCAGTCAGTAAAGCCGCTGAAGATAGTCCTTATACAGATGCTCCTAAACTGGGTAGAAATAGTTGGGGTGCTGATTTAATAAATGCTCCCACAGCGTGGGAACATGGATATACAGGCCAGTCCATTATTGTTGCCGTTTTAGATACTGGAATTGACTACAACCATAATGATTTGAATGATAATATCTGGACAAATAATAAAGAAATTGCTGGTAATGGTATAGATGATGATGGCAATGCTTATATTGATGACTTTCAAGGTTGGAACTTTGATAGTAATACCAATAATGTTTTCGATGACAATGGTCATGGAACTCATGTTTCTGGAACTATTGCCGGAGAAAATAACAGTGATGGTGTGACTGGTATTGCCTATAATTGCAAAATTATGGCAGTAAAAGTTTTAGATAAAAGTGGTTCAGGTTCTTATGCAAATATCGCTAATGGTATCCGTTATGCCGTAGATAATGGCGCAAATGTGATTAACCTTAGCTTAGGAGGTAATGTTTCTAACAACACTCTCAAAATAGCTATTGAATATGCTGGCAGTAACGGGGTAATTGTTGTTATGTCCGCAGGTAACGATGGCGACTCTACACCATCCTATCCGGCTCGTTATGCCAATGATTCAGGAATTGCTGTTGGGGCAGTAAATCAAAATAATCAACTGACTGATTTTTCTAACCGTTCTGGTTCTCAAGAAATCAAATATGTCACTGCTCCAGGTGAGAATATTTACTCCACACTGCCAGGTAATAAATATGGTAATTACACTGGCACTTCTATGGCTGCTCCCCATGTAGCTGGGGTAGTGGCGCTGATGCTTAGTGCTAACCCCAACCTGTCAGAAAGCCAAGTGCGCGACATGATCACAAGTACAGCTCAAAATGGGACAAACTCTCAAGAACCTAGTCAGCCTTCAAATCCAATGCCTTCTATACCCTCTAACTTTCCACCTCTAGATTCTTTCTTTCCTATCAATTCGATCAATATAGGTTCTCAATTTCCTTTTGATATAGGTTCACTATTTCCGCTAGGTTCTCAAACACAATCAGCTACGCAATTACCACCAATTATTTTGTCTGTTGGTGATAATAGTTTACAGTTGAAGTTTGGTAATGTTAGTACGGGAACTTCCACAACTGCATACTTCACTTATGACAGTGAAAATAAACATAGGTGGGCATTGCGTTATTTTGACACCACTGGGGTTACATACACTTTTGTTAATGATGGGGATATTGAAGCGGAAGATTTGTTTAAGAACTATTATCCCTAGTCTTTATATTTAGCATCAGTAAAAGGCATGGCTAATTTAAAGGATTGTACTTTGAGAGTAACTTATCTAAAGGCTTAGGTTCATCAGTATTTAAATCTGGTGTTGAAGTTGTGGAATTTTCTAGTTTATCAGAAATTACATCGGGATCTATTTTTTCTATATCTTCTTTAAGTTGGTCATATATTTCCTGAAAAGTAAATTCAGTTGCTAATACCTGCTCTACTCTCATGCTAGTGAGAGGGCTATAAATTTCCTCAATAAATGCCAAGATATCAGCTTTGATATCTCGGCATTTATTAATTCGACCAACTTGTTAAATTTGGAGACTGTTTTCGATACCAATGGATAAGCTATGCTCCACTAATTTTTGGTCTTTTTGATTGCAAATTGACACATTAGATAGTATGAATAAAAGGATTATCAGTATTACCTTGATGGCTCACTTCACTATAATTTCCGAGTAAGGATTCAGGTGGTGGGGTATTGACAAGTGTGATAGGTGAGGTAGAATATAGCAGTTATGGAAAAGAAGCTGCCACCAAAACTAGACAGCAAGATATTGAGGCAGTTGGCAACAGAGCAACTGGTAGAAATCATTATTGACCAGGGGAAAAGTATAGAGAACCTAACAAATAGAGTAGTAGAACTGGAAAAAGAAATAGAGAAACTCAAAGTCAGTAGAGATTTAGAGACCATAACATTATCCAAACCACCCTTGGGAGACATCCTCAAAGAAACCGAGAACAAACAAGAAGATAAACCAGAAGAAAACCAGACACCAAAACGGAAACCAGGAGGACAACCAGGCTATAGGGGAAAAAGGAGAAAGGGGTTTGGTTGGAGTAGATAGAATAAATTTGAGATGGTGGGACGGCAAGTGTGTGGATGGTGAGGTCAGGGGCAATTGTTTGGCAAACCAATAAAAATCCAAACACAACAAGTAGGGGAGTTAGTGGACAGGCCAATGGAAGTGGATTTGGAGTGTGTGTGGGGAAACACGAAGGGCACACTGGTCACCAGAAATAGTACTGGGACAAGATATAGGAATCACAGGACAAGCTTTTTTGGCATGGAGCAATAACTAGGGCCATTGACCCTATGAAAAAGAATATTTCTTGTTGTGGGAACTCGGTCAAATAGAAATTGGAGTGGGAACACTAGCAGGTACCAATGAAGGAATAGATGGTCCAGTGGCTCAAAGTATTCATAGCCTCAAACAGTTCATATCCTTGGGCATGAAACACCCTGGGTAGTCAAAGGGGTGAAACAATGGTTATGGATTTTTGCCAATAGTGACTTCCCTTTATTTCATGGGTCCTGATACTCCTTGTCCTGGCGAATTAGAATCCATTGTGGGTTCAAGTTACTCTGGTGTACTCAGTTCTGATGACTTTACTGCCTAGAACGATTATGCGGTCACAGCTCAACAGAAATGTCAGGCATATCTACCCTACCCCGTCACTTCAAGACACTAATCAAGATTCCTGGCTTCAATCACCAAGAAATTGGCACAAAATTCATCGACCTCATAGATGAAGGTTTTAAAAACTACCCTTTATTCCAACAAACCCAAAACCTTCATGAATTCTTGACTTGGCCATCCTAGTTTCAACCAAAAGTTGAATCTTCCATTCATTTATTGATCAAGCCCTAGGGGAACCTGGTAAAGTTTTACCTTCCTTAGGCAATAGACCTTGATCATAATTTAGCTGAACTAAGGTTAGGTTTAGGAGTGACACAACGAAAGGTCTGTGGTGGTTCTCTTTCTCTGGAGCTCTTCTAACATACTGCCAATTTATTGACGGTTATACAAACTTGTCGCCGTCAAGCACTTTCTCTAATTGAGTTTTTTGACCAACCTATGAAAGCCATGGTTCACTCTGCTTTCCACACACCTTCTTTAATCCCTCTACCTTAGAGCTGAATCCTTACATTTTGTTCTATATCTTTATAGATCCTGTCTAGGTTAATGTGAATACGTTTACACTTTTCCTGCTGTTGCCAAATCAGCACATATATTATCAGCAACGTTAGCAGTATATAAACCGATTTGCGAACAAATTTGAACATATAAACCATCTGCAAAGATGTTTAACAAATCATCAACACAACCAACTACAGTACCCTATTTATTAATAGCATCAATCACAAATACAGTATCGAATAGGGGACGCTCAGCTTTAACTTTAAATCCACCATAATCAATTTCCATTGTATTGCTAGGTGTCAATGCCCATAAGTATTTTATTTCTTTAAGAGCACCATAGGCATTTGATTTCACCATGGTAGTTGGGGACAGATTGGCAAATACTCTCGGTAGAATAAATACTCCTGTAATTTTAGCAAAAGTATTCAGGTATCGCTGCGCTGAAAACGCTACATCTAAAAATGTACCGCTGCCAGTTCCTCCCGCTAAACTTCCAACAATGGAAATTTCTACACCATCAGGATTAGAAACTTGAAAGTTATCTGAAAATGCTTGTTTCTTAGTGCGAATTTCACAAATAGCATTGATGGCTTGTCCAATCAAACTATTAATATCACCTACTTTAGCGAATAATGCTAGCCTGCCTCTTGCCCGAATCTATCCAGCACCGTTAATAATACTGTGGGCGGGAATTTCTCTTGGCCACCATTTATTAATGTGATTATTCCCTAGTAGGAGTTTTCCTGGATTGGGAACAGAGATAGGATAAAGTTCATTTGGTTCTAAAATGACTGTGTTACATCTGGTGATTTTTCTTGACTTTGGATGTTTTCAGTCGTATCAATAGAAAGAAAGCGGATAATTTCTGGTACTGAGCCGTAAACATCTATGAATCGCTTTTTCAGCTTCAGGATAACCCCATAAACCGTACCACCTAAACCAATTACAACGGTAGGACGAAAAATAAATTTTTACCACCAGCCAGACCGATTTGCAACGAGTTCTTTAGAGATCGCCTCAGCTATTTTGAATCAAAGCCTGTTAGACCGAAGCGCGATCGCAGTTAGTAGAGTTTGGGAATGATGTGCGATCGCGAAATGCCCGCCTTGTCTGTGAGATACTACACGAACAGCGATCACCTAATTAGTTACGTCTATGAATTCATTGCCCAATATGGTTCATATTGTTGCGGCTTGTTTCCTGGGTGTGTCAAGTCACAAAAAAGCATCTCTAAAAAAATTCAGAAATTTTTCTCTGAGTTCGTCTTGATAATGAACACTCACAACAATCAAGAGGAAACAAGTAATAGCAAACTAAAATCTTAGTCTTCAGATACCATGTCAGAACAATCAACGCTGCTGGACAACAGGCGACCCGATAAGTAGTAGATTCTACTAGCCCCATAGATAACATCATAGATTTGAGGGGGCATAGCTACGTCAGCTATGCCAGAGATATCAAAATATCAAATCGAAGTTTGTAAGATGCTACCGTGCGTTAAACTTATTTGAGTCGATATAAAATTTTCATCTTCATCCATCCTGTTTACCCTTAAATTCTGATTCTGATATGATGCAACAAGTGTATTAAAATAGAGATTTAGACCAAAAATTCAGTGTGGTAGTAAGTCTAGCGCAGCCATGAGTTCAGGTCTGCGTTAACCTCCTGCTCCCCTAGCCTCTGTTGGCGAAGATGAAACATACTCTTTCTGTACTCGTAGAAGATGAAGCGGGGGTTCTCTCCCGCATCTCCAGTTTATTTGCTCGTCGTGGCTTTAATATTGAAAGCCTTGCTGTTGGCCCTGCTGAACAGGGAGGTGTTTCCCGAATTACGATGGTTGTACCTGGAGACGATCGCGTGATTGAACAACTCACTAAGCAATTATACAAGTTAGTTAATGTCCTCAAGGTACAGGATATTACGGAAACTCCTTGTGTAGAGAGGGAATTGATGCTTTTGAAAGTAAATGCTACTAGTAGCAATCGTTCAGAAGTGATCGAAATATCCCAGATTTTCCGGGCGCGAGTTGTGGATGTGGCTGAAGATTCTCTGACATTGGAAGTTGTTGGAGATCCAGGTAAGATGGTAGCGATTGTCCAAGTTCTACAAAAATTTGGTCTGAGGGAAATCGCCCGTACTGGCAAAATTTCCCTCACTCGTGAATCTGGTGTCAACACTGAGTTACTCAAGTCTTTGGAAGCGAAGGTTTAGTGGGGCTTGAGCAGGGAACTCTTGAACACAAATAATAAAATTCCATCACTAAAAAAGCAGTAGATATAGTAATTATCGTTATCATATCTGCTGCTATTGCTTTTTGTCACATACATATAGAAATCCGATTTGAATCTGTCGCCAATCAATTTAAGTTCCAATTCCTAATTTTATATCAGGGTGATTAAAACCAGCCCTTTAAACGCGGTCATTTGCACTATTTTTTCGGTTCTCTCTTCATTCTTGTCCTATCATCATGAGGACGTTGTCTTCAACAAAATGGTCAATTCAAGACATAATTTTTGACTTTATTTTTTGATGTTGCGATCGCCCTTCATAACATCGATAGCCTCAAGCCCTAATTTGGTACTTTAGACAGGGAGTGGATTTCAGCCCTTGATTTAGTAGTTTATTTGTTCGCTTTGAAAGAGCTGGGTGATTAAAACCGACATTCCGCACTTTAGTTTGTACCATATATACCGCTACTAAAACTACCTATAAGCCTTAAATAATAATACTTAATCATCTTGGTAATTAATACAGGCATCATTACACAAATTGCTAACGGCTGAGTTGCAGCTTGGTGTAAGACTCCTAGGTCGTCACGCAAGCCATAGCTATAAATGCGTAAGGTATTGACAGACTCATAGTCTATCACGTCAGAGGTGAATTGATCGAAAATCAGGAGTTAATTACAAATGATCAAAACTCTTCTGGGAGATTTATTTTAGCAACTAATATTTTAGATACTAGAGAGTTAGAAGCCCCAGAAATACTGAAAATCTATAACCAGCAGCATGATTAATATTTGTAGCCACCAAAAATTAACTTAATTCTATTAATGTTAATCGCTATTTTATATATTCTAACTGATTCACATCCCCAACTTGTTGCTGTTGATAGAAATTTACAGATTCCGTAAAATATTTTTATTGCCTTGCAATTTCGGAACAAAAAATTTATTACCAATTTCCTCATGATCTCTTAAAACTCTTGCTTGGTTAGAATTAAAATCTAAACCAGATAGATTTTAAAATGCTACCTTAACAAACAACGCATCGCTAAAATCAGCTTGATCGATAATACTCGTATCATAAAAATTCACAGATTTATTAAACTGAGTTTCTCGAGAAATAATATCCTTTTGATAGTGATTGTAAACATACCAAACTTAGACTTTATAGTTGTTCTTGTTCCATAGTCGTATAAATTCGTGTTATAGCTTGCGCGTGGAGAGGAGTCCTTAAACCCAAATCACTACCGATAAAATCACCCTGAATCAAAGAATAACTCAAATCTAAATCCAAAGGTAAGGTTTTGCACCAGTTTTCTGTAATTCCTTTCCCAGGAATTAGTAAAAATTATCCCAAAAAATGCTATTTTCAGGACGCAAATCAATCACCATTTCTCGCAAATCAATAGTTAAATTAACTTCCTGGAAAATAGGTGATTTCAGCCGTTCTTGTAACAATTCCAGAGTTAAAGGAGTGCGTTCAGGTTTTGCTGCAAAAGCAGGGAGAGGAAAAAATAGTAAAACACAGAGTAACACCAGATAAAGCACAGAGTAACATAAAGAAACTCTGCGAACTTCTGCGTTGAAACTCTGTATACCTCCGCGTTCAAAAAACCAATTATGCAGTTTTCTGGTTATCACTAATCAGTAACACTATTTTACCAATTATACCACCATCTTCCAGCAATTGATGAGCATTTGCTGCTTCTTCTAAGGGAAATGTATGACTAACTTGGATTTTTAATTTACCTTCATCTATCCAAGTAGCGCATTGTTGAAGAATCTCACCATGATGCTGTAGACCTTCAGTATTTCCTAATAGCATTGGTGTCAACATTAATTCTAAGCAAATGCGAAGATTTTTAGTTCTAGCGACTTTCCAGACAGTATTCACATCCGGTTCAAGAATAGTGACAATATCACCATAAATGCGTACTGCGGAAAAAGTTTGATCGAAAGTTTCTCCACCAATAGTATCAAAAGCTAAATCGACACCTTCTTCATCTGTCCAGTCTAAAGTAGCTTGAATAAAATCAGTTTGTTTGTAAAAAATTACTTTATCAGCACCCAATTTAGTAACGAAATTTGCTTTTTCTTGAGTGCTAATCGTAGTGGCTACATCTGCACCTTTAAGTTTAACTAATTGGATGGCGACATGACCAACACCACCAGCACCAGCATGAACTAAGACTTTTTCTCCTGGTTCCAGTTTTCCCCGTTCATATAATGCTTCCCAAGCAGTTATTAAAACTAGGGGTGCTGCTGCGGCTTCAGCGAAAGAAATAGATTTAGGTTTAGAGGCGACAAATTTTTCATCAACGGTTGTATATTCGGCATAATTACCTTGATGTGCGCCTAAACCACCATAGCAAAAATATACTTCATCTCCAGGGCCAAATTTTGTAACTTCACCACCAACAGCTTCCACAATACCTGCACCATCGCATCCTAAAATAGCCGGCATTTGTTCGGGGTAAAATGTCCCACGTTTCCGCAATTTGGTATCAATGGGGTTAATTCCAGCGGCCACTAAACGAACTAAAATCTCTGTATTTCCCGGTGTGGGTTTGGGGACTTCTTGTAATTGCAAAACTTGTGGGTTTCCTGCTACTGTCATCAAAACTGCTTTCATGTTTTACTCCTAGATGCACTTCTTTTGTAACTTTAGCGTAATTACAGCAGGAGTCAGGAATCACGAGTTAGGACTCAGGAGTAAAACTCTCTTGCTGTCTAGGTTTCAATTTAGATTCTGTACCTCAGTGATCTGCAATCTGCTGTATGAATATAATAACTTGATAACCACTAACTTTAAATTTCCAAACTTCTGAAGCAACCCCTTCAAAACATTGTTCTTTATGGAATTTACGCACCAGGTCTATTCTTAGGGTGAATTAGACCTATTATAAATTGGTTACTATAAAGTAAGCCACAAAATAAATGCTCCTGTCTTGTCATGCTGTGTCCCTTCCGGACAGTGCGTCTGATCGCACTATGGCGCGAAAATCTTGCGTCTTCACGCAAGCTATAGCCATGTGTAGCAAAGCGGAACGAAGCATCTCGGAAGATTCTTCACTACACTCCATTCTGTATGGCTTACGCCACGCTTCGCTAATAGAATGACACTGGGTATTTCTTTTTGTGGAGTTCTCAGAAACAAATTTTCGACATCTAACGCACCCTACAAGAAACATTGAGTGTGACACTTCCATAAGCCCTAAATAAAAGAATCCCCGATCTTTTTGACAAGTCGGGGATTTGTACATTTACCTAGGGTAAAATATCAATTTCCCAACTTCAAAGTTTTGCCAATTACAGCTAAACTTTCCTCAAATAGTGCCTCACGTCCCCACCGTTGTACCTGTTGACTCAACAATGCCTCAGCCTTTTGTTCCGATAGAGAACTTACTTGCTGAAACAAGCCAGCAGACTGAGCGCCACCGTGAGTTTCCATCCGCATACAACCACCAGTTTCCGAGCAAATCACAGTCCCACAATTTGCTTGAGGATTGGTAGAACTCAAACGCAAAGCAATTAAATCACCAACAATTTCACCAATATCAGCAATTGGCACACCTGCTAATTCTGCTTCTATTTGTCTTTGGTCTTGACCCAGAAAGCGAATAGTAGTGAGATCATAATCACCAGTTTCCTTAGCATAGTAAACAGGTTGCCATTGCAGGCGACTTGCTAACCAACCCAGAAACAGCAATGCTTGGGAAGGATTACCTTTTTCATAATCAATTGTGACTCGGTCAATTTCTTTGAGACTAGCACGACGATTTGGTGGATCATATGCTTCTGCTGTCAACTCTTGCCATGCAGACAAACGCCGCCAATTTAAATCAGCTAAAGGTACTCCTGTATCTACCAAATCTTGCAAGGTTAATAAATCATCTTCTGGAGTATTAAAGTTGCTCCCATCTACAATCACGTTATTGCAGACTGCCGCTAACCTTTTGAACAAAGGATTATGAGCATCTGGAGTTGCCTTCCACCAGAGAAATTTAGGCAAACCACCTATTAACAAAGCGGGTATCATTCCCCCAATACGTTCCAACGCGGCTGTAGTGCCAGTTAGAGTAATATATTCACAACATATAAGAGTTGTGGAAGACTGTTTTTGAATGGGACAATAAGCTGAAACTTGCGCTTTTACCCCTTCATCTTCTCCAGCAATAGGACACAAGGCAATAATCCGGCAAGGATTACGCAAGGCAATTTCATCAGCAATAGTTGGACTTGTAGCACTGAAAGTATAGCCCATAGCAGAGCCGTGACTATCACCTTTTGGTCCACTATGTTGCTTTTTGAAATATTCTTCCCGTAAAGCGGTGAGAGTTTCTGGTGTAGCACTACCAGTTTCTGGGAGATGATGTTTTTTCTGTACTTCCCGCAAAGCTGATTGAGTTTGTGGCCCTAAAATCCCATCAATTGGACCGTGGTAAAATCCGGTTGCAGTTAACAAATACTGGGTTTCTTCTGGTTCGTAAACCACCAAAGTAAATGTTGTGGCCCGGGTAGCAGCAGGTAGCGCCCCATCTTCGCCGATTAAGCCATAACTTTGCCAAATCTGATTAAGTTCCGCTTCTATTTCTGTGAGCGAAACATCCTTGGGGGCTTGGAGTGAATAAATCGTAGGCGCTTGGGAAACCATAAGTTAATTCTGGATTTTGAATTGAAAACAGGTAATCGGTAATTGGTAATTGGTAATTGGTAATAAATTCTTACCAATTACCAATGCCCAATGGCCAAATAGTTAGAGTCTGCGCCAACGGCGCCCGTCTTGGTTAATTAATAGTTCTGCTTCTGCAGGTTCCCATGTACCTGCTTCATACTCAGGAATGGTAGTGGGATCTGCGGGTCCATCCCAAACAGAAAGGGCTGGTGTGACTACCTGCCAAGCGGCTTCTACTTCGTCTGCGCGTGTGAATAATGTTTGGTCGCCCATCATACAATCTAGAAAGAGGCGATCATAAGCATCGGATGTGGCTTCGATGCCAAAAGAACCATAGGTAAAATCCATATCAACAGAACGAGTGCGGAAATCACCACCGGGCATTTTTACATCAAACCGCAGAGAAATTCCTTCATTGGGTTGTATCCGCAGTGCCAAGACGTTAGCATTTTTTTGTTGGGCAGCAGAGGGAAACATTCTGGAAGGGACTTCCCGGAAGTGAATAGCGATTTCACTGACTTTTTTGGGCATCCGCTTTCCTGTCCGCAGGTAGAAGGGGACTCCTTGCCAACGCCAGTTATCAACCATGAATTTCATCCCCACAAAGGTTGGTATGGTGGAGTTGGGGTTAACTCCTGGTTCTTCCCGATAGCCAGCAACTTGTTGTCCTTTCATCCAACCGGCGCTATATTGCCCCCGAACTGCGGAACGTGAGAGATTATTGACGTCAGCTAAACGAGTTGCCTGTAATACTTTGACTTTTTCTGTGCGGATACTGTCAGCATCCATGGCGTTGGGTGCTTCCATTGCTGTTAAGCAGTAAAGTTGCATCAGGTGGTTTTGCAACATATCCCGCAGTGCGCCGGCACTTTCATAATAACCAGCTCGGTCTTCAACTCCTACTGTTTCTGCAACGGTAATTTGGACATGATCAACAAATTGCCGATTCCATAAAGGTTCAAAAATGGCATTGGCAAAGCGGAAAACTAACAAGTTTTGTACGGTTTCTTTACCTAAGTAGTGGTCAATCCGATAAACTTGGTTTTCTTTGCAATATTTCTGCACTACTTGGTTGAGGTTTTGGGCTGAGGATAAATCCCGTCCAAAGGGTTTTTCGATTACTAACCGATGTTTGTATGGGTCATCTAGCATCCCCCCTGCCCCTAGCTGTTTGATGGCTTCGGGGAAGAAGTTCGGCGCGACGGAGAGGTAGAACATCCGGTTTCCCCGTGTTCCCCGTTTTTCGTCTAATTTAGCTAATAAGTTTTTCAGTTTCTGGTAGCTTTCGGGGTCATCTATGTTCCCAGGACAGTAGAACAGACCTTGAGAAAAGTCTTGCCAGAGTTCTCCTAGCTCGACATTACTATGAGCTTCTTCCATGCCTTTCTGCATTTGTTCACGGAAGTAGTCATGACTCCATTCTCGTCTAGCTACGCCCACAATGGTAGTTTCTGGAGGAATGCGTCTTTCTCTCCGTAATTTGAAGAGTGCGGGAACGAGTTTGCGCCAGGTTAAATCTCCGGAAGCGCCAAAAATAACTATAATTTGGGGTTCGGGCATCCCTTGTTGTTGTAGGCCAACGCGCAAGGGGTTTTCTAGCAGACTGACCATAGAATTTTGGATTTTGGATTTTGGATTTTAGATTTAGGGAAGGGTTATAGGGTGTAAGTTGTGGGGTATAGGGTAGGTAAGAGTGTTTTCCTATTTCCCAGTCCCCAGTCCCCAGTCCGCAGTCCCCAATCCCCAGTCCCTATACTGGTGACAATAGCTTGACTTTGCCTTCTAAAGAGTTCATGAGTGACTGGAAGGGCTGGACAAACTTATCAATACCTTCGGCGAGTAGTTCGTCCATTACCGTATTAATATCAATGTTGATGTCCGGTTCTTTCAAGCTTTCTATGAGGGTGTAAGCTTCTAAAGTGCCTGTCTCCAGGTAATCGCTTACATTACAATGATCAGCACAAGCCTTTATAGTAGCTGGTGGTAAGGTGTTCACTGTGTCTTTGCCAATTAGTTGATCGACGTACATGACATCACTGTAACTGGGGTCTTTGGTGCTGGTGCTGGCCCACAGTAACCGCTGGACTTTTGCACCTTTTGTTGATAGGGCTTGCCAGGCATCGGTGCTGGTGATTTTTTTGTATTCTTGGTAAGCTATCTTGGCGTTGGCGATCGCAACTTTCCCTCTTACCCCTCGCAGCACCGCTTCATGATTAATGTCATCAACGCCTCGCTGCAATTTAGCATCTATCTTACCGTCGATATTGCTATCAATCCGGCTGAGAAAAAAGCTGGCTACAGAAGCAATTTTGCTGATATCCCTACCTTGAGTCACTCTCTTTTCCAACCCACGAATATACGCCCAAGCTGTATTAATGTAACTTTGGACAGCAAATAACAGCGTCACGTTGATGTTAATTCCTTCGAATATTGCTTGTTCTATTGCCGGTAAACCCGCCTCAGTCCCAGGAATTTTAATCATCACATTTTCTCGCCCAATCTCTTGGAAATAGCGACGAGCTTCAGCTATTGTTGCTTGGGTATCATGAGCTATAGTTGGTGGAACTTCTATACTCACATAACCATCAAGACCATTCGTGGCTTCATAAACAGGGCGCAAAATATCACAAGCATTGCGGATATCTGCGAAAATTAGTGATTCATAGATTTTGTATGTTGGTAAAACCTCACGAATTCCGGCTTCAATATCAGCATCATAAATGGCATTACCAGTAATTGCTTTTTCAAAGATGGCAGGATTGGAGGTAATACCAGAGATTCCTTGATTTTTTACCAAGTTTTCGAGTTCCCCTGATTCAATAATCTCACGGCTCAAATTATCCATCCAGATACTTTGACCGTATTGTTTTATCTCTAATAAATGATTGGTTGCCATAGCTATTTTTTAACTCCTATTAACAGTGTTTTTGATGAAGTTGAAAAAATTCCTCAGTTGATGGTGGTTTTTGCATTTGACATCAACCAACTGAGATCATTTGGAACTTCACGGCTAAACATTGCTAGTCCTACATTCCAATCCCAAATTGCCAATGTTTAGCTTCATTACTGACATCAGTTAGACGCTTTTTTAAACTTCGGCTCATGACCGTTCTGAATAAAAGACTCAACCTTAGCTACATCTTGTTTACTACCAATAATTAGAGGTGTTCTTTGGTGTAGCTTTTTCGGAACTACATCCAAAATATCTACTAATCCTGTAGTAGCACGACCACCCGCTTGTTCAATCACAAATGCTAAAGGTGCAGATTCATAGAGCAGACGCAATTTACCCTCTGGTTTTTGCAGCGTGCCTGGATAGAGAAATACACCACCTTGAACTAAAATTCTATGAATATCACTCACCATGGCGCCACTGTAACGAGCGGTATAACCTTCAGTACTATGAACATAGCGAATGTATTCCCTAATGGATTCATCCCACTGCCAGAAATTCCCCTCATTGACGCTGTAAACTGAACCGTGGTCAGGAATCTTGATATTTTCTTCTGTGAGAATAAACTCTCCTAAACTGGGATCTAAAGTAAAGGAATGAACGCCCTTACCTATAGTATAGATCAGCATTGTACTAGGCCCATACAGTATATACCCAGCAGCAATTTGCTTATGTCCATTAGTTAGGAGGTCAGTAGCCTTACCATCACTATCGTTTCCTTCCTGTTGACGGATGGAGAAAATCGAACCCAAGCTGAGATTAGTATCAGTGTTAGATGAGCCGTCTATGGGGTCATACAACAAGGTATAACGACCAATGGGGCAGTTCTCTCGAATGTAATAGGGATTTTCCATTTCCTCGGAAGCTAGGCGACAAACTAAGCCGCTTTGCTTAAAAACCGAGATAAATACATCATTGGCGTAGACATCCAACTTTTTAACGGATTCTCCCTGGACGTTAACTTCTCCAGTAAATCCCAGCACCCCTTCCATTAACCCCGCATTGCTCATGCGACGCGCCACTAGTTTACCAGCCAAAGCGATGCGATTCATCAGCGCACTCAAATCCTGTGCCTCTCCGGAAAAACTTTGCAGTTGCTGGAGTACGTGACGCGATAAGGTTGTACAATCACGATCTAGGGCTTTATCTGTAGCGTAGTTGATAGACAAATCTAACGGTTCTGATATTTGAGCCATTTTTTTACTCCCTAGCATTTTGCTGTTGGGTCAGTTTTGCCAATGGCGATTTTTAGTCGCTGCTTCTATCTTAGAAAGGTATTTTGATAACTAAAGATTGATTTTAGATAAACTAAAGAATTCGATATTTTGGACTGCTTTTCCAGAACTGCAAAGCTACCATGACCTTCAGATCCCTAACTTCTTCAGCAAATGATGGCTCTATGGCTTTCAGTATTTTTTCTAACTAATAGACCTCTTGCAGAATTAATTTTATGATAAAATGGGAGCCTGTATTTATTTTAGCCAAAAGTTAGAGTTACAGGGTTATGTTTTAATTAGCGAGCCCAAAGAACACCAAAAATACATAAAATCTAAAACCCTCCATCATACCACATAAACAATCTTGTAATAGGTATAATAAATAAATTTCCCAGTGATCATAGATGCCTTAGACTACTAGAATAGTATGTTTACCATACATAAGTATTTAAGAAACTTTATAGGGTACAACCGCAATACGGATGGCGATCGCATCTATGAAATTTTGCGGGGTCTAGCCTCCGTTCTCTTTTGCTCAAAATCTCAAAAAACCAAAAATTTCAGCAATGCGCTTTTATACCAGTATTCAATTTACACAATTCCTACATGAATTATCATTTCCTGTAGGTCTTTTAGGGGAATTAAATTTATCTATACCCCTGGCGCAACGTCAGGTTAGTAGTGGTGCAAAGGTTAGTTATAACAATGTTAGTTTAGAGCGTGTAAATTTGTTAGAGGTAGACGCGATGTTTATAGCACTGGACCCAGGTCTAGAAGAACATTTCAAAAAGTATAAAAGTAGTCCTCTATGGCAAACGCTCAATGTAGTTAAAAATAATCGAGTATATACTGTTGATTCAGGTTATTCGATTTTTGGTAATATCCTCTCAGCTAATGCTGTTCTTAATGACCTTGTTTAATATTTATTCAAGGAGTCATGAAAGACAATGAAAAAAAATTACATACATATTTGTATTCAATTATGTTTTTCCATGCTCATTACCTTAATTTTAGTGAAGAGTTGTTATAGCAATACTCATCAAATTAAAGGTTTGACTAAGGCTAGATTATCAACATCTGAGTGTAAATTAATCAAGGATCCTTTAGGTGCAAGCTGTATTCCCTTACAACCTCAGCGCATTATCGCTTTGGATCAAACAATGATGGCAGCATTGCTGGCGCTAGACTTAAAACCAATAGCAGCAACACAGCCTAATATGGCTGGGAGCATAATACCAAAGTTAGTTCAAAAAGCTGAAGGAATAGTTTCTTTAGGAAAGGATAGTCAACCGAATATAGGAAAAATGGTGCAGTTAAAACCAGATTTAATTTTAGGTTTTTTTATCAGTGATGAGGAATACAAGTTATTTTCACAAATAGCTCCTACGATTAGACTTAATTATATTCAAACTGCTTGGAGAGATGCTTTATTACGTATTGCTAAAATAACAGATAAAAGTGGACAAGCACAAAAAATACTTGAGCAATATCAGCAAAGAATTCAAGAATTACGCGCAGTTGTCAATAATCAACTTGCAAAAACAACAGTTTCCATCAGCCGCTTTTATGCTGGCAAGCAAGTTTCAGAATTTCGCACCAAGTATTCATTCCCTGACAGTCTACTTACTGAAGTAGGAATACGTCTGCCAGAAATCTAAAATCAACTTACTACTAATAAAAATCTGCCTTTTGTAACGGTTAGTTTAGAGCGTTTAGAGTTATTAGATGCAGATACTTTATTTGTAGCATTAGACCCCGGTGCAGGAAATTCTTTTCAAGAAGATCAAAACAGCCAGTTATGGCAAAATTTGAATATACTTAAAAATCAACGAATTTATGCCGTTAATTCAAGTTACTGGATTTTTGGCAATATTCTGTCTGCAAATGCTATCTTAGATGACCTATTTAAATACTTAGTAAAAAACTCATGATAGTTAATTCTAATAATCGAGAAGCACAGTTCATATGTCAACAAAACTGACAATAGTATGCTGAATTTGTTAAAATAAATATTTACTATTGCTCGAAAAAACTTAGATAGTTCCTATACTGATTACATTATTTTGACTCAACCTACTGATGGTACTCAGGTGATTTAACTTAATGATTATTTACAACCCAATAGACTTTCATCTCAATGGCAAACAAGCGATATAAGTAGGTAGACACCAATAAAGATAACTATATAACAAAATGTAAATTACTTGAAACCCTTGGGATTGCTTGATTCCCCTTTGCTGCATTCGCCATGACATAGTTATAAATTTTTCCGCCCACCTAGTTACATGACCGAAACTGACTGAAATCATAAGTACCTGAGCAAAATTAATTGCACATTTTTTTGAAAACAGAAATCTCTATACTCCTTACCCGTTCACTGTTCCCTCTCCTCAATATGAAATTTATTTTGCACGACTACTTATTACAGTGATTTTTAGGTCAATGAGCCACATTTTTATATCTCACGCAAAGGCTCAGAGGGGCAAAGGAAGAAAGAAATTTTCTCTTCCCTCTTCTCCACTTCTTTCATATCACAATATCACAACAACCAAAACCAGCCAGTATGCGTAATTTTCTGATATTTCGGCTTAGTCAATTAGTATCTACCATCGGTAGTAACATGACTAACTTTGCGATTGAAATTTGGGCCTGGGAAATTACAGGTAAAGCCACAACCCTCACTTTGGTAGGTCTTTTTAGTTTGCTACCAAGTATTATCATCACGCCCATAAGTGGTTTAATTGTAGACAGATTTAACCGAAAATTATTGATGATGGTGGGTGATACAGTTGCAGTTGTCAGCACAATTATCATCTTGCTACTTCATCTCACCAATCATTTACAAATTTGGCACTTTTATCTCACATTTGCTATTATTGGAACTTTTAATCAATTTCAATCTTTAGCTTATTCTGCTTCAGTCTCGCTGATGATTCCTAAACAACACTATACCCGTGCCAGTAGCTGACAATTTGTGTCTGGTTACGGCAGCAATATTATTGCACCTCCGTTGGCTGGATTTCTTTATACAGTTATTGGTTTTCTACCACATAATGGTCAATTGTTGGTGCAATCCTGACTTGATTTAGATCCACAAAAAGCCCCGACTAGTGTGTAAACTTGCAGACAGTTCAAAACTAGTCGGGTACAGTTTTATCGTTTCTAGTAAATTTCAGCAAACTAATCTTGGGTGACTAGAAAAAAATCTGAGATAATTAGAGATTGGGTTTATTAATAATCTTGTTTTCTACTCCAACTCCCCCGCCGACTATCATCCCGTCCGTTATCCTCTCGTGGCTTTGCTTTATTAACTCTCACTTGACGACCCATCCATTCCGCACCATCTAATTCTGTGATAGCAGCATCTTCTTGAGCATCTTCAAGCATTTCAACAAAAGCAAATCCGCGCATCCTTCCGGTTTCGCGCTCAGTAGGTAAAACAACTCTTTTTACCTCACCATAATCGGCAAACACGGCTTTTAAGTCTGCCTCAGTCGCACGGTAAGAGAGATTTCCAACGTAAATAGTCATTATCGATCACGTAATTTTCAACAAAATGCGATTGCCTCAAGTGGAAATATAGAACTAAGCAAATTGTAAGCATTGCATAGTCTCCTCTAATTCACAGATGGCAGAAACTTAGAAAATCAACCATAAGGGTTAGCAAATCCACAAATTAATTCAGTCATTAGACTGAACATACGCATCTGTTGTTATGATAACTGATTATGATATTTTCTAAAGTATGAGATTTTACCAAAAAATATAATATAACCTTATATACTTTTAGTGTTTTGATAATCGGATAAAATTGATTCAAAGTGGTGATTTGCTCGATAAAAAAAATCAAGATAAATATTATTACGCCTTTACATTTATTAACCGTCAACTTCTAACAGTTAACGGTTAATAAAAGGTTAATCAATTGAAATTTGTTGGGGTCCAGAGGTTTTACCATTCTGTACATCAGTACCAGCTTTAGGAAAACCGCCTGAAGTAATATGTTTATCTAGCCAACTTTTCACAGGATCTTCAGCTAAGTTGAGTCTGAGGATACCGGAGACAAACCCACCCATAAATGAAACTGGATGCTGGGCAAGTTCTTTAAATAAGGGTGACAATTCATTAATAAACATTAGACTCTCCAAGTATTGCCGTAAAAAATTAGTAATTCTTCATCAATCGTAACTTAGAAAGCTATTTTATGGGTAATGGGTAATGGGTAATGGGTAATAGTTTTTTCTCTAAACCAATCCCCAATCCCCAATCACCAATCCCCAATCACCAATCCCCTATGAAGTTGGCGGCTGATCTGGGAACATACATTTATCAGAGTCACAACCACTTGGTCCTACTTCCATCATTTCCCCTAAATCGTAACGACTTAGTGCTGCACAGAAGTCATCTGTTTTCCGTCGTGCCTTGACTTCTTGAGACAAACGCTGATATGTGGACTTGTCTATGGGTTCAAAGGGCAAGCGGGGGAAAGATTGTAAATCATCAAACCTTGCTAATAAAGCCGCAGAAATATACCCTTCATCGTTTTGGATAGCTTCATAGATGCGCTTTCCTAAAGGTTCAACTTCCTCAGAACGCAGTTCTAAAGTTGCAGAGGTGTTATGGGATGTGTAGAACTTTTGTACTTGCATTACAAAATCTAATTGGGCTAAGGCTGAGAATTTAGACACATCAATTACATCAGCACCTGGTAAATCTGCCCAAGAGACAGCAACGGGTATTTCTACCAGCCATTCAGTACAACTAGGGTCAAAAGGATCGTTGAGTAAGTTGCCGTTTTCGTCTTTGTCAGATTGAGATGGGATGACATTATAACCATAATCTATACAAGCTAGGGCTACGGGGTCATTTTTACGGAAGGTGATTCGGCGGATAAATCTTTGGGCTTTGGGAGGATGCCAGCCGGAACTCGCACCAGTTAAGAGAGATTTAGTGTTATGAGATTTAATTCCTCCCTGCCAGTACCAGGAGTCATTATCATCTATTCCTTCCACAGCGAAATCGTAACTATAGTCGGGGGTTTCTTCCCACTCTACAGATTTTACAGTGTAAGGTTCAAATTTGAAACTCCGTTTTGCAGAAGGGATAGGACGAGCTTTAGCTTTCTGGGTATTTTTGTTTAAATAAGCTAAGGCATCTGGTTGAGACAACATCCGACTCAGACATAAGCCCCACATATCCTTCTGACCTTGCTTGTTTTCTCCCTGGGTATTATGGAAAATCGAGAAGCACAGACCCACTGCTTCACCAATTTCCTGGAGGTTTCGCAGGAATTTTTCACTGGCACTATCAATAGACATCCGCCCTGTCGAACGAATACAGCCGTCTGTGTCAATTAAACCGCAGAAAAAAGACAAGATGGTTGCTTGAGAAGAACAACGAATTGCTAAGGGTATTCTCTCGAGGCTTTGGCTTTCTTGTATTTTTGCTAACCCATTCAGTTGCAACCAGTTAAAAAGCTGAACGCTGGCAAAAGATAGTTCAAAAGCTTCTCTGTTAGAATATTTGCGAATCTGTCCTTGTAAACCAAAAAGTTCTTCTCCGATTTGTTGCAGTCTTTGGACTAATGCGTAATCATTCCTGCAAAAACGGATGTGGTGTTTATAAGGACTCAAGCAGCCATCTCCAAATAATGCTCCAATAAAGTAGGACAAATCAGGAGACATGGTTTTTGGTGTTTTAATCATAGTTGCTGTGATTCCGGGACTATGACCGAGTTCTAATTGTCTTCCTTCCCGTGTGTACTGGAATTGATCAATATTGAGTAAAGATGCATCTTGCTGATTTTTATACTCGCCGATACTGAAATCAATTTTCATACCAGGAGTCATATCGGCTGCATAAACCCAACTTCCATTGATGGAAAGACGGTGATTTGCGGTCATGCGGAGGATGCGCCCATTCCTTAAAGTGACTTTAATCAGTTGCAGGGGTTGATTAGCAATGCCTGTAGAAATGGGAATTCCTTTACGCACACTCAAGTTTAAGTTGACGGTTTCACCACTACCTGGATTGAGTATTTCATCAGCATAAAGCAAACCTTGATCAAAGATCCGTAATGCTGTGCGATCAAGACACCCAGACGGCTGCACTGTGGTACAACGATTAGGGCATTTGATGTTGTGCTTGTCGCAATATTCCCAAACCGCTTTATGTACGATTTCTCTCCATTTGCTGAGATATTTTTGCTCACCACGTTTAAACACCATTCCTCCGGGTGTTTCTGGTCTGCCTTGCTCCCACCAGCACAACCAGTCCACACCAAAAGCATGGACAAAGAAATCAAATAAACCAGTGAAGGAAACGCCGACAATGGGATCAAGTTCCCGACTGTATTGATAGCGGGGTTCTTGAAATTTATGATTTAACAGTGCGGCTACGGAAAGCGCCCCTGCAGTAAATGCTTCCTCTTGTTCTTTGTAGTTGTCGGGGTCAAGTTGGTTTAAGTGTACTTCAGATAAATTGCAGTGGAAATTACTACCTACAATTTCTCCGCACGGATTTAGCCCAAACCTACCTATTCTATGTTCTAGCTCATCAGGATCAATTTCAGGATAGTATTCTTTTATCCAATCCTGAGCTTTTCCTTGCTCGTAAGCTTGCAGAAACTCAGTTTTCAATTCTGGTGTATTTAGTAAATCAGCATTAGCCCTAGCGACTGCTTCACCAGCCCATTGAATTGCTCCCTCACCACTGTAATACTGCTTACGTACAGCACCGATAGATTCTTCTAATGTTGGTTTGCGATGAAATACTCTCGTATGGTTCGCCATCCGCAAAGAATCACGTTCTGAATCTATGCGCCAGTTGCCTTCTGTGTCTTGTTGCCATAAGTTATCTTTGGCAGTTGCGCCTTGTTCATCTTCTGCAACGAATTGTCTCATCCCAGCTGAGTTATGCGTCAGATAACCGTCGCAGTAAAAACAATGGGCTTCTTCCACTTCAATGTCATAAGTTTGAACATGATCGTAACTTCCTAAACCTTTGACTGTCACAGCAATATCCAGTGAGATATCAGCTTCAGCTATATAGCGTTCATAGTTGGCATCAACAGTGCAAGAACCCTGGAAACCCATTTCTCGCATTTCGCTGTAGGTGTAAGCTTCGCACATCATCGCACCAGGAACAGTAAAACCATACATTTTAAGTCCCTGAGGCAGTTCTCCCTTAACTGAATGGGGGGCAATTAGGGCGTTATAATAATGTTTAAGGGCAGGTAGTGTCAGGTTGTACTTAACTTGCCATTCCTGCTTTTCTGGACAACTTGTGGTAGTTCTTGCAGCCATACCTAAGCTGGATAAAACAGTACCAACTTGTCTAATAAATGAGCGATAAACTGATGTAACTAGATGGGGAAGCCGATTATTAACTGCTCCATTACTGTCTATTAATCCAGCTAAGTAAGCAGATCTAATATCTACTGAACCTTGCAAAATAAAACTAGGAATTATTAAGGGAACATTAGGCTGCTTAATATAGCCATGAAAGTATTCAGCCAGTCGGATAGAAGAACAAATTGACTTGGCAGTATTTTCACCTTTGGTCACGCTATGAGTAGCAGTCAGTCCAAATAAAGCCAAGGCAGAATCTATTTTGGCTTGAATTATTTCTGTTTGTTCAATCTGTAAGCTATTCACTGACCATTGAACATGGCCATAGGGCTTATCATACTTATTACGACCAAGGGCAACATAGCCATCACCGTGAGTCAATCCTATTAGCCAAGCTACTTCAGGTGTGAGATCAGGAACAAGCAAGGACTTTATTGTTCGGCTTTGGGAAGGGCTGGATTCTGTAAGATCAGCAGGAAGATGGGTAACTGTACCAGGTAGGATTTGTATGTTATGAAGCAGGCGATCGCCTTCCACTAAACTTGCAACTGATTTCCAGTTAACTTCACCTTTAGCATCTGCTAAGACTGCTTGTTTGTGGTTTAAAGTTGCTCTAGGGTAAGTTGCATTAGTTTCAATTTCATAGACATCCTGAAATCCTTGGTCGAATTTATCAACTACTCGACGAAATCCTAAAGGAGTTTGTACTAAGTCACCGACTTGCACATCACGAATGGGTACAAGACCTTTGGATGTATGAACTAAGGCATCTTCAGGAAGACAGCGACGAATATTTCCAGCAACAATTGTGACAGCAGCTTCATCAATTAATAAACAGCATTCAACTGAGTTTAATTGTCTACCTAAAGCCTTATTGAGAATAGAGGCACAACGCTGATACAATCCAGGCAACTTCACAGGATTAGCCATACCGCCAAAGCCTTTCAGGGTTTCCCCTGATTGACGCACATCGCTAATATCTACAAATACCTGAACTTCACCTGTAAAGCGTTCATCGCTGGAAAGTTCTAAAAGGGTTTGATAGGACTCAACCCAACCTTCACGGCTGTCTCCGACGTAGATAGTAGCGGTGTTAGCTTCTATATGGGTTTGTGTAAATTCACGACGCTGTTCCTTAGGAGTGCTACCAATTTCACTTTTGACGGTGATATTTAGGCGATTGCGGATGATGGGCAGCTTTTTAATATACTGTGGTTCTATCACTGCTCCTGTACCACAACCCATCATGGCTAGGTCCATCATTAAACCGAAGGCTTTCCAGTCTAGGAGGTTGGTGGAGGTACAGTTATAAGCACCGGAGAAGTTTTTGGGTTTGGTTAACCAGTTGGTTCCTCCTACCCACAACCAGCGTCCGCTGGGTAAAGCTCTCATATTGCGCTGCATTTTATCTAAAATGGCGGCTTCTTCGCGGCTCAGTTTGCCTAATTCGACTAAGCCTTTAAGTGTGCGATCGCACACTTCATTCCAGGATTCTCTTAAACCCGCGTCTGTACGACGGCTGTAGGTTCTAAAAAATACAGGATTGGCTGCTGGAGCAGATTCGGGGAAAGATGCACTCTGGCGTTTACGTTCCAGTTCTTGAACCATAATAAGGTCTTGTTGCTGAATCACAAATTAAGACTATAACGCCAAGTAGTTAGAGGATGGAAGATTGCTAAATTTACCACTTTGCGCTATGTCTACTATTGTGTAAATTCTGACCTTATTTCATTTTAGGTATAAAACCCTGACAGTGCGCCGGGGTTTTATACTCTCAAAGTTTTACCTATTCAGTTTTCTCAAAATATGAGAAAAAGGCCGTGAAGTATATTTCCTAAAAAAGCAGGACAATGCTTGCCCAGGCTCAAGATTTAGTTGACAAACTCAAAGAATTGATGCCTACGAAATATCAAAAACAGAACCTAGAAACAATGCTGGGGCTATTTTTGGAAGCACAAGGGCATCCCTTGAGGGGGCGATAAAGAGGCTTGCATAGGTTGCTGGATAACCAGCATAGCCCTAAGCCCCTGCTGATAAAATGGTAGCTTATTCCGAACGGCAGCCATCATTTCCAAGACGAATTATTGACACTCATTCATAGAAATTATCCAACTAGAACCATATAAACTTATCTAAAAAGCACTGTGTCTTCTTCTGCTTCTTTTATTTTCACAAGGACGAAAAACATAAGATTGTTTTCTTTGAAATTGAGTTTTTTGACCTTGTAACCATGCAGAAGTCATTGCCAAAGCAATCACTAAAATTATGGAGTATAAGTCTATAGTGAGAAGTTTGAGAACTTTCTAAATTATAACCGCCAGTTTTACAATCTTTAAACATAGCTTCAATACTAAAACGTTGAACATATATTTTAATGGCTGTTTAAATGGGCGTGCTAAAATTTCTTCAATGGTTGGAAACCTTAGTAGCACTACACTCAGGACATTTTATTTTTAAAATAGACCTATTGCAAAATTGTTTCTGTGGTATGATATAGAGTCTTAGATTTTATGTATTTTTGGTGTTCTTTGGGCTTGGTAATTTCAATATAAACCTGTAACCCTAATTTTTGGCTAAACCGAAGACAACCCACGATTATAACATAAAATTAATTCTGCAAGAGGTCTAATCTTTGTAGATGAGGAGACGGCTATTTTCTTGTATTGGTAACGGCAGGTTGGCTCCTAATCTTCCTATTCTTACTTCTTTCTGAATTTGAAGTCCCCACACCAGCATTTTGAGGGTGATTAACTGTCTATTACTCAGGTATTTTTCTAGGATTTGTTGATAAAATGACGGTAGCATTTATTTGTTTGGTCTTGTTATTTTGACGAGACCATTCTTTTCTATCATCAAACTGTCCCTCACAGATAGCTGTCTAATACCAGCATACTTTACTGTCAATAAGCACGGTTTTTTCTCCCTTTTTTCAGGGGGTCTATCACATGAAACCTTTTTCCTGTCTTGCTTTTACCTTGCTTGTCGCCCCTCAAATATAAGTGAAGAAAGATGGATAACTACAATCTGTGCGCTCGCTCATCTTGCAGGGTGCGTTAGCGACAAATCCGCTCTATCTTATTCTTTCGCCTGTTTTCTACCTCTTACCTTTGTCAATAATTCATCTTTAATCCGGTTCAAAATAGAAGTTTCATCTAGAGTTGATAAAATGCGACTAACGACTGCTTTTGGTCCTTCTGGCCCCCAAGTCGCCCCATTAGCTAAATAAGTCTTGGTGACTTGACCAATACCATAAGAAGAAACACCAGCTACTCCTGCTTGTGTTATGGCTACGGATATATAGGGGACAAGGGCGACTCCTGCTGTGGCTGATGCAGAGATACCCAGTAAGGTTTTTAACCCACTTAACCCCAAGTTTGCCAGTAGTTCACTGGCTCCGATACCACCCATACTCAGGGCAATTTTTTGTAGTAATTTTACAGCACCGCTTTCTGTCATAGGGATGCCGTAGAGTTTAGATAAACCTAAAATTAAGGTAATATCAATAACCACACTGCTAAGTATATCAACTACAGTCAAAGGATTGAGTGCGATCGCAATAGCTTTGGTCATTACAGCTTTCCAAATCAACTCCTTAGCATTCTGTTCCCGAATCATCAGTTTACGCTGGACAACTTGCTCATTCACTGTATCAGCATAAAGCATGGAATTTAGCGCCACCAAAGCCTTACCTTCCCGATGTAGAATTTCTAAAATTTTCAGTTTTAGTTCATCCACCTGAGCATGACATTGACGCAATTGTATACTCTTGGTACCATCAGCACGAAATACAGCAGTTTTTACCAAAGGTGAAGCCGCAGACATGACAATTTCTTCAGGTGAAAGCAACTCTCTTACCCTGTCATCTCGGATTTTCTCGTAAATTGCAATCCGATCAGCTTCTGGATACTGGTCAACTTTGTTAAACACCAAAATCATCGGTTTACCTACTTCTCGTAACTGGGAAAGCGCCACCTGTTCAATCTTGGTCATATCCCCAGAAATCACAAACAGAATTAAATCAGCTTGTTTTGCAACCTGTTCGGCTAACGCAGCCCGGGTTTCACCGTCAACTTCATCTAATCCCGGAGTATCAATTAATTCCACTTGGGACTGGCCAGTAGCAGGTAAAGTCACTCTTAAAGTACCTATTGCTTCTTCACTGATACGCCAATTCACCTTTTGTTCTGCACGGGTAACACCATGCAAGGGGCCAGTTTCAAATACAGCTTGACCCACCAAAGCATTGAGTAGAGAAGACTTACCACGTCCTACCATCCCAAATACCGCAATCTGCACCACCATACTTTCTAGTTTTAAAAGCATGGTTTCTAAGTCCGCAATTTCAGCTTCCAACCCAGATTTTTCCTGGATGTTGAGGTCAAGATTGTTGACTAAATTACGCAGTGCTGTTTTTGCTTGTGTATAGTTGAGTTCCGCTTGAATATCTTCAAATGTAAAGATGGCGCTATCTAGTTCTTCTTCCCAGTTGGGTGAATCACTATGTTCAGGTTGGGGTAACGTTGATGTCATGTCGATTTTCAGATTTTTGATTAACCTCTTTATTGATCGTAAGCAAACGAACACGATATTAGCCGTCAGTTAGGGAAAATTTGCACAAATATGTATTGTATTCAGAGGCTTTTGTTACTTGCAGACAATATCAAATTCCTTGTAAGCATTCAGCTATTAGGCTTCAGCAATCAGCCATGTAGAAATTCTAGTTCGATGTCAAAAGTGCTATGCTAGTCAGAAATGGTCTACTCTAGCGTAGATATAGCAATACTTTCCAGACTATCTTGCCCCTGATGACAGCTTCGCTAGATCCACCCCTTAATGTAAATTGCAGTCTTCTCTTAATTCCTTTGGTTGTTCATCGATACCCCAATAACTCCTTCCCCGAAATACTGAGGGAGGAGATATGAATAATTCATAATTCCACAATGAGGAAACAGTGAAAACTGAAAACTGATAACCGCTGATGATGAGGACATCATCAAGAAGTTAGACAATATGCTTGATGGTTTTTTGGATAGTCTCTAGATCTCCCTGTTTTTTCTGCATTCAGACGATCACTAAAATTTTGTAAAATAATCCCTGTAGATCAGGAAATGCTCGCTAATGGTGTGCGAAATTCATGGGATGGCATGGAAATAAAGCGTGATCGCATCTTGCTGACTTCTTTTTCTTGCACTAGAGATATTTGTAATTGTTCAAATAGATCTGCTTGTTGAATGGCGATCCCTAATTGGTTAGCTGTTTATTTGAGAAGTTCAATCTCAAACTCTTCCCAATGAAGGGGTTCAGAACATTGATGAATACACAACAAACCCCATAAATTTTCTCCATGTAGTAATGATCACTATCCCTGTTAAGTTGGGATGGAATTGGTAGATAATGACGCGATGTCACTTCAACAGCGATCTAATTTCTCCAACTGTGGTATTGAGAATATCTTGTAAATCTAGAGATGAGCAAATTTGAGGAGCAACTTTAGTAATTAACTGCTCAGGCTTTATTTTTTTCTGAATGTGATGGTTTGGTCGCCTACTTCCTGTTTTAGTTCAACATTGCAATTTTCTAATAGTTCTATTTTCTCGGCTTCTAATTGCAATACTTTCTTTCTAATAAGTAGGTACACACAAATAAACATAACTATGTAACAAAATGTAAATTACTTGAAACTCCTGGGATTGATTGATTCCCCTTTGCTGCATTCGCCATGATATACTTACAAATTTTTCCGCCCACCTACTTACTTCTGTTAATTTATATAATTCCGAGGGATTAAGGACTTATAAAATGCTACTTTGGGTAACAATGCCTAGGAGTTCCCCTTGTGTTCCTGACACTGCTAAACGCTGAATCAATCGCTGCTCGATTATCTGCTGCAGAGTCCACAGAGATTCATCGCCATTGACATAGAAAACAGGTGTACTCATAATAGCCTGTGCTGAACAGGTTTCAGAATTCAGGTTTAAGGCTTGAAACTACACAATATCACGCTCACTTACAATACCAACGGGAATTTTTCGCCATTGCTGTGTTTGCACAATCATGCATGATGGAACTAACTCGATTTCCTGCCATTAAGCGAGCAATGGCGAATATGGAAACATCATGATCCGCACAAATCACCCTTCTCGTCATCACTTCATTCACAAACCGCAACCGGAACAAATCTACTGGGCGTGATTTTTGCCGGAAACTTTCGTGAGTCAGCAATCCCACCAGTTGATTTTGCTCATCAACCACTGGTAAATGGCGAATGCGATGGTGTTAGAGTAGATTAACGGCAAAAAAGAGGTCAGTAAGTTCCGACTCATACAAGGTGACAACAGGATGAGCCATCACATGACGGATGGCTAGGTTGTCTAGATTTCGTTTTTGGGCGCTCAGTCGAACCACATCCCTTTTTGTGAAAATCCCCACTGGTTGATTATCTTCTACAACCAGGACAGAGCTAGAGCGTGCCTCCACCAGTAAGTTATCCATTTGGCTATCAGTGGCTTTAGAGACGGAACAAATTGCTCTTATGCTACTAATTCAGCGAGCGCTTCCATAACACTTGTATATTGTGTTACTATTAACGGGTTACGAACAATAGCAGAAAAGGTAACAGGGAAGAGGATTTGAGCCTCATTAATTTTTCTGAATATAGTTATATTTAATTACGTTTAATTGCTTGGAGACGGTGTGATCGCCACACAACTCCGATTTTGCCCCTTCTTCTTTGTATCTTTGTACCTGGAACGAGAAACGAAAGCACTTTCCCCAGCCAGTATATCAAGGAATGTGCAAAAAAGTAGTACAGTGAAAAATGCATCTTGTAGCGTTAGCATGTTGACAAAATCACCTGTGCGAAAAATCGTTATTGCCGGTAACTGGAAAATGTTCAAAACCTGGTCAGAATCCGAAACATTCTTACGCGGATTTCTGCCCCACCTGGAGGAAACACCCTCAGAACGAGAAATTGTACTCTGTCCTCCCTTCACTGACTTAAGCGTCATGTCCAAATATTTGCATGGTAGCCTTATCCAACTAGGCGCACAAAACGTCCACTGGGAAGAAAATGGAGCCTACACAGGTGAAATTGCTGCTCCCATGCTCACAGAAATTGGTGTGCGCTATGTCATAGTTGGTCATAGCGAAAGACGGGAATACTTTGGCGAAACAGACGCAACCGTTAACCTCCGCCTCAAAGCAGCCCAAAAGCATGGGCTAATCCCCATTCTCTGTGTTGGTGAAACCAAACAACAACGCGACGCAGGGGAAACCGAAAAACTGATTATCTCCCAGCTAGAAAAAGACTTAGTGGACATTAATCAAAAGAATTTGGTTATTGCTTATGAACCAATTTGGGCAATAGGAACTGGTGACACCTGTGAAGCCACAGAAGCAAATCGGGTAATTGGCCTAATTCGATCTCAATTGACTAATCCTAACGTCTCAATTCAATACGGCGGTTCAGTCAAACCAAACAATATTGATGAGATTATGGCACAACCAGAAATTGACGGCGCTCTTGTAGGAGGTGCTAGTCTAGAAGCTGATAGTTTTGCCAGGATTGTTAATTATAAGAAAATAGACTGAAAACCCCGGTATTTAACCCTAAAGGTCCCAAAAGTTTTTAGGGTTAAATGTCTTTTAACCCGGGGATGAAAGTCAGTGCAGGCGTAAACACCTCAGTTACTTTATAATAATAAGTCACTAACTTCATAATCAAAGGTTGTGATATTTTTTTACAGTTGTCAACACAATTTAATGGTCCTTGCGTCTCTTTTATGGAGAATTCATACTAAAGTACCAGTTTAATAAACTGCGTAGACGAAAATTGCTAAAGTTACCAAATCCATATCCAAATCGTTTAATTAACTTGAGTTAATCATCTATGGCTCTCGGATCATTTGCATCTTCCTTTGCGGCTGTGTCCACAACTTCCACATGCTCTACACCTAACCGCTCAAAAGCACTCGATAGTCATCTCCCGCTTCTCTGCGTTCCCCTGAAGCCAGGGTCATCACGACAATGCGAGCATCACGTCCTTTTGCCAGTTCCACAAACTGATTCCACAGTTCTGCGCGAAAAAATTAACGCTAAACCTCTGATTTATTTAGATAATGCTGAAACATCTCAAAAACCTCAAAATGTGATATATACACTCCGGGAATTCTATGAAACCTACAATTCTAATGTTCATCGTGGCGTTCATACTTTAAGCGATCACGCAAATAAATTCTATGAAGGAACTAGGCGAAAAATTACCCAATTTATTAATGCTACACCCCAAGGAGTTATTTACACTCGTAATGCTACAGAAGCAATAAATGTAGTAGCTTATAGTTAGGGAATTAGTAACTTAAAAAGTGGTGATGAAATTATTATGAGTGTGATGGAACATGACAGCAATATCATTCCCTGGCAGATGATTGCTCAAAAAACTAGTGCATTCCTAAAATTTGTAGAACTTACTGAAACATAAGAATTAAATTTAGAACATTTTCAGTCTTTGCCTTCCCCACGTACTAAGTTAGTGACTGTTGTACATATATCTAATACTTTCTTTAGGTTGTGTAAATCCAGTAGAAGACATTATTGCTATTGCTCATCAATACGGAGCTAAAGTTTTAATTGATGTTTGCGAAAGTCTGCCGCATCTCCCCATTGATGTCAAGCAAATGGACTGTGATTGGTTAGTTCCTTCTGGACATGACATAAAATGTGTGGCCCTTTGGGAATAGGCTTTCTGTATGGCAAGTTGGAAATACTACAACAAATGCCTCCATTTCTGGAGGGTGCGAAGATGAATGCTAATCTCTTTCGAGACCATCTTAATTACGCAGATATACGTTATGAATTTGAAGCGGGGACACCAGCCATAGCACATGCGATCACATTCGGTGCAGCGACTGATTATTTGACTGAGATTGGTATGGATAAAATCTATGCTGAAGAATTAGAAATATCGCGTTATCTCTTCCAAAAATTGCAACAAATTCTGCAAATTCTCATTTATGGTCCTACCCCATAAGTTGCTACCAAAGGCAGATTAGCCATTTCTATTTTTACTCCTGGTGAAATCCATGCTAACGATTTATGTAAATTTATGTAAAATCCTGGATCAGTCAGCAATAGTGATTAACTCAGGTTTTCATGCTAGCCAGATTTTGCATCGCTTGGTATTCAACCCACAGCTAGAGTAAGTCTGTATTTCTACAATACTCGTTCAGAAGTTGATGTCTTTATTGCTGCTCTGAAGAAAGCAGTTGATAGATAAAAATATTTTTTTACTCGAGGGCTGTCAAAAAATATTGAAATTATCTAATTGATTAATTACCAATATATGCAGTTCCACCAATTCTTAATATTTCCTTCGGAAACGCTTCGCGAACGTAATTATTGATTTCCACCAATCTCTCCTGCATCCCTATTAACTCCATTAAATTATGTCAAACCAATTAATTATTCGAGAACACTGTTTCATCTGGGGACAGCGGACTTATTTGATGGGAATTTTAAATATCACCCCTGACAGCTTTAGTGACGGTGGTCAATTTAACACAACATCAGCCGCTTTAGCCCAGGCACAAGCAATGGTAGCTGCTGGTGCTGATATCATTGATATAGGTAGTCAATCAAGCAGACCAGGCGCAAAACTAATCACTCTCACAGAAGAACTTGACCGACTGCTGTCAGTGTTACAAATAATTCGACCAGAAATTGCCGTTCCCATTTCTGTAGATACAACTAGAGCATATGTAGCTAAAGCTGCTATCGCAGCCGGAGCAGATATAGTCAATGATATTTCTGGAGGTACCTACGACCCAGAAATGTTGCCAACTGTAGCCAGTTTAGATGTGCCAATTATGTTAATGCACATCCGAGGAACTCCCCAAACAATGCAAGAAAAAACTTATTATCAGGATTTAATGGGGGAAATTTATAGTTTTTTATCACAGCAAATTTCTGCCGCTATTGCTGTAGGTATTAAACAGAACAAAATTATTATTGATCCAGGTATTGGCTTTGCTAAAAACTATGAGCATAATTTAGAAATTTTTCGCCGCTTGCAAACCTTAAAAATGCTTGGATGTCCAATACTGGTGGGAGCTTCCCGTAAAAATTTTATAGGCAAAATTTTAAACCAACCAGATCCAAAAGCCAGAGTTTGGGGAACAGCAGCAGCGTGTTGTGCAGCCATTTTTAATGGTACTGATATCGTCAGAGTTCACGATGTTCCAGAAATGCGAGATGTCTTACTAGTTGCTGATGCTATCTATAGACAGCAAAGATAATCTTAAAAAACGCAGATAACTAGGAAGAAAGTTTCATCGTAAGCATTCAGCTATGAGCTTTTTCAGGCTAAGACCAAAAATACCTATTTGATAATTAACCAATTTCTCAAACATTCTGACTCCTGACTCCTGAATTCTTACGTTTCATCTATTTTCAACCAGGACAGTCGTTAAAAAATAATGACAATACAATGACTCACCTTTTAAGGTGTTATTAAAAAGTCTTATTAAGTAGAGCCATTAACATTACCAGTAGTCTGATTTGGTTCTTCTTTAGAGACAGATTCCGAAATCAACTCCTGAAACATATCTGTAGAATTAGCCGGGTCTACAAAGACGATTTTAGCATTATTACTTGCACCGAGTTTTTGACTAGCCTGTACATAATCTTGAGCAACAAGATACCGAAGAATTTCTCTACTTTCAGGATGGGAACGTATGGCTTCACCGATAATTTGCATAGAAGTTTTAGTTCCTTCTGCTTTTTTAATTGCAGCTTGTCTTTCACCTTCCGCTTCCGAAATCAGCGCCCGTTTTTTTATTTCCGCAGCACGTTCTTCTTCCATTGACTTACGCACACTTTCAGGGGGTGTAATACTCTGAATATCCAACCGCATAATATCAACACCCCACTCCTTAGTAATTGGATTTAACTCGCTTAACAGAGACTTATCCATATTGGCTCTGGACATACTGGTATCTTCTAAGGTATTCTGAGCGATAATTTCCCGTAGTGTAGTTGTGGTTAAATTAGATAGTGCCTGTTCCAGATTGTCAATTGCATAAAAGCTTTTTTCAATCTCTGTGATCCGCCAGTAAACAACAGCATCAACTTCTAAATAGACGTTATCTTTAGTAATCACATTTTGAGGCTTAATGTCTAAAACCTGCTCCCGTGTTGTATCCTCCATGACAATTTGGTCAATAAAAGGAACAATAAAGTTAAGACCTGGTTTAAGTTTCCGATGATACCGTCCCAAGCGTTCAACTAAAGCTTCATTACCTTGATTAATCTGTTTTGCAGATCCTAAAGCATAACCTATGAGTGCTAAAACTATAGCAATAATTGGCTCCATATATGCTCCTATGTAGTGTTTACGAGAATTGAGTATCAATAAGGTGTGACATTAGCTTTTCTTACCTGTAAGTCTAAATCTTTTGAGCTATTACAGCACTTTAATCACAAGCTACCAAAAAATAAACTTGTTAATAACTTTACCAAAAAATTCCCCATTCTGAATTATGAACTTTTAATCTCTTATTTTCGCCATTATGCGCTAGGAATTAAATAATATGGGTACTTTGTACTAAGTAGAGTCCTGCAGAGGCACTTCAGGGTAATTAAGAGTATATCTAAAAACATAATAACCAGTACGTATTGGCATAAATAAACCAACTATTCAAAATCTCTGATAAGCTCATGCCGTATACATTTTGAATTTTCTTGGCGCAGCCTGCTGGAAGCGGTATTTTAAATTCACGGCAGTACTAGTATGAATTTATTCACCCACATTCATTGCTGCGAAAACAGCCTTTTGACTAATATATTTGTAGACACTTTGTAAATAATTGATAATGACATCACCCACAGGTGAATTTCCTAAATCTTCTTCATCTTTAGCCAGAGGAATTGTACCCAAAATATCTAATACTGTCTCATTCAAGGAAGGAATAATTACTACTAAAGAAGGTTCTAAAGGCTCATTATATTGCCAAAACTCATCTATTTTTATGGAATATTTATGTTGATAAATTGACGATTGACGAGTATATTTTTCTTCTTGTATAAACCTTTCAGAAGCCAAATTTATATTCTTATTGCTGCGTAAATTTCGTAAATCGCTAATGATTTGTTCTTTGGTACGTCCCCGTAATTGAAATAAAACAAATGGGTCTTCACTAAAGTGATCGCCTAATTGATAATATACCGCACCAATATGTTTACAAGGTACTGCTTTATCAGGACAAGAACATTTACCGTGAACATCACCCAGAGTAAAAGGAAACAACGAAAGTCCGTTAGATGTAAATACTTCTTCTATCTTTTGTGGCATTTCTCCTGCTAGTAACTTAGCCGCAAAAACTGACTTATGGGACATCGTTTCAATCACATAACCCCACTCTTCATCACTAAAAGAGTCAAGAAAAAGAGAAACTTTATAAGGTTCTGCTTCACTACCTTGTACCCACGCTAAAACTTTCGCATCTTTAAACTCAATACTCAAAACATTCCCTTGTCTATAATAACTCCTAGCCCGTTCTAACCGCTTTTTAAATCGATAGGAATCTAGTAAATCTAGCCATCTTTGTGACCACCATTCTCTACTTGCTTGTAAGGTAAAATTAGTCATTCTTCATCCTCATCAATTATGGCATTACGGTCAAGTAATAGTAAATTGCGTAGTTGGTCTGTATCTAATTCACTTAACAATTCTTCACCAGCACCAACAACTTGTTGTGCCAATTGTTTTTTACTTTCAATCATGTCATTAATTTTTTCTTCTACAGTCCCAGTACACACAAATTTATGTACTTGTACATTCTTAGTTTGTCCAATTCTAAATACTCTATCTGTAGCTTGATTTTCTACAGCGGGATTCCACCATCTATCAAAGTGAAATACATGATTTGCCCTAGTTAAGTTTAAACCCACACCACCAGCTTTTAAAGAAAGAATCATAATTCGTGGACCTTGGGGGTCATTTTGGAAACGGTCAATGATTTCTTCACGTTGGTTTTTACTGGTGCTACCATATAAAAACAAGATCTCCCTACCTAGCTGCTTTTCTAAATATGGTTTAAGTAATTTACCCCATTCAGCAAATTGGGTGAAAATTAAAGCGCGGTTTTCCTCTGCTAAAACTTCCTCTAACATTTCCTCTAGACGTTGTAATTTAGCAGAATTGTGTTTTGCTAAACTTGATTCTTTTAAATACTGTGCAGGGTGATTGCAAATTTGTTTCAGCTTAATTAATAAAGCTAAAATCATTCCTCTGCGTTGTAAACCTTCCGCTGATTCAATCTCAACTAAAGATTCATCTACCAACTGTTGATATAGTTGCGCTTGTTCAGCAGTCAGTCCACAAAATACAGTCATTTCCTGCTTTTCTGGCAGGTCTTGAATAATTTGTTTATCAGTTTTCAAGCGACGCAAAATAAAAGGTTGTACCAAAGAACGTAACTGCATTAAAGAAGCCGTATCACCATATTTTTCAATGGGCATAGCAAACCGTCGCTGGAAAAACTGTTTATTACCCAAATAACCAGGGTTGAGAAAATCTAAAATAGACCATAATTCCTGCAATCTATTTTCTACTGGTGTCCCTGTTAAAGCAATGCGAAATTTAGTTTCTAACTGTCTCACTGCCTGCGATTGTTTTGCATCTGCATTTTTGACATTCTGGGCTTCATCTAAAACAACAATCTGCCAATTCACGGTTTGTAATAATTTTATATCTCGTTGCACGAGTGAATAACTAGTAATTACTAGATCGTATTTATTAACTGTTTCTGTAAAGATTTTTCCTTTGGGTCGTTTATCACCATGATGTTGTAAAACTTTGAGGGTGGGAGCAAATTTATTTACTTCTCTTTCCCAATTACCTAAAACAGAAGTAGGGCAAACTAAGAGAGTTGGATTTTCTAGTGCATCCTGTTCTTGAAGATGAAGTAGGAAAGCGATGAACTGGATCGTTTTACCCAGTCCCATATCGTCCGCAAGACAGGCACCCAAACCCCAACGTTCCAGAAAAGCCAACCAAGCTGCACCTCGTTCTTGATAAGGTCGTAATTGTCCGTGAAAATTGCTAGGAGTTGGTAAAGGTTGAATATCTTGATTATTAGTTAAAACCCCAACTAATTCTTGCAATACACCAGAAGCTTCAAAAGTAACTACAGGTAGTTTTTCAATTACTTGAGTATCTCCTGTACTAATCCTTAAAGCATCTTCTAATGATAAAGATATCTCTTCTTTACGAGATGCAAAAAAATTTTGGGCAGTTTTAATATCTTGGGGATGCAGTTCAACCCATTCTTCATTAATTTCTACTAAAGGACTATTCAACGCTACTAATTTATCAAACTCAGCTTTAGAAATTGTCTGTCCACTAATTGCTAATTGCCACTTAAAATTTAACAAACTTTGTAAACTCAAACGTCCCTGTTTTTTCTTTGGTGTTTCGGCACTAATTTTTAATCCTAAGCGGTTAGACCATCCTTCACGATTGGCTAAACTTGGTGGTATAATTACTCCTAAACCGTTATCTTCTAACCTCCACGCTACAGATTTGATAAACTCATAAGCTTGCATAGGGGTGAGTTGGCAAAATTGCGGAGATTCAGTTTCTAAACTAGGAGCTATAACTGGATACAATCGAGAAGCTAAACCTAAACCCCGTAAAAATGTTTCCTGGGGCTGTTCAATTGTCCGATTCTGATAAACTAATTTTTCTACAGGATACTTCCAAATAGTTACTGCATCTACTAAAAATTCAGAATTATCTGCTGCTTGGAGAAAATAAGCTAGTATCCAATCTGTTTTTTCTGAGTTTGGAGGATGGAGTTGAAAACAGGTACGAAATGAAGCTTTGCCTGTTAATTGATATTGTAAAGGTAGAATCCAAGCTTTGAGTGCAGCATCTAGTCTTTCCAATCCCATTGCATCGTCATTAATTTTATTAGATGCACCAGTTAAAGCCTGTAACCACTGCTGTACGGCTGGTGGTAAAGACATCATTAACCTATTTTCAATGGGAGATTGAGAAGCAAGCATATCCCGTATTTGGGCATCTATGATGCTAGTGAGAAATTCTAAAATTAATTCTTCTGGTAGTAATGGTAGATCAACTGCTAAATGTTGCAGATTTTCACTCCTATCTTCTTGATAAGTACGACAAATTAATGGCATTTTAGCAGCAAATCTTTCTAACCTAGTGGTATCCAAAGCACTGTCTAAAAGTACCTGCCATTCAGCAACTAAAGAACCATCTGCTTTTTTTTTAACTGTTGGTAAAAACTTACAGCGTGAGATTAAATCTAAACTCCAACGAGCTATTTGTACCCAGAAATATATATCTCCCCCCAACAATGAGTTTTTTCCATCGGTTGAACTCAATGGGAGAGAAGTTAAAAATTTTATGGCTGTGGTGGGTTGTAAATAAAAACCTTCTACTTTCCAAGGTTGTAAATATTGTGGAGTTTTTTTATCAACGCCTAAACTAGCAGAGTGTACTGGCGAAATGGTATCTTTGCCGATAAAATTTGTTAAAATAGCAATAATTTGGGTTGTATTCAGCAGGTCTATTTCTTCTGGTGTATTTTTACCTTTTTTAAATTTAGTTCTGCTATTAGCATCTGAGTAATTTTGATTAATATTATTAGGCAATTTAAAATTACTTGCTTCCAAGAATGCTTTCAATTCCTCCGGTATCATAGCCAAGGGATTTAATGGCAATTTTGATAAAGTTATAAATTCTAAATTTATCTGGGAATTTCGCCAAGTTTCTCCCCAAATAAATAAATAATTATTTTGATTTTTTAGTAACCAGCTACCGTGTAAGATTGCCATATTTCTTAGTGCAATATTTTTTATATTAACAGAACAATATTGACTAGTAAGAAAAATATTTTCCTTTTCATGGAAGAATTTGGACTTCATAAAGAAAGATAGATATATGTAACCTATCCTTATCTATTTGTACAATCATTGTAATAAAAATTTGCAATTAAGTAATGAACCCTTCATAATGGGATTCCTATTTGATTAGCACTTACACCAAACCTCTCCTAAACTCTTATTCTTCCTTATCATCTGCGTCCTTCGCAGTTAAATATTACGTAACTACGCTTAGTATATATACGAGTACATTCTAAATATATTTACTTAGGGGGGTTCTTAGCGGCGACCAGATTTACTGTTAACTGATGTTGGGTGAATCCATGGGATGATCTGTATATCATAATTTACTTGAACTTACTGAGCTAACCTTATTGATCTTTGTATTGAATAGAAGCCGTCTATATTCCATAAATGTTAGGATTGCCACAGAGAGAGAATAGTGTGCATAGAAGGAAAAAAAACTGAATGGCAGAAGTTGATAAGTCAATATCCTTTGATGGACGGGATATTCGGCTGAAGGTTGGACTGTTAGCCCCCCAAGCGGGTGGGTCGGTGTTGATAGAATCGGGGGATACTGCTGTTTTGGTGACTGCTACACGCTCGCAAGCCAGAGAAGGCATAGATTTTCTTCCCCTCACTGTAGATTATGAAGAAAGATTGTATGCCGCTGGGAGAATCCCTGGTGGTATCATGCGCCGAGAAGGTCGTCCACCAGAAAGAGCGATTCTCACCAGCCGTCTGATTGACCGTCCCCTACGTCCTCTATTCCCTTCATGGTTGCGGGATGATTTGCAAGTCATTGCTTTCACCCTGTCAATGGATGAGCAAGTACCGCCCGATGTGTTAGCTGTAACAGGTGCTTCTATTGCCACCCTGATTGCCCAAATTCCCTTTAATGGGCCAATGGCAGCAGTTCGGGTAGGCTTAGTGGGTGATGATTTCATTATTAACCCCACCTATGCAGAAATTGACGCGGGAGACTTGGATCTAATTGTCGCCGGTTCACCAGATGGTGTAATCATGGTGGAAGCAGGAGCCAATCAGTTGCCAGAGCGAGATATTATCGAGGCAATTGATTTTGGTTATGAGGCAGTGCGGGATTTAATTCAAGCGCAGCTAGATTTAGTAGAAGAACTGGGTCTAAAAATTGTGCAAGAAGCACCACCAGGAGTAGACCAAACACTAGAAAACTATATTCACGATTGCGCAAGTGCTGAAATTAAAAAAATCTTGGCGCAATTTGCGTTAACCAAAACCGAGCGTGATGCAGCTTTAGATGTTGTCAAAGATGGGATCAAAGCTGAAATAGAAGCTCTATCAGAAGAAGATCCAATTCGAGTAGCTGCTACAGCAAATAGCAAAGCCCTTGGTAATACCTTTAAGGACATTACCAAATATCTTATGCGCCGTCAAATCCTCGAAGATAACGTGCGCGTGGATGGTCGGAAACTAGATCAAGTGCGTCCAGTTTCCTGCCAAGTTAACGTTTTACCCAAGCGGGTGCATGGTAGCGGTTTATTCAACCGGGGTCTAACCCAGGTCTTAAGTTGTTGCACTCTCGGCACACCTGGAGATGCCCAAAATCTTAACGACGATTTACAAGTAGATCAACATAAGCGTTACCTGCATCATTATAACTTCCCCCCATTCTCAGTTGGGGAAACCAAACCGATGCGTGCACCAGGAAGAAGAGAAATCGGACACGGGGCTTTAGCAGAAAGAGCAATTTTACCTGTGCTACCGCCAAAAGAACAATTCCCCTACGTCATCCGCGTAGTTTCGGAAGTGCTTTCTTCCAACGGTTCCACCTCCATGGGTTCAGTCTGCGGTTCTACCCTTGCTCTTATGGATGCGGGTGTACCCATTCTTAAACCTGTTAGCGGTGCAGCAATGGGCTTGATTAAGGAAGGGGACGAAGTGCGAGTCCTTACCGATATTCAAGGTATTGAAGACTTTTTGGGTGATATGGACTTCAAAGTAGCTGGTACTGACAGTGGTATCACCGCTTTACAAATGGATATGAAAATATCTGGTTTGTCCTTAGAAGTTATTGCCCAAGCCGTCCACCAGGCCAAAGCTGCCCGGTTAAACATTCTGGACAAGATGCTCCAGACTATCGAAACCCCACGCCTGGAAACCTCACCTTTTGCCCCACGTCTGTTGACAATCAAGATTGATCCCGACATGATTGGTCTAGTCATCGGACCCGGAGGTAAGACCATCAAGGGAATTACCGAGGAAACTGGTGCAAAAATTGACATTGAAGATGATGGAACAGTCACCATTTCCGCCGTTGATGAAGGCAGGGCAAAAAGGGCTAGAAACATTGTCCAAGGCATGACTCGCAAGCTGCATGAAGGTGATGTTTATGTTGGTCGTGTGACACGGATTATACCTATTGGTGCATTTGTGGAATTTTTGCCCGGAAAAGAAGGCATGATTCACATTTCTCAACTCGCTGACTATCGTGTTGGTAAAGTTGAAGATGAAGTAGCAGTTGGTGATGAAGTGATTGTCAAAGTGCGCGAAATTGACAATAAAGGTAGAATTAACCTGACACGCTTGGGTATACACCCAGATCAAGCAGCTGCGGCGCGGGAAGCTGCGGCAGTGAATCGTTAACACGATTAGGGATTTTAGATTTTGGATTAGGGATAAATCGCAAATCTAAAATCCGCGATGCCTGTTGTAAAAGGCATCGCTGTATGATTTTTTAATTATTTATGAATATACTCAATTAACTGGCGGTTACGTAAACTAAACCTACCCATATTCCTATATTAGTGGTTTATTTTGCGTAATAGCACAGAGGCAGATCAAATCAATCCCACTAAATTACCGAGAATTTAAAGATGAGATTATGATTATAAAATAGCAAAAACTAGAGGCGAGTAAGATATGGCTACTATAGAAGAAATTACTATCAAAGTGCCGTGGAAGAACAACGACAAATTCAACTCAAATTTGTATCAAATATGCAGTTAAAACTTTTAAATTCTACACAAGATGCTGTGCAACCTCTCAGAAACATTATGGATGAACTTAGTAAAGAAGCACAAGCCCAAGGTTTAACTCCTGAGATTTTAGACTCTATTTTACAAAATTAAGATTAGCGATCGCAGCATCCTATTTCACCACTTAATTCACTGGATATTAAAGATTAAATATAATATTTAATACGTTAAATATTACATTAATTTCCGCAACCAGCGACATCTGGAAAAAATGAGAGCTTTTCCTTCCCTACCAATTTGTCAATTTCAGAGATTTTTGGTACATAAAGATTAAGTAACCAACATGGTTGACTTTTATCCTATACTTGACATCCAGCATAGTGAGTGCTAAACGTCTACCAGAAACTACCGCCCACGTCAGAATCACCCGCCAATCTTGGCAACATGGCTTTCTTGAAGGTGATGTCAGCGCCGGCGATTTTGAATGGCATTTTGAATGGTATTTTCGGCGGGGAGAGCTTTCTGTCAAGCCTTCCCAGGGTCGGGCTTTAATTAAGGAACCTCTTGGCCGCTTCTTGGAAAAACAAGATTACCAGTTGGAACCAGGGGGAGATTATGCTTTTACAATTCGAGCAGAATTGTAATTAGTCAGCTGTCAGTTGTCAGTGAGACTCTTGGAAGTTAAGCGGTTGAGGTAGCGTTCAATTAACAGAATAGCCACAATATCGTCTATCGGTCTTGGTGGCTGTCGCATACCTTTGGGTAAGAGTTTAGTAAGTCCTGTTGGTGGGAACATCTGCCAATACCGCTCGCGTGCTTCCAAAGTTGTATAACGCTCATCTATTAAAATAATATTTAGCATATCTGTTAATTCCTGATTTAGCTGCTGTTTCCATTTCTTGGCGGTAGTTTGGTCGCCCATCACAATTAAGAAAATAGGAAACTTTCGCCGTAGTATCTCAATGTGAGCGATCGCATCATTCCCAGCGACTACTTGATGATCATACAGTTGCCGATCTACCCCCATCACAGCTACACCACATTTATCTCGACCGGGATCAAACCCTAAAATTGCTGGTTGTGTATTAGTCATTGGAAAAAGGGAACAGGGAATAGGTAGGAGTTTTTTAATTTTTAATTTTTAATTTTTTTTAAGTGCTGAAAATAACCTGACCATTGAAAATTGCCACTAATTTCACTCTTAAAGGTCCAGCGGTATAGGTATCCTCCGCAGCTATAGCTTTAATTTCTAATGGTTGATTAGACTGTTGCAATTGGGCGAAAAAGCGCAGAAAAGTACCCTCTACTTGTACAGTTTCGATAATTCCTGCATTGCGAGCGCGAAATTGGGAAGCAGAAATCAGCAAGTCCAGCCGTTGCCTTAATTGATATGATGTCATGTTTTTCATATCAGCCGCAGTTGTAGCCAGGATTTGACCTGTGGAAAATACCAATTGATTGCGCGTAGCATCAGCAAAAAATTCTATCTGCTTTTCTCCCCTAACGTAATTACCCGCAGAGAAGATTCGCACTACATATTCTCTTCCATCGTCGATTTGATTGATTAGTTGCTCAACCCTATCTTGAGTAACACGCAATAGTTCTGCATTCCCAGGATTAGAACCAGGTTCGCTTAATTCAATGTTGGCATTGCGGTTAGCTTCCTGCAAAATTTGGACTAGTACCTGACGAGCCGCAGTAGGTTGATTAACTTGTACCACACCAGCAGCTAAAACTTGTCCACGAACTAAAGCCAATTTACCTAAACGCAGGTCACGATATGACTGGTAATATTTTTCCAGCCTTGCTACTTCTTGTTCTAAATAATCTTGCTGTTGTTCCAATTCTTTGAGACGAGATTCCCTAGTAGCAATTACTTGCTCCCGTTTTTTAATCTCTAGATTACGATTTTGAATTAGTTGATCTAATTTAGCAATTTTCTGATCACGTTTTTCAATAGCTTTTTGGCGATTAGCAAGTTCCTGATCGCGTTTTTCAATAGCTGTTTTTGCTTCGTCAATCGCTTTTTTCGCTTCTGCATATAGTCGCTGCCGTTCTGTCTTTAATTCTTCAACTGCTGTTTGCAATGCCTGACGTTGATTATAAAGGGTTTGTAGTTCAGTTCTAGCTTGTTTATACTGTATCACTACTTCACCAAGTCGGCTTTGAGTACCTTGCAGTTGAGCTTGGGTTTTAGCTTGTTGACTAATGGTGCGGTTGAGTTGAGCTTGTGTTATGCGTTGTTTAGCATTGGCAGCTTGTAAAGACTGATTAATGTTTTGTAAATCTTGTTGTGCCTGAGTTTGTTCTTTTCTAGCTTCGGTCAGCTGTTTTTCTACTTGGCTTTTTTCCGTTTCTGCGGTTTTAAGTTGTTCTCGCTTGTTTCTCAGGTCTTTTTGAATATCCTCTAACTCAAAGACGCCCTTCCGCAATCCTTCATCAGCAGCAAATAAAATTGCTAGGGTTGAGGCAGAAATTAGACCACCAGTAAAAATAGTTACCAGCACTGCCGTATTTTTGGGACGCAGCTTAAATAGTGAGAGGCGTGCTTTGCCAACTCGTGTGCCGATACGATCGCCCACTGTAGCAATCACACCTCCCAAAATCAAAATAGCTGCTATCAGGATGTACCCGGTGGCCATCTTTTAACTAACGTTCACGTAGTGTGCCGGAGGCATAATGCTTCCAGATACAGCCTACTACTTTCAAGCATTGTCTGTGGGGGAAAGGAGCTTGGCAAAAGCAGAAAATAATCAATTTTTAAATTACCTCCGACTGTGTATATTTTCCCTCGAAATACCATCTGTGCCAATTTCCTCCCCCAGTTGTGATTACAGAGCATGAATAGAGAACAGTGATCAACTATGAACTGGTGGATTTAAATCCACCAGCAACGCCTTGAAGCAATGGGTGGTGGATTTAAACGAGTGTCATAAAATTGTTCACTTTTAAGTAAATTGCTTACTTAAGGTAACAGGCTTATGTACAGTAATCTTCTTCTTATGGATGGAAATCATTTTTTTCTCGCGCAGGTCACCAAGTAACCTGGTGACAGTAACACGAGTAGAACCAATTGCCTCAGCGATCGCCTGATGAGATAACTTCAAATCAATTGTGATCCCATCAGCACAAGGTACACCAAAATCTCGACAAAGAATTAATAAAAAACTCACCAACCTAGAACCCATATCTCGGTGAGCAAGAGTTTCAATCATCATCTCTGTCTGGAGAATACGGCAAGAAAGACCCCGTAGCATTAACATTGATAACTCTGGATTTTCCTTTAATGCTTGTTCAACTTGTTCAATTGGTGCAGACAGTAATTCTACAGCAGTAAATGCCACTGCATGGTAGAACCTATCTGACTTGTTACCCGTTAGCAATGACAACACACCAAAAACGCTATTTTCCCGTAGCAGTGCCACCGTTATTTCTTCTCCTGCTTCATATACCCTGGAAAGCTTCACAGCACCCTTGAGAAGAAAATAAACTCGTTCGGCGGGATCGCCGGGAAAAAAGATCGTTTTGTTGCGTTCAAACGTCTCCACAACCGGTGGAAAGGCTCCAGTTGCCATCTGACGAAAAACATTTGCTAGGGCTTTATCTTGTGTCACGATCATCTCCCTTCCCCTACCCAATGCCGGAAAAATAAAAACTGATTACCTAAGAATACACCTGAAAAATCAAGAAAGCACCGTCAACCTTTCTGTTTTTTCCTATACTCAAATCTACTACTTTATCTTTATTTGTTTATCATGATACCTAATTCTTGTTATTTTTAGCCAGCAGTTATTGATAAGTAGTTTCAGAGGCTCAACTAAAAAGGTTTTTTTGGGTAAAAATTTCCAATATCTTTATAACTTCTTAATCAATGAGCAGAAAATTTGTTGTACTCAATACCCTAACTTGAAAATAAGGTACGGGGTAAGAGGAAAAGCTTAAGGGCTCAAAGAAATATCTATTTTCATGCATTGTGGTTACCCAGTTGATCAAGAGTACTTAATTGTTTTTTTCAAAATCACATTCCTAACAAACTCAAAATAGGCTCAGATTCTAGTATGCTCCTAATAATTGATCACATTAACAATTTGTATGCTGAATCTGTCCGGAAAAAATGCTCTAGTAACAGGTATTGCCAATAACCGATCCATCGCGTGGGGAATTGCCCAACAACTCCATCAAGCAGGTACTAACTTGGGCATTACCTACTTGCCAGATGAAAAAGGCAAATTCGAGAAAAAAGTAGCAGAATTAGTACAACCACTTAAACCGAGCTTATTCCTTCCCTGTAACGTCGAGAATGACGAGCAAATTCAAGCTACCTTTGAAACTGTACGTCAGCAGTGGGGAAAACTAGACATCCTCATTCACTGTCTAGCTTTTGCTAATAGAGAAGACTTAACTGGAGATTTTAGCCAAACCTCTCGTTCTGGTTTCAATAAAGCTTTGGAAGTTAGCACTTATTCACTGGTTCAGTTAAGTGGTGCTGCTAAACCTTTGATGACAGAGGGTGGTAGTATCGTTACTCTTACGTATTTGGGTGCTGTTCGGGCAATTCCTAACTATAACATCATGGGTGTAGCCAAAGCTGGATTAGAAGCAAGTGTTCGTTACTTAGCCGCAGAACTTGGCCCCCAAAATATTCGCGTTAATGGTATTTCCGCAGGACCAATCCGCACTTTGGCATCTTCAGGAATAGGCGGTATTCTGGATATGATTCATCACGTTGAAGAAATTGCCCCCTTACGTCGTACTGTTACTCAGATAGAAGTTGGTAATACAGCAGCTTTCTTATGCAGCGATTTAGCCAGCGGCTTGACTGGGCAAATCCTGTATGTAGATGCAGGATATGAAATTATGGGTATGTAATAGGGACTGGGGACTAGGGGAGATGAGGGAGATGAGGGAGATGAGGGAGATGAGGGAGATGAGGGAGATGAGGGAGATGAGGGAGATGAGGGGATGGGGAAGTAATTTTCCTAATGACCAATAATGACCAATGACCAATGACCAATGACCAATGACCAATGACCAATGACCAATGACTAACAACCGCATTGCTACAGTTCACCGCACTACTGGGGAAACTGATATCCAAGTCACCATTAACCTTGATGGTACAGGCATTTGCAAGGCTGCTACCGGGATTCCTTTTTTGGATCATATGTTGCATCAAATCGCCTCTCATGGGCTGTTTGATCTGGATATCCAAGCCAAAGGTGATTGGGAAATTGATGACCACCACACCAATGAAGATGTGGGTATTACCTTGGGTCAAGCTTTACATCAGGCACTAAGTAATAAAAAAGGCATTGTCCGCTTTGGTAATTTTCTTGCACCTCTTGATGAGGCTTTAATTCAGGTGGCTTTAGACTTTTCTGGAAGGCCTCACCTCACCTATAATTTACAAATTCCTACTCAACGGGTAGGAACTTATGATACTGAATTGGTGCGGGAATTTTTTGTAGCTTTGGTAAACCATAGCCAAATGACCTTGCATATTTGCCAACTAGATGGTATTAATTCCCATCATATTATCGAAGCAACTTTTAAAGCTTTTGCTAGAGCTATGCGAATGGCTGTAGAAATAGATCCTCGTCGTGCTGAGACTATTCCTAGCTCTAAGGGAGTATTATAATTTACCAGTGTGAAAATCCAAAAGTTACTCTATTACCGATCATTGACAGAGCAAGTAGTGCTGGTTATTATCGTTTTACTGATTAACCTGTAATTAATCACACCCAGCTACTAATTCGTCATTTAACCACCATGAGTTCTGTTGTAGAAACCCCTAAACCTCAACTGAATCCTGTAGATCAACCACCAGTAGTCTTAACTTCTGAGTTGCGAAAAGTCTATCGCATTGGTTTTTGGCTGAATCAAAAAGTTGTATCTCTCAAAAACTGTTCTTTACAAGTTTACCCAGGACAAACCTTTGGTTTGCTAGGCCCTAATGGTGCTGGTAAAACAACACTGTTGAAATTGTTACTAGGAATTATCCGTCCTTCTTCTGGTAGAGGTTTATTATTAGGTAAGCCACTAGGTGATCGCTCAGTCAAGCAACGTATTGGCTATTTACCTGAAAATCCCTATTTATATGACTATCTTACCGGTTGGGAATTTTTGGAATTAGCTGCTGGTTTATTCCAAATTTCCCAGAAAGTGCAACGTCAACGCATTACCCAATTGCTAGAGTTAGTCAGTTTATCCCAAGCTGACGCTCGCAAAAAACAAATGCGGCGTTATTCTAAGGGTATGCTTCAGCGTATTGCTATGGCGCAGGCATTAATCAATGATCCAGACTTAGTATTCCTGGATGAACCCATGTCTGGACTTGATCCTTTGGGACGCTACCAAATGCGACAAATTATTCTCGCACTCAAAGCTGAGGGTAAGACAATATTTTTCAACAGTCATGTGTTGAGTGAAGTAGAACAAATTTGCGATCGCATAGCCATCCTACATCGAGGAGAATTAATTTGCTCTGGTTCTCTCAATGAACTCTTAGATACCCAAAGTACATATCATGTTAAGGGTCAAGGAGGCGATACAGAACTTCTCAAACAAAGGATACCCGATGTAGAATTTGATTCTAGTGGTGATTGGCACGGCATATTACAAGATGATTACTACGATTTTCTTGCTAGTCTTCGGTTGATGGGAGGTAAAATCATCACCATAAACTTAACTCATCAATCTTTAGAAGAGTTTTTTATCCAACAGATCCAAAAACAAAACTCCCCATTGTAAGTATTCATCCCTGTTGTTGATAGTTAGTTAAATATGGCTTTTGGCTTTTGACTTTTGCCTTGCGGTACTAGTTTGTATGATGTGGAGAGAAAACAAAGAATTGACTTTTTTACACCTATAATAAAAACCACTTTGTACGCAGTAATTTTTGCCCAAACTCTACTACAAACAACCTTCTTATTATCACCTTAATTAAATTAAATAACTAAAAGTAGTTTTATCTACTTAATTTAATTTAAGAGTTAATTCAAGATGTCATATTGATAAATAAATATTAATTAGAGGATGACTGTATAAACCAGCAAAGTATTGGCAATTTAAATATAAACTTTGATTCTTAACTATTGACTATTGTCATGAAACTTGCTCTACTAATCTTAAAGAATTAATTTATGTCACTTAGTTCATCTTTAAATTAGCTTCACTCAAAATTCTGAATGCCTCATTAAATTAGATCCGGAAAATCAAGATTACTTAGGTAAATAACAGTATTGGGGAACTTGAATAATTAAGTATAGTCAACGGTAAAATGTTTAGACAATACTTTACAGATCCTAGTCTCAGAGTCTCAGGTAAATATGCTTAATATACATTTGTGGAAAATTTTCAGTCATTCAACTACAGCTGTAGTTTTATTAACAACAGTTAATATTGCTTTATCATCTCTCAGCCTAGCCCAGACACAAAAACTATCAGCAGCGTCAACCATATCCACAGATTACTTATTAGGCGGTGGCGATCGCATTCGCGTCAATGTCTTTGAAGTACCAGAATATACAGGTGAGTACCAAGTTCCCCCTGGTGGTGCGATTAATCTGCCTTTAATTGGCAGTATATCTGTTCTGGGATTAACAACAGAACAGGCAGCAGATGAAATAGCCAGAAGATATGCTCGTTTTCTGAAACGTCCCCTGATTTCCGTGAATTTGTTATCATCTCGTCCTATTAATGTTTTTGTAGCCGGAGAAGTAACAAGACCAGGATCTTACACTCTCAGCTTACAGGGAAGTGGAGGCGATAATCCTGGTGTACAATACCCGACCGTATTAGCTGCGCTGACTACAGCCCAAGGGGTAACACTAGCAGCAGATGTAAGCAAAGTACAATTACGCCGTAAAATAGGACGTTCTGGTGAACAAGTTATTAGTTTTAACTTAAAAGAAATCACCAAAACAGGTAAGATACCCCAAGATATTACCTTACGGGATGGAGACACAATCGTTGTACCCACCGCCACGAACTTCAACGTTGCTGAAGCCCGAAATTTATTTGCTGCTAACTATGCAGCTAGTCAAAACGCACCTCGCACAGTTGCTATTACAGGACAAGTTTACCGTCCTGGTTCTTATCTGGTGACACCAGGTTCTTCTAGTTCGGAAGCAGGTACTGTAGCCCCTGGAAGTGGCTTACCAACTTTAATGCGGGGAATTCAACTAGCCGGAGGAATTACATCACAAGCTGATGTAAGGAGTATTAAAATCCGTCGTCCTACAAGAATTGGCTCAGAACAAACTTTAAATATTAATCTCTGGGAATTGTTGCAAACTGGGGATCTCAATCAAGATGTCGTGTTGCAAGATGGAGATACAATTGTAGTCCCCACAGCAACTGAGATTAACACAGCAGAAGTGACCCAATTAGCTACCACTACTTTGTCACCTGCAACTATTCAAGTTGGGGTAGTAGGAGAAGTGAAAAAACCTGGATTAACAGCTTTACAACCTAATAGCTCTTTAAATCAGGCTTTGCTGGCTGCTGGAGGTTTCAATGATGCTAGGGCTAGTAGTGCTGCTGTAGATTTGATTCGTCTCAACCCCAATGGCACTGTTAGTAAACGGGTAGTAAAAATAGATTTCTCAAAGGGAATTAATGACGAAACGAATCCTATACTTCACAATAATGATGTTGTCCTAGTTAGCCGTTCTGGTATTGCTAAGACTAGTGATACAGTCAATACTGTAGCTAGTCCTTTGGGTACTCTTTTAGGCATTGTTAGGATATTTTTTGGACTCTAGATTTCTTTTCATTTAGGGTATTTTCTATTCTCACAAACTAAAATACCGAATTTAAGCCTGCTCATGCAGGCTTGTTTTTTTAGCCAGAAAAAAGCTCTTGTTGTGAAGCAAGAGCTTGAAAATTAATTGATTGTCAGTGATGAAATAAACAGAAGCAAAAATCTAGTCAAGATCCTTCATGCTGTATGCTGGTTCGTTCTCACGGTCAATACCTCTCTCAAAACCACCAGCAGCCGCACGAGCGCGTCCTGCATGCCACAAGTGACCGATAAGGAAGAAGAAACCTAATACGAAGTGAGAGGTAGACAACCACGCACGAGGAGATACATAGTTGAAAGAGTTGATTTCAGTAGCTACACCACCTACAGAGTTCAAAGAACCTAGAGGAGCGTGAGTCATGTATTCAGCAGCACGACGAGCTTGCCAAGGCTGAATATCATTCTTGATTTTCTCGAGGTCAAGACCGTTAGGACCACGGAGAGGCTCTAACCAAGGACCACGGAAATCCCAGAAGCGCATGGTTTCACCACCGAAGATGATTTCACCAGTAGGAGAACGCATCAAGTATTTACCTAGACCAGTAGGCCCTTGAGCAGAACCAACGTTAGCACCTAAGCGTTGGTCACGAATCAAGAAGGTTAAAGCTTGTGCTTGAGAAGCTTCAGGACCAGTAGGACCGAAGAATTCGCTGGGGTAAACAGTGTTGTTGTACCAAACCATGATGGAAGCGATAAAGCCCATCAAGGAAAGAGCGCCCAAGCTGTAGGAAAGGTAAGCTTCACCAGACCAGATGAAAGCGCGACGCGCCCAAGCAAAAGGCTTAGTGAAGATGTGCCAAATACCACCGGAAATACAAATTAAAGCAATCCAAATGTGACCACCGATAACATCTTCCATGTTATCAACGCTAACAATCCAGCCTTCGCCACCGAAGGGAGCTTTAATTAGATAACCAAAGATGATCGCTGGATTGAGTGTGGGGTTAGTAATAACACGCACATCACCACCACCGGGTGCCCAGGTATCATAGACACCGCCGAAAAACATAGCCTTTAACACCAACAGCAGCGCACCACATCCCAAGATGATAAGGTGGAAGCCGATGATGTTGGTCATTTTGTTCTTGTCTTTCCAGTCGTAACCGAAAAAGGAAGAATATTCTTCTAATGTTTCTGGGCCACGAACGGCATGATAGATGCCACCAAAACCCAGTACAGCAGAGGAAATCAGGTGCAGTACACCAGCAACAAAGTAGGGGAAGGTGTCAATTACTTCACCACCAGCACCAACGCCCCAACCTAATGTAGCAATGTGAGGCAGAAGAATCAAGCCCTGTTCGTACATGGGCTTTTCTGGGATAAAGTGAGCAACTTCAAATAAAGTCATTGCTCCAGCCCAGAAGACGATTAAACCAGCATGGGCAACGTGAGCGCCAAGCAGTTTACCAGATAGGTTAATTAAACGAGCGTTTCCAGACCACCAAGCAAAGCCGCTTGATTCTTGATCACGTCCGCCTCCTATAACTGATCTATTAGAGAGCGTTACCACGAGGTAATACCTCCTCAGGGAATACAAATTGTTCGTGGGGTTGATCTTGAGGAGCCATC
>ERZ1034377.30-NODE-30-length-56749-cov-71.199905_pt1 | contig 56749 bp, 70 predicted proteins | sample MGYA00520584_ERZ1034377 | MGnify/ENA primary metagenome ERZ1034377 (study PRJEB33736, sample SAMEA104288464) | Azolla filiculoides | biome: Urban; feature: water surface; material: ditch water | place: Netherlands | collected 2014 ... | reverse complement strand
GCTATGTAAATACACTAGATTTTATGTATCCTATCCTTCCAACATTCCTTTTCTACTCCCCTTTACATTTACTTTATTAATAGCCTCTTATTATATATTCACGTTTGTGACTATTTTACAGGTAAAGTTGTTAAAAGCACGAATATGGTAATTGAAGGATATCTGGGTACTGAGTTACTGATACACCATTTTGATGGTAGTCAAGGACAATATCAAGGATATGTAGTGAGACGAAGAGTTTATTTGCTGGGAGCTAGGATATTTGATGAATTAACTACAGAAGTGGCTAATCTTTCCGATTCTTTGAGAGTGTATATGAGCTGTATCATTAACGTTAATTTTAAGTGGTTTGGGCATTGGTTAACATATCTAAGTTAAGCTGGACATTTTCGGCAGTAACTGTATTTACAAAATAAATAATTTATCTAACCTTCTTAACTTAGAGTGGTTTTTTTTCTTACATTTAAAATTAATTTCACAAAATCTAATTATTCCCCCTTCTCACTAGAAAGGGGGAATAAGATATGCTTAGAAAAACCAACCGTAAGAATGTAAACCCTTACCTAAAATATTTACACCCAAATAACAAATCCAAACTACAACAAAACCACCCGCAGCTAAAATTGCTGGTTTTCTACCTTGCCAACCACGAGTTATTCTGGAGTGCAAATAGGCTGCAAAAACTAACCAAGTGATTAAAGCCCAAGTTTCCTTTGGGTCCCAACTCCAATAAGAACCCCATGCTTCATTAGCCCAAACACCACCTGCAATAATACCAATGGTCAGTAGGGGAAATCCCAAACCGATAATGCGATAACTGATATTATCTAAGGTTTCAGCTAGGCTGAGGCGTTGGGGTGAAAGCCTTTCACTTGAGGCGATGTTTTGCGTTTCTGCAACAGTTACTAAATCTAAAACAGCAGTACCATGACCGTTGTTACTGCTTTCCAAGCGAGAGAACCCATTATTTTCCGGTGAGGGTGTTGAGGGTTGAGTAACTAACTCTCCAGCTTTGAGTAATTTGTAACCATTCCTGCGATAGCTACCTGTGCCTACGGAACTACCCTGTAATTGGATATTTTGCCCGCGAGTAACAATTAAAAATGCGATCCCTAACAAAGAGCCTACCATCAAAGCCGAATAACTCAGCATCATCACGCTGACATGCATCATTAACCAATTCGACTTTAAAGCCGGAACTAAAGGTTCCGAGACTTGCATTGTTGATGGTAGTGTCAAAGTAGCAAAAGCTGCAATTCCCATTGCTACAGGAGCAGTGACAACTCCCACCAAGCGACTACGACTGGTATTTTCTGCAATTAGATGGACAGCCGTAATTCCCCAAGTCAGGAAAAATAGAGACTCATAGAGATTGCTGAGGGGAAAATAACCTGCTTCAATCCATCTTGCGCCTAGTAGAGCCGCAATACACAAATTTGCGATCGCCATTCCACCCGTCCCCAAAGCCGTAGTCACCGATAAACTCGGAAAAGCCGCCCCCACCCAATAAACCAGCATAGTGCAGAATAAGACAGCAAAGGAGGCATTATCTAACCAGTTCTGGAGTACAATCAGATTCATAAATTCTTCTCCCTAGTGAATCAGTTATAAGTTATCAGTTATCAGACTGAGTTAGACAATAAACCCAACTCAAACCCTTGATCACGGTTCACTGATTTAATTCCGACTATCCTGATCCTATCTACTTTTGGTAACAGGAGGTTGGTAATTGGTATTCTTCCCAGTCCCCAGTCCCCTCAAGTCCTCAACTATTTACCTTTTTTCAGTTCCACAAAAATGTCATATTCCTGACTACGATTATCGTTGACAGCAGTTGTTATACCTATAGTTTGTATAGCAGAAAGTAATGCTTGTTGACCAGGAGATTCAAGATTGAGAGGAAAACTTTTAACAGTCCGTTCCATATCCAAGAAAAATTGACCCTTGGCTGGATTTAATTCCTTGGGAACGGTTTGTTGAAAACGTAGAGTGTTGGCTAGAGTATTGTTGGGTTTAGGAACAATTTTATCGCTGATGGGAGCGCCGAAGCCGAAAAAAACCACATTGTCATCTAACCAACCATGAGTAGCCGTTAAAGTCCCAAAAGGTGAAATCCAGTTAACAACGGGTTTACCCCCAACAGTAGCTGATTCAACTTTAAACTGGTATTGATTTTTCAGCACATCATCAAGATTTTGTAAAGCAGTTTCAGCCGATTGCCGTACCCCAGCTTTACCATCACTTACCTTAACCATAAATACTAAACCAGCCCGAAAGTTATCCGGTGAACCATCTCGTGAAGTATTAGGAATTACCGAAACTGAAAATTCCCCCTTCATCCAACTCAGTAAATCTTGATCTAAATCCAAATTTGTTAAAGATTTTACACCCCGTCGCAGTTCTTCGGGTTTGATTGGTGCCAACGGATTTCCCCCAGAAGTAGAAACATAGTCTGCCCACAACCGCTTTAAGTTACTACCAGACAACATCATTAAGGTTTCGCTGGGGAGGCGATTTTGCATACTTCCAGCTTTATTTTCTACCGCCAAAACTCTTTGACTATTAGGGCTTAACCAAGAAATACCCTTTAAACGCACTCCTTCAGATTCTAAGTTCAGAGTTCCCGCTAAACCTTGGTTATTCTGAAGTTGGGCAAGAACCTGAACAGGTAAACGTCGATTAGGGGCTGTCGCCGCTATTTTTGCAGCCAAGGGTACATTTATATAAAATTGAGCAAACGGTTGATAACTAGAGGTTTTTGAGAAATTTTCTGCAAAGCCTACTAATGTTGCTACAGATGTTTGATTTTTATAAGCATCAATTGTTTTTTCTGTGGCTTTAGCATTATCTGTAATTACAAGCAATTGCTGATTTATTAATGTTGCTGACAGCTTTTCTCCAGCTTTTCCTTCAGTTTGCTTAATTGCGATTCCCCGATAAGTAAGCTCAGTCGATTTACCTTGTTTAAGGGTTTGAGATTGTGCCAACATCTTTTTAGCAATTGCTGGGTTTTTGATTGGCAGCACCATCACCATTGACTGTTCATAAGGAATATTAGCCTCAGTAGCTACTGGTTTCAGCACTGGCTTGACTACTGGGGGAGGCAAAACAGCAATGGTGACCTCATCCCCCACCCAAGGTTGAATATCCTTCTCGAAATTGTAGCCATTATTGGTTAACCAGCGATCACGCAGTTGCACCAAATTTTTATCCAGTTCCTTTTGAGTTTCTGGTGTCCCAAATTCCCTCAACTTTTGCCATTGTTTAGTATCTGTTGTTAAAGAAACTGCAAACAAGGCATCTTGAGGAATAATATTTGCACCCACTGGCAAACTTCTAGAAAACGGTCGTCCTTGGGTAAAAAACCAATGAGCAAAACTGCCTACACCAATCAATAACGCCGCAGCTGATAATGTCAGTACTAAAGACCGCTTCTTTTTTTTCTTCTCAGACACAATAGGTAGCGTCATTGCAACTTATACCTATAATTAAGAATACTTACTAACTGAATAAATTCAGTTTATGATCGATCTTTTAAATCGTTTCAGAAATCAAGAAAATCCGTCCTTTTAGGACGGGGTTTTAAACCCCGATTTTCGATAAAACCCTAGAGCTTACACCCTTCTTGTTGACCCAAATATTTAGTTAAATAAGGTGAAAAAACCTCATAAATCAAAGTTAGAGGGTGTCCATGATGCCAAAACAAATAATGGCGACCCCAAAAAGGACCAACTTCATCAAAGCCTGACTCCAGCGGGGCTGAGTAACCACAGTAAATTCCTTTGATATCTCGATACAACTCTGTACGGATACGAGCTAAACTCGCCCAAATCGGTAAAGAACGGTTTTGCAAAAACTCATCAACATGACTAGCCTCCCACCAGGAAGTAGCATAACCCAAACGCTGACCAGAGGGAGTACGCAGCCATACCTGTCGGCGCAGTCTGGGCCCTCGAACAGCTTGAATTAAACTAGGAGCATTATCCGAATTCATGCCAATCAAAGACATATCAATCACATCCACTTCTATTGGCTCACAAGTGAGTAATTGTAAGTGTCTGGTTGGAGAACCATCACCCAAAAGCAGCAATTGCCATGCTGGTGCTAACTGAGTGTGAGGCAAACCTTTTTGAATATCCTCTTCTCCACCTTGCCAAATAGGATTTAGGCGATGCCAATCGGTTGGCAGTATTAAGTTATTTGTGGGCGTAACAATAGTAGTCAATTTTATTTACAAATCTTTACCTATTTCTATGAAAGCACAAAAAACCCAGATTCCTATTGGGAGACTGGGTAAAATATCCTGACAAATCCATCATTAAAAATTTTGGGTAGCCGATAATTAATAAATTGAGCAACAAAATCGCTCAAAATTTAAAAATGCGGATGGCGAGACTCGAACTCGCAAGGCAAAGCCACACGCACCTCAAGCGTGCGCGTATACCAATTCCGCCACATCCGCACAAGTTGAATAGAACCATAATATAGCATAAGAAATAGATAAAAGCAAATATTTTCCAGTTTTTTCCCAAAATGTTTTAATCAGGGAATAGACAAGAGGCAGAAGGCAGGACTAAGTAGGTGGGCGTAAATATTTGTCCTTAGGAGCAGGCAGGGGGAATTGGTCATGGGGCATTAGAAAAATTACTTCCCCATCTCCCTCATCTCCCTCATCTTCCCAATCCCCAGTCCCCAATCCCTGAAAATTTTTGAGAATTTACAGTAATGCGACAGCTTTATTTCCACGGGATAGGAGAGAATGTCAATCTATTGGTACTAATATCGCAGCTTGAAAATGAAGTTTGACAAAATCTTAATTGCCAATCGGGGAGAAATAGCTCTTCGCATTCTCCGCGCCTGTGAAGAAATGGGAATCGCGACGGTTGCCATTCACTCCACCGTTGACCGGAATGCTCTCCATGTCCAACTTGCTGACGAAGCCGTTTGTATTGGCGAACCTGCCAGCAGTAAAAGTTATTTGAATATTCCCAATATTATTGCCGCTGCCTTAACACGCGGCGCTACTGCTATTCATCCTGGTTATGGCTTTTTGGCAGAAAATGCCCGATTTGCAGAAATCTGTGCTGATCATCAAATTGTTTTTATTGGACCCACTCCTGAAGCCATTCGGTTAATGGGCGATAAATCCACAGCGAAAGAAACCATGCAAAAAGCAGGAGTACCAACTGTACCAGGTAGTGATGGCTTGGTAGAATCCGACCAGGAAGGTAAGCTCATCGCGAAAGATATCGGTTATCCTGTCATGATTAAAGCCACAGCCGGAGGTGGTGGACGGGGTATGCGGCTTGTTCTTTCTGAAGATGAATTTGTCAAACTTTTTCTAGCAGCCCAAGGAGAAGCAGGAGCAGCTTTTGGCAATGCTGGCGTTTATATAGAAAAATCTATTGAACGTCCGCGTCACATTGAATTTCAAATTTTAGCGGATAGCTACGGCAATGTTATCCATTTAGGTGAAAGAGATTGTTCAATTCAGCGACGTAATCAAAAACTTTTAGAAGAAGCCCCCAGCCCTGCACTAGATGAGGAACTCAGGGAAAGAATGGGACAAGCAGCCGTAAAAGCCGCCCGATTCATTAACTACACTGGGGCTGGTACTATTGAGTTTCTGTTGGATAAGTCCGGTAAATTCTACTTTATGGAAATGAACACCCGGATTCAAGTTGAGCATCCAGTTACAGAAATGGTTACTGGTATAGACTTACTTGTTGAACAAATTCGCATTGCTCAAGGTGAAAGACTCCAGTTAACGCAAGAGCAAGTGATTTTAAGAGGTCATGCCATCGAATGCCGTATTAATGCCGAAGACCCAGAACATGATTTTCGTCCTTCCCCTGGCAAAATCAGCGGCTATCTACCCCCCGGAGGACCCGGAGTGCGGATTGATTCCCATGTGTATACAGATTACCAGATTCCGCCTTATTATGACTCCCTCATCGGTAAGCTAATTGTGTGGGGTCCCGACCGATCTACAGCCATTAACCGCATGAAACGGGCCTTGAGAGAGTGTGCAATCACTGGTCTACCCACAACTATTGGATTTCATCAAAAGATTATGGAAACCCCGCAGTTTTTACAAGGCAACGTTTATACCAATTTTGTGCAGGAAATGAAAGAGCAGTGATTGGTGATTGGTGATTGATGATTGGTGATTGGGAAAGATCTTCATCCCTTCCTCCCATTCGTCTGATACTAACGGCGTAAGCCTTCTCCCCTCTTCTCTTTCCTATCACCTGTCACCCTTTGGGGTATGCCTCCGGCGCGCTGACTCACCTGTCACTTGTCACCTAATTAACACACGCCATCATGGTCAGTAATCCTTGTTGGCCTAGTAAAATTTCGCGGATAAAACTGAAAATACCGACCCAGATAATGGGGGTAATATCCACCCCACCAATGGGTTGTACTACCTTTCGCAATAGCACTAAAAATGGTTCTGTCGGCCAAGCAATGAGATTGAAAGGCAACCGATTGAGATTCACTTGTGGATACCAAGTGAGAATGATGCGGAAAATAAACAAAAAGGTCATGATTCCCAAAACGGGACTGAGAATCCAAACAGTCAGGTTAATACCAGTCATGGCTTTGAGTTACTATCTATCTGTGAGGAAATCAAATCAAAAAAAACTTGGGGGCGTAAGCCAGAAAAGTTTAAGCTTTCTAAAGCATTCTCTCTCACATTGTAACCAAATGCTGTCATTTTCTCGAACAGGTAACAAATAACAGATAACTGTTAATGGCTTCTCAAGAAAGTGATACACCATTAAAATTAAAATGAACTGTGTAAAAAAAGGTTGAGAACTATGACACCCTCTTTAGCAAATTTTCTTTGGAGTCTGGTTTGGGGTACTGCTATTGTGGTAATCCCTGCTACTGTTGGCTTGATTTTCATCAGTCAGAAAGATAAGATCCAACGTTCTTAACGTTTTTGGGGAATAGGGAATAGATGACAGGTAACAGATGACAGGTGGTATATTTTGTGTTTTCCCCATCTCCCTCATCTCGCTCATCCTCCCAATCCCCAGTCTCCAATAAGGGTAAACAGCTTCAAAGATTCTTTGCCAGATGCTTTGAAGCTTAAATATATTTTCAGTAGCTAGAGTAGTGATTTTAATGTTGACTCGCTAATATAGATTTGATATTGGGAAAACAGCAATGATAAATTTTGGGCTGAACTCAGCCAGTGTTTTGGCTCAGGTAAATTTTGGGGCTAACTCAGCCAGTATTCTGGGAATTTTCCTGGCTGTGGCTGGGGCAGCACTGTATTTTCTCCGCACTGTGCGTCCAGAACTGTCACGAGATCAGGATATCTTTTTTGCGGCAGTGGGTTTGTTATGCGGATTTATTCTTATTTTTCAAGGATGGCGACTTGACCCAATTTTGCAATTTGGTCAGTTGTTGTTGGTTGGCTCTACTGTATTTTTTGCGGTTGAAAGTATTCGTCTCAGGAGTATAGCCACCCAACAAGCGAAACGGAATACTCCGATTGTGGATGATGAGCGAGAGGTAAGCAGAAAATATTCTTACTCTGATCGTCGAAATTATCAAGCAGAGATGGATGCAGATTTAGAACCCCTACCTTATTACGAGGAAGAGGAAGAAGATCGTCCTGTACGTGCTAAAATTCGTGGTAGCAAAGATGAGCGTTCAGGACGTGAGGATTACTATGAGGATCAAGCTCCCCGTCGTTTAGAACGTCGTAATACTAGAGAAAAACCTGAAACTACAGAAAAGAAACGTCGTACTAGTAGTTATAGCCGTTCGGTAAATCGCCCTAGTGAAAGTTATGAACAGGAAAATTGGGGTTCTGTTTCCAGGGAAGTTGATGATTGGGAAAGTTCTCAAGAGGAAGTAAGAAAAACGCCACGGCGCACTACTAGTAATAGACCTCAGCGCCCAGCAAGTAGTGAGGACGATGTTGCTCCTAGACCTAGAAAAGGCCGTCCACCTGTTGACTCTTCTCCTCCCAGAGAAAGGTATGATGAGGCTATTCCCACTGATTATGTACCATATAATCCAATTGAAAAGCCAAATGATGGTTCAGATAATGCTAACGACTTTGATGATGAGATTTAAGACATTTGGGTGATGGTACTTTCAAAGGCGACGGAAAACGGTTAATGTGAAAACATTTACTTTTACATTGTGGCTCCAAAGACGCATTCATTGGAGCCTTGTTTTTAGTTTGACTGGTTTACTTATGTCTTGTGGTTCTGGTGATATTCCTCTTGGGGTCTCTTCGCTCAATAGTCGTTTTACTGAGGAACAACCTGCTTTAAGTGGAAATGGTCGCTTTTTGGCGTTTGTTTCTAATCGAAATGGTAATCAGCAATTATTGATGTACGATTTGCAAACGCAAAGTTTTATTCCCACACCAGGTTTAAATCGTCGAGCAACTATTGCTGAAAGCCCTAGTTTGAGCTATACAGGTCGTTATATTTGTTATTTAACTAGCGAGCAAGGTAGACCAGTGATAGCTCTTTACGATCGCGCTATGCAACAATCACAAATCCTTACTCCTACCTATCGCGGTTGGGTGAGAAATCCTGATATCAGTCCTGATGGACGTTATGTTGTGTTTGAATCTGCTAGTCGTGGACAATGGGATGTTGAAGTTTTAGACAGAGGTCCGACTGTAGAGTTAGATATTTCCAATGGTTCAACTGTGAGTAATTAAAAATTAAAAATTAAAAATTAAAAATTAAAAATCAAGAATAACTAATGACCAATGAGTAATGACCAATTACAAATTACCAATTATTTCATTTTTAAGCTCTAGTTTATTAACTGGGTGTTTTGGCTACCCACGTATATTAAGTTATCCGTTTGATCCAGGTGGTCGGGGTCTGAACAGTCTGGCTTCAGAGTTAAATCCGCAACTTTCTGGAAGATATATTCTATTTACTACTGACCGTCGGGGTAGCCAAGATGTTTATATGTTTGATACGGTGTCACAGAACTTGGTGGACTTACCGGGTTTAAATGCCTTTGATACTATCGCTTCTCATCCTTCTGTTACTCAAGATGGTCGTTATGTTGTATTTGTTGCCAGTCATCTGGGGCGATCAAGTATTTTTCTATATGACCGGGAAACACGCCAATCAAGGAACTTAACTGCTAATCTCCAAGCAGAAGTCTGTAATCCGACAATTAGTGCTGATGGGAATACGATCGCATTTGAGTTTAGCAATAATGGGCAATGGGATATTTTACTGTATGACCGTTCTGGACAACAGTTGAATATTCCTCAAGAACCAAGATAATTTGTAATTCGTAATTATCACAATTAATCCCAGTCCCCAATCCCCAATCAGGATTCAGCTTTTTGTACAGATTCGATGAGCGAGCGCACTTGTTGTGTACCTTCTGAGGGTTCAAAGTAGAGGGGAAATTTACCCCGGACAAGCATCCGCAAACCTAGAGGTGCAAGACTGAGTAATCCTTGTAAGTCGCGGAAGTAGTTACCAACTATTTGGATACCAAATTGGCGTTCATCAATCCAACCACCTGCTTTTACTAACTCTATCAATACTTTGCGGTGACGAATTGAACGGCTATCGCTGGCTTGTTTGCGAGCGAGAATTTCTTGTTTAATTTTGGTAATTTGTTCTAATGGTGCTACTTCCATTGGACAAACTGAGTCACAGTAAAAACAGCGAGTACAACCCCAAACTCCTTTAGTACCTTCGTTGTAGTTTTCCAAGCGATTTTCTGTATTACTATCGCGGGAATCTGCCACCATGCGATATGCTTTGGCGAGGGCATGGGGTCCGACAAAGTCAGAATTAACTTCACGGGCGTTGCACTCTGAATAACAAGCACCGCACATAATACAATTACCAGTTTGATCTAGCAGTGATCGCTCTTGTGGTGTTTGCAAAAATTCTTTTTCTGGTACTTGTCGTGCTGCTGTACTTACATAAGGCGCAACTGCTTCTAAGTTATTCCAAAAAATGCTCATATCCACGACCAAATCCTTAATTACAGGCATATTACCCAAAGGGGCAATTGTGATTTCGTGTATGGTCTTATTTTGGGTTTTTGGTGATTGGATATGTTGTAATCTAGCCAGTTGACTGCCAACATTTTCTTTACAGGCTAAAGCCGAAAGTCCATTAATTTGCATAGAACAGCTGCCACAAATAGTATTGCGGCAATTTTTGCGAAATGCTAAAGTTCCATCTTGTTCCCACTTAATCCGATTCAGACAATCGAGGATTGTATTTCCTGGTTCTACCTGCAAAGGATAAGTTTGCACAACGGCCGCAGAGTTTTCTTGTTGCCGAATAATCTTAAAAATAACTTCCATTATTACCAACCAAATTCTTAAAATTGCTTTACCTGGTGCAAAAATCATCTGTACAGGCAGGTTGTTGTCAAAAATTAGCCATTTATTTCAGATCAGTGGCTAAATAACCTGACGAATAATTCCTTCATGGTACAAGCCCCCGGATTTATCCGTGGGGTGAATCCAAAATTCTGTTACAGGATGACACTGAAGGCATTCATGATTCCATTTCTAGGATAACCATTCAAATTTTAGTTGTAGAAGTGCTGTGGGTGAAATTTATCTCCTGCAAGTAAGCTAAGAGGAAAAATTAATATTACAAGACCTTTGGCTTCAGAGGGAAAGGGAAAAGGTTTTAATTCAACCCTTAATCTTGATCCAGGCTGCTAGGTAAGTAGGCAATAAGGAATGCCCTTTACCCCTACTAATCAAAAAAACATTGATGATGCTTCTGTCAATCACAAGTTTACTGTCCATACTTCACACTTCTTTCGTCAAGCCCTAGTTATAAAAAGTCTTCAAGCAGTAGTGAAGCAAAAATTTTTTGAATATAGAGAAGTGTCAAAGCGGCAGAAATAATTTGGTCATGGCTATAAAGCAGGGGATAGATATGGTAAATTGATTTTTACCCTAGATGTGCAGAATAATCGGAGAGATTTTGACTGATGATAATAAACATGGCGCAAAATACCCCATGCTTTTTGTTTGATCTATATCAATAAAACCTGCGCTTAACTCACTCACTCAAAACTCCTCGTGTCGATCAGATTAATTTTTATAAAAGTCTTGACTCATTACTCATGACAGCATAAAGCCTTTTAAAAAATCTCCACTGCTTTTTCGCTGCCCAAGTCCAGGGATCTAGAAAAAAATTAAATTGCAAATTGCTTTTTAATTTAAATAAATATTTTGCTACTATTAGTCCATAATAGTATTTAATATGAAATTACGAACTAACAAAACCAGTACCAATCGCCGTACAAGTGCGGCGGTGGCTGCTTTGTTTATTCGTAATGTAGAGCCAAGAAAATTCATGTCTCTGCTGGCTGGACAACAGGGTGTCTGTCCGTAAGACCATCAACAAATACTATGCTATCCTCAGCTTGAGACGACGAGTAGGGATACCCTTACAAGTTAAACTCAAGGAAGGCAAGCACTAGAAGTGGAAAACCTGCAATTTATTGTTTCTACGACTTTTTTGGAGTAGAAGTAACCTGATTTGTAAAGGTGGGTTAAAAATACACCGCTACAGTAGCGCCAAAAGATAAAATACTTGAATTTCTAATGGCGAATGATGGTTAAAAGTGTTGTAAAATCACCTAAATAAATGTCTGTGACAACCATGACCTCTAATTTAATATGGATAATCTAACCATTTATAGAGGTACTTTGTCCGCTTACATCAGCAGGAATTCATATATCACCCTCCAGTCTTCAGTAGCTCTGTAAATTGGCTAAGAGGCCAAATACAAAGAATAAGACTAGATTGATGATCAGCTTTGAGAAATTAAGGAAATTTTGAGCATAATGACTGAAACTGCAACCGCCCCATTAACTGGAAAAGCACTGCTGGCTAAAGTAAAAGAGCTTTCTAATTTACCACGCCGAGAAAGAGCAAAGCAGTGCGGCTATTACACCGTTACTAAGAATAACCAGGTTCGTGTAAATCTCACTGACTTTTATGATGCTTTGCTGTCAGCTAGAGGCATTCCTCTGAGTCCAGAAGCACCTAAAGATGGCCGTGGTCGCGAACCGACATATCGGGTGAGTGTTCATCAAAATCGCCAGATTGTGATTGGTGCTACGTACACCAAAGCAATGGGCTTAAAGCCTGGTGATGAGTTTGAAATTCGACTAGGTTACAAGCATATTCACTTGATTCAGTTAGGTGAAAGTGATAAAAAATTAACCGCGCCAGATATAGACGCTGACGAAGCAGATTTAGAAGATGAAGAGGAGAATTAAATTTCTCTGATAGTAGGGGTAAGTTTGAGGTGAATGCTTAACAACTTGTCCCTACTGCTACAAATAAATAGTATTTGTAGTTTAAGAATTTATTTACACAACAAAATACGATTTGACCTCTTAGACAAGTTACCAATTGTAGTAGAGTCTTGAATAATTATCAAGAGCCCTATTTTAACCAGAAGTCTATCGTGATTTTCTTGTCTGCTTTCTTATCACTTTTAGAGCCATCAGTCAATACATTACTAGCGTTTTTGAAAAATGCCCCAGTAGTGTTTCTTGTCATGGCTTTTTTTATTGTTTGGGTAGGGTGTTGGTTGCCATTAGCAGGGATAATTACTGTTCTACTGAATTGGCAAGTTAATAAACCTTTACAAACAGAGCAAAAAATACCTTTATTGGTATCTCTCTATTCATTAGCACCTTTAATTCTTTGGGGAGTTAATTGGCTAGGATTTGGATCTTTTGCTGATTATGGCTTAGTAGAGAACCATACTATTTGGGTTTCTTTATTGCTGGGTTTTGGTTTGGGTGTGTTGGGGCTTGTGATGCTGTTTACTTGCCAACTTTGGCTGGGTTGGTGCTATTTAGAAAAGTCAAATATCAAATTAATACCATCTATTTTGCTACCAATTTATTTGGTGGCCTTATTTGTAGGTGGGATAGAAGAGTTGGTTTTCCGTGGTTTTTTGTTGACTACGCTGGAGAAAGATTATCCAATTTGGATGGCGGCGATTATCTCTAGCTTGATTTTTGCTTTACTACATTTAGTGTGGGAACAACGGGAAACTTTACCCGAAATTCCAGGATTATGGCTGATGGGAATGGTTTTAGTCGTGGCCAGATTAGCTGATAATAAAAATTTAGGGATAGCTTGGGGACTTCATGCTGGTTGGGTGTGGGTGATCGCGACTATAGATACAGCGGGCTTAATAACCTATACAGGAAAAGTTTCAGACTGGTTTACGGGTAAAAACAAAAAATCCCTAGCTGGTTTAGCTGGGGTTTTGTACGTTTTAGCAACAGGAGTAATTCTCTGGTGGTTTTCTCAAAATGAGTTTTAAACAAAAAGATTCCCAATTTTTTAGAGAAGTTGGGGATCTAAGCCAGACCGAAAAAAGGGTGTGGAGTGTAGGGAAAGATAGTTTGTCCTGGACTATAAAAGTTACAAGCCTAGATCCTTCACTTCGTTTAGGACGCTTCGCGATTTATTGATGGAGAAAACAAAAATATGGTTCCAGACACACAGTACCAGAAATACACAGTTCTAATTTGAGACCCCTGATTTTAATCATGGGATTCCCTACACCCCTTTCATTAACTAACCACCAAAACCAGGAATTAACCGCTTCAAGGCGCGACCGACTACATCACCATATCGCAATTCACCACAAAGGATTTTGCCCATAATTTGAGCGCCAGATGGACGTTTAACGCCGACCTTATAACCAATACTGGGAAAACGATAGAACGTGCCGGCTAATTTTTGCGCCCAAGCCATATCAGTTCCCCATTGTTCATTAATGGCCTGAGTATAATTTTCTAAAGCGTTGATATCACCACTCAAGGCATCATGAATAAATTGTGCTGCTAGAACACCGCTAAATATTGAGGGGCGAATACCTTCTGCGGTAAATGGGTCAACTACACAAGCAGCCTCACCAGCTAAAACGGCATTTTGGGTATGTAGTTTTTGATTACCATTCCACAAACAGATGGGATGACCGTACTGCTTGGTCGTTTTGACATCTAGATTAAAGGACTTGGCATAGTCATCCAAAATTTTCTTAAAGTCTTGAGGTTCGCCACCAATAAATGTACCTACACCAATAGAATAGCCATCAGCTTTGGGGAAGTTCCAAATATAGCCGTTTTTCAGCAAGCCGAACTCGAAGTATGCCATGTTGTTGTTGATGACTTCGGCGGGAACTTCGGCTTCTAATGCTCCTGCTAAACGGCGTTTACGGTCTTTAAAACCTAGCCATTTTGCCATTGGCCCTTTTGCTCCATCAGCAGCAATTAAGTAATGACCTGTAACGGATCCATTAGCTGTGTTTACTTGCCAATAATCGCCTTGAAATTCGATGCCTGTGACTTCTGTATAGTCTTTTAGTTCAGCTCCTTGCTTTTGGGCTTGTTGAACTAGAAAATGGTCAAAAACATGTCGCCGCACCATCCAGACTGGTTCTTTGATGCCAATTTTGGCTTCTACGGGATCTTCTAGTTTCCAGGTAAATCGGAGGGAATCTACTTTGACGGAGATTGCGGGGCTAAAGTCGAAGTCAAACCATTGAGTGATCGCTGGTGACACACCACCACCACAAGGTTTATATCTGGGCAGGGATTCTTTTTCTAAAACTAATACTGAGCGTCCCCGTTTGGCTAAATGATATGCTGCTGTTCCACCCGCTGGTCCAGCACCGATGATGATGCAGTCGTACATAATGGCTAAATTTTTGCTTTTTATTTTAATTAATTGATTTTCAAGTATATATAAGGGTTTCCAATTTTTGGTAAAGTTTCAATAAATATCGGGAATAGGAGTTCAGGAGTATGGCTATGGCCACGCTATGCCTATGGCACAATACTTTAACGCTATCAGGAGTTCAGTTAAGGCCAAGCTACGCTATCAGAAGAAAGAATTAATTTTTTCCCCTGCTCCCTACACCCCTATACCCTCTTAGACGGTTGTGATGTCTTTTTCTTTTTCTGTCAACAAGTGATCAATTTTTTCTGTGTACTTGTTGGTAAGTTTTTGCAGTTTGTCTTGCTGATCCCTTGATTCATCTTCGGAAATTTCGGCAGCTTTTTCTTGTTTGCGAATGGAATCGAGGGCATCACGGCGGATATTGCGAATGCCTACCCGTCCTTCTTCGGCATACTTAGCAGCTAATTTGGCAAATTCTTTCCGGCGATCACTTGTTAAAGGCGGAATGTTCAAACGAATAACAGAACCGTCATTACTAGGGGTTATACCTATATCTGACAAGGAAATTGCCTTTTCAAGTATGTTTAAACTGCTCCTATCATAAGGCTGGATCAGGATTGTTGAGGCATCAGGTGTGGAAATGTTTGCCAATGATTTCAGGGGAGTAGGTGAACCATAGTATTCCACCTGGATTCTATCCAATAGACTCGCATTGGCTCGACCAGTGCGAATGGTATTAAAAGCCTGTTGAGTTGATTCAACAGTTTTTTGCATTTTGCTTTCAGCTTCAGCTAATTTCACAAGAACCTCCCACAAGGGTGCCAATAGATTCTCCCATTACTGCTCGGTGGATATTTCCTCGCACCGTTAGGTCAAATACCAAAATGGGAATATTGTTTTCTTTACACAAGGCAATTGCGGTACTATCCATGACTCGCAAATCTTTGGCCAAAACGTGGGTGTAGGTGAGGGTTGAATAACGTTTGGCTTCAGGATAAATTTCGGGGTCAGCATCGTAGATTCCGTCTACTTTGGTGGCTTTAAAAATCACTTCTGCTTCGATTTCTGCTGCTCTTAAGGCAGCAGTGGTATCTGTAGTAAAGAAGGGATTTCCTGAACCAGCCCCAAAAATTACCACTCGTCCTTTTTCTAAATGCCGAATGGCACGACGACGAATATACGGTTCTGCTAATTCTTGCATAGCAATCGCCGTTTGTACCCGCGTTTGTACCCCTATTCTTTCTAGGGAATCTTGCAGCGTCATGGCATTCATTACTGTGGCAATCATCCCTATATAGTCACCTGTTGCCCTGTCCATTCCTGCCGATGCAGCTTTAACGCCTCTAAAAATGTTGCCGCCGCCAACGACAATAGCGACTTGAACGCCAGTGGCTACTACCTCTCCTAACTCCTGAGCTATTCCCTTGACTACTTCTGGATCAATGCCATAGCCCATGTTGCCCATTAAGGCTTCACCGCTTAGTTTAAGTAAAACCCGTCGGTAATTCGTTCCCATGAAGTCACGCTTTATCAAATAAGTTGCAATTGCCTGCTCAATAAAACTTATACAATGCTGGTAGTGCAGCTTGTCGCAAGCCATACATACATTGTTGTTTATTTCCCGCTTCCACAAAGGTAGAAGGCTACTTCTTGTCTACGGGCGTAACTTCCGCCAGAGCCTGGCGTACAAATTCATTATGGTGCATCTAACAGGTTATTAACCTTCTCTTAATCTCTATCTATCGTGATTATAAACGTTGAACATTGAATATTATGACATTGATAAACACGGGTCTTGAGTTTTAAATCGGTTTAGTTAAGTGCAACATAATGAACATGATGTTGATGATGAATCCCACCTGTTAACTATAAATTATTTAGTAGGAATTGATTCCTGACTCCTAACACCTGACTTCTGACTCCAGTTGTATGTAGATTCAGAGGAAATAGTTAGATAATTAGTTATCTTATAATGCAATATGTCTATTTACGCCATATTAATGGCGTACCAATCTGTTCTGTTTGTGCTGGATGGATTTCTTGTCCTTGAAATAAAGCTGCGCTCACATTTTTCAAAAAATCTACTCCCTCTATCAATGGATGTCTGGGGTGATTGTCGATTTGACCTTTGTAACCCAAAATTCCCTCATTATCAATTAAATCACCAGTTGGTGTACTGATTGCCCCAAAACTGCAAGTCACATCTTGGTTTGAATCCCATATATAAGGGAAATTTAACTCATGTTGCTGGGCAAAAGCTTTCATATTTTCAAAAGTTGACACAGCACCAAATTCTGATTCAGCACTCACATCATTGTTACCATTAGCAGTGTTGAGTCCAAGCAGTGTAAAAGCATCAGCGGAAAATTCAGTTTGAATTCTTTTTAGCCTGTCTAGATATAGCTGCATATAAGGACAGAGTTTACACATATAAATTACGCATACGGTGCGTAAATTTTCCCGATAGCGGCTCATATGATGGACATGAATCAATTCTTGGCAACTCAAAATCAGGAGCATAACCTCCAATAGGAGTATCTATTATTTCTAGTATAATCATTTTGTCTTGTCCAAACGAACTAGGAACATAAACTTTTTCAAAATCAGCGTTAGTTTTCAGGTGTAAAACCAGGCTTGAGCTTTCGTTCTATATTCAATTAACTTTATACTAGTACAGGTTGACGTAAATTGTAAAACTACTGATCTGATATTAATACTTGTTTCATTATTCCCAGTTATAATATTTATGTAAATTTTATTTAAAGATAGGCTAAACTACTTAATATGTATCCGTTTAAATTAACCGCACCACAGTCAGATCCTGATTCAATATATATATTTGAAACTTAAATTTTCTATGACAACTTATACAAATGCTTTTATTTCAACAAAAACTTGGACTTGGCAAGGCTTCCCTATTAGTTACCAGACTCAGGGCAATGCTGGACCTGCGGTTATTTTAGTACATGGCTTTGGTGCTTCATGGTTGCACTGGCGCAAAAATATACCAGCTTTAGCAGAAAAATGTCGAGTTTATGCGATTGACTTGATTGGTTTTGGTGCTTCAGCGAAACCAGTACCAGGCGAAAGAATTACCTACACACTTGAAAGCTGGGGACAACAAATAGCAGATTTTTGTCGGGAAGTGGTGGGAGAACCTGCATTTTTAGTGGGAAATTCTATCGGTTGCATTGTCGTTATGCAAGCTGCTGTTAGTAACCCAGATATAGCTTTGGGAACTGCCTTACTCAACTGTTCTCTAAGGTTATTACATGATTGCAAACGAGTAACTTTACCTTGGACAAAGCGCGTTGGTGCGCCAATTCTGCAAAAACTTTTATCTATTCCCACAGTGGGTGAATTCTTTTTTAGTCAACTAGCTAAACCAAAAACGGTACGGAAGATTCTCCTCCAAGCGTATGGTAACGGGGAAACTGTGACCGATGAGTTAGTAGATATTCTCATGAAACCAGCAAATGATCCTGGTGCTGCGGCTGTATTTTTAGCCTTTACATCCTATTCGAGTGGACCTTTACCAGAAGACCTTTTACCCGTACTATCTTGCCCAGCAATTATTTTATGGGGAACGGCTGACCCTTGGGAACCGATTAATTTGGGTAAAGAGTTAGCTAATTTTCCTCAAGTTCAGAAGTTTATTGCTTTAGATGGAGTGGGACATTGCCCCCAAGATGAAGCGCCTGAATTGGTAAATCCTATTTTACAGGATTGGATTCGTGAGCTATCAATATGATATTTTCACCATTTAATTCCAAAATATAAACAATAGACTTGTCCACAAAAGATAAAAAGCTTACTGTGAAAGCATTACACGAACTATAACTGGGATGAAACACTAATTATGGCTGAAGGCAAAAATATGGGTTTGGGGATGAAAATATCAAAATTATTAAAAGTTTTAAGGAACATAGCTTTCTAAAAAAGATAATCTTAAGGCTGATAATTTAAAGATCATGACTTAGTATAAATGAATAATTTAGATCTAACCTAACTAATCCAAATACTGCCATTATCACCGGATTATAACGATGTCCAGCTAAGGGAAATCTATCACTAGCCATTCGAAAAGTTTTGACTCTACATATGAGATGTTCAACACCAATTGTTCTTGATTATATTTTCTTCTTGTTGAATCTCTCAAGGCTCAGCTTTTTTGGGCTTCTTATAAGCTGTGGTAATAAATTCTTCTCCTATATAAGCTTTGTCTCCCAAAAATCTTTGTTTGGCATCTAGGTTTTGGCGATTATTTCTAAATAGTGTAATATCGCTTATCTTACCTAATTGTCCAATAGGAATATCAACTATATCTTCACCTCCTGGCAATACTCTAAATTTATTTTTCAGAGTGTGTATTTTCTTCTCGCCTGAATAATATTTTCTCTGCTTTTGATAGTTACCTGGTCTTTCTATAGCTTGTTCTGCACTATCTATTATTAATAGATACTCACTCAGTCCTTCCCATAATTCTTGATATTTTTGCTTATCTCTTTTTGCTTCTTCTATTTGGGACACAGGTAAAATTTTCCTCAGAATTTCTACCCAATAATGAAATGTGTTATTTGCTTTTGTCCTCCATAGATCAAACACTAATCCTAGAATTTTAAATGTTGGCTTCTGTCTCAGGTCTACTAGGCATAGACATACTCCCTCTTTTGGGGTCATTTCTGCTTTAAATCCTCCTCCCTACACTATTAACCTAATTTTTCTTTTTTCAACTTCTGCTTGTTTCTCTAGATACCTTTTTTCTGCTAATTCCACCAATGTGATAAAGTCTTCATACTTAATTGCAATTAATCTTTTTGATTCCTGGAGGTATGATTCTATTCTTGCTAGGGGACTTGTCATGATTGATATACACAGTTACATTCTTTCTGTTTATTTCCATACAACCTTTCTTTTAAAGAAAGGTCTCTTATACTGCTTAAACTCACCCAAAATAGATTCAATCTTGAGTTAGCTAGATGAGTGATTTTCTACCCCTTTAGTTAATCAGCTTGTAACAATTATGGGATAGTTCTCTGAAGTTATTAATAGCCAAAAACGGCACCTGGTAAGACACCATAGCAACCCATACTAGGATAAGCACCATAGCCTAGACTACCACCATAGCCCAATCCGGCACCAGGTAGACCATAGCTGTACCCACCCAAACCAGCATAGCCAAGCCGACCAGATGCTAACTCTTGTTCCTCTGTTGGTAAGTCCACAAATAATTCAGATTTAAGGATTTGAACTGACATGATTTTTAGCCTCACTTACAAAAATAGGTGTTTATGACCTAATATCTTTATTAATAAAAATCTTTTTTTGCAGGGATGAAACTAATCTAAAGTGGTAAATAAAGATCTAATTATATCTTCGGAAAAAAGTTGATGAGAAAAATAGGAAAGGTTAAGGGATGAAGAGTAAAGAGTAAGTGGTAAATCAAAATATTTTATCTTTGCTCTTTTACCCTTAACTAAAAGGAATTGGATATCTATTTTGTGGATTTGTCTAGCTCACTAGTACCAATAGTGATGTCTTCTTCCCCAGGGACCACCGCCCCAGGGACCACCGCCCCAGGGACCACCGCCCCAGGGACCACCGCCCCAGGGACCACCGCCCCAGGGACCACCACCCCAGGGACCACCGCCCCAGGGACCACCGCCCCAGCCACCAGATAGAAGTTGCTGTTCTTCGCTGGATATCTCCTGAACCAAATCAGATGTGATGTGTTTCTCTGACATAATTTCTAGCCTCAATTGGTGTTATCAATCCATACTATTTTTATAAACACAAATAACAATAAATCCAATAATTCCCTAGTGATAATTTAATGGACTCAAACTTCTACCTTTTGGTTGTTATAGATTAAGAGATCATGAATTAGATGCTTGATTATTTATTTTAAAATTAATTCTATTTGTGTATATTTATTATTTTTAGAAATTTGAAGAGAAAATCAGATATGGAGTCTAGAGGTTTCTTATCTGAGATAATTATCTGTTATAGCAGTTGCCAATGTAATTAAGAAAACCTTGAAAGATCAGGTTATAAATGGCGTGCGCTGCCCCCCATAGGGTAGCTTAGACATTAGCTGGCTGCTATATTTGCTCAATCTTCAAGAAGATAAGACACTCATTAGGGTTTCGAGTTCTACAAAACTCGATTTATAAAAAGTGAAGTTATCTAAATTTCCTCTTCAAACTAGAATTAGAGTTTTGAAAAACACAAACTATCCTAGCCTATTTTCGGGACTTTACTTACTGGATGTTAGTTCTTATGAGTACCAGGAAGAGTAATCATAGTCTTTATAGGGTGTAGACTTACAGTAGGGTTTGTATCCACAGCATTTAGGAGGTTTATAGCAAGGGGAATAATCGCAATATCCCCCGGATATAAGTTGTTGTGCTTCTATTGTTAATTCCACTAAATTTGACTTATTGATTTGATTAGACATGATGAGTTGCCTCACTTACATTGTTACAGTTGTCAATGTTTAGGTAAGATCCGATTTTTTAAATATCGGATAGTAGGGAAATGACAAAACTCAGTAAATCGAAAACAAGATTGTCATCACTGCAAAGGAGGAGAAGAAGAGATTATTTAAATTCTCTCAAATTCTAATTTTCATTTTGATTACGTTGAGTGAATTAGATGTTTTTTCTCCTCCCTGTAGTAATTGAAAAGTCTAACTTACAGAACTGTTAGTCTCTAGATGGTGCTGGTTTAGTAACCGTAGCCGTAAATAGGACGACAGATATAGGTGGGGTAACGTTTACGACCTTGGTAGCCACCACCAGGATAACCATCACCACCTTGGTAGCCACCACCAGGATAACCATCACCACCTTGGTAGCTACTACCAGGATAACCATCACCACCTTGGTAGCTACTACCAGGATACCTGCCCATACCGTATTGACCTCCGGAAAGAAGCTGTTGTTCTTCTGTACATAATTCAGCAACTAAATCTGATTTTTTGATTTTATCTGACATGATTATTGACCTCAAAAACATATTTAGGTGTGTAATCACCTATGCTTTTATTATTAATGTTTTTTTTTTTAATAAAATTGAACTCTAGTTATATTTATTTTAAATAAATTTGTCTCTTTTAACTCATGATTTTTTCAGAGAAGAAGTAAAGTCTACGAGATATATATTATTAGTGATATTCCTTTATATAAGCAACAAAAATGTAGAGATAGAAAATAATATATATATTATTTTCTATCTACACAATGATGTTTAAATTTTAAATTTCCGGTTCTTGAATTATTTTTAAGGAAAACTGGGTTTATTTCATAGGCATTTCATTCAAGACAGAGCATAGTTATTCATAACCCTTGCGGGGTAAGGGTTATGCTATAATTGGTCCTAAATCACCATAAAAACAAGGCAAGAGCCAGATTTGTGCTTCAGGAAAACAATTTATTTAGGAAATTAGGTAAAAAATCACTCAATTTGTTACCAGGATAATTGATTATGGGTATACCAAAAGTGAAAGAAGTACCTATGCTAATTTGTGATAACTTATATTTACTACTTTGTGTAATAGATTCACTACCTTCTAGATTTAAGTCACTATCTGCGGCGCTGTCAATGTCAGTTTTTTGGAAGAAAAAGTCAGTTTTACCAATAACATTAAAACCTTGCCCAGCAATTAATATTTCTTGATTTGCTTCAGATAAATCATGAAATAGTGCCTGATGGTTAGATGTGTGATTATCTGCCATAGTGTTAAATCCTTACAAGACGAGAGCATTAATTTTATATAGTTAAAAACTTCATATACTCTCCCTTCTGAGAAAGAAAAGTTTCTAGGCTACCTTGGAGTTCTACTTGACCTTTATCCATTAACACTATCCAATCTGCTCGATTAACCACACTGGGACGATGGGTAATCAAAATTGTGGTTTGACCTTTACGAGATGCGAACAATCGATCTAAGACATGAGTTTCGCTTACTGGATCTAGTCCTGCGGTTGCTTCGTCTAAGATTAAAATGGGTGGATTGGTAAGTATTCCGCGTGCGATCGCTAATCGTTGTCTCTGTCCACCAGAAAGATTTGCACCAAATTCTCCTAACACCGTTTGATACTTGTTAGGTAATTGACTAATAAAACCATCGGCATCAGCAATTTCACAGGCTTTAACAACTTGATCAAAAGGAATAGAAGGTGTTCCTAAACGAAAGTTTTCTAAAATTGATCGACTCCAAAAATGAGGTTCTTGGGGTACATAAACTACTTGTTGTCGCAAACAATCAAGAGAAAGGTCATGGATATTAAAAACCCCAATGCGAATATTACCTGAAGTTGGCTGATATAAACCTGCTATCAATTTTGCTAAGGTACTTTTACCACAACCTGATTTACCAATTAAAGCAATCACCTTTCCACCCGGAAGTTTAAGAGAAAAATCTTCTAATAAATCAACTCTTCCGGGGTGGTGAAATGTAAGATGAGAGAAATGAATATCAGCATCAACAGCGATTTGTGCAATAGGCTTTTCACTACCTCCAACTACTTCCGGTGTGGCATCAATAACTTCTAGCAAACGAGAAATTGCAGTTTGAGAACGGAAATATTCATCTACTAATCCTACCAAAGAACCAATTAAAGCTAAAACATTCACCTGTAAGGCATTAAAAGCCAGCATCTGACCAATAGTTAATTTGTTGCTAATTACTAACATACTGCCTATACCCAGTAGAATTACACCACCAAGAGTAGAAAGAAGTTTTGCAATAGTACCGTTGATAATACCAATTTGAATTGTGCTGAAAGTAAGATTAGCTAGACGACCAAAACGGGTTTGAAATTCATCCAAAAATTGAGGAGCAGCATTAGTTGTTTTGATTACTTGTGCGCCTTTAAAAGTTTCTACTAATACCCCTTGATTTTCTGCTCCTAAAACTAATATACTGCGGTTTTTCTGTTGAAGAATTGGCAAAAATGGCAGACTTGATAAAGTCATTAAAACACCACAAACAATTACAGCTATTGTTAATTGCCAGCTATAAAACATCATTAAGCAAAATGAAATAACGGCAATAAAAATTTGGCTAGGCAAAAGAACTACTACCTGAGAAAGTAATTGATTAATTTCATTAATATCACTTAACCTACTTGTAATTTCACCACTGCGGCGAGACTCATAGTAATTTAAGGGTAATTGCAGTATTTTGCGTCCAAAATCTAAGACTAAGCCTAATTGCAATCGTTGCCCAAAATGAGCAATCATAGTAGCTTGAATGACTTGTAAACTACTACTAAATATGGTCATAACGACAACAGCAGATACTACTACTGTAAGTAGCTGAATATCTCCCCGCACCAGGACATCATCGGTTAGTAATTGAATTAAAACAGGAGTTCCTAGAGCTAGGATACCCAGGATAATATTGATCATCAATACCTGAGTGAGTAATCCCCGATAGGGCAATATTCGCATGAAGAAGCGTAACAACCCACCGTGAGGTTTTTCTTGGGGTTGTTGAGAAGAACGCTCTGGATCTGGCTCCAGTAAGAGCATGACTCCGTTCCAAGCTGCTACTAATTCTTCGCGTTTGATATAGCGAATACCTACAGCCGGATCAGCAATGACATACTTTTTACCCCGTTGTCCATATAAAACAACCCAGTGATAACCGCGCCAATGAATAATTGCTGGTAGTTGAATTTCTGTGATTCTATCTACAAGTTCTGGTGAGGCTTTAACAGCTCTAGCATTGAATCCTAAATTATCAGATCCACGTTTTAAACCTAATAAACTTGTACCTAGTTGTCCTGTTCCTACGGCTTCTCGGCTTTTATTTATGGTTAAGAAGCGTCCGTAATATTTGCAAATGGAAGCTAGACAAGCTGCACCACAGTCTTCTTCACTTGCCTGTAAAACAGATTGGTATTGTTTTTGAGATTTGAATGGATTAAACATATAATACAAAAGTTGAAATTCAAAATTTAAAAACAGAAAACGTCTGTAAATCAACTAATGACCAACAACTAGTAGCCAATGATTAATGACTAATTATAAATCAGTAATTAGTCGAGCTTTTCTGAGAATAAATTGCACTACAGTTTCTTCACGGGAAATAATATCAGTTCGACCTTGCATTCCTGGTTGGAGATGACATTGCCGATCGCCTCTACCTACATATAATGTTTCTGGTTCAATAGTTACTTCATAACCATTTACCTGCTGAATATTTGCGGCTGTATTATTTTGAGATTGGGTTTGTGCAACTGGAAAAATATCTGGGGCAACGTTTTTGACAATGCCTTTGAGAGTGCCGTAATCTGGATAAGGACAAGCAGAAACTTGCATTTGGACTTTTTGACCTGCTTCTACTTTGTTAATCTCTTGAGCAGGTACATAAGCCTTGATTTGTAAAGGAGCATTCAAGGGAGCGATCTGAGCAATCGCTTCACTGGGTTGTACCACTTGTCCAGGGTTGCGAAGTCTTAATTGTAGTAAAGTGCCAGTAATAGGTGCGCGAATTACACTCTGATTCAAATCAGTTTGTGTTTGTAGCAAGTCCTGACGACCACGAATAAGCTGCTTTTGAATTTCTAGACGTTGTTGGAGTAGAGTCTGAAGTTCTTTTTTCAAAGCGGCTAAGGTAGCTTCACTCCTAGCTTCTTCTTGTTTTATTCGTTCCGATGCGATAATTACCGCAGAATTACTAGGATTGATAGCTGTTCTTGCTTTATATAGATTTGTTCGAGCAATTTCTAGGGCTTGTTGTTTTTCTTCAAGGAGAGTTTCAGCGTTGTTCTTAGCTTGTTCTAACTTGGCTTGGGCAGATTTAACGGCTTGTTGTTTTTCTTCCAACATACTGTGAGATATTGCACCAGAATTAGCGATCACTTGCAATCTATCTCTTTGCAACTTGGCAAGATTTAACGCTGTTTGTGCTTCATCTATCGTTGTGGTTAATACTCTATCTTGTTGTAAGCGTTCAAGTTGTGATTTCGTAAATCTTAAAGCCACTTCGGCTTGTGACATTTCTGCATTAGCTTTGATTTGTTGATCATCAAAGTTGCGTTGAGTACCACCTAACTCAGCTTGTGCAGCTAAAATTGTGCGATTATTTAAATTTGCCTGTGCCGAAATCTGAGTATTAATTTCACCTAGTTGAGCATCAATGTGTACAATTTGTAATTGACCTTGCTGAATATTACTTTGTAGTTGGCTTTTTTGGGTTTGTAGACGGGAATCATCAACGTAAGTGATCGCATCCCCCTGAGTTACAATCTGATTGTCTTTAACCACAATCTTTTGCACCTGACCAGAAATGGCTGACTCAACTAGCCTTAGTTCTCCCATCGGTCTAATACTGGCAGGAACCTTTACTGTTACTTTGTAATTGAGTACAGTTGTCAAACCTACACCCACTACAAAAATAGTCAACATTACCCCCACACCAATGCTAGTCCATTTGTGAATTTGGGGTAGAAACTCATTAACTTCAACTAAATGCAGATGTTCAGAATTTGGATCATGAGATCCATTCCAAACATTATTTTCATAGCGGCGTAAATAGTCCACAGTGTTGCACCTTTTTGTTTTAAATATCAACAGACATAAGGATTATCTGGGTTCGCAGGTGATATTGAGACGGCTTAGATAACTCCACATAACTTAATTGCAAATCCCATTTCACAGAAAAATCACTGTCTGAAGTAACCTGTCCTCAGAGAGTAGTAAAAATTTGTAAAAGTGTTCTACTTGGAGAAAAATAATCAAGCAGCCAAGTTTAACATTTTATAGTTCGGCGATTATTCAGAACCACCTCTCGAGAAATACCCTTCAAAAAAGATATCTTTCCCTCTATCTTTTGGTGAAGATAAAGAATATCCGAAATATCAACCTTGTCAAAACAGGATAACAACAGGTCTTAATTCAAGTAAACAGCACCAGAATAAAATAAGTCTCTCACAATAGTAAACATCATGGTCAAGAATCCTCTATAATCATTAGTGGGGGATACGAAAAGTAACGGCTGACCATAGCAAAAACTTTTCTTTCAATCTCTGACGTGGGCAACGCTGAGAAAAAAACAGAGGAGAACGCTCAATCTCACTCAAAGACCTCACTTACGTTGAGCGAGTAGTAAGAATCTCCTCTCCCCCCTTCCTAATTACAAACACCAGATTCCACATATTTACTTGCCGATTGAGTTTTAAATTACTGATTTAGCCAATCACAATGAAATGATAACTATGACAATTAAATTGTCAGTGTTTACTAGACAAAGAAAACAGTAAAATAAATTTGATGTAAAAAACTTACTCAAGCCTCAAACTTAACTGTTTAATCATTCCAAATTTATTTGGGAATAAATTTTGTATACAAAAATTGGCTGTATACAGCACATTTGTTCTAGCTACAGCATATTGCAGGTAAATTAAGTACATAATTTAAACCGAAAACCTGACTTCTGACTCTTGAATTATGTTGTATTAATGTATAAATGGCGGAGATTTTAGTCTGCCAAAATTGACAAAGTTTTCTGAAATGAGAAACCATAAACTCTAGAGTGTTTGACTGAAACCCAAAAATGCTGGCAAAATCATAATATCTTCTGCACCAGTACTAGTACCCTCACCCTGTCCAGTGGAATTACCAATACTACCTAGTAGTCTAGAATTAGTTACTCCTTGTAGAGTATTATTACCCAATTTAGTTTCTGAACCATCATTGATAGCTTTACCAATTGGATTTACTGGTCTGCCTCTGAGAGCAGTAATAGGGGTAAGAAGTGGATCAGCAGACCCAGCCTGACCACCAGATAAAAGCTCCTGTTGTTGATCAGATAACTCAACTAGCAGTTTTTGTATAGTGATGGAATTTGACATGATTGTTCACCTTAGTTAAATTAGCTTTTAAATTGGTAAAGCCCCACAGATAGCGTGATTTCTTTGTTACAAATAAAAGAAACAAAATCTTTAGGTTCATGAGTATTCTACTTACTAAACTATTTTTGATGAAAATGGTTGGCTGGGTGCAAAATTATTTACACCACCCATAGGAGAAACTCCCAGAGCATCAGATGACAAAATTGTTTGTCCACCACTATTGACATCAGCTAGTTGGCTATTAATCTGAGAAACATTGCCTAATATACCAGTCTTATTGGTTGAATTTGTATTTCCAGTTCTTTGAGCAAAATTGTTGTTATTAATCTGAGGTTCAGCACCACCAGACATTAATTCCTGTTCCCCTTCAGATAACTCAACAAATAATTTGAGTATGATAATTTGACATGACATGATTGTTTGCCTCCCATAGTTTTTTAGTTTGGCTGAATTTATTCATCTGCCAAAACCGCTAAAACTTTGTCCGAAGTCACCTAAACCTAATAAGCGACCTAAACCACCTAACCCTGTTGTAAATTCTGCGGGTAAGCCAGTGAGAACTGGTGCAGAACCCAAAGCCGGAAAGTTAGGTATAGATGGCGCACCCAATCCCAATAAATCTTGTGCAGCGGTATTGACTTGTAAACTTTGACCTGATGAATTTGCGAAACTACCGTTTGGTCCAGAAAATACAGACCCTCGTAACATAACTAGTCTGTTAGCAAAATTACTGCCAGATGACTCAAAGTCTGTACCGCCAGTTAGAATCTCCTGTTGCTGTTCACATAAATCTGCCAACAAATTGGATATAATAATATGCACTGACATGATTTTTGGCGCAACTTGCGTAATATTCAAATACAGGATTCCAGAAACTGAATCATGGATTTAATTATCTCTCTTATAAAAGTGAGATAATTCAGAGTTTGCAGTTAAGAAAATAATATAAAAGCTCCTATAATCCATACTTACTTGCTACTTCCCAAGAGACAGAAACTTATACGAATTAGAAAAATGATTGCCACAGATGAATTGCTGAAAAAATTATGAAGTAAACTTTTCACAATCCCAAATTTCAAATGACAAATGGAACTAGATACCTGAAACGCTCTAATTTCCAAAATACAGTTTCTTGATAAGAAAAGGGAATGCGGCAAAATTTGCTAATTGCCTACGGCAAATATACCAATAGGTCTTCTATTAAAGCATCATGTAAAAATAAGTTGTACAATTTTTATCGAAAATGGATTGTTAATCCAACTTCCATATAAAAACTGTTCAGTTTATTGTTACACAAATCCTAAGACTTCTACAAAAGTGTTCCGGGCGCTCCTAAACCTAAGCCTCCTAGAGGACTGGTAAGGACAGGATTGATGAAAGCATCGGCTCCTAGTGCTGGATTTCCTGCTGCTAGACCATCGAGACTTGGCGCTGCACCCAACGCACCAACAGCCGGGACTGTCGGCGCACCTAATCCCAACAAGTCTTGGGCTGCGGTGTTGACAGCGGAAGTTGTACCAATAGAGTTACCAGTACTACCAGCAGGGCCGGAAGCTGTGGTACCTTGCAGGTTTGCTAATCTGTTGGCATAGTTACTACCAGCTAGTTCAAAGTCAGCCCCACCAGTTAAAAATTTTTGTTGGTCATCAGATAAAGCAACAAACAAGTCGGATGCGTTTATTTGATCTGACATAATTTTTAGCCTCACTTACGTAATAATCAAATAAAGGATTCCAAAGAATTACTTATGTATGTATGCAGTGTTATTTTGGGTAACAAGAAAGCCTACAGCATCTGTCATGGAATGTCTGCTTGCTAACTCCCAACAAACAATAGGAAACCCAGAACGCTCAGTTTGCTAAGTACCAGCAGCACCGCATAGATCAAGATGCACCTTGATGTAACTGAACTATAATCATCAGTTAGTTATGGGAAATAACAGTTGTCGTTTGGGTAGGGGTATCGAGAAAAACCTGGGTATTTGCCTCTTTGATCACCCCGATACACCATTCCCAAGTCTAGATAGGCGAAGTGATATGGTATGAAAATTAATTTTCTAGCCACCTGTGGGAATGGTGACAAGGTTGAACTGATTTAGATAATGCCAGGTTCAAAGCCACCTAAACCACCAAAGCCAGGAGCGCCCAAGCCACCTAGTCCACCTAAACCTGCGGCTGGTGCAGCTGCTAATGGGGCTGCTGCTAGACCATTGAGAATTGGCGCTGCACCCAACGCACCAACAGTTGGGACTGTCGGCGCACCTAATCCCAACAAGTCCTGGGCTGCGGTGTTGACAGCGGAAGTTGTACCAATAGAGTTACCAGTACTACCAGCAGGGCCGGAAGCTGTGGTACCTTGCAGGTTTGCTAATCTGTTGGCATAGTTACTACCAGCTAGTTCAAAGTCAGCCCCACCAGTTAAAAACTCTTGTTGGTGATCAGATAAGACAACAAACAAATCGGACGCATTTATTTGATTTGGCATAATTAATTTTTAGCCTCACTTAAGAAATTCGGTGAATCGCCACCTAATAACCCAACTATAAGCATTCTTCCTCACCAATTCATAAATCTAGGGATAGAATTCGAATTTGGTAGTTCTACTTCTCAAAGTAGATATAAAGTCTTTTAATTTTCACAGATATAATCATACCTTTAGAGAAGGTATATTAAATATTTTATGTTTTTGACTTTACTTGCTAAATCCATACAGATTCTTCAGTTTTCTGAGGGTATATTGCAAGCAATGTATAACTTAGTATTTAGCTATTCAATTAAGCACCAGTATCTGAATTAAGCTATAAGCTAAGGCCGCACTACCAACAGGAACTGTTAAATTATCAATACCTAAAAATGAAAAAGCTTCTAATGTAGTCGCTACTATAGCTACAAGTATTGATATTACCCATGTTTGCCAGATGTTTCCTTGTGTTCCCAATAAAATAAACATATTAATTAGGAAACTAAGGAATGTCATTGTAAAAGAACCTTCCCAGCTTTTGTTTGAGCCCAAAAGTTTATATTTATGTTTACCAAAACGTTGCCCAATTAAAGCTGCTAGTCCATCTCCCCAAGCCATAGTTAAAATTCCTATAGCAGCATATTGTGGTTGTTGTAAATACCAAAATCCAGCTACTAAAATACCAATACTGAGAGCGTAAAAAAATGTTCCTAAACTTTGGCGGCCAACGCTATTAATTCCTGGCAAAATTGGGAAGATGTAGGACAATAGTGTGATGATACTGGCGAAAATCGAAGCTGTAATACCCACAGTGGCTGGAATGTTTAACCACCAAGCGATCAAAATTACGTTCCCAGTGCCAATATGCACGATTTTGCGGATGATTTCTGGTTCACTGTTGGTAAAACGACTGACTCCCCAAGCGATAAGGATTATCAATACAACCCAAGCAGCAGCAAGGGTAATTTGCAGCCACAATAGAGAAATAGATTCCAAACCAGGAAATAATGTAATCAACACAGAAAGTTCTTGACTTCTATCACTACTTTATTAGATTTAGGCTATGAAAATATTATTGATTTGGATTATTAAAGGCTATCGGTTATTCGTCTCTCCTCTTTTTCCTCCTACTTGTCGCTTTCAACCAACTTGTTCGATGTATGCTATCCAAGCGATCGAACGTTTTGGGCTACTGCGTGGTGGTTGGATGGCAACTTTGCGGATTTTACGCTGTCATCCTTTCCATCCTGGTGGTTATGATCCTGTACCAGGACTAGCGGAAAAATCCTGTTGTGACCATCATGATTGACCAAAACTAGGGTGCAGGTGAAGAAAAACAGTTTCTTTCATTCGTAGGGGGTAGTTTACCATTTGTGAGGCGCTCCTAATTGGCAACTTATGTTAATCCCACATTCCGCACTTCAATAAGTAGCATAAATAAACTACATTTACAGGGAATTCAGAACTATAGTTTTTAAAAATCCAGTAGCCATGGAAATATAAATAAATTATACACGTCAAAGTTCCAGCTTTCTTATTGTATAAAAAAAGCTATTTAGACAACAATGTTGAAGTTGAATTTGAATTTTTCAATCACTTATGAAAATACAAGACTATGCAATAGTGAATTAGAGATTTGAGAACTCAGAAAATAAATAATACTTTTGACAAGCTGTAGGTAAGAATTGGAAAATTCGACAAAGTTTCTCTGTCAAGTTCATAATCCTATGAACTCCTTCTGTAATCAGAAAATGAATCCCTTGGAAACATACGCCAGTTGCTGCCTCTTTCCGAGGAGCTTCCCTAACAAGTCGGGGAACCAGCCCAAGGCACTGGCTCTGAAATATCCAATGTAAAGTAGGGGATTCTGTAGGTTTATTCAGTTGGTTTTTAACTGTCGCTTTTTGCGTCTTTAAAGAGATTCTCAATTGTCTTTCTCCCAGATTATAAACCAAAAGACCCAATGCCATTAACATCATCATTGTCTCTACTCTTTCTGGACTTTTCACAAAAAGACTATGGGCGAAAAATAACGGGTCCTTGATAAATCTAAATCCTCTTTCTGTTGATTTCTCTTCTCTATATATTCTCAATATTCCTATGATTTCTAATCTCCTTGTCTCTAAAATATGCCTTGCTAAAATAAATCGACCACAAGAGTTATGATGTTGGGTGATTAACTCCTGATTTTCTATTAGTTTACCTCTTAGTTGATAAACTACTGTTTGTCATTTATTTAACCTATCGGTAATTTCTAAGTCCGATATTTTATGATATTTTAATTGTGCTGCCAGTTCTTGAATCTTTAATTCCGCTAAGGATGTCTGTTGAAATTTTTCTTTGACTAATCTACCTACTTGTCTACTGGTTTTTAGAAACTCCTCTTGAATGCTTTGGGTTAATTTCTTTAGGTCTGCTTTTTTTCTGTCTGTACTTTCTACTAATAGCTATCTTTGCTCTATTCCCCCATAAGATACTTTTTCTTCTTGATAGCTATATCCTTTGATTTCACTTGGTTTCAGTTCTGTACTGGTAAATCCTTTGACCAAGTTTTTGGCTTTTTCAATGGATAAAGGTACTCGAATTATCGATTTCATGTTCGACATTAATTTTAAATTACTGTCGCTATATAATGCACTATCAGCCACCATTATACTTTCAAAATCTATTTGTTTGTCATACTCCACGAAGATTTGAGCAAATACTGCTTTATCTGATTCATTTCCTGATGCTCCTCTAAAAAATACGGGTATATCTCCCTCACTACTTACTAGTAAATCTAATATACATTGTTTTAAGTCTGGACTATGGTCACGAGAATATCCTTGTGTGATGTTAATAGGATTTTCTCGGTTCATTCCTAATTCTTGTCCTCAATTATTCAGGCAATTATTATACTCTCCATGCAAATGCAATGAGGTTGAACCTAAATGGGAATATTTGGTTGATTGCTACTCCATATTTTTCTACTACTTCTAGGGCAATTATTAGGAATAATAATTTAGTTAATCCATAATATTTGTATAGCTTATCCATTACTGTGCCTATTCTATCATCATTTAAATCTTCGCCTTCAGTTCCCGCTCCTAATAAATGTTCTATAGCTTTTTCCTCAAAGAATTGAGGAAATAAATATAATAGTCTCCATAGAAAACCTAGTCCATAATGATTGCTTTGACTGTTTCTCCTGTATTCACTTTCTCTCTACTCTCTATTAAGAATATCTTATTAATTTTTTCTAAAATTCTTATGTCATCTATTATTCCCAAGTGATCCAAGTTATTACTCTCAACCTCTTCCTTTTAGTAATTCATATTTTCGGGTAATTTTATTTAATTCAGGCTTATTTACATTCATCTTCTCATCTTTTATTCTGAATTTATTCTCAATACTTATGAGTTGCAAGTTGTTGGCAATTTTTATTGTATTGTCTATTGTTTTACAATTTAAGTATGTGTTCACTATGTAGTTATTTGTACTATTCCTACATTTTTATGTATATTTACTACAAAATGAAGTGCCGAATGTGGGTTAATAGGCAGTTGTGTAAGTTCTATTCTTTTAACTTCTTTTAACTTGTTCCCAACTCTTATAAAAGTTAGTGTTATGTGCCTTGTGTAAATCTAACCACGATGAAATCTAAGTATCTTAGATGAATCTAGTATAAGATAATCTATACTACCTAAATCTTATCTAAAAAATGCAACCTATTCAAAGCAGATGGATTAGGTTTTTATCTGGGTTAATGGTTTTAACAGTGCTATCGGTAGCAAAAGCTAATGATCCGGGTCTTTGTTTTATGACGACATCATCAGGTAGTATCAATTTGGGGGAAATATGCAAGGTTATACAAACCACGGATACTTTTTTTCGCGTCCCTATGAAGGGTCGTCAGGCAAAGAATCCGATTATATATGTTAAGTTTAATGGTGGTCAAGTTTTTGAGATGGTTTTTGATACTGGTGCAAGTGGTATCCTGATTACTCAAGAAATCGCGAAAAAGTCGAATATCAAGCCTGCGGGAAAAAGTCGATTCACTATTGCTGATGGTAGTGTAGTAGAATTCCAAACTATAACAATTCTTTCTGTCTCTGGTGGGAGTGTTGTTGTCAATAATGCCCAAATTTCTATTGCGCCTAAAGCTGAGATTGGTTTACTTGGTCATGGTTTTTTTCAGAATTATGATGTAAGAATTCTCAAAAAACAGATTGAATTTCATAAGCGTTAAAACAGAGTTAAAATTGTCAGGATTGAGTGACAATAAGTAGGAAGGCACAAAAAAACCGTAGACCCACAGCGACTTCTCTAAGACTAGTATGTAACGAAAAGTAAAATTGACCAAAACCTATTGTCTTTTGCCTTTTGCCTTGTCATAACAACAATTGTTAACACCCACCTACTTATATTATTCAGAATAAATCAGTCTTCTATGTGCAGAATAGACCTCTTGGAAAATCGTTTCTGTGGTATGATAAATAGTTTTAGGTTTTATGTATTTTTGGTGTTCTTTGGGCTCGCTAATTCAAACATAACCCTGTAACTCTAACTTTTGGCTAAAACCAAGACAAACCCCCTTTTATAACATAAAATTAGTTCTGCAAGAGGTCTAATGATTAATTTGTAGGAAGGGCATAATTTTAGTTGTGTCATCCTCTAACAGGATTTTGGATTCACCCCACAGATAAATCTGAGGGCAAGGAATTATTGGACGGATGTCTATTAATGTGTTAAATTCTTAATCTGACGATTTTATTAATTTTGATTTCTCAACTCTTACAAATCTAAAATCCCAAATTTAAAATAAATGCAACCTTATCACCAAATCTCGATTATTGAATGTGGTGAACCATTAGTGAAGATTCCTCTGGAGTTATTTGCTGTGGAATCTCCCCATCCTTATGAAAAGTTAGGTGCTACTTATGGGGAATACTCACCTTATTATCTGCGTGAGAGTGTTGTTAAGAATTTAATTGAGGCGCAAAATTATTTACAGTTGCTGCATCCTGGTTGGTATATTCAAATTTTTGATGGTTATCGACCTGTAGGTGTACAGCAGTTTATGGTGGATTACAGCTTTGGGGAAGCGTTGCGAGCGAGGGGAGTGAGTGCAGAAGAGTTATCACCCCAGCAACGAGAAGAGGTTTGGCAACAGGTATATGAAATTTGGGCTGTACCAAGTTTGGATATGAATACTCCTCCTCCCCATAGTACAGGTGCTGTGGTGGATATTACGCTGGTGGATGATAATGGGGAAGTTGTAGATATGGGTTCTGCAATTGATGAGATGTCTGTGCGATCCCACCCAGATTATTATGCTCAAAGTAACCCAAACTATCATGCTAACCGTCAATTGTTACGAGATATCATGCTAAAAGCAGGATTTAAACGCAATCCTAGAGAGTGGTGGCATTTTTCTTCTGGTGATCAAATGTGGGCTTGGTTATATAATCAGTCCAATCCTGATTATCCCGTCACTGCACGTTATGGGAGATTGATATGATTGAGCATGGGAGTTAATTAATAATTACGAATTATTTGCAGAAAAGCTTTGCAAAATATAATTGGATAACTCAGAAAATCCTTCTCCTGAAGCCGCAGTCGTTATGTATGCTGGTTGATGCTGCAACTTGACTGGAGTATTTGCTAACATTGGCTACACCAAAGGAAATTGGAAAATAACGTTGTTCAAATAAACTTTCATCATCGGAAATTGTCACAGTTGGTGACAATTTCCGATGCTGTATATTCTGGGGAATATTCGCGTAAAACTTGTAACAATCCCACTGCCTTATCTTGTCCTTGGGGTTTAATATGACATTGGACATTGCTGTAAGTAAATCCCCAGCCCTGTTGTTGACAAAGAACACTGAGATATTGCAGTTCATTCTCTGTCAAAGCTGCTACATGAAACGTCCAGTCAGTGATACCAAAACAATTATCAGCAGATTCCGTCATTTGAGGAGATTTCAATTGTAATTTTTCAAACATTGTCCCTAAATGCTGACGATGGTTAGCTAAATTAGGAATGGGTGTTAAAGCTACTGATTCTAATCTTGTAGATGGACAGGACAAACCACCATTTTCTGCTACGGCACCTGCAACCGGCATTCAACTATTTAGCCCATTCATTCACCCAACCCGCTGATCTTCCAGTTACAATCAGTACCTGTACTCCAGAGGCGGCAAAATTCTCCAAAGCTTGCAATAGTGAAGATGTAAATTTTCCGTAGGTTGTTAAATTCCCGTCCATATCTGTAGCTACGAGACGAATATTGCTCAAGTCATGAGAATGACTAATGTGACTAGACATATAAAATGGGGATTGGGAAATCATGATGTAAAAAAACACTAACGATAGGGTAATGTGATAATCAAAATTTGGGCATCCTAATCATATAAGAGTAATATTTTTCAGTTTGCTAATCATGCTTAATATCTTGTTTCTGGCCCAGTCTTCAACTTCGAGGACTCAAAAGACGATCAAAACAGTGCCAGCTAGTGAATCTCCAATCACATATTTATTAATGTTTAGCAGTGGAGGACTACTTTTAGCCCTAATTGCAGGGATTTTGTATGGCAAAATTTTAGTGCGTAACTATGATAAAAAAGTTAAGTTTGAAAAATTTCGGACTAGAGAATTAGAAAAAAAATTGAAGTTAGCGCTGGAAACCATTCGCAAAATGGAAACTAACCCTGATTTAGTTCACTCACGGGACTTTAACCTCGATTATCTGCGAATGCGGATGTCAGAGGAGGTATTTCATTTTGGGGTTGTTAATCAAATTAAACTCAAGATTAAAGATAAAATTTCTCTGGCGCTGCGTCCAGGACAATCTCAACAGGGACAAGTTGGGATTGCTAGTAACGCTGGTAGACAGCTGGATGAAATTTTTGATGTTGAGTATGAAACTGGTGTTTCACCCAATATTGTTAAGCGAGTACTGTTTCGGGTTCAAATTCGCTTGATGAAATTACCTACCCAAGCTACTTCTGCTACTATTAGTCAAATCATAGACTGTATAGAAACTTACCTTAGTCCTAGAGAAGATGACGATTCATGGCAGCCGACAATTCAAGGTCGGATTGTTTATATGCACTGGGATCAAAAGGCTAAACCGACTCCTCTGTTAGTGCTGGAACAATCCAATGAAGGTGTAAATGTAACCTTCCGTACTACTCGCCAACCGAATGCTACTATACCCCCGAATCCACCAATTCAAAAAAACAAGGCACAAGGCTCTTAAACTCCTTCTGCTACCTTGGGACTACTAACTACATTTTGGGCATCACGAGTTAATAAACCGTCTTCCATCTCGACGATGCGATCGGCTATATCTAAGATGCGGTTATCATGGGTGACTAATAAAATAGCAGTTCCTTGTTCTTTGGCCAGACGCTGCATGATTTCTACCACATCACGTCCTGATTGTTTATCTAATGCGGCGGTGGGTTCATCTGCTAGGACTAATGGAGGATGATTGACTAGGGCGCGGGCGATGGCTATTCTTTGTTTTTGCCCACCAGATAGATTGTCTGGATAGTAGTTTATTCGTTCTGCCAAGCCAACTGATCCCAACATTGCTTCTGACTTCTTAATAGCTTCTGATTGAGAAATAGTATTATTTAATTCGACTGCCATTTGCACATTTTGCCTAGCAGTTAAGAATCCTAGTAAATTGTGAGCTTGAAAAATATAACCTATATTACGTCTGCTTTGCACTAGTTTACTTTGACTGGAGCCTGAAAGTTCTGTACCTAAAAATTTTAAACTTCCTTCCTGTACAGACCGCAACCCACCTATTAAGCTCAGTAATGTAGTTTTACCTGAACCAGATGGACCAGTCATAATCACAATTTCTCCGGCATATATTTCTAGATTAATATCAAATAGAATTTGTTTTCTAAGCGCACCTCTGCCGTAGTAATGGTTAATATTTTGAATGGCGATTACAGGTTGTGTGTTGATCATAAGGGTGTATGGGTGTAAAGGTGTAGGGAGATGGGGTAGATAGATGGGGGTGATGGGGGTGATGGGGCAATATTTTCTTCTCCTGAACTCCTGACTTCTGACTCCTGACTCCTGACTCCTGAATTCTTACCTTTAAAAAATATCTGCTGGATCGGCGGAACGTAATTTTCTCATAGCGATTATTCCAGATATAAAACACATAAAAATTGTTAATATTAGCACCATGATGGCGCGTTCATGACTCATAAAAACTGGTAGAAGTGTAGCATCTCTAGCCACATGGTACATAAACAAAGCGCAAGCAAATCCAGGTAGATATCCTAAAACTGCTAACATGAATGCTTCTTGAAGAATGACAGTTAATAAATAGTTTTGTGTATAACCTATGGCTTTGAGGGTAGCATATTCAGACAAATGCTCTGTTACTTCTGTATACAAAATCTGATAAACAATTACAGTTCCGACAATAAAACCCATAATTGTTCCTAATGTGAAAATAAAGCCAATAGCGGTACTACTTGCCCAGTAATTTCTTTCATAGTCAATAAATTCTCGTTTGGTTAAAATATTGACATCTGTAGGTAAATAAGTTCGCAAATAGGCGGCGACTTGGTTGGGATCTGCTCCTGGTTTTAATTTAATTAAGCCAATATCAATTAATCCTCTTTGTCGGGTAGTAAATAACCGCAAAAAGTTGACATCGCTGGTAATTAGGTTTCCATCTGCACCAAAGGATGCACCTAAAGTAAATAATCCTGTGACTTTTATTTTTCGTCGTCTAACTTCTGCTGTTACATTTTTTCCTTGATCAAAATCAGCGGCGATTGGACCATATTCAAGTCTGGAAGAACGGTCAAATAATACTACATCAGGTAGTTTAAGTTTATCTAAATTTTCCTCAACACCAGGTAAATCAAAGACATTAAGTTCAGGATTGATACCAAAAGTGAGGATGCTGCGGGGGCGACCTGTTATGGGATTTTTCCAGCTTGTGTAGTCCAAATATATGGGATATACTGACTCTACTGCTGGTAAATCTAAGGCTTTATATAATCGCCGTTGGGAAAAAGGTTTCATTGCTAACACGGCATTAGATTGAGTGTTAATTAGAACAATGTCACCCTTTAAACTGCCGTGCATTCTGACGTTGCTGTAATATAGTGCATCTCGGAAACCAAGCTGCATAAACATCAAAATATCAGCGAAAGCAATACCTGACAAAGCCACAGCTAGGCGAGTTTTTTCCCTGGTTAGTTGTAGCCAAGATAAAGGTATTTTCTGAGTCATTTGCTATGAGATATTGCAGTATCACTTCTTTGACTGACTACTGTTTATGAGGAAGTTCATCGGTATTAATTTCTACCATAACTTTGGCATTTGTTAAACCGGAAACTCGCTGACTATAATTTGAGGGGAGAGCAATTTTTACTTCGACTACTCTGGCATCAATATCTGCGGCTGGATCGTTATTTAACACATCTTTTTTGCCAATTTTTCTGCCAATTTCGGTTATAGTTCCTTTTAATTGGTCGTTAAATGCGCCGTTATCACTGGTGATAGTCGCCCGTTGACCAACACGGATTTTACCAATACTATCTTCAGGAATTTCTGCAACTACAAACATCTGATCAGTTTGTCCAATTTCAGCAATGCCATTTGTACTCATGACTTCCCCTGATTTGGTGTGAACTTTTAAAATTTCACCGGGGGTTGGTGCTTTGACGTAACTTAATTGCAGTTCTGCTTGGGCTTTTCTGATCACTGCCATTGCATTAGTAACTTGGGCTTGTGCCATTTGTACATCAGTGGGACGAACATCAAGCAGTCTACTCAATCTGGCTCTTTCTTCGTCTATTTGCTTTTGCAAAGTGGCTACCGTTTTCTCGCGGGTAGCTGTGGCTTCGATTAGTTGCTGTTCTAAGGTGGCGAGCGTTTGAACTTGGGTAGCTCTGGCTTGTGCTATTTGTTGTTGTAATGTTCCCAGTGCTTCTCTCAAACTGGCTTGAGTTTCACGCAGTTGCTGATTAGCTGTAGCCGCACGCAAACGCCTTTTATCTCTTTCTTGCTGAGAAATAGCACCTTCTCCGTATAAAAACTCATAGCGTCCGGCATCAACTTCAGCGTCACGCTGTTCAGCTTGTACTTTGGAAATGGTTGCTCTTAAACCGTCTTTTTGCCCTCTGAGTTCAGCTTCTAGACGTTTGATACCGGCTTGTTGAGCAACTTTTTCACCACTTAACTCGGCTGCTATGCGGGAAATGCTCGCTTGTTGAGCTTCTTTTTCCCCATTTAACTGTGCTTGCAAACGCGCAATTATGGCTGCTTGAGCTTGAATATCTCTTGGGGAAGCAGCTCTTATTTGGCCTAAATTTGCACGAGATTCTTGCAGTTTGGCTTTTGCTTCTTCAACTGCAGCCATGTTACTATCACGGCTGTCTAAAATAGCAATGACTTGACCTTGCTGCACTCGTTGTCCTTCTCTGACTAAGAGTTGCTGCACTCGTGAACCTGCTGAGAGTCCTGAGTTAGGGGCAGCAATTTTAATCACTTCTCCTCGCGGTTCTAATCTTCCTATAGCACTGATGCTTCTAGGAGTTGGTGTCATGGATACGGAGGAAGTTAGTTTTTTTAATTGTTCAATTTTGGCTGTAGCTAGGTATCCAGCTGCGATCACTACAGGCACGGCTACAGCAATTTTTAACCAAACTTTAGATTTTTCTAGTGTCTGTCCTGTTAACTTTGGCTTCTCACTCACCCTTGACATGGTATATTACCTATCTGATTTGTGCTGATGGAAGTAAAAAAGCAAATTAGCCTCAGTTGAAAAAAAATCAAACAATTTTAAATTTTAGATTTCCTTTAGTGAAGGGTTATGTAGCTTGCTTCTTTGCAGGATTACCAAACAAGCTCAATCCCAAATCTAAAATCTAAAATCTAAAATTCGCACAGTCAAATTATCAGTTCCAGAACTTAACTGAACAGTTTTGAATTGGTATAAATTTGGTAGATATAATAATGCAGTGATATTCTCGGCAGTAAACAATCAGGACTTACGTAACTAGCATATTAGTATGGTGCGTCAGACCTATAAATTCGTTAGTATCAACAGATTTTTGACATCTGACTGACCCTACACGAGACATTAAGCGTGACACTTGCGTAAGTCCTAACAATGCTATTACCAATATCAGTTATTAGTTATCATTCTCTGAACTGTTCCCGGTTTATTGATTCGATAATTGAACGTAGATAAATGTGCCAAAAAATCTAAAATCCTCAATTTAAAATCTGAAATTGGCACGGTTAAAAACGAATAGAAATATATCTATTTGTCATCCTATAACAGGATTTTAGCTTGAACCCACGGATAAAATCGGGGGCTTGTACCATCAAGAAATTGTTGATTAATTAGAGCATTTTTAACATCACCGTTTACCTAACTTGATTGTTAACTAGATTGTTACTGCGTATTGCAGTTAAATGAAGTGAAAAATTTAATGGCAAAGCTGTGCAACCACAGGCTTTTATTGCTGACGGCTAACCGCTGATTGGTGAATACTAACGTTTTTAGACTCCATGAGAATTCGGTTAAATGAATTCTACATTCATCAGTTGCAGGAAAACGTAACGGAACTTACAGATAGAGAGATGAGGATATGGGAAATGTGAGGAGATGGAGATATGATTATTGTGGCAAGTCAAATAATACAGTGGTCATGTAATTTTCTGCCCAATCTGTACCAAAAGCCCTTTCTAAAACTCGACGGGTTTTATCATTTTGCTGCTGTTTGGTACAATAATTTTTCTGCCCAGCGATAATCTGATCTACTTTTTCTGATGCTACAGGACTAGATGCGAGCGCTTGAGTACAATGAATATCTAAAAAGTCTTTTACACGCTGGAGAAACATTGATTCTTCTTCAACAGATACAGGACGAACAAAGATACAAAAATCAGAAAATATCTTTCCCCATTCTGGTAATTCACGGGGTTGGGAGAATTCAAATTTGGTTAAATTGCTCAGATCAGAATTATAACCATCTGGTAAAATACGTTCTAAGTTTACAGGAGAAAGGTCAGCAATAGCAGCACTAATTTGACCTCTCCCTCCAACTAAATCGCAACCAAACATGGGAATGTCATATTCTGGACAGGGAAACATCACGCAATGCAAAATATCTAAGATATTTCCCACTCTCGCTAGTTCCAAGTGGATTTTGCGGAACTGTGGTGTTTGATAACAGCGGTTTTCTATAATCAGTTTTTCCCCTTCTAGTCTACCTTCTACATATCCCAATTCCGCTGGTAAATGATAGGTTGATAAATCTAGGTGTTGATGCCAAACTGATTCTATACAATCAGCTAGTTGACGAATCAGGGGATGTTGTTCTTCACGGAGAGAGGGGGTAAAAGTGGAAGACATATTATTTGAACCATGTAATTTAGTGTCTAGTTTACAATTAGTAAGTACATTCTGTTATATGGAGAAATATAAACACACAACTATACTTTAGTTTGATAATTTTCGGTTAACTGAATCGGCAATAGAAAAAAATTTATGTAACAAGATTTACGCAAAAATAAAAAAAACAACAAAACAATGAAATATGAGCTATGACAGAACCCTTAAATACTTAATTGAAGAATATCCTCAAGCCATTGTTCAATGGTTACTTAATATTATGCAAGAATCTGTCGTGTATCAAAAAATCATTCGAGAAGGTTTGGAACAGGGAAGAGGTTCTGAAGTTAAATTAATTATGCGTCTACTTCAGCGTCGTTTGGGAAAAATAGGTATTGAAATTCAAAATCAAATTCAAGATTTATCTCTTACACAGTTATAAGATCCAGGCTAAGCTTTATTAGATTTTCAAACTGAAGGTGACTTAATTAGTTGGTTGAGTGAGCATTGTCATTGAAAAAGTAATCTTTTCTCAAAACGAACAATAATCACTATTGCCAAAAATCAACTACCTCATACCCCAATTCAGCTAACATCTGCCGTAGTAGGGGTAAACTCAAGCCAATTACATTACTGTGACAACCTTCGATTTTTTCAACAAATAAACTACCAAACCCTTCTAAAGCAAAAGCTCCAGCACATTTAAGAGGTTCATCTGTGGCTACATAAGCTTGAATTGCGCGCTCGCTCATCGTCCCAAAATAAACCCTAGTAACTTGGCACTTGACAATAGCATAACTTTGTGAGGTGTCAATCAACACATGACCAGTGTACAAGTCACCAAAATTACCTTGCATTAACTTCCACCGGGCGAGCGCTTCGTCTGCATCTCCAGGTTTACCATAAATCTCACCATCAATAGCTAAAACCGAATCACAACCCATAACCAAAGCCGATGGAAATTGTGAAACCACAGTTTCTGCTTTACGCTGAGCCAGCGTTTTTACCAATTCTCCTGGTTCAGTCAGTTGTATTTGCGACTCATCAAAATCACTAGGGCAAATTATCGGTTCAATACCCACAGTTTGCAACAAGCGACGACGGGCAGGAGAAGCAGAAGCAAGTATAAATTGAGGAATGGTCATAGTCAACCCCTTCGGGGAATTCAAAATAGTGCTTACAGCAGGCTACGCCAACAAAATTCAAAATTGAAGACCCCACGAATAAATCCGGGGGCTTGTATCCTGATTGTTTTTGGTCAAGAATATAGGTAATTTGTAATTGCTCACCAGAACGACTCTACTCCCAGTCCCCATTACCCATTCTCCAATCACCTGATTAATACACCGTAAAAGAATTTACAAGTTCATAAATTGTGCGTTGAAGTTTGTTCCAACGCTTTTCTGGTATTGAAGCATTAAAAGTAAAAAGCTTACCACGACTCACAGCTACACTAGATACATTGTGACGTTTTTGCTGATTGGCGAGAGTGATCTCATACTCTAGAACGTAGTAAGTTTTACCATCGACTTCTTTTTGACCAACATTGATTAATTCAGCTGAACGCCCAGAATCTACAGGAGCAAGAGCAGATTTACCTAAATTATATCCTACTTCTGTCGGTGTCCCTAGTTCTGTCAAAGTCCTACCGTCAGGAACAGGACTAATCACCACAGAGACATTTTCTGATACCTCAATTAAATCGTGAAATACCACATCGGGACCGTTGGCAACTTTAACTTGCAACCAACCATTAGGATATAAAAACTGATAACCATCAGCACTATCTATAAAGCTTTTAAGTCCATAAGCATTAGCTACACTAGGGTTACTCAGGCTGATACTGAACACCAAGACCAAGATTAACGCAATTCGTTTCCACATTTGACAAAAGTCCTTTGGGCTGGAAGCAATATATGACAAGGATGATTGCAAGTTTTTATTCTCCCATTAATAGGTACGCTTTCGGGGTAAATTTCACGCAGAAGCGCAGAGGTACGGAGAATGAGAGAAGGTTTATTTTACTTCTAGTTCTGAAGGTTGCTCTTCTAATTCTCCCAGTGAAGAAATAATCACAGCTGGTCTATCAGGAAATTCTGCTACAAGTTTTAGCTCTCCTCCCATAGCTTTTAGGTAACTACGCAATGTAGAAAGAAGGAGGTGAGCACGTTTTTCCAGCCTAGAAACACTATCTTGGGGAGTTCCTAATAGTTCTGCCATAGATTCTTGAGTTAATTTTCCGGCTTTTCTGATATCTTGAGGCCTCATGTTTTCAACAATAAGCTCTTGAGCGTGAGGTTCAATTTTTGCTCGACATGCTGGTGGGAGTTGTACCATTACATCACTCAGTTTTGTGGCCATATCTTCATTCTCCTTTGTCTTTTAATTCCTGAAGATGGGAGTCAAATCACTTATCTGCTTTTGCAATCAGTCGTTTGTAAAATCTTTTTTCACTTGTCCCTGCTTTGTTACCAGCTACAAGTAATATTGCTTCTTCTTTGGGTCAAAAGCAAATGCTAATCGCCATACACCATCATCTGCATAAAAACGAATATTTACTCTTCACCCCAAACCCCCTTCTTTTAAGGATTCCATCAATTTACGCTTACGTCCATGAACTAGCGTTAGCTTTTCCCAATATTTTACCGAATCGGCTTTTCTCCCAGATGCTAAATAAGCTGCGCGTGCTTGTTTTAGCCAATCAACTGCGTCACTATAATATTTTCCCTTGCTGGCATCCATAATTCAATCAGCACGACGACGCGAATTAGCAATTACCCAGTTAGGTTTATAGGGAACAGCAGCGGTCATGACTCTGTGAATTAAATCGTTATGATAACCATCCAGTTCACTGACAATCTTGATTGCATCATCTATTAATCCTTCATCTAAAAATATATATACTTTGGCTGATTCTGAACCCCAACCTCTATAGGTGCGGATTATTTTTAATAAATCCAATTTCTCATTTTCCTAACCTTCACCAACCAAGGTTTTGATTTCTTGGTAATCTGCAATTATTAAATTTGTAAAATAGCTTTATTTACTAATAATTTGGCTTGATTATTTACCAATTCATCTGCTAAACTACTTTTCTAGATTCCTAGTTAAAATTGACAATCTCCTGGTAAATTCAATCCTGTCTTAGCAATTTATAAAGCCTGGTTTAATTTCCCCTCTTATGCTAAAGTTTTCGCTAAACTAAAAGCCTGTTCCATTCTTTTTATCTGGGTCTGGGCTGCTTGCATTGCTTCTTCAACTGTGCCTAAAGGCCCTAACATGGCTAGATAATGTTGACTTTTCCCTTCTGCTTCTGCTAAATAAAAATATTCTTTTCTGCTAAATACAAATATTCTTAATGACGTTGTTGTCTTTCTAATATTGTAAGACGAATCAATGCTAAATCATCTGCAAATTCTGGGACTTCTTCTGTCCAAACTCCTCTGGGAGTAATGTTTCCCATCATAACTTGTATTAATCTTGGTTGATACCAATCGTGATATAAGGCTTCTAAACTCATGGGAAAATCAGCATTCCATTCATCTTGCGATGTTTCTAAATTTACTTGGATGTCTACTTTCTCTTCTGGATTAAGTTCAGTGGAAAGAATTGCTTGAGTCCAAGGATAATTTAATTCCTGAACAATTTCATCATTTTCTGGGCCGTATTCGGCTACTTCATCGCATTTTTCCACACAGGTAGCGGTAATGGCTTCCAAAATTGTGATCCCATTATGTCCTTCCCCACGTTCGCAATAATCTACCGCAATGTTTACCAACTTCAGCATTCCAAATCCTACATACTATACCGGAGAATTTGACCTACTTACTGGCAATAGGGAACTATATCAATGGTAATCTCTGATTTGGTAGGTTTTCCCACAGATATGGCATTTGTCATCCAACTGACTTGTTGATCAATGGCTTCTAGTATGTGCGGATGTTATGCTACCAACGCTCCCAGCAGCTTTTGGGTTCGGATATCATCTAGGCGATTGAGTAGTTCTTCCAAGCTGGGACAATGTTCAGTAATTTCAGGCTGACCCATACAAATAAGCATCGTCGCCACGATATGTTTACACCATCCTTCTAAGTGGTAAGGACAGCTACACCGCCAAAACTTTAACCAATCACGTTTAAACTAATATTGACGTGGTAGATTTTAGCTTCAGTGCCTTCAACTTCAGCCTGAAAGGTTTTTTTCCCACGTTGGGTTAGAGAAATGACAGCACCCACGTCATAATATGCCTCTCCTTTCTGGAAAGATTTGGCGTTGGCATGACGGCGAATCGTAAATTCACTGAATAGGGAAATAGACATGGGACCGTACTTTAATCGGCTACCCCTACCCCTGTGGAAATTTTAGGGCTGGATAAATATTACCTTGACTGTCGGTATGTCAATCATGAGTTGTAATGAAACTCAAAGTTACACGAAAATCCGCTAAAATTACAAAATGTCAAGAAAAACCCATGATCAACATATAACTATAATTTTTTTCTGAACACTACAGTCATCCTCATTCTCAACACTAACGCATTGGGTGAAATGTTTTAAAAGGGGCATATCAAGTTAAAAATAAGTAGACTAAAAAAACGGGGAGACTAACGTGAGTTCTGGATTCGATTACGATTTAGTGATTATCGGCGCAGGTGTAGGTGGACATGGCGCAGCCCTACATGCTGTCAACTATGGTCTGAAAACAGCGATTATTGAAGCAGCACACATGGGGGGAACCTGTGTCAACCGGGGCTGTATTCCCTCCAAGGCGCTTTTAGCAGCTTCAGGAAGGGTGCGGGAGTTACGCAATGCCCACCACCTCAAATCTTTGGGAATTCAGATTGGTAATGTAGAATTTGATCGGCAAGCGATCGCTAATCATGCCAATAATCTTGTTTCTAAAATTCAAGGAGACTTAACCAACAGCCTCAAACGCTTGGGAGTCGATATCATCCGGGGTTGGGGAAAATTAGCTGAAACACAAAAAGTCTCTGTCACCACAGATAAGGGTGAAAGAAGCATCACGGCTCAAAACATCATTCTTTCCCCCGGTTCTGTTCCCTTCGTTCCTCCCGGAATTGAAATAGACGGCAAAACAGTCTTTACCAGTGACCAAGGGGTAAAATTAGAATCTCTACCCAAGTGGATAGCAATTATTGGTAGCGGTTACATTGGTTTGGAATTTTCTGATATTTACACCGCTTTGGGCTGTGAAATCACAATGATTGAAGCCCTAGACCTGTTAATGCCAGGATTTGACCGCGACATTGCTAAACTAGCAGAACGGGTTTTAATTACTCCCCGTGATATTGAAACCAAAGTCGGGATTTACGCCAAAAGGATTATTCCTGGTTCTCCAGTTGTGATTGAGTTAGCCGATTTCCAAACTAAAGACTATTTAGAAGTATTGGAAGTTGATGCTTGCTTAGTAGCTACAGGCCGCATCCCGGCTACCCAAAATCTTGGTTTAGATTCTGTCGGTGTGGAACTTGATGGACGGAAATTTATTCCTGTTAACGATTGTATGGCAGTACTTTCAGCCGGTGAAGTTGTTCCCCATCTCTGGGCTATTGGTGATGCTAACGGGAAAATGATGTTGGCACACGCAGCTTCGGCACAAGGTATCATAGCTGTAGAAAATATCCTTGGTAAAGACAAAAAAGCAGACTATCGCAGCATTCCCGCAGCAGCCTTTACCCATCCAGAAGTTAGTTATGTGGGTTTAACTGAAACAGCAGCCCAAGAAATGGGTTTAGCTGAAGGATTTGAAATTGGTATTAGTAAGAGTTACTTCAAAGGTAATTCTAAAGCTTTAGCAGAAAATGAAGCTGATGGCATCGCCAAGGTGATTTACCGTAAAGATACAGGTGAAGTCTTGGGTGTGCATATTTTCGGTTTACACGCTTCTGATTTAATTCACGAAGCATCCGCAGCAGTTGCACAACGTCAGTCTGTAAAAGACCTGGCTTATTTAGTTCACGCCCATCCTACACTATCCGAAGTTCTGGATGAAGCTTACAAACGAGCTATCGCAAGTTAATTGAAGGCAGGAGGCAGAAGGAAGGCAAAAGGCAAAAGGCAAAAGGCAAAAGGCAAAAGGCAAAAGATAAATATTCTTCCCCTGCTTCCCCAATCCTCAGTCCCCTGCTTCCCCAATCTTCAGTCCCCATCTTCCCCAATCCTCAGTCCCCAGTCCCCACAATGAAAATCCGTCGTCGTTCACCTAGTCCCACTATTGATGTCTCTGTTATCCGCTACCAAGCAGTTTTACAAGATGCAGCGCCAAATAATATTTTGGAAGAAATTGTTTGGCAAAAAGAGATAGAAATTGAGCAAATGCGGGAAAAGCTGCCTTTGCGAGAATTGCAGAAAAAGGTGCTTTCCGCACCTCCTACCCGTGATTTTGTTGCCGCACTCCGTCAAGGTAAAACCAAACCCGCACTAATTGCTGAAGTGAAAAAAGCCTCTCCTAGCAAGGGAATTTTACGCGCAGATTTTGACCCAGTAGCGATCGCACAATCTTATCAAGAAGGTGGTGCTAGTTGTCTTTCTGTACTCACAGATAGGAAGTTTTTTCAAGGTAGTTTTGAGAACTTATGTTTAGTTCATGCTGCGGTAGATTTGCCAGTATTATGTAAGGAATTTATCATTTATCCTTATCAAATTTATTTAGCGCGAATTAATGGCGCAGATGCGATTTTATTAATTGCGGGAATTCTCAGCGCTCAAGATTTACAATATTTTGTCAAAATTGCCAATAATCTAAAAATGGCAGCTTTGATAGAAGTTCATAGTTTAGAACAACTTGACAGAGTTTTATCCTTAGATGGTGTTACCTTAGTTGGTATCAATAATCGGAACCTAGAAGATTTTTCTGTTGATTTGCAAACTACTTGTCAGTTACTAAAAGATAAAGGCAGTCAATTACAGGCCAGAAATATTTTGGTAGTTAGTGAATCAGGAATTCATACCCCAGAGGATTTAAGTGTAGTGGAAACAGCCGGCGCATCAGCCGTACTCATTGGTGAGTCATTGGTCAAACAACCAGATCCAAAACTGGCAATTACTAATCTTTTTGGTAAATAGGACTGGGGAATGGGGACTGGGGAAGATGGGGAAGATGGGGAAGTAATTTTCCTAATGCCCAATGCCCAATGCCCAATGCCCAATGCCCAATGCCCCATGCCCAATTACCAATCACCAATCCCCAAACTTTGTTTCCTATGTATCAATTTAATTGATAAGATATAAACTCTTTTTAACCTAAAATCTCACATTGGCAATTTTCAATTAAGTTCATGGAGCAAATTCCTCTACCTGCACCTATTCACTACGAACTTATACTTCAACTGTTAGAAAAGCAGACGATGAGTGCTATAAATAACAACCAAGAGTTACGGCAACAAGTCAGTCAGCTAATTATTACCCTGCGAAAAGCTGCGGCACAACAAAAGCGATTAGAGGAAAGTTGTCAGGCTTCCTCCGTAGAAGTTGACCACCGTTGGTCACTTAATCATCTGGGGGGAAAGTCATGACTGACGAAGGGTAAGGGGGAAGGGTTAAAGGGGAAACTGTATGAAAAACTACCTTCCCTATCAAGTCGAGGACAGATTAATTGATGGGTAACTTGAATTGACGGTGTCCTGAGCAAAACCCCTGCTTTTAAGTATGGGCTTTCCCTTTTTCCCTTATCCTTGAACCTTTTCCTTTTGATTTCTGATTGATACCTACAGTAGATGTCGCTCTCTCAGGTACTATAATCTGATGACGAAATTGGTAAATGAATATCTAAAATTTGCCATCGGATTTAATCATCTTCACACAATTTTGATTCTTATTGGATTTTTAGGATAGAGATAATGGACAATAAGCTAATGTTGATGATTCCTGGACCAACCCCAGTTCCAGAAGCTGCCTTATTGGCATTGGCCAAGCACCCAATTGGACACCGTACTGCTGAATTCAGCAATATGATGGCGGAGGTGACAGAAAACCTCAAATGGCTGCACCAAACTGAAAGTGATGTGCTAATGCTGAATGTTAGCGGTACTGGTGCAGTAGAAGCGGGAATAATTAATTTTCTTTCTCCAGACGATCACATTTTAGTCGGTTCTAATGGTAAATTCGGTGAACGCTGGGTAGAAGTTGGTCAAGCGTTTGGTTTGAATGTGGAAACTGTCACCGCAGAATGGGGACAACCTTTAGACCCAGCTAAGTTTGCCGAAAAGTTGCAAGCTGACACAAACAAGGAAATTAAAGCTGTAATTATTACTCACAGCGAAACTTCAACAGGTGTAATTAATGATTTGGTAGCTATCAACAGCCATGTAAAAGCACATGGTGAAGCCTTAATTATTGTTGATGCTGTCACCAGCTTGGGTGCATACAATGTTGCAGTTGATGCTTTAGGTTTGGATATAGTCGCTTCTGGTTCCCAAAAAGGCTACATGATACCACCCGGTTTAGGATTTGTGTCTGTGAGTCCTAAAGCTTGGGAAGCTTATAAAACTGCTAAGTTGCCAAAATATTATTTAGATTTAGGTAAATATCGCAAATCGACTGCTAAAAATACAACTCCTTTTACTCCCCCAGTTAATTTGATTGTGGCATTACACACCACCTTGGGGATGATGAAGAAAGAGGGTTTGGAGTCAATTTTTGCTCGTCATGAACGTCAAAAGAATGCTACCCGGGCAGCAATGAAAGCTTTAAACTTACTATTGTTTGCGGCAGATGAATGTGCTAGTCCAGCTATTACCGCTGTATCAGTACCGGGAATGGAAGCAGATAAAATTCGGTCGTTGATGAAAAAGCGGTTCGATATTGCTTTAGCTGGTGGTCAAGACCATTTGAGCAATAAAATTTTCCGTATTGGTCACTTAGGATTTGTGAGCGATCGCGATATTCTTAGCTGTATAGCATCATTGGAAGTCGTACTTTCAGAACTGGGCTATGAAAACTTTACCCCTGGTACTGCTATAGGCGCAGCGGCAAAGGTTTTCGGATAAGAGAATAGGTGACAGGTGAGTCAGCGCGATCTTGGGGAGCAACTGCGGTGGACGGGTTTCCCGACATAAAGCAAGTGAAGTGGCGTGGTTTCGCCCATGTAGGCGCTTCGCCTTCCCCCAGGGTGCAACTGATGTTTGCGTAGCGTGCCGGAGGCATCACCCGAAGGGTGACAGTAAAGAGATTTACAACTGACAATTGACAACTGACCACTAAAACCAAAAGAGCGAGTTGTTTGTTCAACCCGCTCTTTTAATTTGGATATCAATGAGTAAAAACTGTCTGAGTTAATCGTTCTCTCTATCAAACTTTGCACAGGGCAGAGTTGATTTGACATACCTCAAATACTCCTCAAATAGCTCAACCGTTTCACATTTTATTTGTCTACAGTTAGCTGCAATCATAGCTATCAGCAATGGATTTTTTCAATATACATTGCTAACCTATGCCGTCTCTAGCCAATCATAAATTTTTTCTAACTGTTCTAGAGTAATCAAGCCATACTGCCACAGGATCATGGTTAAAGAACCAGGATCTTGCTCTCGGTGACGCAGTGCTACAGCCAGAGAAGCCGCGGAAATCGCTAAATCTTCTTGGAGAAAATTAATTAAACGAGAATATCTCGATGGTGCCATTTGTATCTCACGTCCTTGAGTAGAGTGTATTATCATATATCTTGACCTCTTTTCTCAATGATCTAAAGCCAGTATTTTATTTGTCACTGTGCTGTGACTGAATTGATACCTTAGCACAGCTAATTTATTATTCCTCTGAGAGTAAATTTATGTTCATTAAAGCCTAACTTGTGTGCAGAAAAGCAAATTCTGTCCTGCTTGTTTGCCCCCATCTTAAGCAGCATTAACTGTTTCAGACTTTTTGTTAAATTAATTTCATCTTGTTGACTTTTTTGTACTGGATGTAATTATATTTGGAGTAACAAAGATTCCATAGCCTATATTCCTCTATTGATGACTATTAACACTTATGTCAAAAGGAGGATTTTTCTAGCTAAAATTTGAAGCCAGGACTATAACTGAGGAATAGAAAAAGTTGAATGTGATTAGTGCTACTGTTGAGTAGTAGCTCTTAACTATTATTATTGCTACTTTAAGCAATAGTTTTATAACCACTAATCTTCATCAAAACTTGATAGACTCTTCACATCAATACATCAATATACTACAAATGGGTGACACTTGGAATTATGTCATACTGATACCCCAGGGTGGCATAAGCAATGGGTAACGTAGTGCAGCGAAGTATCTCGGAGATACTTCACTATCTCTTTCAGAGACGCTCCGCGAACGTTCAGAATGATACTAACCGTTTTTAGTAGAACAGGGTGTGAGGTGTCGGAAGCAACAGTGACAACTGATAACTGATAATTGATAACTAAGAACCTGAGGATTTGAAGAATTTCATTTTGACTTGATCACCTGCGTGTAAACCTAGTTCGGTAGCTCGTCCTGCCCTTAGTTCAATTACTTGATCTATCAGTACATTAGGTCCATAGGTCGGACAAGGGTCGCTATTACAGGGAGGTGCAGCAGTTTGCATATACTTGACTACACCATTGTCAAGGAAGACCATATCCAAAGGTACGGGTACATTCTTCATCCAGAATTGGACTGGTTGAGCAGAGGGAAAGACAAACACCATCCCACGATCATCTGGTAAAGCTGATCGATACATCAACCCCATCATTTGCTGTTCTGGTGTTTGTGCTACTTCCAGCTTAATTTTTGTCCCATTGGGAACAGTAGCTTGAGCAGAAATTGGCAAAGTTTGACCTTTAGATATTGGTGCTTGAGCTTGAGAAACTGATGTCGGAGTGGCAGATTGTGCTGTGGTTGGTGCAGAACAACCCATAAGTAAAATACTTAGCAGTACACACAACAAAGTTAGCTGACGCAACATAAGCAGTTCAAAATTCACATTTCTGAATCGACAAGTGATTTGCTAGTAAGGGTTATAGCCATTAAAGGTGGGAAAATTAAAGAGGTATTAACTGAATACTCTAGGTTTTTGTGATTTAGATTTGGATCTAACAGAAATTTCCAAAAAATAGCCCACTATTTACAATCATTTTTTTAATCAAACACCAATGATAAAAATTCTTGACTCTATCGTACTTGTTCTACTATACTAAGAACGGTTTAAAAGTATCATTCTGAACGTTCGCAGAGCGTCTCTGAAAGAGATACTTTACTATCTCTTTCAGTAGGTCCAAGTGTCACGCGTTTACAGTATAAATCACCAGTCTGAAACAGGAAACAGAGGAAAGAGGCAGTATGCAATAGTGTTAAAATTATGCCTTATTTCTGCTAGGTAGTCGGCTTTTGTGAGATATTTTGCTAGATTTTGCATATTAGGTACTGAAGGACCAAATTCTTCTTGATCAAAAATAAAGGCTGGAATTATAACCAGCCTTATAAAGTGTTAATTGCTTGATATTACGACTTTACGGTTGTTTCTTATTTAACTTTTGTTTCTTCCGACGTTTTTCTATAGTAGCGACAGCATGATCTACAGGATAACCAACTACAGGAATAACCTGATATTTGCGGTCATCTTCCAAGTTTCTTAGTTCAGTGTAATCAACCCAGTGAATACAATCAACTGGACAGGTATCTATAGCTTCTTGAACTACTTCTTCTGCGTCACCATCTTGGCGAATGACACGTGATCGCCCATAATCTGGTTCAATATAAAAGGTATTACGGGCAACATGAGCACAACTTTTACAACCAATACAGGTAATTTCATCTACGTAAACCCCTTTCTGCCGCACCATGCCGCCCAGTTCCGGTTCTAAACCAGAGCGTTCTGGCTCATCCCTTAAAAAACCGCCTAATTCTGGCTCTAAACGGGAACGATTATTTTCTAAATATTCTGGTAACGGCTGCAATTGGGTCATTACGCACTCCAGCGTTGTAATACTAAGCGAATAGAACCATCTTCATTTTTTTGTTGTTCAGCAACTTGAAAGCCCACTTTTGTAGTTTCTTTCATCACTGTTTGATAAGCATAACGCTGAGTAACTTGGCGCAAAAATCCATCTACAGACAAATCTTGCTGCCAATATTGCAGGTCAGCTACCAATTCGTATTCCTTTCCATTCCATCTAAAACCGATGTCATAACCATTTTCCTGCTCAATGCTAACTTCCGCTGCATGGGTTTGACCACTATAACCACTCACTTCACGGGGTCCTGGTTTCCAGTCTATACCTAAGTCAGAGAGAGCATCTTTTAAGGATTCGAGGTTACGGATTTGTGTTTTAATTTGGCTAAAGTGTGACATGGTGCTTTGTAATCTGTAGAAACTTTACTAGTTGGAAAACTTACCATTCGCTGAACGAGGTTTGCCTGTTCGCTATACCAGATTCCTGAATATTGTTGGTGGTAAAAAATTCTGAGGTTGGCTCTTGAATGAGTACCTGTCCCAGTTGAGCCTCTATTGCTGCTGTTACTTCAGCACAAGAAGCACCCACAATACCAGTGACTTTCTCTTGTACTCTACCGTCTGGATAAATTATGAATTCTAATGTTTCCATTGTCTGAAAGCCAACCTCGATAGTACAATTAAACCTTACTGCTGTAGCAGAGTTGGTTAAGACCTAGCAGCAGGAACTATTTAGAAACAAAATTGCTTGCCATTTGTTAAAAAATGTTCCATCGAATCGAAAATGAAAATATATATCTCAGAATCTTTACAAAAATTATTTTTTTTATAAGCGGTTGCATCTGTTAGTAGTAAGTCTCTCTTAACCTGATCAATTAGTCAAGATCAAGATTATCCAACATGAAGAACTGTAAAAACTCTGTAAAACTAGGATTACAGCCAAAAGACACACAAAGAGAAATCTAAAAAAATACTAAAGCTTATTGAAAAGATTTATCATTTTTATCGAATAAAGGCTATGTTGGATCATTGTGGTGCGATTGCTCGCTTGTGTTTAGTATATTTTTATTTATAAGTATTGCTATATATAGTAGAATACTACTTCTAGAGCTAAATCAGTGTCACAGAATTTTAGAAAGAAATAGGCTGAAAACCCTTAGTCTAAGCTCATTTGTGACAATTTAAGGCTGAAAGTCTTTTGTCAAGAGGCTTTTGGAGAAATATGGAAAAAAAACTGGTCAGTTCCACGTTGAAGAGCAGGAAAAGGAGCGACAATTAACTTAACATTTAGTTTTGGCTTCTGTTTGATAATACTTAAATCTCGATTTTGAGGGTCAGCAAAATATTTAACAGGATCTGTTGCCTTACCTTTTTGATGAGCCATAGTAGAATGATAAAGACCGAGATAAATCATTTCTAATGAAATCTCATCAAAAGGCAGAGAAAGTTCATCTGCTACGGTATCACCTAAATCTACTAAAACACCATAAAATAACCACGTTGCCCAAATTTGTAATTTAATCCCATTGATTGAACCTGTTCATAAATAACTTAAATCTAAGAGTCTTTCGACCGTATTAAAAGCATCTTAAATTCGCCTTGACTAAGTTTTGTGGGATTACACCACAGCAAATTATCTCTGGCTAACATTCTTGTCAGTTCTCTGACTCCTGCTATATCTCGCCACAGTAAGGTCAACACTGCAGCCATGATCAACGGTAAATTCAGTATCCGTTATCTGACTCCTAGTTTTCGGTAGTAATTTTCTTGATTTGTAATGGCTGGTGTCAGTAATCTTTCCAATTGCTGGCCTATTACTTCATCTTCCACCATTGGTCTCTATTTTTTTTGCCGTGGTCTCGATTGATTTTTCGGCTGTTTGTCATGGCTTGTTTCAATCGCTCAATTACTTGTCTACAGTGAGTTTATCACGATTTTTAACCTATCCAAATACCATCCTTGACAAAATTTCTTCTTTTCCTTAACTTGTCACCAATGATGCAGGGATAATGGCATTCCAAGTTAGTGCATCATCAGGCCACTCATACAAAAGAACTATCGTTGGTGCATCACTTTCACCATGGCTGTGATAGGCAATATTATATATTGAGACGGGAGGTTTTAATATATTGAATCATGTGGCTACATCAGATATTACTTTTACCAAACCATTAACAACTCGTGCTAGTTTCTGGAAATCAACTTTACCATACGTATCTTCTGATGTGTGGTAATATTGATAGCGATAAGGCGCAGTAAGTATATGTCACCATAATGTAAGGATTCAGGTGGTGGGGTATTGAAAAGTGTGATAGGAGAGGCAGAATATAGCAGTTATGGAAAAGAAGCTGCCACTAAAACTAGACAGAAAGATATTGAAGCAGTTGGGAACAGAGCAACTGGTAGAAATCATTATTGACCAGGGGAAAAGTATAGAGAACCTAAGA